>OLGH01000007.1_pt1 | contig 360230 bp, 416 predicted proteins | sample 1604851 | NCBI WGS metagenome assembly OLGH01 (sample SAMEA3888894, study PRJEB22519) | human gut metagenome | biome: human gut; feature: human-associated habitat; material: faeces | place: Denmark | collected 2010 | reverse complement strand
AAATATTGTCAGTACAAAGGATTTTGGTGTAGATGTTATTAATAATTACGAAAATGAAGATATTAGATGTGACTTTGCAGAAAATATGGGGTAGATTCAAAGAATGTATATACTTTTCATTTTAAGTGGGCTATAGGTTCAAATTTTTTAGGCTGGCTTGAACGAGGTTTAGCAGTAGGTATAGTACCAACTAATTTAGACTACGCAAATTATGATTCTAGTCTTGTTTATAAGCATAGTATTGTAAAATGTCATAAAGAAGGTTATGAGTCAGATAAGTTTAAATATGCTGATGTATATAAACTATTTTATTATAAGGATTGTGCTTTAGTTGTAATTAATGATGATTTAGCTGACAATTATCAAGTTGTAAAATTTTCAATAGAGTAGCTTGTTAAGGTCAAGTCCAAGTATACAATTTGGGCTTGACTTTTTTATTGTTTTATGTTATAATTATTAAAGAAAGTAAAAGGAGGTTGAATTGATGTTAAAGCATAATGAAGTTACATATAATCAGGTTAAAAGTTTTATAGAAAACGGTCAAGATTGTTGTGTTGTAAACCCATGTGGTTCTGGAAAAAGTATAATATTAGAAAATATTATAAAAGATAATCAGGATAAGCATATATTAGTTATAACAAAACAGGCTAATGCTTTTAATTACTATAAAAGTATGTCATCTCTATTTAATGATGTTGAAATAATGACTTATAATAAGTTGCTTAATATTTATAAAAGTGGAAAAATTTCGAGTGTGTCAGGGGTAGATATTTGTGTTATAGATGAGGCTCATTACATGGGAGCTTATAAATGGTCTGAAGCTATTAAGGCATTACGAGATGAATCTAATTGTATTACTGTAGGTCTTACAGCTACACCACAAAGACGTGAAGACCAAGGCACAGAGAATTCAATAGTAAGTGAGTTTGATAATAATGTTGCAGGAAACTATACAGTTACTGAGTTACAGCATGAAGGTGTTTTTGTTGAACCAGAGTATATTGTTTCTTTAGCTTCAGTTGAAAACGATGCTAAAATATTATATGAGCAAATAGCTGAGTCAAATTTATCTGAAACTAAGAAAGAGATTTACAATAAAAAGCTCGATGACGTTATTGCAGATTGGAAAGAGCATTATAGTCCTGCTATAGTTATACGAGATAACTTATCTAGATATTTATATAAGAAATCAGGTAATAAGATTTTGGTATTTTGTAGTCGTATTGATACAATAGATAAGGATGAAAAATTTATAATGAGCTTGTTAAGAAAGCAGTTTCCTAACAAAAAACTTAAATCTTATATTTATACAAGCAAGTCATCTGAGGATGCTTTATCTGATTTCTTAAATAATACGAGTAACTATATAAATGTATTATTTTCTATAAATAAGGTATGTGAGACTGTACATATTTCAGATTTAAATATTATGTTCTTTTTAAGAAAGACTGATTCTAATAGAGTTATTACTCAGCAATTAGGTAGATTAAACAATTTAAATAATAAGAATAAAGGTCTTATAATAGATATGGTAAATAACATAATACATTATAAGCAGCCAAATCGTACTTTTTCACATAAAGATTGTGAGGCACATACTCAATATAGATTTTGTAGACCGAATATGGATTATATCAGCAAAACTAGATATATTTTTCAGGCAATTGATAAAACTACGAAAGTACAGATTTATACTTACAAGGGATTTAGGGGTACTTTATCTCAGGTTTGTTATGTGTTTAGAAAAAATATACATGACGTACAAAGTCACTTAACTCAGGGGTATTCTTTTGAAGAAGCTATCTCTCTTGCGAGAAGTACTTATTCTAAAGATTGGATTGATTTATCTGATGTAGATTTTAATTCTTATGATTTTGATTTTAAATTGACAGATGAAGAAAATAAAGTAGTTATGCAGTTTTTACCTTTAATTTCACATATAGCTGATTTAAGATTATGTAAGGATGAAGAAATATTAAGTAATTGTAGACTGTATTTATGTTATATAGTACATAATTATTTTAGTATAAGACAAAAAACAGGTTTATATTGTTTTATATACAATAATCTATCGAGATTTATGCTATCACAAATTAGATTATCATTTGATAGAAAAAATAATATTAGGAGTATTGAGGATTATGATGCAATGTATACAATTAGAGATTGTACTAAAGATGATTTGAGCGAGGCTATAAAAAGAGTTATATCTGATTTAAATGATAGAGAAAAGTTTATTGTTGTTAATAATTATGGTTTACAAAATTTAGGTATTGACTTAGGTAACTTTTCTCATTATGAAATATCATCTGATGCTAGTTGCATGTCTTTAACTGCAATTGGTAGATTAACTAATTGCTCAACAGAGCGTATTCGTCAAATTGAGTTTAAAGCTATTAGAAAGCTTAGACTTCCTAGTAGAGCGAAGTATTTAAAACCTTATTATGAGGAATTTTGTAGTTAATTTAGTTACTATTGACTTTTTTAGAGTTTTATGGTATAATTAATAAAAAGAGGTGTATTGCACGATGAAGTTGATAGATTTAACTAAGTTAAATTGGAGTACAACACATAACGGAGGTACTTCTTATGGTTGCTATTATAAAGCATCTACTATAGAAAATGGTAAGAAATACTATTATAAATGTTCAAATTACTATGCAGGTCAAGATTGCTTTGGTGATGAAAGTTTCTACGAAGTAATTTGCAGTAGATTCTTAAGTAAATTAGGATTTGATTGTGTTAAATATACACTTGTATATGCTAAGGTTGCAATAAACGGTAGAATTTTTAATACTTATGTTTGTAAGTCAGAAAATTTCTTCAGAGGTTATAGTTCAAGGATTACATTGGAGAATTTGCATAGGGTATATGGGGGTACTGTAGACGACCTTATTACAAAATTAGGTATTCAAAATCAAGTAAGATGTATGATTTTAGCTGACTTTATGACTTTACAAAGAGATAGGCATGGCGGAAATATTGAGTTACTTGAGAAAAATGGTAAATATGTTTTAGCTCCTTTATTTGATAATGGTCTTGGTTTATTATCACCTTATCCTAGTGCATTTAAGACAGATATATCTAAATATGATGTACTTGCAGATTATCCAGTTAATAATTATATAGGTACAAGAAGTTTATATCAGAACTTGAGATATATAAATCAGCCATTTAGGGTTAACAAACTTACAAAAGAGGATAAAAAATCAATATTTTTTGGAATGAATGAGTTATTACCAAAAAGTTATATAGATAAAATTTGGGAGTTGTTAACCTATCGATATATGTTTTTAAGAAAGAGAGGTTATATCGTAGATGATTGAAAAGTATAAAATTTATAATGAAAAGTTTAAAGAGCTTGAGGGGTATCTATATTTTGACACAGAAACTCAGCAGTTTTCTATGACTATTCTTGATGACTATAATGGTAAAAGCCCAGACTGTTTCTTTAGAGAGCTAAATAAACAAGGTATTACTGAGGTTCCACAGCATTTAGTTGATATGTGGGTTCAAGGTAGAGTATTCCCACCAAATAGGCAAGGCTTACAAGGTATGCTTGCAGATATTGGTATGACTGAATATAATCTACATGATATCTTAGTTTATGGAAATGGTAGATGTCAGATGGATTTTAGTTGTATAATTAGGGAGGAGTAATATATGTATTTATATTTAGAAGCTACAAGAGATTGCCCTTTAAGTTTTGATGGTAGTGAAGTTACAAGAGTTGATTTTGGATTACCAAATAGTAGAAAGTCTGATGCTAATTTAAATATAAAAGTTTTTGGTGATTTACTTGAACATCCAAGCCCAATATGTACAAGACAGCAGGTAGCTACTATAAATTGTCAGTTCTACGGAGATAGGGATGAATGTGACAGTCATGAAGCTATGTATGCATATCAGTCATTAAATAAAGAGTCTAGTTTATTGCTATGCACTCTAGGGGTAGATTTAGACTGTCCAAATTCTGCAATGTTCTTGCAAAATATTTATGCAATAATCACTGGAGTTTATAAACAGCATTTTTATACAGAATTTTTACCAGTTGTTGCAATCTATATGGATAAGGATGTTTTCTTAAAGTTTAGAATGCTAAATAGTCATAAGCATATCAGGATGTATGAGAAGTCTGGTCTTGTAATTATGTATAATTAACTTAAACTTATGATTTCCTATTGACTTTTATTGAGTTATGTGTTATAATAGATTTATTAAGGAAAGTATTAGGTGCTGTTATTGCATTAGCAGTATATGCATTTGTATCTGTAGTTTTGTCTATACCAGTGTTATTGCTTTGGAATTGGTTAATGCCTACAATTTTTGGTATAACAAAAATTACTTTAGGTCAAGCATGGGGTATTTCTTTACTTTGTGGTATTTTGTTTGGTCAGAGTTCTAGTGAAAAAAGTAATTAACTTTATATGAATTTAAAGGTCAAGCTTAAATGTATAATTTAGGCTTGACTTTTTTATTGTTTTATGTTATAATTTAAGAAAAAGGAGGTTTATTATGCAATTTAAAGATTTAAGTATTATAGTTGATAACAGTTATGGTTTTCTTTTAGTTACAAAGGAGTCAGATTTTTCATATATGTGTGTTCTTACAGAGTCTATTTTAGTAGATGGTAGATTTATACCAAATTTAAGTGCTGTTACGAATGAGAAGCACACACGAAGAAAAGTTACATATATAAAAGGTGGTAAGTCTATACCTTGTACATTTAAGTGGTATGGCTATAACAAAGATGATATGATTTATTATGAGGGTAATTTGTACAGGTTTAATAAGTTCCATGACGATTACAGTTTAGTATCAGCACAATTAAAATCAAATAATACAATTCAGTTAATAGTGAACAGACTAGACATAAATATATCTTTAACAGATTTAATAATCAGAAAAGAAACTCAGTTTAAACAGTTATTATATTATATTTATGGAGAAAGTTTAGATAGTATAAATATGAATACTTCTTTTACATTAGATGAACTTAAGTCTTTTTGTAGTAATAATAAAGAGTTATATAATTTATGGCTTGACTTGAAATTCTTATATACATTGGAGGGGTAGTATGCAATTTGTAGAACAAAAAGATGATTGGGATTTAATAATTCCTTTTAAAGAAGATTGTTTTGATTTGAATTTACATAGTGATAATAAGTTTGAAAAGCTTACACATAAGTTCTTATTTGCTTTCCAAGATTCAGGAGATTGCGAGTCAGTACCAGATTATTGCTTTGCTAATTCTAAGGATTTAACTAAAGTTTATTATCCTCTAAAATATAATGAATTTGTTGTAGTTTATTTAGAGCTTGATGCTTCAAAATCAGGGGTAGTGAGTTTTACTTTAGAAGAATTTATAAATAGCTTAAAAGATATAGATTTAGTTCAGAATATTATTGATATTATTAGGCAAAATTATAATGGAACTGACAAGAGTAGTATTTGTTTCAGCTGTCATTTATATTTAAAAGGTAAGAAACCTTGTCATTATGTGCAGGAGTTTCCTAACTTAGTAGGGCATATTGCAAAGTTACATGTATACAATAAAACTTATGGCACATCTGATATGGTCAGATTTGCTAAGAAAGATGGAAAAGTACATATTGTAGGTATTTCTGCGAATTACTTAACAGGCGAGGCTAATCCTTTAATTAAGCTTGACTTTGAGGATTTAGGTTTATATGATGAATGGGAAGAAGAGTATGGTAGTTTAGGCTCAGATTTATTAACTGAAGCCTTAGATGTATATACTGATGGTATGCTTGCTTATGATAACATTGGTAGTTTAAATCTTATTATTGATAATAATGCTTTTTATTATGGAGATTTACTTGATTTCATACCAATTAAAGTATTAAATGAGATTGCACCAGCAGGTTGGATTTTTATTAAGGAGGTATTTTAGATGAAAGTAGTTATAAGTACAGACAGTTCAAATGCAATATTTACTGCGTCTATTGAGAGAGTACTTGATAGCATAGCATATAAAGCTTTTGACTTATCTAAGTATAGATGGTTGCATATAACAAAAGGAAAAATGACTGAATATTTTAGAGATTTTTGCTTAGGCGATTTCAGCACTGTATTTGAGTGTATAACCTTAAATCAATCAGGGGTAGTTTTTACTGTTGAGCCTTGTGAAGATGATGAGAGGGATGAATATAATGTTGAAGATGTATTTAATTGTACATATGACGAACTTTTCAATAGTTTATGTGATGTTATATCTAGTTATACTTTACATGGTTTTTCTAGGGTTGAGGAAAATTTTGTAGCTGCTATGGAATATCTCATAATGCAGATTACATTTGGTATTCAGGGCTACCAGTATATGGATGTTTATAAGTATTATAAAAGTTTAGGTTGTACTGAAAATGAGTTTTTAGATATGTTAAATGAAGATTTAAAGCAAATAGCTTTAAAGTCTTTACAGTTTTTAAAAGACCATTACGATGATTTTGATATTAAAGACTCATCTTACATAAATGAGCTTTTAGATACAATGAGTATATATGATGATAATATTATCAACTTATTAAGGGAGTGTGTAAAATGAGAGAGTTTTATACTGGTTATTTTGCAAGGATTAAAAAATACAAGGAGTTAGGTCTTTATCCAGTAAGTATTGCTAGGTATAATCCAAAAGGTATGAATATTTTCACATGGTCAGCAGTAGCTCCATCTGAGGATATTTTAAGAGATTATAAGTCTGGTAAAATAACCGAGATTGAGTATGATTTTAGGTATAGATTACAATTGCAAAATCGCAATATTTTGGAGGATTTATATTTTATTGATTCAAAAATACCAAAAGAGTATAAGGGAATAGTTCTTTGTTGCTATGAAAAGTCAGGCACTTTTTGTCATAGGCATATACTAGCAGAGTACATAGATGAAAAATTTTCTATTCCAGTAAAGGAGGTTAGTCTTGAATAAGCGAATGAATGATTATCAGGCTTGTTTTATATTCAGTTTTATAACATTATGTATAGGCTGTGCAGTTTTTTATGGTAGTACTGTAGCAAGCGATTCAAAAATAAACTATTACATTTGGGGTAGCTTAATGTGTATATTTAGTTTATGTTTATTTGTTGCAGGTATTCATACAAGGCAGGAATATAATAATATTAAAAAGTTTGGTACAGTTTTAGATGCAATTATTAGGCTGAGAACTGAAAATCCTAAAACATTTCATATTAATTTAATTGTAACTTACACAATAGATGAGCAGGAAGTAACTAATATGTTATTAGATAGCTTTGATAGTAGTTGTCCTTTAAATATTGGTGATAAAGTTAAAGTTAAAGTTTATAACGGTAAAGCTTTGTTAATAGATGAGGAGGAGCATTATGGAAATTAGATTTAATAAAACAGATAAGAAATATGGTTGTTTTAGTAATTTTTATCCTTGTAAAGTAGAGTTTAATGGCATTACATATCGGAACAGTGAAGCAGCATGGCAGGCTCAAAAAACTTTAGCTAAACATAAACGCATGGAGTTTTCAACTATGCTTCCATCTGAGGCTAAAAGAGCAGGAAGAAGAATTACTTTACGAGAAGATTGGGAAATCGTTAAATATGATTTGATGGTAGCTGTTCTAGAGGCAAAATTCACACAAAATAAAGAACTCAGTGAAATATTAAAGTCTACTGGTGATGCTACTATAGTTGAGGATACTACAGGTTGACATGACAATCTCTGGGGTAGTTGTTCTTGTCCTAGATGTGATGGTATTACAGGACAGAATCTTTTAGGTAAGGCTTTAATGGAAGTGAGGGCTAAATTAAGTGAATAAGAAAGATGAAATTTTTAATAAGTTACAGCAGTTTATGAAAGATTTTGATATAGATTGTGTTGAGACTGTATATCAATGCGATAGTGTTAATGAGGAATGTGTTGATTTAGTTGCAGAGCTTGTTGAAATTATGTTAAAGTGATTATAATTAGGTTAAATTCTTAATTGAACTTAACCTTTTTGTATATACATCTAAGGTTTTTCACTGCACATCATTTCATTTTATTTTTAAGTATAAATACGAAAATACTAATATGTTGCTAGGAACAGGAATGCTTGTGTAAACTATATAATACACTATTAACTTTTTAAGAGTATATTTTCTAAGTTAGTTTACTTGATACTATAATTAACTATATAATTTACTATATACATTATATGAATTTTGTATATTTTAGTTATATAGCTAATTATAAAAATTGAAGTTATTTTTCGTTTTAGTGACTTCTATAGGTAGGCATAATTTACTATTATTTTTACGGAGGATTTTATGGATATAAGCGTAAAAGGAACAAAGTTGAAGATTTTTAAGGACTTAGATATACAGCAAACAGTAGAAAGAGATAATGTAGGACAGTGTATTACTTTACAGGCTAGAATACCTTATGACTCTTTAATGTGCTTCGAGTTTCCTAAGAGCTGTGGTGATTGCCCATCAGGTTGGTGTTTAAGTGGAAAATGTGGTAGAAATGTTCCTTTTCAGCCAGATGATTATAAAAGACGACCAGAGTCTTGTAAATTACAAAAGATTGAGTTAAAAGATTTAATTGACTCTTGACTTTTATTAAGTTATATGGTATAATATATGTAAAGTAAAAGTTAAATTATACGGAGGTTTATCATGAAGCATTTAGACATGAATAAAGTATATGAGGAAATGCATTGTAAGTCTGAATATGATAAAATGATGTGTAGAGAACTTGTTTATCCTGTCCTTGCTGAACCTAGTAATAAAACAGGTTGCAGTACAGATAGACAGGATGAGTTAAGGAGATGGCTTTACACTGATAAGTTTGGCTCATCTGAAGAGAAAGTTCTTCGCATTGCAGGTTATTGGAGCAATGATTTAGCTGATGTTTTTGGTGAGTCAGTAGGTATTGATAGTAAGAATGTCTATCCTAAAATATTTGATGCTATTAAGGGAAAAGAGTCAATTTCAGGGGTAGTTTTCCCTTAAATCTTTAATTTCTTTTTAACATTAGTATATTTTGAACGAAAGTTGATATACTAATGTTAAATGAGGATTTAGAGCAACGAGAGCTTTTTAATAAGTTTTTGATGGCATGATTGCTCAGATGAGTAATTAGAGATGTAGATAAATGGAAAAGAGGAGGGTAGACTACCTAAAGAGGTAGTGGAAAATTTTGAAAAGTAGAAAAAGTTATAGGAGGAGTAAAAATGGCATACACAAGTGAAAGTAATCAGATTCTCGTAGATAAGATAAAGCAGTCAGACTTTACGGAGTTGAGAATTACAAGAATTGAGAGTCAGGAGCATGAACTTGAAGCAGTTGATATTCGTCAGTGGTATTGTACACAGAAAGACCCAGAGATGAAGCCAACTAAGAAAGGTGTTCGAATTCAGGCTGACCAGCTTGATGCAGTACTTGAGGCTATTAAGATTGCAAGAAGTTAAAAATTTAAATAGGGAGAAGTTGTTATGTATTATGATTTATACTACATAATTGAAGGCATAACATATTCTTTTATGTACCCTCTTGTGTTGTCCGAGAGGGTACTTTCATTAGAAGAATTGTTTTCATTATTAAATGGGTATGCTCTAAAGTTGACTGAAGAAGAGTCAGATTTGCTTAAAAGTAATGATTTTAAGATTGTTAATTCTAAAGATGAATTAGTGTCAATTAAAGAGAATGTATCTATTTATCCAGAGATGCTTGTATTTAATTAAAGCTAGTATTGACTTTTTTAAAGTTTCATGTTATAATATAATTAAATAAAATATATGGAGGTTTAATATGAAATCTTTAAAAGAGTTTAATTGTAAGTCAAATCCATTTGATGTTTTAGCACAGTCAGCTCTTGAATATGCAAGAGCAGTTTTATTTACTAATTCAAGACTAAGAAATGGAGAGTTACCAAAAGATTTTTCTAGCTATGATGACAGTACGTTTAAGCTATATTTAACTAGAGTGAATGATTGTATTGATATACTTAACTCTATTCCAGAAGAAGAGCTTGAAATCTGTAGACGAAACAGTTTGCTTACTCTTAATGGAAAGCAGAGACAAGTAAATGATATATTGTTTGCTCTATTTAATGAGTTTGATACTGAGTACTCCAGAACTGTTTCTTGTCTTAGCGAGGAGATGGAAAAAATTTTGTTTAGGGTAGATTCACCTATTTACCAGAGGCATAAGTCTTTACAGGAATTTTATAAGACTTATAGGGATGATGAAGTTCTTACTGAGCGTGTACTACATCATTATATTGATTCTTTGGATAATGATTTGGAGTACTGTAGAAAGAATTTTTCATGGGAAGATAAGGATTGTGAACTTGTAGAAAAGTTACACAGTCTTGAAGATTTATCATATGATGATGCTGAGTATCTTTTAGCTGTTGTTAAGAAAGATTCAGATAAAATTTAAGGGAGGTATTTTTATGTTAAGTGCTAGAGAAATGTGTGAATTAGCTACATCAGATGTTTCAGGTAATAAGTTCTTAACGGAGATTGAAGCTCAGTGTAAGGAAGAAGCTAAAAATCATAATAAGTTCTTCACAGAATTGTTTGAGGTAAAGGATAAGCATACTGATTTACAGATGTTAATTATCAAGCATTATAATGTAGATACTTACAGGGCTTTGGTCAGATTAGGTTATTTGTTTGGGATAGTTACTGATGAAGATGATATTAAGCATGTCTATATAGGTTGGGGGTATACAAGTACTGCTGACCTTGAAGCAGATTTGCGAAAAATTTAATTAAGATTTAAATTGGGAGGACTTTAGTTCTCCCTTTTTTCAGTTCAAGTTAAATCTGTGTAATATAAATCAAAATGCACAAATTCTGACCATTTTTGTTGGTTTTGTGCAAGTTTAAGGAGGTTTACTTATGCATGGAATTCTATACTATTAAGGAGTTTTCTGAGAAAATAGGAGTTCATGAAAATACTCTTAGACGTTGGGATAAAAGTGGAAAATTAAAACCACATCATAAGACTATCGGAGGACATAGAGTTTATTCTAGTGAACAGGTAGAAGCTTATTTTAAAATATTCAATAAGGAGGGGTAGTTATGAAGTTTGATGATTTCTTAACTAATATCGAAGTTAATAAGGGTGATGCAGAGGCTTGTGCTTTAGCTTTAGCTTGGTTAAAGCAGAGGATTTTGGAAAGAGTTGATGAGTCTGATATTTTAAATTGTCGTCAAGTTATTGCATCTGAAACACCAGAGAATGTAAGATTATCTAGATTAGCAGCTTTTGTTCAGCATGTAAGCGAAACGCAAAAGCGACCTTTATTTACAGGTACTGAACAGCAGATTGATGAGAGTGCAGATTTTGTTGCCAGTCAGTTGAATATTACTGTAAATGAGTTATTCAATGAAACAGATTTATTTGTTTCTAGTTATATTAATGAAAAGAACTTTAAGTTTAAGGAGGAGAATTAATGGAATTCGTAAAAGACCCAAATGATACAAGAAGGGTAGTTATTATTGATGTTTCAGGTTTATTCTATAAATATGCATACGGTTGTGCAAAAGCTTTGTCTGCAACTATCATGGTAGATGGAGTACCTACACGAGTTGATACAACTTTACCAACTTATGTTATTAAGCAGATTCATCGTCGGTCTAATTATGGAGTTAACCCAACTGTAGTATGTTTTGATGGAAAAGGTGCTACAAGAAGTCGTAAGGCTTATTTTGCAAAGCATAATGGCATCAGAGAAGGTGCTGAACCTATTGGATATAAAGGTTCTAGAGAGAGTCAGGATAGCCGTTTTTATGATGGTATTAATATTACTCAGAATTTGCTTATGCAGGGAGGGGTATGTTGCCTTAAAGCTGATGGTTATGAGGCTGATGATTTAATTAAAGCAGCAGTTGATAGAGCTAAAGAGCAGTATCCTCATTTACCAATTGATGTAGTTACTGGCGATGTAGACTTAGTTCCTTTAGTAGATGACCAAGTATCTGTATTTTTAGAATCAAGAAAGCTTACTTGGGCTGAGGATAAGTCTATTGAGAAAAGAAATTATATGCAGTTAAGACCATATAATTATCAAGAATATATGGAAGGGTTATCAGCATATAAAACTTTAGCAGTTCCATATAACACTGTTCTGCTTACTAAGTTGCTTCGTGGTGATAAATCTGATGAAATTCCAGCATACCCGAAGTTTACTCCAAAGAAATATAAGGAATTAATTACATCTTTGCAGGAAGATGGTTATGATTTATCAGATATTTGTAGATACGATAATCCGATTCCAGTCATCAGTTACAGGGGTAGTGAAGAACCTATTCCAGAGGAGTTGATTGCAAGTACGCCTAAGGAACAGAAAATGATTAAGTTTAAGGAACCACCATGTTTAACTAAACTCTGTAATATCTTATCAGATTATCTTGATGAAGATATTATTGAGCATGTTAGGTTTATCTATAATGGTATTAACTTAAACGGAGCTTTTGTTGGATTACCAGATGGATTTAATCGTAGACCTGCAACTTTAACTGTAAATATCGATGGTTATAGTGCAGGTCAGTTGCAACAGGCAGTTTCAGTTGTTCAGATTAGATTACCATTCAATTAGGAGGTGTTTAAAGCAATGATTATGCCAATTAATTTACCTGATATTGATGATAAGGTATATAAGAATATTTGTATTAAGCATATAAATGCAGGTCTGCTCAAAGGGGTAGACCTTGCTTTAGAAGAGTATAAAGTTGCTGATGATAAGTACACTTATTTTAAGCAGTTCTTTCCTAGAGGAGTTTACACTGGCTTTATCGAGGAATTATATCGAATCAGGGATATTATTACATCAAAGATGCTTTATATTGCAGGAGATTATGATAAGTATGTGATTATGTGCTTACTTAATAATTATTATCGTGATAATGTAAGAGATTACAATTTGAAGGATGCTAATACTTTTGCTTTGCATGAGAAAGATAACCTTAAAGAACTCTCTAAAAGTATGAATTTTCATGTTATAACAAAGCAGAAGGATAGAGATTATGTTCTTGCTAAATTTTCTGCTTATGCTTCAGAAATTGATTCTAATGTTGAGTATTTAATGTCAACTATCGAAGATTTCAATCAGTATATTAATACCTGCTTTGCAGATTTTGATTTCTTGAATCTTGGTGATTTTACTATTGAAGAAATGAAAGCTTTAAGTACAATGCATGAATATATCAATTTAGGTATTGAAATTCAGGAGACTAGATTACATAAACCATATGCAGTTATTAAATAACTTTTGAGACAGGCTTGACTTTTTACTATATTTATGGTATAATACATTTATACTTAAAGCAGTATAAAGGAGGTTACTATTGATAAAGTTAGATAAAAAACTGAGGATTGGTTTCACGATGTTTTCAATTCTTGGGGTACTTACATTAGCAGACGCTAAGCCTATAAATGTAAATGCTGAATTAGGTACACAGGATTTAATTGCAAGTAGTTATAATTTTACAGCAGGAGTTGATTCTTTGATATATGAAGATATATCTGAGGAGGATATTGAAGAAGCTAATTCTTTTGCTGAAATTAATTCAGAAATGTGGACTACAGAATATGTGAATATGCATGATGCAGGTTCTAAAGATGCTGATATTATAAAGAGTATTAGAGCTGGTGCTAAAGTTTTTGCTCTTAGTTATGAAAACGATTATTGGTATAAAGTTGAATATGATGGTCAGATAGGTTATATTTGTTCAGATTATTTATCTACAACTTCACCTTATATGAAAGTTAGCTCAACAGCTTATTGTAACCCTAAAGGTAATAAGACTGCTGATTGTAGTAATACTATTGCAGGTCTTACTCTTGCAGGTAAGAAAGAGTGGTTAGGTAGAGGTTGCTATATTTATAATGTAGCTAAAGATGGCTCAATCGGAAGTTGTCGTGGTTATTATGAATTTCATGATACTGGTTGGGGTAGAGATGGAGATATCCTTAGAGGTGAGACTGTTGATATATACATGACCACGAAAGATGAATGTATAACATATGGTCGACAAGATATTTATATATTATTTGTCGATTAAGAAATAAAAGCTAGTCGATTAAGACTAGCTTTTTTATTGTGGAGGTTATTATGCTTTATGTTAAGCAGAAAATAGAAGACTTACTGTTTATTGTAGCAGATACTGATGATAACTCTGAGGAGGTTTGTTCTTATGAAAAGTTAAAACATTGTGTTATTGATATCGGTCTTGAAATCGTAGGAACAACTTTAGACTCAGATGGAAAATTTAAAGTGTATTGCTATAATAATTTAACAGATGCGAAGGCTTTAAAGTTAAAAGTGTTATATGGTGTTTCTTTATTTGTTGATTTTAAGCATATTTTATGTAATATGCTATATGATAGTAATAGAGATATAAAATATACAGTTAATTTAGAGGATTGATGTAGTAGTCTAGCAGATTACTGTTTTGAGGATATGTATGTAGGGGATTTTCCAGTGGATATCACTGTAATACTATCTGATAAAATTAAGTTTAATTCTAAAGCTTTCAAGTCTTGTAGTGCATCAGGTTTGAAGTTTAATTTTTTACAGTTATCTGATGAGAAGGCTAAAATTGCCTATGAGCAGTTCTTGATAGCTAGGGGTAGTTGTCTTGTTATTAATCAAAAAATACTTGAAAGTAATGTGAAGATTGTAGATAAACAGGAGCGTTATACTTACTATGTAATATTGAAGTCTTTGATACAAAAAGATGCAACAAACTTCTATGCAGTACAAAAATTAACTCCAAAGAGGTTGTATTATTCAATTATTGAAGAAATAATAAATTTATATAGACCTAAGTGGATTGAAATATGTAATTCTAATATCAAGTTAGACTTACAAGGACAGCAACCTATTTTGCGAGTAGAAAGACCTAATCTCACAAATGTAAGTACAATATTAACTGTTATATTGAGTTTTGGAATAAATATAGATAAATTTGTATTAAGTATGATTGAGGGTTATTTAGATTTTGTATGTACTGCTGATTTTGATTTAGTCAATTCCATAATGGCTTTAGGTAAACGATTAAAGATGATGTATAATTTGTAGGAGGTTTTTATGTTAATATTAAAGAAACAATTAACCGAGTTAAAATATGAAGTTTTGGATACAGATGATGGAGTTATCGAAATAGCGACATTAACGGATTTAAAGCATTGTGTAAAAGATTTAGGTCTTGAAATACAAGGGGTAGTAATTGATGGTCAGGGTTATATGTCTTTAAAGCCACAATTTGATTACTCTGTTAAAGAAACTAAGTTCAAGGTTTTAAAAGGTATTGATATGCATGTGGAAAATGGAGAGTTAGTTAAATTTACATATAATAAAGGCTTGCAAAATACAACAATAAAATTATCAGATTACTGTTCTATTATAGCACCTCATTGTTTCAAGCCTGCTTGGGGAGTTAAGTTAGATAATAATACTCATATAACTCTTATATTAGATGAGTCTTTAGATATAAAGTTAGGTTCTTTTATTGATTGCTTTTATTGTGGTTATATTATTGTAGATGTGTCAGCACTTTCTGATAAGAAAGCTAATCTTGTATATAAGGAAGCTATAAAGGCGAAAGCCATTGGTTTATACCCACATAGAGGTTCGAGTTGCATAATAGATACTAATTGTGAGAGATTTTATTTTTATTGGGCAGATTGTCTTTTAAGGAATGGTTTATTTGGTTTTAATGGTCAGGTGTCTAGAGCAGAGGAAGTTATTCCAAATGTCGAAAGATACTCTCAACTTCTTAAGGAGAAATACATGCCTTTATTCGAATATGTAGCTAATGCAGAGATACATTTTAATAAAATGATATCAAGAAGGGGTATTCAGGAGAAAGATATTATTGTTATAAAGCATCATATAAATGATGCAGTTTCTAATAGAAGAATTGATAGAGCTAAGGTTTATAAAGAGTTGTATAGACGATACTTCACAGTTAGTAAGCCTTTAAGCGTGTATAAATTATATCGTTTCATTATTTTGTTTGAGAAAGATGAATATTGCGACCATTTATGGAAAATGTTTTGTGAGCATATTAACCAGTTTGTAGAAAATTATAAAATAAACTCTTGACTTTTTGATAGCTAAATGTTATAATATATTATATAAATAATTAGTGGAGGTTAAATAATTATGTTTGTATTGATTGAGTGTGATACCTGTAAAGTAGGTTGTGATGTTGCAGATGTGTATGAGTTTGAAGATGGGACTACTGAAGCAACTTTAGAAGATTATGCTAAAGATGTGGCTTACGATAATGCAGATTTATATGGTATTTTTGATGAGGAAAGAGAAAGCTGTGAAGAGTCAGGTATTGAGTTTGATGAGAGCGAATGCTATAGTTATGAATACACAGTTCTTGAGGGTATGACACGAGAGCAAATCATTGAGCAGTATGGAGAAATTATTCAAGCTTAAGGGGTAGTTTCTAGAAGCCAAGATTAGTTATTAGCTAGTCTTGGCTTTTGTTATAATTAGCTACTTAAATTTTGAATATAAACATAATATTTATATAGACTGGAGGAAAATTTATGTCAGATATTAAGCAGTATAAATTAGAAGAGTTATCTTTAGGTATGAAAGTTAATCCATTATCTTTACAGGATATATATGGAACTGTTATAGTTTTGGGTGACTTTAATGATGAAGGTGTTGGTATTATAAAATATATTGGGGAACCAGATACTAAGGAAGTAGTAGATATTTGTTTAGCTACAAATCCTCGTTGCGTAGTATATAATACAGAAGTTGAGGAGTATGTACATTATGACGGAGAATAATTTTTTATTGATAGAGTTATCTGATAAAAATCGATTTTCAGTTATATTGTCTGGAGATTTAGATATGCAAAACTCTAGTGTTATTAATCAGGTTGCTATATTAGATACAGGATGTACTAGTTCTAGTTTACCATATTATAGGATAGTACCAGATAGTGCTTATGCGAACTTTAAGAAGCAGTTAGATATAAAAAAGAATAGAGATTTTGAAATATCTTATGGGGTAGAGACTGGTGGTTTTGAACATAGTACACCTAAAACATTTGATGAAAAGATGAAATGTACAGCCTTGAAGTTTAAGCATAGTATGTTAGATTTTAGTTTAAATAACTATAATATAGGTACACAAGATGTTTATGTTAATTATAATAGACGTGGAAATATATTAATAGGAATGGATATTTTAAAACAATTTGATTTTTATATTGGGTTAAGTCATATTAAAAACAATATAGTTTTTATTGGAGTTTTAAGAGAGCAGGAAGATAAGTCAGGTTACTATACAGCATTGAAAGAGCATTTTGGTCTTGCAGAAAGGCAATCTTTCTTTGCAGACTTATTTAGAAACGTTAGGAGGTAATCAAATGGCAACATTAGATGCGTTATTTTATAAAGAGTTTACACAAACAATGCAAAGATTGAAAGGTCGGGTAGGTGCAATAAATCTACAAGATATACCTTTGCCACCAGAAGCAGATGGTAAATTCTTTATTGAAAAAAGAGATAAGGTTATTATAGCAAATATACAAGAAGAGTATTATTCAAAGTTAAATGGAACAGAAGCTCTACTTTGGGGTAGTAAGGCTCTTCAAAGACGAAAGTTTGATTATAAAGGCGAGTTCATGAGAGATAAGAATGGAAATTATCTATTACAAGATGTACCTTGCCCTCATGATTGTACAGCTGTAATATCACCTTTATCTATACAAGTTCCTACAAAGTTTAAGTCAAAGGAACAATCACAGTATGTTGATATGGTAACGAAAAAAACACCAGAAGGTGATATACATCGATTTGTATATATTATACCAAAGAAGTATTGCTATATGTTGAAGCAGACAGCTCTAGTTCTTTCATGGAACAAATTAAGAAGATTTTATCAGGGGGTAGGTCTTTCTTTAAAGAATGGTTCTGTACTTTATATGTATGTAATTCCATATAAGCCTACATCTACAGTGCATAATTATAGGGTATTGCAATGTAAGACTTCTCTTGATTATAACTGGGAGATTAACTTATTAAGAGATTATTGGATTACTAATAATTTTATGTTTAATCCAGCTTGGTGTCAACTTGATGAGCCTATCAAAGGAAGAGATAATATGGCTTATATAAACCTTGATAGTACTGAAGACATTTATGAAAGATTTGATATATCGAAACCATTAGGTGAAGAAGAAACTATAGAGGATGTGGATTTTTTAAATGAGTAGAAAAAAGTATATCATGTTATCTAAACAACATTATTTAGATACACAAACAAATAAGGTTCTTACAAAAGCAGAGAGATTAAACCCTTGCCTAACTTTAGTTCCAATTTACTTTTGGGATGATTCTATGAATACTAAAGTAGTTACTGGATTTAATCTTGTAGGCGGACAGTTACAGAATAGTTTTAGTGATTACAGCCAGACAAATACATTACCACTACCAGGTATCCATTTTGTAATGCGAGATTTATATAGTGCCAATATTTTGTTTTATGATAGTAGAAAGCATGAGCGTCATGAAATAAACATAAGTGGTTATCCAAGTAAGATTCATCAGCCTAATAAGCCTACACAGGAAAAAATTGATAGTGTTATATTAGATATGTCTTTTGATGGTCAGGCAGATAAGTTTAAGGCTTATACTTTGGATAGTAAAATAAGAGAAAGATATAAGGGGGTAGGTTATCTTGCTCAAAAAGAAGATGAAACTTGCCCTAAAGTTGATAGACTTCATTTAGCTTATGGTCTTTTATATAAGCAGTTTAAAATTGTGTATAAAGACATAGAATTAAATGGTACTTGCTATGTATTATTCTATGGAGTTTTTGGTATCTTACTTAGAGATAACTTATCATTTGATGCTTTAGTTATTTTTAGTGGATACACTAAAGATACTGTCTATGTGCAGCAGTTTATATATACTTCTAATGTATATTTAATAAAAACAATAATAAAATTAGTATAGGAGGAACAGATAGAATGTCAAGAGAAGGAGTTGCACAAACAACTGGGAGTGCAGTAGGTCAGGAAAAGAAACGTGGTGCTATTACAATAGATAATTTTAATTCAAAAGGTTGTTATATTAGATGCCCTTTTGCTTATTACTATTGTTCAAGTGGAAGTATTAGAAAGCATAATAAACACTTAACTGCTAAAGAAAAGTATTTAAGTTTACAAAAGTATTTGAGAGAGGTAACAGCAATAGCTCATGCTTATTGGAATGCTAAAGGTAAACCAAGTAAAGAAGCTTCTACACTTATAAGAAATATATCTTTTGCTATGAAGGAATTAGAGTTTTACGATAAAAATGAATATATTGTACCATTAGGTACTACAGAAAGACAGGAGATTAAAAATAAGTTATCAGCTTTACGCCAAACTTGGGGATTAAACGCATCAAGTACACAACATGGATTAAACAATATAAATAAAATGGCAAGTGGAGGTAATAAATAATGAGTGTAGTAAGTAAGTATAAAAGTACACCAGTAAATAACAGATTTGGGGTAGGTAATTTTACTTATAAGTGCGTTTTAGACACAGAGCAGACAGGTATTATAAAAATAGAGATATTTGCAAATACAGTAGAAGATGCAATTAATATAGCAGTTCAGCAATTTGGTGCTTTAGTAAGTTATAATTATATAAGTAGCGATATAATATCACTCATCTTAGCACCTTATTCTGATGGAACTTGTTTACTTTATATATAATTTAGGAGGTTAAGTTTTTATGGCAAAAAATGAGAATTTTGTAACTAATGGATTTGATGAATATAATTATCAAGATATTTATGAGGTTTTAGTTCAGGTTTTTGGACAAGGTAATTTTAAAACTAAGGAGAATAGTGATATTTTATGTTCATTCTCTTTAAAAAATAATTCTATGTATTTTAGATTTATCAAGGCAAATCCTATATTTTGTAGGCTTGAAGTGGTTAATGAAACTGATGGTGTTATTTACTGGGAAAATATTAATACTAAATCTCATCTATATGAGAGACTTATTTCTATATATAAAGATGGAGTGTTCTATCATGGTCAGCCTATTGAGTTTAATAGGGTTCTTGATTTGAGTTCTGATGATTTTGATGATGACTACATTGATCCAGATTTAATAACAAAGCCTACTGAGCCTACTATGTTTGAGTCATCAGATGATGAGGAAGAGGAAGTTGAACAGTCTAGAACATCAAAGTTTTTAGATGAACTTACAAAGCCACAGAATAGTATTGTCCCTGATATCAAACAGATTCGTGTAGTTTCATTAAAGTTAGATGGCGAGGTTGTTGCGTACAGATTTAAGACTGATGTAGGTGCTTTTGATATGCGTAGGTCAGTAGCTTTAAGATATGGTTTAGGCGGTTTTAAGATTGAAAAATTCATTACAATCGAGTGTATAAATGGTTTGTATATGTCTAAGTCTGAAATGAAGAGTCATAAGCTTATACCAGATGTATCTGATTGCGAAGCTGATTGTAGAAAGTTAATTGATGCTTTGTTTCAGGGGTAGATGATTTTATGTTACGAGATTTACCACATTGGAATAAAATAAATAATTTAATGCAAATGGAGTTTATGTGGGACTGGAATAGATTTTGTGCAAGTCAAAAAATAGTATAGTTTTATTAAGAAGTCAAGATTATCTTCTAGATAGTCTTGACTTTTTCTCTGTTTTGTGGTATAATTATATTATCAAATGAAAGGAGTCCAATATGAAAGAAGGTCGTTTCGGCTACTTAGTTAGCGGTAATAAAGGTTTGGTATATACTGATGATAGGTTTCTTTACTTCCCAAACAGGGGTAGTAACCTTAAAGAAGGTATTATTTCAAATATCAGAAATGTTAAAGACTTTACAGATGAGAGAGGTTATGCTTTTATTGAAGCTAACATGATTAAGACTGAGGCATTTACATATAAAGATTTATGCGATATTATGGATGATTTTTCAGGTGTGAAGAGATTACAACTTGGTGATTCGGAAATCATTGTAGGTTTTAAGTCGAGAGATAATTTTGACTTTGGCTTATTTACTAAATTGAGTTGTGATTATGTTTCAATGTCTGCTTTCTTTAAATATGATGGAAAAGTACAAACTCTTTTCTATAACATTGGAGATAGAGCTTTTACAAGAGAGCCTTATAATACTTTTTTGAAGAATGTAAAGCCTTTGGAAGTAGGTTTCTTAAAGCAGTATTGTAGAAGCCATTTTGTAGGTTCAGATTTATTTAGACAGTTAGGCTTGCTTAGGGTTGTTAGAGAGAATAATACTTTTTTAAATCAAACAACTTTTAGTTATAATGCTGATTTAGGTGTTTATAAAGTTATAATAAATTTTGATTATACGAGAATATCGACAGTTAGGTATTACTTTTATAATGGAAAGAAGCTATTACGAGCAACAAATATTGAGGAATTAGGTACTATACTTTTTAAAGAGGTTCCTATAAGCACTATTAGACGGATAGCTAATGATTTACATATTTGTGCGAGTGCCAGTTCATTTGACACTTGTAGCATATCAGATGTTTTATGCTCCAAAGTATTTCAATTAGGGGGTATCCCATATCTGGTTTATGCGTATAAGATTAATGAGATTGATGAGGATACATTTTTTGATGTAAAGTTACATGAACTTGTAACTCAATCTTCAGAGGATTATTTAAAGGCATTAAGAAAAAATGCAAAGAATTTAACAGCCAAGAATATAAGTAGTTTGACTTTACAATCTTGGTATATTAAAAGAGTTTAGGAGGTATTATGTTAAGAGTTAAGATGCTTCGAGGAAATGAGACCTGTATTATTGACAATGGCAAGTCTTATATTTTTGGATTAAATGGTAAATGTAAACAAGAAGATGCAGGTAATTTATCTAGTTATATGACTGGTGCTTTAGAATTGCCTTGTATCAGTATCCTTTCCAGCAATGGAGGGGTAGAGATTGCATTAAATGAGTCTGATTCATCTTTTAGACGATTTAAATGTAATGAAGATGCTATGACTTGTGCTATGAAAGTACAAATGAATGGTAGCTTTGTTAAAATGCTTAGACGAGATGGAAAATTTGAGGATATACCTTTTAATCAGTTAATTTTTGTTTACCCTCAAGGTACAAATCTATTTCAATTTATATCACAAATTAATAAAGAGGAGGTTTTTGATTAATGCGTAAGGCTATACGAAATATTAATCAGGCTGGTGTTGTTATCTCTAAGAGTAAAACAGCGGATACTATAAGAAAGTATAGTATTTTACATGATTCTATGTGTGAAAGACTATATGATTTAGGGTATATAAGTACTTCGTTATATTTTGATAGTGTGGATTTTTGGACTACATTTCTTGGTACATACCCAGACATATCTAAGGAATTCTTAAATGAACGAACTGGAGAGATGAATTATTCCTTACCAGTTATTCAGTACATAGCACATAAAACTGAGGATAAGGATGTGAAGATTGCTTTGGACTCTATAGCTAGTCTTTTAAAGGCAGATAACGCTCTTGCAGATTTAGGTCAATTATGTGAGTATATTAAGTTTCAGAAAAAGAAGGATACAGTTATAAGTAAGGTTAATTTAGGTATTGTAAAAAGTGTTTGTAATTCAAATAAAATACCTTTAGACAGTCCTTATGTTAGGGAGTGTTTTTATCTTGAACCTACTGAGCAGGTAGTTGAGCTTGATTATAGTATTGTTCTTTTAAAGCATTTGCTTAAAATGCTCGATGTTCCTAATGATGTGGAGTTAACAGATGATTCAGTCTTGCTTGGGGTAGGTTTTACCATTAAGGATGATTGTGAAAATTTAGAGGCTTTAGTTAATTCAGATATTAGAGGTACTGGTATTTATTATGAGAAGTTATTTAAACTTGTAGAGTCTTATTATACAGAGTACTATACTAATAGAACTACTAAGACAGTTTGCTTGGACTTTTATTCAAAGTTATTTACGGATTCTTTACAGGAGTGTATAGCTTATTTATCTTTACAGCGAGGTAAATATCCAAATGCTAAAGATTTTTATATAACTTCTTCTAAGTTATATCTGAAGATAAATACAGATAAACAGATTGGTTATGAATTTCCAGATAGTATTTTTGTTGGAGAGCGACTTTACAACCTTAATGGAGAAGTTTATAGTCCAGTTAATCGTTTATTAGGCTTAAGCGGTGTTTATATCTATGAATATGATAAAAATATCTATAGTTATAGTGTAAGTGGTTTACCTATAGATTTATACACAAAGCAACAGCAGAGGGGTAGTTCTGTATTAGTTCCTATTGGCTGTTACCCTTTATGTATGATTAAGGAGAGACGAGGAAATGATGTTGTAAATATTTACCCTAAGAATTTCTGTGCTAATGAAAAGTTTCTTACACCAGAAAAGATGATGGAATATTTAGAGATAGATTCACTTGATACTTTAGACCAAGAAGCAGCAGTTTTAGTTGATAAAGGTACTTCGACTTTTAAATTATTAGTTGGTCGAATGTTGCAAACACTTATATGTATCAATTGTGATTATACATTACCAGACCATGTAAGTCCAAATCAGCTTAAGATTAGTGACTGTAAAGCTTGGTTAACTAAAGAAACTTATTTAGATGCTTGCATAGAAGCTAGTGTTCTTTTTGAGAAACTTGGATTTTAATTTATTATAAGAGTGTCGGTATTCAAAACTGACGCTCTTTTTTGTGCGTAATTTATCAAAGAAAAGGAGACATATTATGGTTATTAATAATCTCGGTTATATATTTGAATGTCGTCAAGATGTGAATGGAAATCTTGGTGTTATGGAAAATTTTAGGGTTATGTTTAAAGATGATGAACAGCGTGTAAATTTAACATTTGGTATTGATAACTGCGGTAAGATTGTAGTTCCAGCTTATAGTGATATAAGTCTTGGTTTCAAACCTTTAACTGTTATGTTTGAAACTAAGGAAAGTATTGATAACTTCGTTAGAAGTAATAAGCCTTATTTTGGTAAGCTAGGTGCATTCTCTATGATTGCATCAGGTACTATTATTTTTAGCAAAGAAACAGGCAAAATTAAATCTACTGATGGACTTGGTTTTTATGTACCTAAGACTACAGCTCAAACAGTTAAGGAAATTGTAGATAAGAGAGGAGTTCATCAACCAGCTTTAATTTGCGAAAAATTAAGCACTGTTAAAGGTTTAAATAACTTTGTAGTATCTGAAGCTATCTATAATGGTTATATGACAAATTTCTTATCCTGCTTGAGTGCAGAGAATACTAAGGATAGAAATGCTTTTATCAGTGCAGTTACATTAAAGGAGTAATTGTATGAATATTTGTCACTTAGTTACTAAGGGTTTTGACGGTGATACAACTGTAAGAAGGTCTATAACATATAATGGAACACCTCTTACTATTGGAGTTACACATAAGCTTAGTAATGATGTAAAAGAAGAAACAGTAGAGTTTAATAAATCTTTACCAGATGAAGTAAATGCTGTTAAAAGTTTGAATGAGGGCAAACAGGAGCTTATAGATTCTCCGATAGGTAGCATTATCAATAATAATGGTAATATATTGCCTTTGAGTTCTATTTATGACTATCATGTTACACCAAATGACCCATTAAGTGCAGTATTACCAGTAGGTGCTGACTTTGATTCACTAGCTGAGGATACCAACACTAAGGAGTTTTTAAGAGATGTAGCTGAACAGCTATTTCCGCATATCAACCCTAATACAAAAGATAGGGATATTCAAAGAGATGCTTATTATACACCATATATTCCTTTGGTAGCCTTAACTGGTTGTGTACCGCCTCAGATTCAAGACGGTGAGGCATTTTTCAACCCAAATGGGGTAGTTACAATAGCAGAGTTCCTTGATGGATTAAACTCTATTAAGTATGGTTGTAATGCAAATAATCATCGTAAAAAGACATTAGACAATATATCTGTAGATACAGATTATTTTAATGAGGGTTATCAGTCTTGTATCAGGGGTATTTCTAGTCCTTTCTTTAACTTATATACAAGAGAGGAATTGATTAAGCCTATAACTAGGTTAGAGCTTGCTTATATAACTGTAATATGTTGGAGTCAATTCATAGACAAATTTAATAATCTTTATGGTGGTTCTTTCTACTTAGGTATAAACTTTGATTGGGAGCTACCATCCGAAGTTCTATCGAGTTATAAAGATGGTTTTGATTATAAGGTTAGTAAAATCTCTATAGATGAGGAATATGATATTGTTAGCCTTGATGTTAAGGATTATAAGTCTGATAGAACTATGGAAGAGTACAAAGAAGATATAAAATCAGGGGTAGCTCCAATTCCAATGCCTATGTTTATGTCAATGTTGGAATTAGGTATATTAGATTTATTCCATTATGAGGATAACAGTCTAAATCCTTTGAAAGAAGTATCAAGAGGAGAGCTTTGCTATTTCTTAACTAAGTTAGCTAAGTTATTCCCAACAAGATATATGAAGTAATTATTGAGAAGGAGGACACTATATGTCTAAAATGTTTGATGCTAATGTAAAGCATTATAAAGAAAAGTACCATAGTATGATTAAGGGTATTTCAAGAAAGTCCTTAGACGTTTATATTAAAGGTTTAGGTATTTCTGATGAATTCTTTAGGACAGGCTTTGAGGAAAATTCTGAGGAATTTCGTAAGTTTACTTATAATTTTGCTAAGACTCTCATGCCAGGTCATGTTAGTTGTACTACTTACGCAGCAGTAGTTTCTGTAATAGCAGAAAAATATGGGGTAGCTTATCAGGGTTATGCAGGTTTTTGCTTACCTAAAAATAATCCGAGATATGAGGCTGAACTTGCTGATTATAACAATAAAAAGGGTTCAGACCCACATCCTGCTTTTGCAAACCATGTGTATACTGAGATTAATGGAAAGATTTATGAGTTCTTTAACGGTGACACATCTGACATTGACCATATAGATTGTGTAACAATCTAGTTAGGGGGTTTACATGTTATATTCAGATACAGCGTTGGAACAATTGAGAAGTTGTTTAACAAATATGGGATATCCCTTTGAAACTAATCAGTTAGATGAGAAGACTGTTCGATTAAATGTAAAGGTTAGTGATTATATTATACCAGTTTGGTTTTTGGTAGATAAGCAGATTTTTGGTTTTGATATGATTAATGGGGGCAGTAAGACTTGTTCTACTATTGATGAGTTTACTCAGTATTTATCGACTTACATATTTATTAATGTAGACTTTATACCTAAAGCTAAACTTGTTGCTGATGCTTTTGAGAAGGATATAAATGTAAATACTGTATACGATACATTTAGTGGTAATAAAGAGGAAGGTTATACTGCTAAATTTAGGGTATTATCTAATTCAAACCAGTTTATCCTTATTTCTAAGGATGCTTCAATGTATTTAACTCGTCTTGTTACATATACAGAAGATGGTTCTCGCTTTAAAGTTTTAACAGAATATAGATATGATTTAGATGATGTAGGTAATATTATACATATACCTACAATATACTCTTATCTCTCAAAGTTAACTGAACTTTATGGAGAGAGTGATACTGTAAATATAGATAGAGTAGGTCTTGAAACTTTTGTGTTTACTATTGAGGAATTAAATATAACAGCAGATGTTTTATTCTCTTATTCAAATATCTCTTATCATATTAAAGATATCAATGGGGTAGTTTTTGATGAAGTTGTAGAACTAAATGACCCTTACGAGTTACAGGATTTATATCTTAAGTGTCATGATACATATGAATCGAAGCTTATTGATGAAGAAAGTTCTGAACCAGAACAGAAAGTTGAAGAAGAGCAGGAAATTGAAATAAATACACAGGTTGATGTAAATGTACAGACTGATTCTATTGAGCATGAAGAAGATTCTTTAGATGTAGATTCTGATAGTACAGAAGATACTGAAATCGAAAGTTCTAACTCAAATGAAGAGTTTGAAGATGAAAGTACTGAAGAGACTATAGAAAATTCTGAAGAAGAGATTGATGAAGAAAACGGTTTAGAGGCAGATACTGAAGATGATTCTGATGTTGAGCCTAGTATAAACTCAGGGGAGGCTGAAGTATTGGATTCTAATAATTTTTCGGTAAAGAAAGTAATTGGAGAGGAAAAAGATTTAGGTTTGCAGTTTATTGTAGACTCTAAGATTTACTTTATTAATGCAGAAACAGCAGAAGGGCATGGAGTTCCTTTGGATAGATTTTCAGAGGTTGTAGGAACCTCAGAGAAACATGGGGTAGTTATGACATCAGATGAAATTGCTATGCATACATTTAGTAAAAATGTTTCTTCAGATGTTAAAAAGTGCGAAGAGCTTATTTTCCGCATATTTGAATAATTTTCCAACTATTTTAGACCTAGCATATTTTTTGCTAGGTCTATTTTTCTGTAGTTTACGATTAAGTTTATGTATTATTTATATCTTTACGAAAGGAGATTTTTTGTTTTGCGAAATATTGATGGTATTCAAGTAGTTGGTACAAAGAATGAGACATATATTTTTGTTGGGTATAATAGGGATTTTATTATAGTAGACAATAAAACGGATAGCGTTTATATTAATCCAACATTTGATGTGTTCTCGTTAATCTCAAAAAGTTATGGTGATGAGTATGATTTCTTAAAAAGTTGTTTTGTAAATATACTGTGTCAGGTACCTATTCCAGTTGAGGATTTCAAAGTTCAGTATACTAAGTTACATCTTGCTATGAAACCACCTATAGATTGGGATAGAGTTGGTAATTATGTTGAAAGAACTATCTCACATATATTAATGAGTAAAAGTTTAGATGAATTTGCATTAGATATTTATACAGCATTACAGCATGTATGCAGAGATTACCCAGAAGAATTTATAAATAAATATAGGGATAAGATGAAAGGAGTAGAATATGTCTGATTTTTATGGACTTAACTATAGTGTTAAGAGTTTCGCAGTAGCTAATGATTTTGTAGTAAACACTAATAAAGCTTGCTATGCTTTAGGTCAACAGTTATTACCATTTTGCTTATATGCAAATGAAGACCAAAAGAAATATGGGGTACTTGATTTTGCTACATTTCAGGCTTTTTTAAATCCACAGATTAGTTTGATTGATGAGATTGTCGAATATCGACATCAGGCTTTTAAAGATACTGGTATCAATGTAGATATTAGGGATGAGGTAAAAAAGAAGTTGTTATTTTATGATTATTTAATGACTATTTCTATATGTTATGTGGAAATTCCTAAATATGTAACAAAAGAGGGAATGCCTATGGCTACATATGATAAGTTTTTATGCACACGAAATCCAGCTATTATGGGAGCATGGATGGGTGCTGACCCCGCTGAGATGCAGGCAAAATATTCATCAAGGATTGTTTCCAGACAGGTAGAGTTTAATATTAATGAGTTAAGATGTGTTAAATTAAATCATACAAATAAGGGAAACTCAATTACTGTTCCACGAACAGCATATAATGTTGAAAAAATGACTTGTATTCCGATGTATATGTTGTATGCCTTTGTAGAAGGATTTAAACCACTCATTCAGAATGGTATCGTTAAGTTCTCATATTTAAAGGATAACGGAACAATTCGTGAGCTTGCAACTACATTAAATGAGGGCATCCTTAGAGATTATTATGATGATAATATCTTCATTAATACAATGTTATCAGAGGTAGACATTAACACCGTTCAGCAAGGTGGTATGACTTTATCATCTAAGATGAATAGAGGTTACATTAAGGTTCCAGAGTTAGGTGCATCTGTTTATGATGGAACTGGAGTACGAAGCTTAAATATAGCTCGTCTTTTAAAGGCAGAAAAGATTGATTCTGTAGATAGAACTTTCTTAAAAGTTGACCTTAATTCAGTACCTACGAACTTTAATAATGGTATTGATTATATTGTAAAGACAATGCCAGATAGTCTTAAGGATTGTTATAAGGCTCTTGTAGGTGAGGAGTTTGATGAAACTAAGTGTGTAAGTATTCCAGTTATAGCAGAAACTTGTAAAGAATATGTTGCAGGTAGAAGTGCTTTCTTAAGTACATCATATCATCGTGATTTACATGTATTTATGATTTCACATCCTGAGTGGTTTCCATTATACACTGGTAAACCAGCACAGCAGATTACAAGTTCTACAAACTTTGGTGTAACACCTTTAGATTTCTAGGGGTAGTTGTTCATCTTAAAAATAAAGTAGTTCAGGATAACTAAGTGTACCTAGAATGAATAGTAATTTAGGATAGTTAAGTGTATCATATCTATTAAGTAGTTCAAATAATCAAAGTGTATCATAAAGAAGAAATTAATTCTGATATGCATAGTGCATCCAAATAAAAAATATTACTAGAATGTAAAGTGTATCATGCATAAGTAGTAATTCTTGTTTGTGCAGTGTATCTTGTACAATAAGTAATTCGTATTGGTATAGTGTATTATAGAATAATAGTATCTCAAGAAGTTATAATGTATCTGAAAAAGAAATTTGATTTAGCAAACTTTAGTGCATCAAAGACAGCTAATATTCTGCAGAGTATAAAAGTGTATCAGGAAGAAAAAATAATATTCTTGATAAAACAGTGTATCTAAACAAGAGAGTAGTTCAATATTAATTAGTGCATCAATTGTATAAAGTAGTTCTATAAATGGTAATGAGTCGGATGATTTTAGAATTTCAGATAACTAAAGCGTGTCAGGGTGAGTAAAAATAACTTATCTAGTTATGTTAACGAGTCAAAAAATAATAAGTAATTCTTATAAATAAAGTGTATCAAACTATTGGAGTAGTTCTAAAAGTGAAAGTGTATCTTTGTATTTTAAGTAGTCGTTGGATGGAAGTGTATCTTTATGCTTTAGCATTTCAATGTAGCTGAATGTATCACTGACATAATTAATTCTAAGGAGAAAGTGTTTATTTTGAAGGAGGTGAAAAATATGACAATCAAGATAGAGGCTAAAGGTGTTGTTAATACTGGTAAAATGGCTGAAGTAGATGCTAAGTTTAATACTGACTCAGAGTCTTTTGCAGACGATTTAGGCAAAGCAATTTATGGGGTAGAGACTACTGGTTTTGACTACAATACATCAGAAATTTATGATGAAGCTCTTGCAAAGTTTGAGTCAGTTAAGCGTTTACTTAAGCCTAATCGTTACACAGTAATTTATACTGGAAATGGCTTATCTGTTAAAGTGTTAGCTTAATTTACATAGTACCTTAAGTAACAAATATTTCATCGTTTATTAGTGTATTAATATTATTAAGTAAGTTGAGTAAAATAGTGTATTACTGTGTGAAAGTTTTTCGCTATCGACTAGTGTATCATTGAAGAAAAGTTTAACTAATTAATATAGTGTATTATCAACATATAGTAATTCACGATATTATAATGTATCCAGTGTCATAAGTTTTTCATATTCAGGAAGTGTATCTGAATTTATTAATAGTTCAAAGGTTAAGAGTGAGCTTTAAATATTAAGCAGGTCAATTAATATAGCGAGTCTAATTGAACCAGTATTTCAGAACGGATGAGCGTATCAAAGGTTAGGAGTAAATCGCATATTTAAAATGTACCAAAGCAAGAGAGTAGTTCATTTCTCTCCAGTGTATCAAATAATTATAGAAATTCGCAACAACTTAATGTATCAAGATTGTGAAGTTATTCAGAAATCTTTAGTGTATAAAATTGATTTATTAAGTCTTTTTAAACAGGTGAAAGATTACAATTAAATATATGATTTAATATTGACTTTCTTTAAGTTTTGTGTTATAATTATACTATAAATTTAAAGGAGGTCATTTTTTATGAGTGATTCAGTAACTACTATTGCAACAAAAGAGGAGACTGATGTACTCAAACAGCAAATTAGATGTCTGATTGCAAATGTGTATGATTTACAGAAATTGCGTATCAGTGCAGGTAATCGTTTGGTACAGTCATTCTATCTACAGCTTGGGGTAGCCCCATCCACAAGTCCTAATGATGTGGATAAGGAAGAACAGAATATGATTACGAAGCTCAGAGCTGAGTACAAGCGTATCACAGATGCAGTTGCAGAAAATAATAAGTCTATCAAGTCTAATATTAAGGCTCTTAGAGAAAGCGATGAAGAAGGTAAGCGTCTTACATTAATTCGTAACGACCAAGATTTTAAGCTTGTTGAGTCTTATAATTTACTTCTTAAGGCTGAAGAAGAGTCTACAAAGAGTTTGGACAAGTATGTGAAACAGCATAAACTTTGGGATAATTTCTTTGCGAATATTAAGGGTTGTGGTACTCTTATGAGTGCTGTTTGTATTGCTTATCTTGACCCTTATGTAGCTAAGTATCCAAGTTCATTTTTCAGATATTGTGGTGTGGATACAGTTCAGGATGAGGATAAAGATGGGAATAAGCTCTATCTTGAGAAGATAAACGGGGTAGTCACTAATGTTAAGGTTAAAGAAGCTTTTGGTTACTACAATAATGATGGTCAGTACTTTGGAAAGGTACAGATTACTGATAATCTTTCAGATGATGGTTTTATCTTATTTAAGGGCGAAGATGGAGGTCTTTATGAACAGCGACAGCTTACTAAAGTTGTAGATGATCAGGAAATGCTCATTTTTGAAGAAGTTGAAAGTGGTAAAGAATATGTAGGTGATGTTGTAGTATCACAGCATGGTAGAAGAATGGGTGATACTGAAATGGTTGAATATGTCGATGCTGAGGGCAATCATAAGTTAAAGAGAAGTATTACATATAATCCATTTGTAAAGACTAAGCTCATGGGTGTATTAACAGGTTGTCTTATCAAAGCTAAAGACCCAGTTTATAGTAAGATTTACTATGATTACAAGGCAAGACTGGATAATTCTTCTCGTTATGAAGGTTATACACCTGCTCATAAGAATATGATGGCACAGCGTTATATGATTAAGCAGTTCTTAAGAAATCTTCATACAGAGTGGAGACACTTAGAGGGGCTTCCTATTTATGAGCCATATGAAGTTGAGAAACTTGGGAATAAACCTCACCATTTAAATGAAAGACAGCATCAGTTAGCACAGGAATATAAGACTAATAAATAGAGTTTTAATATAACTCTAACTTAATAAAGTCTACGAAAGGCTTAAGTAATAAAATGTTTAAGCCTTTTAGTTTAAGTTGAATTGGAGGTAAAAGTAATGAGCTTAGTAAGTAGTGGATTGTGTCTTTTTAGTCGTGTAGCTAGTAATTATGGTGTTATTGATTTGGATGATGGTGCTATAGATTGGGTTTCTAAAGAGGATTTAATTAAGTACGCAAAAGTAGTACCAATAGCAGGGGTAGATATTAATTCTCATACAATTCAGCCAGTTAATTGCAGACTTAGCATGGATAAGTGTAATTGGTCTACAAATAAAACTAATATTTATGTTGCAGCTAAGTCTGTTTTCTTCAGTAAAGATTATGAAGATGGTGATTTGGTTATCATTACTCTTGATAATAAAAAGTTTAGAGCTAAGGTAAAAACTGTCTGTTTGCAGGGTGATACTTATCGTGCAGTTACTTTCTACGGTCATATTATTGTGTTCTTTAGCACTGCTCAGTTTGATACTCTGGTTGAAAGAGCTGTATAAATTTCTCAGTATTAATTGAATAATATGAGATTGTTTATAGGTCAATAATAAGTAAGAGTTTAAATATATAATTTAGCTCTGAAAATTATTGACCTATTTTTATAAATTTTAAGGTAAATGTGCTTATGTTGTGTTCATCATAAAACTTTGATAACTTGCATTCTTTTAGAGGAGCTAATTAAGGTATCTTATTCCTATTAAATTGATTAAATTTTTAGCAGAGTTTTAGTTTTTTAAGTTTAATCTAACACTAATATTATTTATGGAGGTTTTCATATGAAGAAATCTAGTTTAGTAATTTGTAGTTCACTATTAATGTTGAGTTTAACAGCTTGTTCAGGCAAAGTTCAGTCATCAGAGAGTATTAATGTAGGAGAAACAATTTTATCTACAGAGTTACCATCTGAAGGTACTAAGCAAACTACAACTGAAGAGGTTAAACTCGATACATCATTTACTCAGGAAAAAGCTGATAAGCTTTCTAACTATTTAGGTAATTTTACTTATTCTGAAGTTACCCAGTCTATGGAGAATGGTTATGCAGATGGAACAGCTTACACAAGAACATCTTATAATGTAAAAGCTGATACAACTTCAGGGATAGCAGACTATTCTGTAACTCAGAGAGTTGATAGTAATACTGGAGGTGCAAAAGAAGGTTCTGCTCATTATATTAGAAACTATAAAGAAGGTGTCACTTATGAAAAAGATGATTCTAATAATTGGGTTAAGAGTAAAGGTGTAGTTAATATGATTAGTTGGAATCTTGAAGATTTCACAAGTGCTAATGATATCTTTAACTACATTATTAAGAACTATACAACACCAATAGACACTAAGGGTTACACTTCAGGCAATTATGAGTATTATACATTTGAGGAAAATGCTAATGATAGTATGGTTAGTGGACTTACTTATGATGAGTTAGGTAAACAAACTGTAGATTATATTTATTACACAGATGACAATGATAAATATTATCCGATTTCAGTTATCACTAAGATAACTTATACTTATGAAGGTAGGGAGTATTATATACAATCTACAATTCAGTTTGTAACATTTGATGACACATCTCTAAATATGCCAGAGGAGAGTTAAGTAGTATGTATCAAAAGAGATTTAAAGTAACAATTAATTATACAGACATAGATGGGGTAGACTATAGTACTTCATATACTTTATTTGCAGAAAATAAAGATGATGCAATAAATATAGCTAGAGAAATGTTTTTCATGGATTTTGGAACATTTGAGAATATGCATATTGAAGCTGAATATGAACTCCCCAGCCAGTTTGAACTTGAACATGTAAATAGAGCTTTAATTGAGCAGTTTGGGATTATAAAGCAAAAGTTTTCTGAATTAACTTATAAACAATTTTTAGAGTCATTTCAGAATTTTGATGGTTACAATATGGTGCTAAATATAGATTCAGCAAGTTTCTATTTTAGGTTTATGAACATTGAGTGTAAGGCTATTTATCGAAATGGTAGTTCTTTTATTGATGAAACAGAAGTTTACTACCATGGGGTAGATAGACTATATATTATTACTGATAGGTTATGTACAATCCTAATAGGTAATGGAAAGTAGGAATTAATATGAAAGGTCTTTATAAACAGTTATGTGATAAAACTAAAGATACTAAAGGTTTATTACCAGTTGAGCAGTTAGTTTCACGAGCAGGTATAACAACTGAAGTAACTAATAAGCTAGTATCTTTAGGTTTTAATATTCAAAATTTAGGTCAAAGAGGTCAGGCTATCCTATTTACAGCTTTGAATGATATCATAGCTGTTTATAAAGGTGATTCTTTTTATTTTGCTACATTAAGTGTAGATAAACTTAAAGAATTACTTCAGTACAATATGTTACTTCCAAATGAAGGTTGTAAAGACCTTTCAGGAATAGATAGGCTTGTTCGAGCAAATACTGTTGAAACTATTAATGCATATCTTGTTCAAGGTAAATATCACTTTATCAAACTTAATATGTATGATAAGTGTAAAACAAGTTGTAGTTTATTTACAGTTACTGGTATGAACCCATACCCAGATTTAATATCTGAAACAGTTTATAGTTTAACTAATATAGCTAATTGGCATAATGAGTTATATAATGCTCTTGTTAAGGGTTGCTATAAACTTACATTAGTTGATGGTTCTGTATTATGCCAGAATTATTTATCATCTACAATGAGTTTATCTACAAGTGGTGTTCTTTTAACTAAAGACCTTAACAATAATCTTATAGAAGTTCCACTTCATAAAATAAGAGATTATGAACCATATAATGCTGATGGCTTTGTAATGAAGTTGTATAAAGGGGTAGTTTCCTACGATGGTTCGCTTATCACTTTAAATAGGCAGTTACTTGAAAAATACTACGGAGAGAAACTTGTAAATTCTAAGCTTGAAAGTAAATCTGTTAGATATAGATATTGTCTTGAAGAACTATTAACCAGAGGTTATAAATTCTCTATTGCATACTACATAAATAAATATCAGCTTGATATTTATGATGCAGATGATGTATATGATTTAGCTGAAAAGTTGAAATCTCTTATCAAGCGAGAAGACGATAAAGGTATTATAAACGCTAGAGTTTTAACCAGTGCAAGTCAAATTTTAGCAGGTCATAAATCTTATTATATGAGGATTAATCTTGACAAAGTAGGTAATCATGATGTTAAAGTAGTTGAAGATTTATCAAGTGTAATGCCAAAAGATTATGATTATTATGCTATCAGCCCTAGACTAGGTTACAATAAAGTGACAGTGAGTGCTACCTCTGACAGTTTGGCTATGAAATATGGCGAGACTGAATTTGAAAGGCAATTTGGTAAAGATAGCAAATTCATTGGGATAGCTACTGGAGTTAAGCTTATTAAGGGTATCAAGCCATATAAAATGAGCATAGATATACAAAGAAAGCTTTGTCAGAATATTATGTATGGTTATACAGCCAATTATGAGGGATACAAGAAAGTATTAGTACAAATACTAGCTGAAAATAATCTTAGGAGTTCAGATGAAGCCATAAAGTTGATATACATAAATGGTTTAGCTCGAAAATACAGGTACGGGCAAGATGTTAAATTACTTGATGTGATTGACCATCTTATCCAATTTATGGAGTTACTTAGCAATACACCTACTTTAAATAAAAAGTTGAATGAGCTCGAAAGTAATATATCATATAGAAACTGTAAGAAGGAATATCAAGGTATTGTAGATGCTTTACCTGAGCTTAAAGGCTTTAAGATTGATGATACTCCAAATGGTAAATATGTTATAACAAAATGGGGTAGATATAAGGTTACTAAATCAGGTATTAATAAAACAGTGGAGTTATTATACAATGAGAAAAGGTTAGGTAGTAAGATTTTAAAATGATTTATTTGATATTAGTTCTAAGTATTCTAGTTAATTCATATAATTATAGTAAACCTGTAACTTGGGATACTATTATAAATGAAAATGTGGATTTAGTCAATGGTTGGTTCACAGTTGAAGATTGTAACCAGACTATGTATGCTACTGAAAAGGTTAATATTCGAATAAGTCCTAAAGTAGGTACTACTAAAATAGGATTTCTAAAGAAAAATGAAGCTATACATGTAATCGGAATTTGTGATAATGGTTGGAGTAAAGTTTTATATAATGAGTCTGTTGCATATATAAGTTCAAACTATTTAAGTACAAATAAAGTTGCAGTAGCCAGCGATAAGAATAAAGTTTCTGAAACAAAGAAGTCAGAATCAGTTAAGATAGATGAAAAACCAGCACAAACATATCCAAGTTTTGTAGAGGTTATTGGGGTATCTAATGATTATATAGATAAGGTATTAAGTAATTATTATTGTATACCAGAGATAGTACGAAATAAGTTTGAAGAATTTGGTGGTGTGCTATCTATCACAAATGAAAATTTAGGAGCAAAATTTTATAATGATTCAAGTCTAAATATAATAGCAGTTACAGATTATAAGGGTACAAGTAAGGAGTGCAGTATTAATATAGGAACTAAAGATGCTACAGCAGTCTTACATGAAATGGGACATTTTATTGATTATGTGTGTGGATATTTATCAAGCACTGAAAAGTATATGTTAATTTGGGGTAGTGAAGTAGAAGCTTTTAAGTCCTTTCATTATACAGCTGATAATAATATAAATACAGCAAGTGAGTATTTTGCTGAAAGTTTTCAGGTTTATATTGAAAGTCCAAATGAATTACAAGAGAAGTGTCCACAATCTTATAACTATATAGTCAATACACTCAATCATTTATAAGGTTCTTTTTTATTATATGATTTGCGAATATTTTTATTAGCTTTAAAAATAGAGCTAAATTTGAATAAAAGTCTAGTTTAGAGGTGCAAGTTTTGTATAGTGAGTATCAAGAGTATTTAAGACAATTGAATAATCGACTCAAACGTAGTGGTTTAAACTTACCTGTAAACTTTGATTGTGATAATAGTCACATTTATATGGAAGTTACAAAGTTTGAGCAGTTCTTATATTTTAATCATGTATTGCAAATAACGGATAGTGAATTCCAAATTCCAAGTTTATTTGATTTTAAAGATGTTGGTGTGACTGAATTTTTACGAAATCAAATTTATGCTCAGTACGAAGCTGAGTGGAATAAAAAAATGCTTGAGTTAACTCAACAACCTGCAAATGCAGGGGTAGTTGAAAAGCCAGTAACTGTTATTCCACATAGAGAAATGGAGTTATTTACTGAGTCACTTGGTTTAGTGGGTGAGGAAGAAAAAGAAGAGGAAAAGTCAAGCTTTATCCAGTCTTTATGGCAAACTGCTGACGCTGAGTCATCTGATTTTGAATTTGATGACGATGAAGAGGAAGAAGAGGAAGACTTTGAGGATTATAGTTCTGATGATGAGGAAGAAGATGAATTGGACTTCGATTCTGATGAAGAAGATGAGCTAGATTATGGTTCTGATGATGAGAATGAAGAAGATGATTTAGACTTTGGTTCTGACGATGAAGACTCTGAAGATGATGATGACCTTTATGATTATTCAGATGATGATGAAACCTCAGATGAAGAGGATTCAGATAGTGATGAAGATGATTCCTTTGAAGATGACTATTATGATTATTCAGATGATTCTGAGGATAGTGAAGATGACTCTAACTCTCTTAGCGGTGATGAATTGGATTCTGCTGATGACGAATATGATGATTATGACTATTCAGATGACGAAGATGAAGATGAAGACAGCTTGAATGATTCTACTGAAGACTCTGATGACTATGATGAGTATGGTGATTACTCTGAAGACGATGGTGATTCTGAGGTAAGTGAGGATTCCGAAAATAATGAATATGATGTTGAAAATTCTTCGGAAGATTTTGACGATTATGATGAATATGGAGATGACAACATCGAGGAAGAAGATTCTTTTGAAGACGATGAAGATGCTGATGAATATGATGATTACGATTCAAATGAAGAAGCTGATTCAGATGATGAAGATTATGATTCTTATGGAGATGAAGAAGATTCAGATGAGGATTATGATTCTTATGGCGAAGATGATTCAGACGAGATTGATTATAGTTCTGAAGAAGATGATGATGACTATGATGATTATGATTCTGAAGCTGAAGAAACAGAGGAAGATGAAGACGAGGATTCAGACGATTATGATGATTATGACTCTGAAGACGAGGATGATAATTCAGGCAAAAGTTTGGATGAATATTTTGATGAATATGACGACCAAAATTTCAGTTCAGATGAAAATCTTCCATTTGGTGGTATAACTGCTGAAGAAATGGGTACACTAAGTACTACACAAGTACCTACAACACCACCAGTAAATCCTTATGCTGTTTATGATAAGCAAGTAGAGGATTTAACAGAAAAGGTCAATCAAGGTATGTCAGCCTTATTTAACAAGTTTAAAAATAAAGGTTAATCTATGGGGTAGCCCATATTAACAATACATTATTATTTTATTTTATATCTCAGGAGGTAGAGACAATGAGAACAAGCAAGGATATTGTGAGAATTGCGGATGGTATTTATGCGGAGGCAGTTAACAATGTTAACAAGTTAGCCGAAGTTAGAAAGGGAGTAGTTGCAAGCATTGCAGGAAAGCCAGCAGAGGAAGTTATTAATACTGTAACAGAACTTATTGATGGTATCGAGACAGGTGTTAAAGCTCCTAATGTTGATGGTGTTAAACTTCCAGCTTACCTTTCTAAGGTTACTTATGAAGCAGATGGTTCTTCAGAGGTTACAATCACAGTTAGAACTAAGCTTAAGAGTGCTTACAAGTACAGAAAAGATGCTGTTGTTGCATTAGATGAAGACTTCATTGTTAATGCAGGTAAGGTTTATATTGATGCATTATTTGATATGTTCCACATCGATGAGGCTATGCAGAATATCGAAGCTCTTAATGCTAAGATTGCGGGTATTATTGAAGAGAATGAAATTCCTTACTCTTTCAGCTTTGTAGTAGATGCTAATTCTTCTGCAACTGTTCTTTCAGTTAACGATAATGAGGTTGTATTCAACGCTTCAATCACAAGAGCTCAGGATATTGCTTCATTAGCTATTTTCAGAGAGGGTAGTGAGTATAATAACCTTATTCGTCAGGAAGCTACTGATAACCTTGTAGCAGCACTTAAGTCTATCCAGACACCTGTACAGCTTATCAAGGGTAATGTTGCTCTTATTAAGGAAGTAACAGGGGTGTCTACAAAGAAGAGAGCTTCAAAGCTCATTCGTGATTCATACCATAGACAGGCTAAATTCTTAGGCAAGGTTAAGACAGGTGTTGGTTACTTCGATGAAACTGTTAAGATTAACGGTGAGGATGTTGAAGTATTCGCTCTTGTATCTAAGGCAGAGGATGGAACTATTGCATTAGTTCTTAGTCCATTCGATGTTAAGACTCTTTACAAGGTAGATTACGATGTAGTTGAGGCTGTAAAGGCACAGCTTGCTGAGTAATTAGTAAAGAAAGGTGGGATAAATTATGAGTAATCCTACTGATGATTGGGATGACTGGGAAGATAATACATCTTCTCAGTCATCCGATACAAACACCAAATCAAGTAATGATGATTGGGGAGACTGGGGCGACTCAAGTAATCAGGAACAGTCTACTGGTGATGATGATTGGGGTGACTGGGGAGATAGTAGTAATACTCAACAGAGTAATACAACTAATTCAGATTCTTGGAATGATTGGGGTAATTCCACTGACCAAGGTCAGTCAAACGGAAGTTTTATTGACAGTTCGCAGGATGTCAATCAGAATTGGGCAAATCAGCCACAAGATTATCAAACTCAGCCAGTTGCAGAGCCGCCAATTCAGACACATTTTAGCACTAAAACGATTGCTATTATTGTAGCAGGTATTATTTTAGTTATAGCTCTTTTGTTGATGGTTATAGATAAAGTACATATTGGCAAGAAAGATACAACTACTGTAACAAATAACACTACTACAGTTCAGCAGGAACAACAACCTACTCAAAATAGTAATACCACAAACCACACAAGGGGTAGTTCTTCTGAGAGCAATTTAAGTAGTGCAACTTTAGTTGAGATACCGAATTCAACTTCGATGACATATTCAAATGATACGCTTAAGGCGAATGGTAAAGTTACTGATAAGAAGAAATATGTTCAAGGTAAACAGATTGTTTATTGCATTGAAATTACAATAGCAGTTGGAAGTTCTTCAGAAATAGTTAATTACTACTGTACATCAGCTACTTTTAATCAGATTGGCAAAGGTGATATTTTGATTGTAAATTATGTCCAAGTTGAGGATAGTTACATTTCAATTACAAATGTAGAAAAGTGATAAAGTACCACAAGTCGAAAGATTTGTGGTATTTTTTATGATATTTTTTAAAAATATATGATTTACTATTGACTTTTCTTGAGTTACATGTTATACTATATATGTAAATTGAATTTGTTAAATGTCTTTTGGAAATATTAAATTTACCTATTGACATTTGTACAGTTTCATGTTACAATAACTATATAATAAAAAATTGTTAAAAGAAAAGGAGATTTTTTAATTATGAAGAAAAACTTAATATTTGGACTTACTGTATTAGCAGTTGTAGGTGGTGTACTTACTGGTTGTGGCAACAAAGAGGTCACAAAGACAGATGAGACACAGGCGGTTATCACAGAGTCAACTCAGGCAGCACTTGAGAAGGATTTAGAACCAGCTACTGAGAAAACAACTGAAGCCACTACGAAGGCAGTAAAAGCTGATTTCCTTGCAGAGAATGGTCTTAAGATTACACCTAATGGTTCGATGACTATTCCTCTTGCAATTCAGAATACAGATGACACTGCAGATGCTTCTGCTACTACATCAGTTACAACTGTTGCTTCTTCTGAGGAAGGTTATTCAGATACAACATTTACAGCAGAGTTGACTTCTCATTCAAATGTTTCTTACTATATAACAGCATTTGATAGATACACTGGAGTAGATTTAGAAGGAAATCTTGTAGATTTTGGTGCAAGTAATGGTTCTACACACAATGAAGTTGCAGTCATCGATGTAGATGGTACGCAGTATGATTGTAGTTTAAGCATGAGCCAGTCAGTGGTATCTAATAATACTCTCATTTTAACTGCTATAGTTCATCACCCTAGTAATTATGATGGTGTAGTATTTCAGTTAGGTAAGTGTACAAAGACCATAAGGGGTATTGCAGAGTCAATTGATTATTCTAAGGCATTTAAGATTACAGACTATGCAGGATTACTTGATGGACAGTACTTCTTTACAGCAACAGATAAGTAATCATAACAGGGAGATAGCCCTTTCGGGGGCTATCTTTTTTGTCAGGTAAAACAAGTATTTCAAAAATAGCTAATGTATCATGATTAATCAGTAATTCTGATGGATTTAGTGTATCAATAGTGATTATTAACCATAGAGATGCCAGTGTATCGTATATAGGGAGTATTTTAAAATAAGTAAGTGTATCAAAAGTTAGTAGTAAGTCGTATATGTGAAGTGTATCTTGATGGCACAGTAAATCTTAGTTGTCGAATGTATCATCTGTTGTTAGTAGTTCAATGAGTAAAAGTGTTTAAAGGCAGTCCTTGTGGCTGTCTTTTATTAGTTTAATTTTAACTTGCTAACCCCCCCCCTAAATAGTATAAGTGATTATTCTAGTTTAGGAGGAAAATTTATGGCGGAGTTAACGATTGAGTCTAGTTTAAAAAGTTTAGCAGAAAAAATTAAAAGTAGTAGACAATTAATAAGGAGTGAAGAGCACACGAAAATGGCTTATATTGTGCCTTTTATAGCTTTGTTGGGATATGATGTTAATTCTCCTTTTGAAGTTGTGCCAGAATATACTTGTGATTTTGGTGTAAAAAAGGGTGAGAAAGTAGATTATTGTATAATGAATGGTACAAAACCGCATATACTTGTAGAATGTAAGGATTGCCGAAATACTTTAACATCAGATAATATTTCTCAGCTGTTTAGATACTTTTCAGTTAATTCAGCTAAGTTAGCTATTCTTACGAATGGTATTGAGTATATGTTATTTACAGATTCAGCTGAGCCTAATAAAATGGATACTGAGCCTTTTTATAAGTTTAATATGCTATCTTTATCAGATAAAGACTTTGAAATGATTAATATGTTATCTAAAGAAAATTGTAATAATTTACAGATTACAGCATACTCTAAATTATCTTTATTTAAAGATGAAGTTGATAGATGGATTAAAGATGAGAAGAATTGCATATCTAAGGGATTTATTAACTACATTAGAAGTACAATTAATACATATGATTTATCAAATGATGATATAGCAAAAGTTATTGCTAATAAGTTATTTCAGCAATATGATGAAAATGATAGTGCAGATTATATACCAGAAGTAAAGCAGGATATAAAGAAGCCTAAAGTATCTTCTAAAACAGCTTCAGGTATTTGTGGTATTTATACTCTAGAGTATGAAGATTTGGAAAATGAGATTGCAGGTTCTTATCTATGCTTTATAGGTATTTATGATGCAGTTTATAACTATACTTCGATGTATAAAATTTTATTTGCACTCATTGATTTTATACAGGATACATTACATTTTACTGCTAAAGAAATAATTGCTAAGAACAGTAAAAATGAATTTCCAGCTTTTTTCAGTAGTATTTCTGAGTCAAAATCAATTCGAGAATACAGAGGGGTAGCTTTCAAGGGAGCTTTAAGTGCCAAAGCAATTATACAGATTGCAAGGGAACAGTGCATATTGTTTGAAATACCACATTCTTTATTTAGAGTAGGTTTAATAGATAAGGAGACTAAGCAAAATTTAGATAAGTTAGGTATTGAAAGTTCGTTTTATAAGTCTTATCTTGAGCAAAGAGGTGATGCTTAATGGATTTAGCTGATAAAATTGCCAAGCAAGAAGTGAAATCAGAATATTCAGATGGATTTATTGACATCACTTATTACTCAAAAGATGATTTAGCTAAATTGAGTATTGGAGATTTTGTAAAATTCTCTGGCACATTTTGTTTTAGTACTGCAACTCATATGACAGTTGATTGTGAGAATAATAATTTTGATATAAAAGTTAATTATACTCCTACAATAGATAAGAATAATTTTAATATGGGTACAAGGTATCAAACAACTTTTAAAGGAATTTGGGGTAGTTTTGTAGCAGATTTGCTTGATATTGAATCAAGTTTTTCTGAGGCATCTGAGTATAAGAGTTTAAAAGATTATTTTAAGGAATATGATGATATAGCTCAAGAAGTTGATTTATTTAGTGAGGATGATTCTAAATCTAAAGATTTATTGGTTAAAGTTAAAAATGATAATTTAAAGTCTATTTTAGATAAGTTATTAGAACAGCAATATTGGAATACTGAGTTAACAAAAGAAAATGAAGATTTAAGTAAAAAGTTAACTCATGCAAAAGGTACAAATAGAGATTTTAAAAAGCAAGTAGAAACATTATCTAAACAAGTAGAGACTTTAACTATTGATAAAGATAATTTAAGTAATCAAGTAGTTAGTTTACAATGTAAGTTAAAGAAATTACATAATCAAGTATTGAAACAAATAGATAGTAATAAAGATGTCGTAGTACAGTATAATAGCTTAGTTGAAGTGTATAATAAGTTAAAAAAGGATTATCTTACTTTACAAGAGGATTATAAAGTATTAAAGACACCAAGTATTAAAAGTAGAGTAATAAAGATTATAAAGATTTTAATATTAAGTCCATTTATTTTTGGAATAGAAGCTTATATAGCTCAGGCATTTTTTGGTGCATGATTATTTTTAATCCTCATATCATTATAATTCTTTAAGTTAAATTTTTAGAGCATATTGCATTTAGCTATGTAATATGCTCTATTTTTGTATTTTCAGTATAATCTGTTGTTTTTAACATTATAGTAACTATATAAGCTACTACATTTTCTATTTAAAGTTCAATTTTTAAGTTGTCTTTTAACTATATGATTTACTTGATTCTTCTTAATATTTTTCCAAATTTTGGTAGGTTATTTTCGTAATCAGAATTTCTCTTGGCTTACTTTATCCTTAAGTTGATTTTTACTAAATTCAAAATTCTTGTAAATTTATTTCAAAAAACTGTTGACATTGTTTTGGGGTAATGTTATTATACTTTTGTATTCAGGGGTAGCTGAACAGCATCGGTTTGGTGCTGATGAAAAATTTCTTTAAAAAGTTTCAAAAAATTGTTGACAAGTTATTTAATCGATGTTATTATATACTTGTAAATGAGGTACGAAACAAAGTAAAGAAAATACCTCTCGATAAGACCACTTACAATGTGTTATATTACAAGTGGTTTAAAAAACCAAAATAAACTGCAAAGTTTATTATAAAAACTTATTACATTATTTTATTTTAAGGAGGATGTTATCATGGCATTATCTAACAAGTTAGCAGAGAAAGAAGGAGCACCAGTTGTAGCTCCAACACCAGCTCAGAATACAAAGGCAGCAGGTGTAAATTCAAAGACAGAGCAGTTCAAACAGGACGGTGCTAACATTCGTAGCCATTATACTGACGACCAGAAAGCCCTTGAGGGTTCTAAGTCAGACAAGGTTGCTTTCGTTTGTGCATTAGGTGACCCTAACAAGAAGCAGGCAAGAGTAGAAGGTAAGCAGTCTATTGATTCTTATGCAGTTGTAGGTTACAAGTTCAAGGCTCTTGAGGATATGACAGTTCCTTTCGCACCAATTAAGGAAGGATTCAAGTCACTTACAGATGTTGAGCCAGCTACAGAGAAGACAGTTAAGGCAGGCGAAGTTTTCGCACTTAATCTTGTTGAGACAGCACAGCTTATCTCTCGTATTGAATATGCTGGTAAGTTCTGCGGTGAGGACGATGTAGTTGTTCTTTCTGTTAAGGCTTCAAAGAGCAGAGAAGAGCTTTTACCTATCCTTTCTAAGCAGGGTACAGGTTCTATCAAGTCTAACATGGAACTTATCGCTGAGATGCAGGGTGCTACAGCTGATTCTAAGGGAACTCCAGTTATTAAGCCAGAGTTCGCAGATTCATTCAGCAATCTCTATGTTAAGAAAGTTGCTAAGAGAGGAACAGGCACAAAGGACAAGAAGGCAGGCGAAGGTCAGGCAAATATCGCAGCTGCATTCAGAAACCTTTACGCAAGCAAGTAATTTCGATTACTCAAAAGCGATTCAATCACTGTATAAAAGGAGTCAAGCTCGAAAGAGTTTGGCTCTTTTTTATTGCGTTCTTGAGTTCGAGTTACAGTTCTTGTATAAGTAATGATTTTATTATTGTTTTCTTGGAGGTGTTATATGATTTCAGGTAACAAATTAAGGCATTCAATTGGGGTAGCTAGAGCCTGTAGACAGTATGGTAAGGATATACATGCAGATGAGGAGTATTGTGATGCCTTATTTGTAATGGGTTTTCTCCACGATATAGGTTATGAAAAGTCACCAGATATAAGCCACCCTAGTGTAGGGGGTAGTATGATTGAGGCTTTTCTTAAGCACCCAGAAATGTTAGAAGCTATAAAGTATCATGGTAAAAAATTTGAGAATCTAAGTAAAGTTGATACCATTTTAAATACTGCAGACCTTACTGTTAGCTATAATGGTAAGCCTTGTACTGCTTGGGAAAGGCTTGAAGGTATTAAGAAGTGTTATGGTGAGGATTCAGACCATTATAAAAATGCAAGATTACTAGCTGATACTTTAGGCTTCAATGAGGAACTATAAAAGGAGGGGATTTATGTCTTGAAGTATAAGAGAATATATTTCGTGGATTGTGAGAATGTAGGTAGTGATTATAATGCTAGTAACTCTACAGATTTAGTTATCTATTTTACCAGTAATAAGTATCAAGTACAACATGAGCTTTCTTCAAACGAAAAGGAAATACATATCAAGCATAATGGTATGAAGGACTCACTTGATTTTATTATTGATTCAACTCTTGGTTATTATATGATGCACTATGGTAGAAATGTTAAGTACTTTATTATCAGTAGAGATAAAGGCTACGAAATCATAAAATCATATTGGGGTAGTTTAGGTTATTCTATTACCTTGATTGAATATTTAAACTTCACTTCTAACTTTAATGTTAGTTCTAAAAATGATTTTGTTGCAGTTTCGCTTATTAACAGATTAAGCCCTGCTTGTAATCATAAAGTTTCAAATATTTATAAATCTTGGTATAGGTCTAAAGCTAAGAACTATGATATATTATATAGTCAGCTATCTAGGTGCTTACATAAATATTTATCCAGTGAGAGTATTACTATTATATGTAATTATTTATATGAAAGAGAGGAAGATTTATAATGGCAGATATGGAAAATTTACCTTATCATCGTAAATATAGACCTAATACACTTGCAAAGTATATAGGTAATGAAAAGTTAAAAGAAACAGCTATGAAAGCACTCAGCTCTGGTAAAAGACCTCAGGTTATATTGTTATGGGGAGATAGTGGGTGTGGTAAGACAACATTTGCAAGACTATTAGCTAAGGAATATAGCTGTGAAGACCGAAATGATGAAACAGGTGCTTGTGGTCACTGTATCAGTTGTCAAACTATAGATGAATATATTGCCACTGGAGATACAAGTTTACTATCAAATATTCAGGAAATTGATATCACAGACCAGAGCGGTAAGAAAGATTTGGATGCTGTATTAGCCGATATGGAAATGCCAGCTTTTGGAGATGAATGGAAAATATTCATTTTCGATGAGTGTCATATGGCTACACCAGCACTTCAGAATAGACTTCTTAAGATTGCTGAAGAGCCACCAGAGCATGTGTTGATGTTATTCTGTACTACAAACCCTGAGAAGCTTATCGAAACATTGAAGAATAGATGTCAGCTTAAGTTACATGTTACCAAGCCAAAGGTTAAGGAGTTAGCTGGATTACTTCGCTATGTTTGTTCAACTGAAGGGGTAGATTATGATATGCAAGGACTTGAGTTTATTGCAAATCGTGGAGAGTTAACTATTCGAACAGCTTTAACTAATCTACAGCAGGTTGTAACAGAGCAGAATTCAGCTAAATATGAAAATGCTATTCAGGTATTCGATGCCGTATCGAGTACAATTATTATAAACTTCTTTAGAGCTTTAAAAGCTAAGGATGTTTTTAGATATGTAACTCTCCTTTATGAAATCAAGTCAAAGATGGATTTAAATGTATTTGTAAATGAGTTGGCAGGATTTGTTCAGCGAGGTATTTACACAATTAATGGAATACAACTTGATGGAGTTTCTGATAATGAGCTGAAAGTATATAGAGACTTGTTTGGAGATATGAGTGTTGCACAAATTAATATACTTCTTACTAAAGTGCTTAATTTAAATCCAAAAAATCTTGAAATGGAATTGCTTTTATTAGGTTACACTGGTCTTGATGTTAAGACTGAGGATAATGAGAATAAAGGTGTTTTCGATACAATTATTCCTAATATAGATAATGAGTTAGGAAAAGAGGTAGCAACGACAAATAAAGTGCTTAAAGAAAAAGCAAAAATTTCGTATGAACAAGGGGTAGAGAATGCTAAAAACTTCTCATCTGATGCTAGTATTGAAGCTTTGATGGCAATGGGGGGTACTTTAGTGGAATAGTTTCATAATATTATTTATGTTTGACTTCATTCTAATTTAACTTCTTTTGTAATTAAATTATATTTCTAAAAGGAGGTAAAATTATGAAGTCAGGTTTTAAAGGCATACTGCTTGTTTTATGCATGATATGTATCATGGCATTTGCAAGTCCAGTATGTATCTATGCAGCCACTGATTTGGATGGATTGAGTTCTGGAAGTTCAACAAATACTTCTACTTCTCATGGTTCAGGTGACAACACATCTATCTCTGATTATCTTAAAGGTTATAACCCAGTAACTCAGGATAATATGGAGAAGGCAGGAACAATGGCTAGTCCAGTTGTTAATGCACTTGGTACTGTTTCAGGCTTTATTATTATGCTTGTAAGTGCAGGTATCTTTGTAGTAACAGCATTAGATTTAGCTTATATCGGAATTCCTTTCTTAAGACCAACTCTTAACCCTAACTATGGTGCAGGAGCACAAGGTGGTTCACCTATGGGTGGAATGGGTATGGGAATGGGCATGAGAGGCGGAATGGGAATGGGAGGCATGGGCGGAGGAGCTCAGCCTGCGGCATCAGGTCGTAGATGCTTAGTTTCCGATGAAGCAGTTGCTTGCGTTCAGATGGCTTCACAAGGTCAGGCTCAGGGTTCACCTATGGGTGAAGGAATGGGTATGATGGGTGGAGGTATGGGAATGGGAGGCATGGGAATGGGAGGAGCACAGGCTCAACCAACTTCTACAAAGTCTGTCATTTTCACTTACCTTAAGAAGCGTACATTCTTCTTAATTGTTTTTTCAGTAGCTACAGTATTGTTAATGAGTTCAATCTTTACAGATTGTGGTCTAAACTTAGCAGAGCTTGGTATCAGAGTTATGAATAAACTTAATGGTTCTATTTCAAACATTAATGTTTAATTAAACACTTTGAATATTTTGGGTGAGAGATAGTAAATATCTCTCACCTTTTTTCTATTTAGGTTAAGTTAGAATTATTATAAACTGATTGGGGTAGTCACCAATCTATGAAATTAAAAGGAGTGATATTCTATGGAATTATTAAATGCTTTAGCACAAGTTTCAAAGCGTAAAGATAATACTCCTATGGAGAGGCTTGAGTATAATAGAGTTAGAGCGACTATCGAGGAACAGTGTGAAAAGTACTTGAAGAATGGTGATGATGTATTCGAGTTTGAAGCTTTACCATCAGCTATTGATGCTACTTTAGCTTGTTTGGAAAGTAAGCAGTTTGCAGAAAAATATGAATTCTCTCAAATTAGTGAAACATGTTTTCTAGTTAGGTTGAGAGAATTAGATATCTTATAGGAGATTACAATGGATGATAGAACAAGGATTGGTATTCAAGTTTGGATTATAGCGGATAAGTATAATATACCTCAGGCTACAGTTCATTCTATAATTAATAGTTATTTATCTTATTGCAAAGAATTACTTATTAATGGAGAAAGAGTTGATTTTTATGGTCTTGTTTCAATAGTACCAGATAGACTTTCAACTAATTATAGCACAACTCTTGCATATAATTGCAGTATCATTGCAGATAGGTTAGCTTTACCTAGTTATACTGTGTATCGAATAATGCAGGCTTATATTGATGACGCTGTTGAAAATATTCAGAATGGTGTAACTGTAGAGATGAGAGGATTAGTGGTTTGTAGACCTATTTATGAGAATAGAAAGGTTACTAAAGTACATTCTAATATATCTCAGTCTTTAAAAACTATATTAGATAGTGGAAAGACGGAGGTTAAATCTCTACGAGTGCATACTTATAAAGTTCTTCGTGATACACTTTCTAATGCGTAAATATTAAATTAAATTATGAAAGGTTGGTGATGTTGTAATGACGGGTACAACCCATAAGGCAGGAGGTATGTTAGTATCAATTGTCGGTTTTGCAATATTACGAGAAAAAGGTTTATTATTACCAGATGTGAATGAAGGTTTGCAGTGGTTAGTAATGTATCCTTTTACTATGTGGGGTAGTATTGCCAGTGACTTAGACCATCATTGGGATTCATGTCCTCAAAAGGATTATCCTAGTAGGTTAGTCAATATGGCTCTACATATAACAAAGCCAGTTAAGAAGTCCTTAGACAAGACTTTGACTGATAGTCAAAAGAAGCATAATATTATCTATAAAGTCGCAGATACTTTAAATGCTTCACATAGAAGTTGGCAGACACATTCAGATTTAACTCTGTTTTTGATGCTATATCTTTTGTGGAGTGTTTTCACAGGTAAAATTGTTGGCTTTGGTGCAGTAGATACAACGATTGCTACTTTAGTTTTAACTGGTATTTGTCTTGGTATAATAGCTCACTTTATACTAGATAGTATAACACCAGAGGGAATATGGTTGATTGGTCTAGTCATCCTAAATAAGATTTTGAAGTTGTTTAATCCTAGAGTAAATTTACCTCAAAAGCTTCATTTAGTTCCTCATAAGAAATTCTTTGCAACTGGTGGGAAATGGGAACAGATAGTGCAGAAAGTTTTGAAGGTTGCAACTTGGGTTGCTTTAATTTGGTTCTTTTATGTATTAGCTAGTCCATTTCTAAGTGAGGTTATACCTTACCAGATAACTTTTTATTGATGATTAGGAGGAATTAAAAATGGTTAAGAGTAAAAATAGACTTGTAGCTCTTATGTTACTTGTTTTGATGACTTTAACTATGTTATTCAGTTCTTTTACTGTTGTACATGCAGATGCAGATGCATATACAACTTTAGTTACAACTTGTAAGTCTGGTAAAGTAGATACTTACAAAAAAGGTACTAAGTCAGTAAAGACTGATGTTTCTAAGAATAGATATAAAATGTCATCAGGCGGTACAATTCTTTATACTGCTTTATGGGCATCAGATGCAGCTACTCAGGGTAATGATTTATTTACTCAGGATTTTGATAGTTTAACATCAGGTGCAAAACAGGATTTCTTAAAGGATGTATTTACTGTAGCTAATGCAAAAGTAGATAGAGATGACCTTTATGTAAAGACTGGTACAGTTTCTATGGTTACTTCAGAAACTGTAACTGATATGACAAATGTTATGCAACAGCAGACAGGTATGGGTGGTACTCTTTTAGCAAGTTTGCTTCAGAATACTAAGCCAGATTATGTAACAGCTAATAGAATTTATGAACCTTTCTCAGGTACTGTTGGTACAATTTTAGGTATTATTGCTATTTTGATTATGGCAGCATTAGGCTTAACAATGGCATTAGACCTTGCTTATATTACAATTCCAGCAGTTCAGATGGCTTTAGGTGGTTCAGATGAACAGGGTAATGGTGCAAAGGGCAAAGGTATCGGAGGATTTATTTCTCAAGAAGCTAAATCAGCTGTTAAAGCAGCAGATGGCGGACAGGGTGGTCAGTCTGGCGATGGTTCTTATAAGGCAGCAGTTGGTATATACTTTAAGTACAGATGGAAAGGTCTTGTTATTTTAGGTATCTGCTTACTCTATTTAGTTCAGGGACAGATTTATAGCTTTGTTGCTTGGTTCATCGACCTGTTTAGTGGATTCTTAGGATTCTAATAAAACATGGAGGTGTGCTATGAAATGTTTTAGAAAAAATATTCTAGCACTAGTCCTACTTATTATGGGGGTAGTCGTTTGGCTATCCCCTAATTTAGTAGTAAGTGCTGACACAACTAACCCAGTTATTTCGATTGTAAATCCGCCTAGTCAAGATGCGAATGCATCTTCAGGTTTTATTAAGTCTACTTTAGCTAGTATAAATAATTCTTTACATGAGAGGGATTTATTTTTAGATAATGTCCCAGGGGGTTCTAATTATGAGTTTTTAAGTTATAGTTATGATTCTGCTTCAAAGACTTGTAATATTACTGTTAATATGACAGAGTATAATAAGTTAACATCAAAGCATAAGCAGGAAACTATGCAGTTAACTTTAGATGGTATTTACAATAGTCAAATTAGTAAGACTAATCGTAATAAAATATATAATGCTTTATGCAAGCAGGATGAAACCACATCTAGTTTAGTTCGTCAGTTGAGTTCTGATGTAACAGCTGATTTTGGTCATGCCTATCAGTATTTTAAACCTTTTAGTAGTCCTATAGGTATTGTATTAGGTGTAATTGCTTTTGTAATATTTATTTTACTTGGATTTACTTTGCTTTTGGATATTGCCTATATTACTTTACCTTTCTTTCAGTCATTTCTTACAAAAGAGGATGGTACTGCAAAATTTATTAGTATAGAGGCTGTAAACGCAGTTAAGGAACAGGCTAGTAAAGAGGGAACTGAGTATGTTAATCCACTTGGAATTTATTTAAAGTCTAAGATTAAGCAGTATATAGCTATATTTATTTGTCTACTTTATCTTTTAAGTGGTCAGATTTATACATTACTTGCTAATTTTATGGATTATTTCAGTGGAATTTTAGGTTAGAAAATAAGATTGAGGTGATGAAATGCAGAGTTTAGTTAAAAAATTGAAGTTAAAAAGAGTCGTGGCTATGCTTCTTCTAGTTTGTACAGTTATGTCTACTTTTCTCACTTCTTTTAACAATATAGGGGTAGTTAAGGCTGATTCTACTAACTTAAGAAAGACTTATATTCAAATGATGGCAGGACGAAATATAAGTCAGATTGAGGGTATATCAAACTTAACTACTGATGATTTGAGATGTTTAGCTCTCTATCTGTCGAATTTTTATGTTCCGTTCAGTACAACTTTGGATGATGATTCCGAAGAGGACAATAAGAAGTCAATGGTTGAAGCTTTAACTCTTTTAGGTATTAAAAAAGATGTAGCTGAACCTATGATTTCAGGTATTTATTCTGCAAGTTTAAGTTCAGCCCAGAAGTTATATGTTAAAGAGTCTGATATATGGAATATTTCAGGTCAGCAGTATATAGGCTGGGGTGCAAGTGGTGATAACCAATATTTTCATTATATATCAAGTACTTTTACGTCAGATAGATTTAAAAATATTTCGGGTGAGCCTATAATAATAGGTTCTGATACTTATGTACCATTAACAGCAGGTCTGTGGCAGTCTATAGCTAGATTTTTAGGAGAAAAGCATGAGAGTGGTAGGGCTAAAACTACTGGAGGAAAGTCAGCTTGTCCTTTTTTCTATATAGATAAGTCAAATACAGCTCATGAATGTTTTAATCTTAATTATAATACAATGATGTTATTAGCTTATTATTTAGACGCTAGTAAGATAGATACAAATGGTAAGGCAATGAATGCACTTCTCAATATGGATAACTATGATACATGGAGTAAATTAGATGATAAAAATAAAGGCAAGTTAACTTTATTTTTTGAAAATATTTACATAGATTGGGTTGGAAATATTATATATGATGCAGGAGACCAGAGAATTGTTATTTATCCTGCTTGTATGAACCCTTTTGTCTGGACAGCTATTGAAGGGCAGACTGATTCTGACCCTAAGTATGCAAGATTTAATGCAGTTTCAACTTGGGGTATCTGGCTTATAAATAACTCTAAGAGTGCATATACAACAGATAAAAACGCAGGGGGTAATGTTTATAAGGATGACCAGATTATAAAGTTAAATGATAAGCATTATGAATCGTCTATAAAACAGTTTAGAGGTTCTACTGAAGGAGCTAAGTTTGATTCAAAAATTTGGGGTACTGGTAATGCAGGAAAGGTACTTAAATGGATAAATACGGATAAAATTTTCTCACAAGGGGGTAATAATGATTTAGGGGGAAACCCATCAAATTCAGTAGTATATTGGGGAAGTTTAAAGAATTTCCCAATCCGAGGTTCTTTTGATTTCACTAGGTTTTTATTTTATGACGCATCAAAGACTATGGATACCACCGAAGGTAGTAAGTTTTTAAATGGTAATTTAGTGTCTAATAAATACGAGGATAAATATTTCACAACTTCGAGTAAATTTGCAACAGGTCAGGATTTAAATTCATTTATGACTTTTGGCTCTACGGATAAGGAAATGCTTAGTAATATTTTTATTACTTATGCATTTGCATATGCAAATAAAGGAGAAACTACTTTTGATGAGTCTAAGAATTATATTAATTTTAAGTTTAATGAAGATGTTTTCCCTAAAGTAGATTCATCTGCAATAGAATGGGGTAATATATCCACAACAAGTGACCAAGTTCTGAGTTTTGTGTATTATTTGCTTCATCCGACAGAAGGTGTCAAGTATGTTGCCACTTTAGTTAAGAGCAAGATTACTGGACTTTTTATTAATTGGCATGAAGATATGGTTGGTGGAACTGATTCTAATGTTTCTACTGGTATGACTCGTTACTTAGGCTTTAGTGGTTATGCAACTTCACCGAGCTTGCATGATGTATCTTGGTTGGATAGTTTACTTAAGTTTTATAATAGTATTATAGTTTACATTATTATATTTATGTGCGTATTGTTATTATGTTATGTTCTAACAGGGCAATTGACTTTACAACGAGGTATAATAGGAGTATTAATCTTTGGGGTACTTTCGTTTATACCACCGTTAGCTATAAATACAACTGTAGATGTAACGAATAAAGCAGCATCTCAAATTTATAGTACTAAGTTTGAATATTGGGCTTTAGTTCAAATGCAGCAGTATTTAGGTAAATTGAAAGATGTAGAGCTAGCTAAAGGTTCAGGTAATACAGATGATTATATAGCACAGTTGATGAATATAAAGAGTAATTCTGTAGCTTCATCTGTTTCATATACAGGTACGAAGCTTAAGTGGATGACACCTAAAAAGTATAATGATTTAAATGAAGTAAAGAATGAAATAGATAATTCTAATGTAGGTAGTACATTTAGTAGTGCTTTTACTAATTTGATGATAAATTCTATAGCTAATAGTACTTCAACTGAGGATTATTCAGAAAGTACGGGGCAAACTTATTTATATCGAGATATGTGTGATATTTATATCTATGGTATGAAGAGTTATCGCATGTATAAAGATTATTGGAGTGAGTCAGATTCATTATTACAGTATGATTCAGCTAGAATTTCTCCAAAAGTTGATGATACTACTTCTAGTAATAAAACGAATTTCTTAGGAGAGTTAACTGGAACTCAGAATATTTATAACTCTTTTAAGGATATACAAACTGCTAATAGTAATTTATATAATTATTTTGCAGTAAATGAACAAAAGTTACTTAGTAATATAAACTCATCAGCAGGGAATGCTATTGCAGATACATCAGCTATAAATGCAATAGATAGAGGTTTTCTATACGATACTATTGATGTAAAGACTAAAGGTACAAATATTAATTACTTTAATGCAAATACGTTAGCTACTACTTATTTGGCGGCATATAGAAATACTTATACTAAGATAAATAAAAATCTTACTAAGTTAAGAGAAATTACTGAAGGTACTTCATCAATAGATGTAAGTTCTTCTAGTATAAAAAATGATAGTATTCTCTTTGGGTTAGAGCCAAATACATTTAATATGTCTATAAACGATATAACAAATGGGGGTAGTGATTACAAGACTTTAAATTCTGATAGTTTAGATAAGTTAAGTGGTTATTATTACGCATTATATTGTGAGTCACCTTATTATTTCTTTAATTGGAATATTCGTGACCAATATAAGGCATCAGGGTTAGATAAGTTTGATAAAAACGATTTAACTAAGGGGAAAAATTTCAGTAAGTTACTTTTAAAAAATAATCAGGATTATTTCTTTAATCTTGCTGATAACTCAGGAGATGGTTATGGCGAATTAAGAGATTTCATGAACTTCCATGACCTATTCTATTATGTTATACCAGCTTTAAAAGATGGTAATGATTTAGTAGATATGTTTGACCAGTTATTTGGTATGTATACATATGATGATTGTGGCTTGATACTTAGTGCAGATGGTAAGTGGCATTATAATAATCAGGAGTTTGATAGTGCATCAGATTTTGTATCTACTGTTAAGGATACAAATGATATTGATGGAGATGGAAATAAAACTGAAAAGATTTGGGATGCGATGAATGAGGAACAGCGTTATAAGTTTTGGCATGATTATAATGTTTGGACTTTATTTAATAACTATGTAACTTGGTTAGATACTATGCAGGATTGCGATTATGCTAAGTCGGAAACAATTCGTATTATGGGTGATAAGTTTGTTGTAAGTAATCCATTAGACCCAACATCTTATTATCAGATAGATGGTAGAGGTAATATGACTGCAGGTCGTTATATGGTGTTCTCTGAGTCTGAGATGAAATATTATGGTTTAAATACTTCAGATTTAACAACAGTAGAGCGAAAGATTATCTCAATACAGAAGAGCGTATATAATACAGCAATAGACCTTATGAATTACTACACTTTATCAGATGAGACTCTTATCAATGCATTTTCTTTGATGGAATTATTTGAGTTCAATAAAGAGTTTAGTCAGGAGAGTGTTGTAGGTTCAGACTACATTCTTTATCCTCAGGGGTACGAATTAAAGGCATTTACATATGATGCTTACTTGAGACTTATTGTTTCAGAAGCTAGTGGAGAGAGTCTTATGATGGATTCTTCTAGTGAGACTTCAAGTATCTATCAGAGGGTAGCTAAAAATACAAGTATATTCTTTGGTATATTCCTTGTACTTAATGATTTAGTTGCAGTTTATGTTGTACCTATGTTGAAGTTATTTATAATTTGTCTGTTGTTCTTGACAAGTTTACTTATTATTATAGGTGCAGCAGTTAAATTAGAGTTTAATTTCTTTAATGTACTATGGAAGAGTTTACTTGCTCCATTGTTATCTTATGCAGGTTTGAGTTTGGCATTAGCATTTGTAGTTAGTATGTTTATGGCGAATGGAACAGAAGGGGTAGTTGATAAGACACCAGTTATCAATCTTGGTGACCCTACAATGGCATTGATTTGCATGTTAGTTGTTAATATACTCTTTACATTTATATATTTCAAGATTGTAAAGAAATGTATTGAAGACTTTAAGGCATACTTTAAAGCAGTAGCTAATAGCATTGGTTCAGCAGTAACTGGTGTTGTAGGTAGAGTTGCAAGTGGTATGATTGGCAATAAGGCTAAGGGCGAAGGCTCAGTTAGTAGGGTAGCTTCAACTGCAAAACAGCGTGGTGCTGATAACAACCCTAGAAGCGGTAAGAATGGCTTAGGTGTTGGAGGTGCTTTAGCAGCAGGTGCAGGTTTAGGTATGGGAGCTGAATACTTGTCTAATGAGCAGAAGAAAGCTCTTGAAAATGAAAGAGATAGAGCTAATGCATCAGCAGGAATGAATAAGCTTGATAAGAAAGCTTATGAAGGTGCTAATGCTAGGGTGGATAAACAACAGGCTAAGTTAGATAAGCTTAATCGTAAGGCTAAAGTAGCTGATAATATGGGTGTTTCAGATGCTAAGAAAAAAAGATTAGCTAAAGCTCAAGCTAAATGTAAGGATAAGTTGGATAAGGCTAAGGGTAAGGCATCGGATATAGCTACTTATGGTAAAGTTGGTTCTATGAAGCGTAATGCTAAAGCAAGAGCAAGAAAGGCTATTTCTATAGGCTCAGCTTCAGCAAAGAAAGCAGTGGGTAGAATTAAGTCGGGTGCTATTAAGACTTATAAGACTGCAACAAATACACAGACTTATGCTAATGTTGGTGCTAAAGTAACTAGATTACAGCGTGGAGCAAAAGCTTTGCCATCTAAAGCAGTTAAGGGTATGAAGAGTGCAGGTCAGTCGGCAATAATTCATGGATTGCATGCTAAAGATGCTGTAGTTAATGCACCTAGAAATGCAGCTAGAGCTGTTAGAGGGGCAGGCGAAACTGTTGCTATCAAGGGTATGTATGTTGTAGATAAAGGTAAAGAAGGATTACGAAAAGCTCGGGGTAAACTTAATAGTGCTAATGAGTTCCGTAAGCAAGCTAAAAAAGCATATAATACTGGTAGAACGTTTGGTTAAGGAGGATTCTAGTTATGGCAGTTGATATGACTCCACAACCAGGTGATACTTCTATTAATCTCCCTATCACCTTTGATTATAAAGGTGGTAGAGGAGAAAATAAGAAGGGTAAAATAATATTAAGTGTTGCAGATATTTTAATAACACTTATATTAACTGTTGGTTGTGCATTAAACAAAAATCTTGATTTGTGGATGAGATTTTTGTTACCTTGTGTAGTTTTTTATATTGGTTTATTTATTCTAAGATTTTTTGTATTTAGGGAGCTTTGGTTTAGTGATGTATATGAAACATTAAAGGCTACTGATTATGATTTGAAGTTAGACCAAATTTGGCAGATATTTGATATTGATTTTGAATATCCTTATATTTGTTATTTCAAGAATGGATATAAAGGTATCTTTGTTCGTATGGAGAAAGATGCTATTACTGGTAAAGTTGGCGATGCTCAATTTGACCATTATACGGCTATTGGAGATGCCTATAATGTAGCTCATTCATTAAATATGAATATTGTTCATATTGATTATATGGATAATGTAGGTAACGATACAAGAATGCAGAAACTATATGATGATTTGGTTTTTGTTGAAAATCCAGATATGCAGGAAATGTTGATTGATATTTATTCTAATCTACAGGATGAGATGAGTCAAAATTATGCAAGTTTTGATATTTATTTGTTTCTTACAAGAGATAAGTTGAATAACTTTGTATATAATATGCAAACTGTGTGTAATTATATGCTTGGTGGCAACTTTATAACTTATAAGGTATTAGATAGATTTGAAATTTCAAGAGTTTGTGTAGCATTATTTAATTTGCATGATTTTTCAATAGTGGAAGCTTGTGAGAATGTCCTCTCAGGGGTAGAGCATCATGGAGTTATCCCTATCAAGGTTAAACATGGTGATGGAACTGAGGAAGTATTTAATAAGACTACAGCTGAGAAGAAAGTAATAGCTGAAGAAAATGCTAGAAAGCAAAAAGAGAGGCTTGCTGAGCAGGAAAGACAAAAAGCTGAAGCAAAGCAGAAAAAGAAAAATGCTAAAATGGGTGTGAAGCCTAAAGAGAAGAAAAAAGATACAACTGAATTAGATTTATTTGATATTGAAACTCCTGAGTCAGATAAGAAAGTTAAGGCAAAGAAGACTATAAAGTCTAGTAAAGATGAAACAGTAGAGAAAAATTCTAAGTCTGTTAACATTAGTCTTACAAAAGATGAATCAGAAATTAAAAAATCAAATAGTTCCGACTCAGATGATGATTTGAATTTGTTTTAAAGTAAAGGGTATTACTTATATAAGTAATACCTTTTATTTTTACTGAATATTTTCTTAAACTAATTGTAAAAATTGTAAAGGCATATAAGTTAATAATAAATATTAAATTGAGGTGATGTAAAGATGAAATTAGCTTTAGTTTTAGGAGATAAACAAGGCGGTGTGGTAAAGCCTAGATTGCAGGGTATAAAGGATAATTTGAATATTGATTGCTTTGATAGTATTCCAGCTTTTATTGATATGGCTTTAAAGCGTAATGCTATTTACGATAGAATATTGGTATTATCTACAAAAGTTAATACTACTACTCTTAGAGACTTAAATAACTATTGGAGTGCTACAAGTAAAGATACAGAAATTGTTATGTTGTGCAAATCAGGGGTAGACGAGGATAAGGCTAAAAATTTCTTAGATACTTTTATGACTCCAGTTGCTTGTGCTATGCTTGTAGAGTCCACACCAGTTTCAATTATAGCTGAGGGTGTACTTAGACCAGTTGCTGAATTAAATAATGATTATGGTATTAAAGATTTCTTAGATATGGAAGTAGAAGATGATGTTTATATACCAGATGAGCCTAAAGTAGAAGAGTCTGAACCTGTAGTTCAGCCACAGATTCAACAGCCAGTACAACAAACTGCACAGCAGATACAGCAATCAGTTCAGCCAGTTAAAAAGCCTGAGAAGAAAAAAGGTTTCTTTAGTAGTATTTTTGGAACAAGAAAGGCTCCAGTTCAACAGCCTACTACTTCTCAATTACAGCCGAATATAGTTCCTAATCAAGTCGAACAACCACAGCCTAGTCCTATTATCACAGAACAGAGTATACCTATACAGAATACAAATTATACTGATATAAATACAAATTCATCAGAGCAGTTGGTACAGCAAGATTATAGTCAGCCTGAGAATTTAGAGCAAAATTTGAATACTCAGGATTTTAATGATAGTCAGGATGTTTCTTATAAATCTGCTTCAATTGAAGTTGAAGATGATTTATCCGATTTTCAGGATAATTTTTCAGAAGAGACTTTGTCTAAGTCTGAAGACCCTAATAATGATGATATTAGTTTAGATGTTATTCCAGAGCAGGAATTTGAAGAACAGCCTAAAAAAGCAGAGGTAAAACCTACATCTCCAAGTTCGTTTGGAAGCAAATCTTTTGAACCAGAATTTGAAGAGACTGTACCAGTTAAAAATGATTTCGAGCCTGAGCAGATTGAAATTGATGATGATTTTGGTTCTGAAGGTTTAAGTTATGACCAAGCACAGGATGAGGTACATTATAGTATATCTAGTCCATCCGAGATTGATGAAGATACAAGTGATATGGGGGTAGCCTTAGACGAAGAGCAATATAGACAGCAGATTGAACAGCCTAAAGTTATTAAACAGATAATTACTAAGGAAGTAATTCGTAATGTTAATACTGGAAATAAGCTTGTAGCTCTTAATGGTGTTTATCAAGGCAGATTAAAGAAAGTAATTATTGTTACTGGAGATAGAGGTACTGGTGTTACTTCAACAGCTTTAAATATTGCTAAAGTATTAGCTAAGAAGGTTGATGTACTTTATTTTGATTGCGATGTTAATAATCATGGTCTTTTAAATTACATTGATTATGCTAATTTTAAAAATTATGAGCAAGTGCATATGAATGGTGTTAAGATGTGTAAGTCTACTCAGGTTTTTCATAATTGTGTAATAAGTTGGGAAGAAAACCTTTATCTACTTACAACAGATTTCTCTTGTGATTGTAGTAATGAAGACCTCGAACGAACTGGAGAAGTAGTTGCTGAAAATGCAGACGAATTTGGGGTAGTTGTTGTAGATTGCCCAGTTGATAAACTTCCTTATATTAGAGATTTGATATTAACTGGTTTAGGTGTTATTTGCGTTGAGGGTTCAAGACGAGGCTTTATGAATATGTTATGCCAGTTTGAGGCTAATCCACTACAAACAAGGTATAAGCGTACTCTTGTATCTCACGGTATTATGTTAGTAACTAAATGTAATAAGCATTTAGATTTAAAAAAGTTAGTTAATTACATTAAAGCTATATATGAGCCTGATGAGGTTAATTGGTTAGATCATGAGCCTATACCTTTTAATGGTAACTTAACTGATAAATTATTAAACGATATTCTAGAAGGTTAGGAGTGTAAAGTATGAAAGTCATTGTATCTACAGAGTTAGACGATAACTTCACAAAGTTTGTAGTTGTTGACTCCTTTAAAAAGGTAAAAGAATTACAAGGTGTAACTACCTTAATAATTCATAAGTACAAAGAATCAGATTTTGATGCAGGTGTTTTTATAACACAGTTTCATAATAACGGTATAGACCAGTTTATTTACATTAGTAGTTCACCATCTTCTACATTGCAGATGGTTTTAAAAGGTGTAAATGGTTATTATTATGAAGATGAATTTTATTTTGAGGATGAAGAAGAGCTTTCAACATTGTTAGAGGACTTAGGTATGGAAGATGAAGATGAAAATACTTCATTAGCAACTTCAGCTCTTAATGTTGTCAATGATTTTGTAAGCTCTTTTGCAAAAGGTGATGAACGAATTAAAGCACCTTTATATCTTGAAAATGTTACAAGTGCTGTTAATGAGTTGAGCATTCTTACCCATCAGCAGGAACTTCAGTTGAATACTATGGGTGCTAGTGCATTAGAGGTATTTGAAAAGGCTAGTGCTATTATCAGAAATATGGATGCACAAAATAAGAATATAGAGAAAAAGCTTGAGGAACTTGAAAATCAGCAGAATAATAGTTTTCCAAGTAAGCCAGCTTTTGGTAATAGTATTATGTTTTTCTCCCCATATAAATATATTGGTAACTCTAAGATACTTTTAATTAGGGAATATGCTCCTTGCAGATACTTAACTTCATTTTGTATAGGATATCTTCATCATTTACATTATGTACTAAATAGACGACCTAAGTTAATATTTGTACATCAAAAAGGAGCAGGGGTATCTGCTAAGTATGCTGATTTTACTAGCATAACTCAGGAGAGTATGAATATGAGTTCCTTGTACGATAACGAAATTATTGCTACAAATAACCCTAAGAAAGAAGTAATGAAGGATTTACTTACTAAGCAGAATGATGTTATCATTGTTGTAGATAGGCTTTATGGTAATCAGGATATAGTTTCAGGAAGAGTAACTAAAATAAATGCAGTAGGTAGTCGAAGTGATATTGCAAGATATAAAGTAAGACCTGAGGATACTATTTTTTCTGTTACAAGACAGCCTAAAGAGCTATTTACAATTCCAGTAATAAAGAGTTTTCCTACTGAGATTGATGCTAGATACGCAGCATATACTCAGGTTTTGGGTGATAAGTATGAAATATTGGATGATAAGTTAGGGTTAACAATAAGGTAGGTGATTTATTTTGGCAAATTTAAACAGTTCGAGATTGGCTAAAGGTATTAAGCGAGACCATAAACAGCGTACTATTAATTTTATTGAACTTTGGGATAAGATATTGACAGCTCATGTTATGAAAAATAATAGTAATTATGGCGAAGTTAGAAATAAGAATATGTATGTAGACCTTTTAGGTTTTTATTCTGGTGAGGATAATGTAACTTATGTGTATAGTATTGATGGTTACCCTAAAGAGTTGGAGGATAATTATAGAACAACACTAAGAAGTACATGCAAGCCAGGGGTACGTATATCATTTATTTCTCCTTTAGAGAAATATTCAATTGATTGGAACTCAGCTCAAATGAAAGCTCGTATGAGAACTTGGAGAGCATTGGAGAATAGTGGACCTGATGTAGATGAATATAACTTATATCAGAATTTGGCTCAGTTGGACTCACAGGATTGGAAGAAGGATTCTTTGGTTTATCTCTCAACTGCAGAAATTCGTAGAAAACGTAAAATGTTTAAGTTTAGAAGTTGTATGCTAGTATCAGGTCATCGTGGTCAGGATTTTAACGATTCCATTAAAGAGTTGACAAGTTTGTGTAAATCACTTAATATTAAGATTTCACGAGTTATTGGCGATGTGCCTGAGTACCTTAAGGTATTTAGTCCATTTTCTAATACATATGATAATAAGGTATTAAACCAGTGTGGATGCATTACAATTCCAGATGAGTTATTATCACATTTTAATACATACGCACAGGGTATGATTGGTAAGTCAGGATTATACTGGGGTACTGATATTTATTCTTCTTTCCCTTGTTTAAAGCCCGTTAAGAGAACAGCAGAAACTGCTGAGAACTGGTTAATTACAGCAGAGACTGGTGGAGGTAAGTCATATTTTGTAAAAGGTTTGTTAGTTCAATTATTAGCTCAGAGTTTATATAATGGAACTATCATGGATATTGAGGGCTTTGAATATATTCCTTTAGCTGATTATTTAAGTAACTATGATAATTGTGTAGTTCTTAACATGGGTGAGGGTACTGGTGCTTATTATGACCCAGTAGAAATTATTGTAACTGGAGATCCAGAGCTTGATGCTGATATGTATAGTTTAAGTTCTTCATTTACATTATCCTTGTTTAAGTGTCTTTTAGGTAATACTCAGGAACAGGATGAGTGGGTTGATATTGTAATTAATGATGCAGTATCATTAACTTACGGAAAAGCAGGGGTAGATGCAGCTGATATGGATACTTGGAAAAATTCAGCAGGATTTACTCTTTATGATGTTTATAATACTCTTAAGTCACTTAAGTCTAATGGTGATTCAAAACGAGCAGTTAGTGCTATGTTTTCACAGAGTTTGTATAATGAGAAGTTAGGTATTAGTAATGCAATGACTCAGAATGATGTAAATAGGTTGATTACTTCAAATGAGGGTTATCAGAAAGCTATTGATATGTGTATTGCTAAGATTTCTCGTTACTTTGAACCTAATGGTATTAGAGCTCATTTATTTAAGAAAAGAATTGCAGTAGATGATATTAAGGATGCAAAACTTGTTATTTGTTCGTTTGGTATGGCAGGTAAATCACCTAGTACTATAGACCCAATTCAGATGGCTTTAACACAGCTTTATTCAGCTAATATTTCACATTTGCGTTCAATATTTAGTAAACAGGCAGGTAAATATAACTTTAAGTTATGGGAGGAGTTTCAGCGTTGGGGTGGTTTTCCAGATGCAGATAAAACTATTAATGTAGCTTTAACTGGTGGTCGTAAATTGGGGGATGTTAATATTATTGTAACTAATAAAGTTATTGATATGTTAAATGATGATAAATTTGGTGTGTTCTCTAATATTACTTCAATAGCTATAGGTTGTATTTGGGATGCTGATGTTCGTACAAAATTATGTGAACGACTCACAATTGAGGAGATGTTACCAGAGTTAGATGCTTTAGTTACAAATAACAAAGACTTGAGTGCTTATATTGATGGTGATACTATCATTACAAATAGATATAGCAAAGCATTTTTAATTGGTCTTGATAAGACTGTTTACACTTTATCAAGAATGTCAATGCCTAGAGATTTAGCTCAGAGTAAGATATTCAGAACTGGTGTAGATGTTAAAAAGAAGGAGGAAAATGAAGATGGAGCAGTTGAATAATGGTGACCAGCCACAGAAGAAAAAATTTCAGATTAAGATTGCAGGATTTACTTTTGGAGTTAAGCACTTTGCAGTAATAGGGGTAGTTATACTTATTATTATAATTGCACAAATTTCAAAGAATGCAAAGTTAAATAAGGAGTACGAAGAAGAGCAGGCTAGACTTGCTGAGGAAGAGGCAGCATATAATCAGGCAAATTCTTCAGATTCGGCAGATACTGATTTACATTCTTCTATTCAGAAAGAATTAAGTGAACAGTACGGTAAGGCTCCAGATGGTTTTGAGTGGGATTACACTGGTGAGCTTGTTGCTTTAGGTAATGATTCTGATTCTTCTTGTGAAGATGTTGTTTATACTTTTATTCGTTCATTATCTATATTAGATTTTTCCACAGCAGAGCGTTATTCATCTAGCTCAAAAATAATAACAGATTATAAAAATTATTATAGTGCTGTTAGTAATTCAATAACTGATTATTATTCTAATTTCTTAAGAAAACAGTTTAAGAAATCTATAACCAGTATTGAGATTGATAGCATTTCTGATACAGCAGTTTTCTCTGATGGTACACAGTATGTTACACTTAATCTTGAAGTGTTAGACTTAACAGATAAGGATTTTTGGGTTAAGGATAAGGACTTTTTATTTGATAATATGCGTACATATAAAGAAACTGAAACAGATGATACTAAGATGAAGCAGTATGTGTACGATTACATCTATAGTAAATATGAAGATGGCACTATAAAGAAGCATCCTATTACTATTGAGCTTGTAGTAACAAAGCAGAATGGTGGAGGATGGTTAGTTTCTGGTGATGGTGAGCTAGATTCTAACTTAAGATATGAAGAAGGTGTTAATGTTGCAACATATATTACTGAAAACTTCAATACTTGGTATGATAGTACAACATTACAGGAACAGCTGGATAAGATAGATGCAGAGTTAAACTCAGAGACGAATTAGGTGGTGATTTAATTGACTTTACTTACAATATTTTTAATTTGTTTTGGCACTTTTGTTGCTATGAATGGAAAAATTAAGGATTCTTCAAAGACAGCTTGTTTTATAACATTAGGTGTTATTATTTTAATTGGAGGTTTATTAGGATGGGTAGCAGGGTAGGTGGTTTAGTTGATTTCTATAATTTTAGGAATAATTTTATTTATTGTTTCGATTCCGATTAAAACAGCACAGTTAGCTGTTTCAACCACAAAGACTTTTAAACGTTTATCTAGTGATGAGAGTAAGGGAAAGAAGAGAGAACCTAAATCTAAACTAGGTAAGAAAATTAGTGAAAAAACTAAGGTTCTTAGGGCTAAGTTGAATAAGGCTGATGATTCAGTGAAAAATTCTAGTACTGCAAGTAATAAGAAATCAGTTGAAGTAGCTAAAAAAGTTGGTAAAACAGTTGCTAAACTAAGCATAAAGACTTTAAAGTTATTAGTTTTAGCTTTACAAATTTTTGCAATGCTTTTAACTACTTTTGGTTTAGTATCTTGTATAATGATGATTGTAGGGTTTTTTATTGTATTTGGTGCAATAGGTTATGTAGTTGCTGTAATGAACCCAGATACTTTAGGTAGTTATTCGAATACTGCAAATATCACTACTACAAGTCAAAGTACAACAAGTCAAAGCTCTACAAGTAGTACATCAAATTAAAGTCTTAAGGAGGAATTAAAATGAAAAGAATAAGAAAGGAATACTTAGTTTTTCTAGGTCTTATTATTTTGGTATTACTTATCTTTGGTTTTTCCAATTATAAGAGTAATAAACCTAAGTACGATAAGTCAAAGATACATGTTACTTTTAATGAAGAACAAACATCAGGGGTAGTTGAGAGTACTGAGTTTAGTTCACAGGTTGTTACTGAAGCAGAAACTAGTAAAGCTAATCAGATTACTGAGCTTACTACAGAGGTTACATCGTTTACTGATACTTTTGTAGTAAATCAGTCTAATATTTATGATGTTATAAATAATGTATTAAGCGTTTCGCCAAATTTAGAGTATTGTACACAAGATTTTAAGTACGATGATAATATTAAGACGGAGTTAGAACTAACTAGAGTAACTGAACTTGAAAATCATTTTGAAGATGGTTATGTTTTAGGTTATATTGAAACATCAACAGGTAAATTAACCTATAGATTTGATTTTACATTAAGTGAAAATAAATTAGCTAGTTTAACTTTTAGTAAGCAGTAGGAGGTTTTATAATGGCAGTTAATGATATGATGAATAGAGGAGGATTTGATGCTGACGCAGCTCGTTATGATAGAATGAACAGAACTCAGCCAGCACAATTTGCTCCAGGTCAAGATGCAACTTTTCAGCAGTCAGATGTATTTTCTCAGAGTGCTGTGCCTAATCAATCAAATGCTATGGGAGATATATTTTCATCAGGGATAGGTACTCCGCAACCTTTAGGCGGAGGTTTGTCTGACCCTTTTAATCCAAATGCAGGACTTAATACTGGTGCAATACCTCAAGGAACTGGTTTTAATCAAAATCCTATGCAACAGCAGGGACAGAAATCAGCGGAGGATAGATTTTGGGACGCAGCTGTTGCAGGCGGAAAAGGAGCTTTCTCTTTTTTTAAAGAGCTTACAACTTCATTTAAGGAGTTGACACCAAGATTTTATTCAGAATATGGTAGACGAGTAATGTGGGCTGGTCTTATTGTAGGTGTTTTAGGTATCGTATTAAGACTGTTTGGACTTAGTATAGGTTTGAAAATAGCTATAGGTGGTCTTGTTTCAATGGCAATTGGGGTAGTTGCTTGGGGTGTTCTTACTGAAAAGGCTAAGAACTATACAAGTATGTATAAAGATGAAAATAATACAAATCAGAGTATATTACAACAGACTTCATCACCTACAATAGACCCTATAACCCCAACATCAGATTTTGGTGATTCTTCGGATTTTAATAGTTCCCAAGAAGATTGGGGAGATTTCAATATTAAGGATGATTCTTCTTGGGATGAAGACGATGATGGTGTAGATGATTATGGGAATGATGAAGATGATGATATTGATGACTTTGCTGATGTTGAAGTAAAAGGCGAAGAGGGTATGGATGCAGATACAGCATTAAGTTCTTTACAGGATATACCAGTTGGTATGTATACTCGTCAGTATTTATTTGATGCATTTAATAAGGTTTTACCTACTTTAAGACCAGATTTTGCACAAATGAAGGAATATGATGAGGCAGATGAAAACTTTCTTAATTGGGACGAGATGCTTAGAGAAGCAGCTCAGGCAGCTGGATGTAAGGAAGATTTCTTACCAGAGCTTCAAAGGTTACAGGAAAATTTATTTGTTATTAAAGTAACTTGTGATAGACCTACAGGGTTTAAACCAGAAGCTGTTGCAAATGAATTAGCTAGTATGTATGCCTATAAGGATGGAGAGAGAAATGAAGCAGTCTATGCTACATATGATACAGTTGGAATGCAGTGTATAATAACTATTTATACTGGTGGTTCTGCTCTTGTATCTCTTAAAGATATGTACAGTCAGGTTAAGACTGAAATTCTTAAGGGCGATAAGTATTATATGCCAGTTATTTTAGGTATTGACCAAAATGGTAAGGTTATTTGGTGCGACTTTAAGAAGATTGAATCTTGTATTGTAGCAGGTATGCCCCGTTCAGGTAAGTCTTGGTTAGTTCAGGCAATATTGACACAGCTTTGTGCATTTGTACCACCTAGTGAGCTTAATTTCTATATCTTTGACCCTAAAGCAGGTACATCTGACTTTAAGGCTTTTTGTTTACCACATGTTAAAAAGTTTGCTTCAAGATATAAAAATGAGCAAGGCACTATTGTAAACCCTGATAGCATTGGTATTCTTGATACACTAGAACAAATTGTTCGTATAGAAGCACCTAGAAGAAAAAAATTGCTTGGTGACGCAGGGGTAGTTAATATTTGGGATTTCAGAAAGAAATATCCAGATGTTGATTTACCTTTGTTATACATTATTATTGATGAGGCAGTTACACTTGCAGAGGATATGGAGAAAGAAGAGAAATCAGCATATCAGTCTTATGTTACTCAGTTAATTACACAGTTTCCTAACTTAGGTATTCGTGCATTCCTTATCCCTCATGTTGTTAAAGACCAGATTATCAAAAAGACTGCTACTGACTCAGTTAAATGTCGTATATCTGTTAAAGGTAGCCCAGACCATATTGAGGCTAGTACAGGTACAAAGCCTAGAGATTTTAAATATAAGCTTTGTAATGTAGGTGATATGGCTGTAAACATGCCAGATATAAGTCCAAAGACTATGTTTGTTCATGGGGTAGCTATTACTGATGATAATGAGAAGAATAATCAGATTTTTGATTATCTTCGTAGAATGTGGATAAAGCTTGACCCTAGCTGTGCTGATACCGAGGTATCTAAAAATGCAGAAATTGAAATTGCTAATCAGAAAGCTTTAGATTCTTTAGAAGATGATTCTTCAATTGATGAAGTTTGGACTAATTCTAATGATGATGGTTTATCAGGTATGAATACTGATGCTATCGAAGATGATGATGATTTTAGTCTATTTTAATAAAATCTAGTTTGGAGGGTTAGCTATGACAAAAATCCCTACCTTGTATTCTGATTATAGAGAGTGTATGCTTGACTTAGACATATATGGTAAAATTGTAGCAACTCCTCAGCAAAGTATTCAAGAGTTAACTGAAACTTTGTTTGAGGAGTTTCAACGTAGAAAGCCAATGCCTACTTTAGAGTATAAGCGTTATGAGCTAAGTAGGCTTGTAAATCCAGATTTCAGGATAGCATACAATAAAGAGTTGGAATTGCAGGATAATGAAAGATTATTAGATTTACAATCTGATTTAGAAGCATCCTTTGAAAATATTGATTTTGAGGATTTAACTTCTTTAATACCTACTGCTAAGGAGCTGTTTAGTTATGAAAATCATGTAACCGATAATATGAGAAATGAAATTATTTCTAAGTATGATTTAAGTACTGGTGAGGAATTCAAACCGGGCATTAGTCAAACTGAAAATATTATTGGTTCTGTAGTTGAAGATGATGATTTAACTTTATCTGAAGAAAAAATAGCACAACTTGGGGTAGATGAAAGTGAGGTTGAGGTTGATATGGCTGAAGACCCTATGGAAGTAGTAAGTTTTGCTGATGATTCTGATGAAACTAAATATGAAGTGGATGATGATGAAGTTGGTTTAGAGTGTGATTATTCAGCAGATGATGATGAAGAGTATGATTACACTTCTGAGGAGTCTGAAGACTATACTTTAGATGAAGATGAAAATGAACCTATGAGTAGTGAAAGTGATTATGACTTAGATTCAGAAGATACTCCAGATGGTTATGATGACTATGATTCATATGATAGTGATGATGAATCTGAAGTAGTTGAAAATCAAGAATCAATTGAAGATTCAGATGATTATGATGACTATGATTCAGAGTCTAAGGAAGATTCAGATGCTTATGATGACTATGATTCAGAGTCTAAGGAAGATTTAGATGATTATGATGATTATGATTCAGACGAAGAAAATGAGGAATCTGATTCAGATGAAGATGATTATGAGGACTATGATTCGGAGTCTGATGAAGACCAAGATGATTATAAGGATTATGATTCGGAGTCTGATGAAGACCAAGATGATTATGGTAGTGAAACTGAAACAGTACAGCCAACTGAAGAGGCTAAAGAGATTATCAAATCTAAAGTAAATACAACAAGCTCAGGGGTAGTTGAAAAGTCGATAGATTTAAATGATGATGATTTCGATGTTGATTTCTTTATAGATTCAGTTCAAGATGAACCAGTTACTAAACAATCTGAACCTATAATTAATAAAGTTGTCGAAATACCTATAACTCCGTTAGAGGCTCATAGTAACAATCCACCTCAGGCAGAGATTATAGATAGGAGTGCAGAGCCTACTGAAATTAGAGCTTTCTTGCGTAAGCATCCAAGATGTGAATATGATTTTGCTTTGAAATATTTCACTAAAAAGCAAATAAATGATGCTATTAAGATAGGAAAGATTATTAAGAAAGGAAATATCTTAAAGATATAGGAGGATTAATAATGAAGAAGAAAATTTTATCTTTAATGTTAGTTGCTACAATTGTAGTTTCATTAACTGGTTGCGGTGATAGTGATACTATTTCAGAGTTGAATAATATCGGTGCATTAAATGCAGAGTCTAGTGTGTCTAGTAATTATAATTTATCTTATACTGATGAGCAGGAGATGATTTATGCTCAGGTATCTAATAGACAGTTATTAGACCTTAGTGCTTTATCTGCTTGTTCCAGTAATGAAATTCAGCAGGTAAGAAACTATATGGATAGTATAGATAATCAGTTAGTTGGTAAGGTTAAAGTTGTAGACTATACAGATGATTTAGCTAGACGAACAGCTGAAGGCTTAGTTACTGATGATGCTGTAGTAAATGCTACTTTAACTGATTATTTATTATCTTTTATGCAGCAGACACCTTATTATTGGCAAAGAACGAAGACCACAATAAGGGGTATCGATTCAAAGTCAAGAAGTATTGTAGTAGATGTAACTTATAAAACTATAGATTATACTAAAGATGTACAGAAAGATAGTACAATTACATTAGGTGACCCTAATTATGATACTTTAGTTAAATCCCGTTTTACTAAGTATATTAACATTTTATCTACTCAGCAAACAAACCCAGGTGACCCAACTTTACCTGAGAAGATTAATAATTTTAAGACTTATTTTGGTGACCCAGCAGATATTATTGAAGAGCAGAATAAGTATAAACCTACAACATGTGTATATAATTCAGGTAATCAGAAAACATACACAGGTTTGATTGATTCTGATGCTGAGAAATCTACAGGTACTATGACAGTTCGTTACATTCTTGTACCAGAATATGTATTAGGTATAAACTTAGGGATAGAGTGTAAGCATATGTACATTACAGACTTTAGTTTGAGTAATGATGTAACTAAGAATATGAAAGCTTTCACTCAGGAAGGGTATCAGACAGTAACAGATAGTGTTTATAGTTTAATTTATTCCTATTTTACTGCAATAGATGAGTCAGACTTTGACGGTCTTTATAAACTTACTAATAATTTTGAAACTTTGGATAAACATTATCAGGATGTTTTTGATTCTACTTATCAGAAACATGATGGTTACTCAATCAGTTTGTTTGATATAACAGGTACTCATATTAAATGTGGAGTTACTATTTCCACTAAAGAGAGAGCTAAAAATTCAAATATGACCTTACCAGTATATACTGATAGATATTATATGGAGCTTGAGCTTGTAGGTGATACTCTTAAAGTTGATAATATGGTATTATTGAGTAGAAAACTTGAAGGTGAACCTGCTATTACTGAAGATGAAGTTGAAGATACTGGCTTCAATGCAAATATTGACCTTGATAATGATGATAAAGTTGCTATCGAAAAGTTAATTTGTAATTTTTCATCACTTCAGTTGCAGGAAGATACTACATCTGATACATTCTCAAGTTTAGTTGATACATCTATTACTACAAATCAGCTTTCAGCTTTAAAGACAAATATGACTTCTTTAACAGGTGCTAAAAAAGTTGTATTCTTACAAAATTATCAGCAGGGTACTTCAAATTATGCTTCAGTTAAATGCAGAGAGCTTTTCCAGAATGATAAAAATGCTATTGTAGAAGCCACTACAACTTACGAGTTTATTATGAAGGGTGGTAATTGGTACATTTATAATTATGATGTAAATTCATCTGTTAAACTTGATACAACAAACCTTACAACAACTGGTAGTCTTTGTTTAGTTAGTCCAGGTAAGATTGAATCATATACTTCTCAGATTAAGGGTTCTACATCTACAAATCTTGATGAAGTATCTGATATTTCTGTTTCATTTGACCATAAGGCTTATACACCTACTGAGAAAGATGGCAATGTTGAGCAGGGTTATGCTCAGTACACTAGTGCTGATATTAAAGCAGATGAGTTTAATCAGATTAAGTCAGTTACTAAATTATCATATAATTCTATTGATGATTTGAATAAGGATATTCAGACAGTTGAGTCAGCTTTAATTTCTTCAACAGGCTCTAATGGTAATGTAGGTACAATTATTTATCAGGCTATGGCGGTTTACTTAAATGTAACTAATAGCTATTACATGGATGATGTAAGTAAGAAAGATGCTATAGATACATCAAAGACAAATATGTCTAATGTTAGAATGTTATTTAAGAGTTTGAGACAGAATAATTCTAACTTAGATAGTCAGTGTACTTCTTTAGAGAGTGTACTTAGTAGCTTAGCTGCTATATTAAATTAATTGGGGGTAGAGGTTAAATGCAAATCACAAAAATTGTGACAAATAGCATTTCTCCACAAGAATCAGGTGTATGTGGGGAGTTTTCCATAACTTTGGATGATTCCCTTTGCATACATAAGATATTGGTTGTCAGTGGTAGTAAAGGTTTATTTATTACATTTCCTAACACTGGAGAGATGAAACGATTTTCAAAAGCAAAGAGATATGTAGATATTGTGCATCCTACAAATAATACTTTGAGACAATATATACAGGAAGAAGTTCTCTTAAAATATAATGAGGAACTTAAGAATTTAGAGTAATTATAACTGAGGTTAGTCAATAAATGTTGATTGACCTCAGTTTTTTATTATTTGATTTTCTCTATTAGTTACTATATAAAAATTATCAAATTTTTGGAGGTTTTTATGGGCAAAGCTAAAGTTGTTAATTATTATAATGATAGATATAGTGGCTCTATGCCAGATGCACAGTGTCAGATGTTAGATAAAATTATTGAGTTTGATAGTATGAATGCTTGTATTAGTGAATTCGAGCATGGTATTTTTAATATGTCAAATTCTGATGTAATTGACTTTATTGATGATATTGAGAATTATGGTTATCCTTTAAGAGAGTATGCAAAACCTTATGGTACTTTAAGACCAGAACAAACCTTAGGGGTAGCTTTTATGATTACTGCTAAGAGATGTATTTTAGGTGATTCAGTAGGTATGGGTAAAACAGTTGAGTCAGCAGGTACTATAAATTATCTTAGAAGTATTAGAGAGCAGCAAGGTAAGCCATTAAGATATTTGGTTTTAACTCAAAAGAATTTAGCTCATCAGTTTAGACAAGAGTTAGTTAAATTTACTGGGGAGTTTGTAACTTTGATTGAAAGTGGAGAGCAGAGGTCTATTGATATTTTTACAAGTTCTAATCCATATCAGGAGCAGTTAGCATATAGTATTGTAGGTACACATGCTCTTTTAACTACTAAGGGTTTTATTCAGTGGCTTGAGCAGTGCAGAACTATGGGACAGGGTTTTCCTTTTGATACATTGATTGTAGATGAAAGTTCATGTTTAGGGGGTACGAATACTCAGATTGTAAATGGCTATAAGGCTATTAGTAAATACTTTGAGAATATTTATTTTTTAAATGCCACTCCATTTGAGTCTAATCTTATGGTATTTTACAATCAGTTAGCTCTACTTGATAAGGATTTATTACCTACTAAGACTAATTTTACTAAGGAATACTGTCTTATGGATTATAGAGGTATGTATCCAAGACCAACAGGTAAGTATAAAAATCAAGCTCAGTTCAAACACTTAGTTGGTTATAGATACTTTGCTAGAACTCGTAGAGATAAAGGTGCAGTTATGGAGGATTGTGATGGTAAGATTATTCTTTCACCTTTATCTAAAGTACAAAAGGAATGGCTTAATAAGTCACAGTTAAATCGTATGGTTTATGATTGTCCGAACTATATCGACCCATCTATTGAATTTAATATGGAAAATGTACCTAAGTTAGGTAGTCTTAATGATTTGCTTAAAAATGAATGTGCTGAGGCGGAGTCTATTATTATCTTTGTTCATTATAAAGAGGCTCAGAAATATATCTCAGAATGGCTAACAAAGAAGGGGTATTCTAATCGTGTGCTAAATGGTGATACAGATGATGCATCTAGACAGCAGATTATTAATGGATTTAAAAATTTTGAATATAAGATTCTTATTACAAATATTCAGAAAGGTCTTAACTTTGGTTCATGCAATTATTGTATATTCTATAGTTTTGACCCAAATCCATCACATATGATTCAGTTTGAGGGAAGAATTACACGAGATTTTGATGTTATTGGTAAGCATATTTATGTGCTTTGCTCTAGGGGTAAGGAATATGATACACTTAATAAAGTAGTTCGTCAACGTGCTAAGGCTACTGCAGATTTCACGAATACAGATTTATCTGTTATTATGAATATTTTATTAGGTTCTATCAAGGAGGAAGATGACCAGTGATTTTTGTTAAAAAGCAGAAAGAGAATATAAATATGGTGTTTGTAGATAAGATTGTTAGGTCTTATTTTAAATGTCTTAAAGAAAATAAATGGAGCTTAACTTATAGTGAAATTGCTGAATTACTGCGATTTTCTATGTGTAGATTATTAGATTTACAGTCTAAGGGTTACTCTGAAAAGATTGAGAATTTAAGTTATGCTGTAATAGATTCCTTGACTCCAGTAGTAGATGATTTTAATATAGATGATATGACTTTCGAGTATAAAACAGGTTTATTAGAAGCCTGCATACACGCTATGGAAATGTCAAGAAAGAAAGTTGAGGTGTAAGTCTTGAGTGAGAAAATATTTGAATCAAAATCAGGGGTAGTTAAAACTTCCAATTCAATACTTTCTTTTGAGGATTGTCCTAATAAATGTAGAGATGGGTATTATATCGACCCGTATAAGCATAAACGAGTAAAATGCACTTATTGCGAGAATAAGAGGAAACAGTTAGCTCAGAGTAAGATACAATTAGAAGGAGATGATTCTATTCAGAAATTACTTAATATATCTAATATATTAAGTGGTTACGGTAGTTTACAATTTGCAACTATTATACCTATTGATAGTCAATACTTTAGTTTTGATGAACCTATTAATTATATGAAGTCTTTATTCGAGAAGGCATCTTCAGGTGATTGTTCAGAGGAGTCTTTATTATTCAATTTAGGTAAAGTTTCTTGTGTAAGAAATTTCATCAATCCTTATCTAATGCGAGCGTATGTAGGTGGTGCAACTGTAAGTCCATATGTAACAGCTAGGGATGTATTTAATTTAGTTTGTAAAGAAGCAGGATTAATCTCAACAAATAATGGGGTAGTTACTGATTATGTGGATGATTATATAGTAAGTAATTTTAAATATAATGATTTATTAACAACAGATGTTTGTGTAGTTCATATTACAACTGGCAGTTTATATACTCAGGTTAGAGCAGTTAAAGGTTTAATGCAAATGCGAGCAAGTAATAACAAGAGTACTATTATTTTTACTGATGCTTGGTATACTAAATTTGAGCGTGAATTACGAGATTCTATTCAAATGTTATATACTTTGGATACACCTTTAGATAAAAGTGTTGCAAGGTTAGTTAAATTTGAGCGTATTAAAGAAGAGAATATTGATGATTCAGAGTTTGATATTAAAAAAGTTAAGGGTAAAGAGTCCTCTGCATTGAGTGGTAGACAGCAGATTAGTGGTGCTACTGCATCTCAGTTTAATAATTTATTCAGTTCAAAAAATAATTTGTAATATAATGTTGACTTTTTTCTTATTTCATGTTATAATTATTATGTAATAAGAAAGGATAGACTTTGCAATGAATAAATTAATCCTCTGAATTGGGTGAGCAGAACGGTAAGGCTCACCCCTTTTTTACTGAGTATTTTGTGAAAGTATTGAGTTACTATTGACTTTTGTGAAGTTGAATGCTATAATTATATTGTAAAACTTGAAAGCTTGCTAGTACTGTGAAAAACAGTGATTTAATTTCTAATAATGATAGTTAAATCGTGTTTATAAGTGCTTGTTATAGTTTTCTTATGAACTTTATAAATTATAAAAATGGAGGAATTTGGTATGTCACAAGTTTATGATGACAGTAGTATTGACCAGCTTTTAGGTGCTGAGCGAATTCGTAAGAGACCTGCATCTATGTTAGGTTCTTCAGGTTTAGCAGGAGCTAGGCATGGTTTTACTGAGATTTATGGTAACGCCTTAGATGAGCATTCCGCAGGTTTTGGTAATCGTCTTGATGTTGTTTACTATAAAGATGGTTCTGTTTCCTTGAGAGATTATGGTAGAGGGGTTCCACTTGGTTGGAATAATAAAGAAAAAATTAAAAATTGGAATTGGCATGTTATTTATAACGAGTTATATGGTGGTGGTAAATATGAAACTAATCAGGAGGCTTTAAAGGCTATTACAGATTGGGATTCATTTGACCCAACAGCATTTAATTATCTTTTTTCAGTTGGTTTGAATGGGTTAGGTGCAGCATCTTGTCAGTACACTTCGGAATTCTTTGAAGTTAAGTCTTACAGAGATGGAAAATGTACTTCTCGTTCATTTAAACATGGTATTCCTTTGGTAGATGGAAAACCTTTTGATATGTTTTCAGCTACTCAGTCTGAAATCGAAGCAATACCAGAAGAAATTGCTGATACAGATGAACCAAATGGTACATTTATTCATTGGAAACCAGATGATACTGTTTTTGATGATATCAATATTGGTGGAGATTGGTTACTTGAAACTTGTAAGGATGTAGCAGGTGTTGCAGGGGTAGAGCTTCATTTCGTAGATGAGAATACAGGTAAAGATATTACAATTCCAGCAGGCACTTTAACTGATATTGTTATTGACCATGCAGGAAAAAATCTTGTAGCTAATGTAAATGGCGAGCCATTTGTTCTTACAACTGATAGTTTTACTCATGGTAATATTAAGGTTGAAAATAAGGACTTTGTTTATGTTTGTAAATGTGATATTGCTTTCGGATTTACAAAGAATGAAGTTCCAGTATCTTGTTTCCATAACTCAGTAAGAATGATGTCGGGAGCTCAGTACAGTGCAGTAGAAGATGCAGTATCTAAGTTTTTAACTGAAAAGGGTAAGCTTAAAGGTGTAAAGATAGATAAAAAAGATTATATGGGAACATTTGGGGTAGCTGTTAGTACATATTCTAACTATGCTAGTTTCCGTAATCAGACTAAGGATGCTGTTGATGATTTATTCATTTATCAGGCAGTTCGTGATGCATTGTTTAATAAACTTCAGATTGAATATGGTAAGGGTACTCCAGAAGTTGTAAATTTAGTTGATAGAGTTGTTGAAGAAGCACTTAATCGTATTCAGACAGCAGAATTAAGTGAATTAGCTCGTAAGACTTCTAAGTTGAAAAAGGAAAAGGCTCCAGATAAGTTTGTAAGTTGTGATGCTTATGAACAGAAACGTTATGATGAAGTTGAGTTATGGATTACAGAAGGTGATTCAGCAGCAGGTGCTGTTAAAGATGCCAGAGATGGTAGCTTTCAGGCTATTTTCCCAATCAGAGGTAAAGGTTTGAATGTTGCTAAGGCTGATTTAAAGAAAATCTTAGCTAATCAGGAAATTAAGAAGATATTTGCTATCTTAGGTACTGGTTTTGACCTTAACATTAAGGGCGAAAAGTTCTTTAATATGAATGACCTTAAGGTTGGAAAAATCATCATCGCTACTGATGCTGATGAAGATGGTTATCAGATTCGAGTTCTTCTGTTCCTTACATTCTACAAACTTGCACCTAGACTTATCACAGAGGGTAAAGTCTTTATTGCAGAAACTCCTAGATTTGGTATTGATTTATCAGATGGAACTAGGGTATATGCTAAAGATGATGCTATGCGTGATGAGTTAATTAAGAAGTATGCAGGTCGTATTACTCATATTGGTAGATATAAGGGACTTGGCGAGGTTAACGAGGACATTCTTCGTGAGACTACTGTAGCTCCAGAGACTCGTACTCTTATCCCAGTAGATTGTGACCTTAATAATCAGACTGAGCGTGACCTTATTGATGCATTATTTGGTGCAGATAAGTACAAGCAGAGAAAGTCTATCATTTCTACTGTTCTTGGTGCTGATGTTGTAGATATGCTTAATGATAGTGCATTGCTTATCGGAGAGATTGAGGACTCAGACATCGATGAAGGTATTGAGTATGAGGAGGTAACTGCTTAGGGGTAGTTACTCGAAGAATTGATTTAATGGGTACTATTCATATAGTACCCTTTATTTTTAATTAAGGAAGGAGAATTTTATGGATTTTAAAGAGATTAAGGTTAAGGGTTTTACTGGTAGATATACCGAGGAATTTAAGGATGCTGTAAGAGACCTTATTAAGGAAGGCAAAAATTATAAGGAGATTGCCGACCTCTTTGGTATAGATTCAATAAATTCAGGTTATAGACAGCTTATTTATAAGCTTCAGCGTGAAACTTTTCATAGTGTAGAAGTTAAACAGCTTAAGGCAAATAATACAAATACTGAAGATACATCAAAGGTATCTGAAAGTTCTGTTGCAGTAAAGTCTGATAAGATTGTTTTACCTACTATAGGTAATGGCATGTCATATAGTGAGAAGCGAAAGATACTTACGCAAACTGCTAAAGAGGCTATAAAAACAGATAGTGAAAAATCAATCAGTGAATTTAATAAAACTATAAAAGAAACTGAAAAAACACACAGTTCTGAGGTAGCTGAAGAAATTCCACCAAATGCAGGGGTAGTATCTAAAGTTGAGGATGTTGCTGAAACTTCGGTAAAAGATTCCAAAGTTATAACATCTGAGGTTAAATCAACAGAAAAGATTTTACCATCACCAGATGTATTATCCTTAGCTTCAAACCTTGATGTTCAAATCTACAATCTTACAAGACTTTTAGAAGCTAAGAAGATGGAATTTTCTTTGTTAGAGAATAACTTAGCTACTATTAAGGAGATTAAGTCAAGGCTCATAGGAGGATTTTAAATGCAGAATTTTATATCATTAGACTTGGAAACTACTGGGTTTTCAACAGATACTTGTGATATAATTGAAATAGGTGCATGGAAGATTAAAGATGGTGTCGTTGTAGATAAATTTAGTACACTTGTTAGACCTATTCTTTATATCCCACGCACTGTACAGAATATTACAGGTATTACAATGGATATGGTAGCTGATTGTGAAACTATAGATACTGTAGGTCTTGAGTTTTTTGATTGGTGTGAAGATTACCCATTTTTAGGTTATAATTTACCTTTTGATTATAAGTTTTTATGTGCAAAGGGAAAGCGACTAGGGGTAGATTTTACTCTTAAGAATACTAGACAGGGTATTGATGTTTTACATTTGATTAAAAAGTATTGTAGTGATAAAAGCAATAAGCTACGAGATGTTGCTGAACGGTTTCAGATAGACTTAAGCAGTTCAGGTCAATTTCATCGTGCAAATTATGATGCTTATATAACAAAGTTGGTGTATGATAGACTTTTATTCTCATACCCGAAGGTGTTTGAGATTACAACACCTATTACTTTAGATACTAATAATGGACAGTATGGAAAGGTGGTCAATAATGATACGCTCTCGTTTAACTGAGTTTTTAAATAAATATACTTTTATTCAGGCGATATTTTGCTTTTTACCTGTAATATTCATATCTATATATGTGTTTGCATATATGACAGATGTTATGAATGCTTATAGTGTTGTAGCAGTAAATAATCAGATTGTAAAAGAAAATATGAATGCTGATTATGTAAAAGAGGTTTCTTACTTTGAGGAAAATGCAGATAGTACATATAGTGCTACTATTAAAGGTTCAAGGAGTGAGGAGATTGAAGTAGGGCTTGGAGATGTTATTTATACAGTTTTTATTTTAGACACAAATTGGTATCAGTTGATGTTGAATAATGGTACTAAGCTGTATCAAACTTCTTGTGATTTTGTAGATAGTATTGAAAGAGTTGATGATAATTTTACTATTAAGATAGGAGAAAAATCTTTCACGATGGAGAGGGGTAGAGCTTTAGTTGATGTTATCCTTGATGAAGATGGTTCTTATAAGCTTTCTTATACCAGTGAAGAAGTTAAGGATAAAACTCTTGATTCACTTAATACTTTGGAAGTATTATTAAAAACAGACAGTAAATATAAATTTAAAGTTACTGCTAATTATACTAACACAGTTGATAATCTTGAAGTTAATTTCTGCTCCAACCTGCCAACCAATAATATGTATTTTGATGAGTCTACACAACAGTATGTAAAGAATATATCATCAGATTTTGCTAAAAATCTGATTTTATCTTCAAACATTATAGTGGTTATGACTTCTATGGTAGTGTATACGATTTTGCTAGGTATTTTAAGACAGAAAAATGAGTTGCTAATTTTAAGAACTAGAGTGGTAGTTGTAGTCAATATATTTGCTTTGTTGATTTTACCATTTTGTCTATTATTAACAATTCTCTTATTCTAAAGATTTAGAGCAGTATTTTTGATACTATTCTTTTTTATTAAAGAAAAGCTTGACTTTTATTGAGAATAGTGGTATAATTAATATAAAGGTAAAACTAAAAGCTATTTGTAAGGAGTTTCACGAAACTTTAAGCTACTTTTATAGTTTTAGTATTACACTTATGAAATTTTTAAATTATATAAAAGGAGATATTATGCAATGAGTGAGAAAGAAGCACAGGTTTATGACCTTACTACTATCTCTAAAGGGGTAGACTACCTTAAAGATGGTTATATTGACTATGCTAAGGAAGTTATTACTAATCGAGCTTTGGTAGATATTTATGATGGTCTTAAGCCAGTTAATCGAAGAATTCTTGCTACACTTCATAATGATAAGGTTACTAAGTCTTATATGAAGTCAGCTAGAATTTCAGGAAATGTATTAGCTTTACATCCACATGGAGATGCATCTGTTTATGCAGCTATGGTTTTGATGACTCAGAAGAATGGTAGCTTGGCATTTCCATTAATTGATGGTTCAGGTAACTTTGGTGGAGTTTTCAAAGATGACCCACCTGCAGCATCTCGATATACAGAAGCTAAGTTACATAGTAATACAGCTGAATATTTCGAGGATATGAATGGTATTAATATGATACCAAACTTTGACTCAACAATGAATGAGCCAGAGGTGTTACCTGTAAAATTTCCAGCAGTTCTTGTAAACTCTACTTCAGGTATTGCTGTAGGTTTCAGTTCTAATATTCCATCATTTAACTTTGTTGATGTATGTAACTTAGTTAAGGAATACATTAAAGATGGTAAGTGTCACACAGTTATAGAGCCAGACTTTGTAACTGGCGGTTATTATATTAGAAATGAAAAAGAGCTTATGAAGTTGATGAAAGCAGGTACTGGTAAAATCAAACTTCGTGCTAAGACTATTATTGATGGTAAGAAGATTCTTGTTACTAATGTACCTTATGGTAAAACAGTTCAGAAACTTGTTAAACAGATTAATGCTCTAAATACCACAGCTATTCGTAATGCTTATGACCGAGATGATTTTGGTAAGAGTACACTTCTTACTATTGATTGTTCTTCAAAGAATAGAGTAGATGAGGCTCTCTATACAATCTTAAAAGATACAGATATGCAGTACAGTTATAGTGCTGATATTACTGTAGTTCAGGATGGAATGCCAAAGCGTCTTGGGGTATGGTCTATCATTGAAGAGTGGGTTAAATGGAGAAGAGAAGTTCTCACTAAGGAATATCAGTTCCAGTATGATGCTCTTAAGGAGTCTTTACGAGAAGCTGAAGCTTTCATGAATGTTGTAAATGCATATGAAAAGCGTATGGAGTTAGTTCGTATCATTGCAGATTCAGGTAGAGCCAACGGTAAGAAGTATATTGAAGAAAACTGGACTAGAGAAGAAGTTCCAGCAGATTTAATTGATTTCTGTGCAGGACGTTCACTCCCAAGTTATCATGATGGCGGTAAATTTGCTTCAATAGCTATTACAGGTGAGTCACAGTTAAAGTCAATTGCTAATGATATTGATAATGTAGATAGCATTATATCAAAGCAAATGGACATGCTTATCGATAAATATGGTTCTGTTATGAAACGTAGAACTGAAGTTACTACTAAAGACTATAACTTTATCGAGGATAGTACTGCAACTACTAAAGTTGTTGATGATAGCAAATGTGTTTATGAATTTAAGCATGGTTTCTTACGCAAGCTTAATATCTTTACAGGTGCTAAAGATAATGAATTTGTATTTGAAGGTAAGTCAAACGATATACTTATCGCTTTTGATAACAGGGGTAGATTACTTCGTGTCTACTGTCAGGATTTACCTTTAAGTGGTACAGACATAGGAACTTACTTACCAACTTACTTTGGTTTGAAAGAGTCAGATGATTATAAGATTACTTGGATTGGTCGAATGACTGGTCAGGAACTTATGTTACTGTATAAAGATGGTAATATCGGTTTTGTAGATACATCTGAATGGATGGAAAATAATCGTAATGTTAAGGTTCTTCAGAAGGGTATTTCTGTAGCTTCAGCACCTACTCTTGGAGCAGTTCTTCAGGAAATTCCAGAGATGTTATATGTGAGTGATGAAGCTGGAAATCTTTCTTGGGTTGATATGGCAGATATTAAGCATAAAGACCGTACAGCTAGAACGAGAGCATTTACACTTAAGAATAATATTTTACTGGATAGCTATTTACCTATTGATTATACTAAGGGTGTTATCTTAGTTAATAATTATGGTGAGTACAGAGGTAGAATGAAAGAGCTTAAGGATATAAATGATTTCAATGGAGATATTAATGAGTTCATTATGATGTAACGGCTTAGGGGTAGCACATGTCTTTTAGATGTGTGCTATTCTTTTTTTAATTTGCATATAATTTAACATAAGGATGGTGATGTTATGTTAAATAAGATGTATAAAATTTACTTTGCGATATTGGATAATAAGCTTGTAGACATTAAGGAATTATTTATAGCTACATATAATATCAGGTTTAAGGCATATAATATTTGGTATATAGATAGTTTTGGTATACCTCAGATTTATGATAAGTTTTTAGCAAAATCTGCTTTTGAGTTCGAGTGGAATATATTAATGAATGGGAGGATTTAGTGAATGTCTTTATTAAAGAAAGTAAGTACTGTTATAAATGGACAAACAGTTGATGTAAATTTACCTAATAAGAAAACTATAATCCTACGAGGTCGGAACGCTTTACAAATAATGTTTATAATAGAAAGCCTTTTAAGGCAGGATTTTACTGATTACTTCAGACAGTTAGACTCTCAGTATGGCTTTAACTATTTAGAGCCTGAAGGTACTTCCTATATTATGTTTAATGACGGAATTGTTATGGGTAAAGATGGAGCAGTACAATTTCAAGGGGTAGTTCCAAATATCCATGTTATAAGATACTTAGGTGCTTCGAATAAGATTAGAAGCTCATATATGACGGAAGTAATGAATACACAGGCAAACACAGAGGTAGATATGACAAAATACTCTCATATTATTTATGATGCACAATGGATTCGTCTTGTTGCTTCAGTAAATACTATTTTGGGTTTTGAATTTGTTAAGTTGGAAAATGAGCAGTTACACTTTAATTTTGATAGTACAAAGTCTATTGGAATAGAGGGGCAAGAAATTATATATTTACTCATTGCTGAATGTACTCTCACCCCACAGGGGTACTCTAGAGTTTTACTTTTGCCAAATATACCATATTTAGATGTAAAAACACAGGTTAAATTACTTGAAGTTTTAGATAATTTTAGAGGGCATTCTTTAACTTTATCTTTAGCAAATATTCAGCCATCAGACCTAAGTGCTTCAAGCATAATATCTTTTTTAAATGTTTGATTCGTTGTAACTTCAGTTTAATGTTAATATGTTCTATAAAAATTATAAATTTTTTGGAGGTATTATAATTATGGCTGATGAAGCATACAAAACTCCTGCAGAGCAGTTGGAGGAGTTAAGTGATACTCTTATAAGCAGTATTATCCGAACTGATGACTTATCTAAGGAAAATCGTCAGTATCTTTTTGGACAGTTTAATCCTAGTGTTTTCAAGGATGAGAATTATATTATATATACAATTTTCTACAATTTTAAGGATAAGAATATTTCTCCAGATGAGTCTTTTATAAAGCTTTATTTAATGCGTAATACAAAGCTCTTAAAAGATAGTGCTAAATATATTAATTTAACTGAATTTCAGGATTTAGATGATAATCCATATGTAGCTTATGCAGCAGCAGTTCTTAAAAAGTTTACAAGATTGCTTACTTTGGACCCTATAAGTAAGGATGAAATGAGACTTGAAGTAGAGCGTTATAAGCAGGAGTTTAGTGCTTTTGAAATCAATCAGGCTTATAGTCAGTCCAAGATGATATTGTATGAAGGAGTTCAGGTTGGTAATAAGTTTTATCAGGGGTATGCAGATAGTGTTGCTTATGTCAAAAAGATTATTGCAGATATTGAAGCTGTTTTAAATAAAACAACAGGTGTAGGTTTTATTGATTCAAGAACCGCAGGAATTGAGGATGATGACGATGCCAAACCAGAGAAGATTGGTGACTTTGACCTTATAAATGAATTAAATGAGCAATTAGGGGGTATTTTTACTTCAATATTCTATAATATCCTCGCACCTACTAAGGGTGGTAAATCTAAGTTTACAGCTCGTATGATTCATACTTGTGTTGTTAAATATGGTGTAAATGCTTCAGTTTGGGCACACGAAGGTGGATATAAAGCTTGGTGGGCACAGTTGAGAGCTATCCATTATGAGTATTTGTATATAAGAAATAAGCCAGAGGGTGAGCGTCTTGCTCCTTTATCTCAGAAAGATATTCTATATGGTAATTATCCTAGTGAAGAAATCAGAGCACTGGAACAGGAGTCACGATTAGACTTATTCACAAATCCTAATTATGGTATTATTAATATGATTGATAGACCTTTCTTGGGCGAGACCTTTATTGAGGAAATTGAGACTTCTGTACAGTTAAATGCTTCACGAATTGTATTGATTGACTACTTGCAGTTAATTAGTTCAAATGATAAGGGTAAGTCAAAGCCACAGGTTATTGGTAAAGCATATCAGGATTTACTTGCTTATGCAAAGAAGAGAAATGTTGCTGTTGTTTCACCATCACAGTTTACACAGGATTTCATGAACGAAATGGCTAAGTCGAAAGATGGTCAGCAGCATGAGGTTCGTACCGCAGGTGGTGAGTCATCAGAGATTATTCGTACACCAGATATTAATATTGCGTTATATGCGAATACAGAAGACTTGATTCGTAAGGAGATGACTATTATGTCTGTACCATCTCGATTAAGTGAACCATTTCCAGATGCACATATCTATGCTGATTTGTGTAGCTGTGTATTCTCAAGTTTGTCTGATGAGGAGTAAATTTTATATAGCTGGCTCAGTCTAACTGAGCCAGTTATTATTTTGAGGAGGTGATTTTAAATGAAACAGAAAAAGAAAATTAATTTATTTTTAATTCCTTGTGCAATTATAGGGTTAGTTATCTTTACAGTTTTTTCAGATGAGCCTTTTGCTCTATTTGAAAATATTGCAGATTTTATAAGTGACATAGATTTTAAAAGGAGGAAAAAATGAAAGACTATATAATTTTAGGTATAGTTATTGTATTATGTATAATTATTATAGCCTTTAGGTTTAGAAATGCATATCTTGAAGAGGAGAGAAAAAGAAATGAAAAGCGAAAATGATTACAGTAGATTGAAAACTGGTATGATTGTACAGCATTTTAAGAGAGATATAACAAATACATTAGACACTAGTTATTGTTATATGATTATTTCAGATTGTGTTAAGCATACAGAAACTGGAGAATTATTTGTAGCATATATGGCTTGCTATGGAGATTGCAGTGTTTATGTAAGACCTAGAGACATGTTTTACAGTGAGGTAGATAAGATTAAATATCCAAACGCTAAACAGCAGTATCGTTTAGAAGAGGTTACTGATAAAGAGTTAATAAAAGCTTGTAAAGTTGTTTCTGATGATTTTATATCAAAATTACAAGAAATTTTCAAAACTTTAAGTTAATTTATATTTCTCCAATTTGGTTACGAGTATTGATTTTGATATGTTTTTCGTCAAGTAAACTATATAATTTACTATAACAAACTTTAAAAAACTCGCAATTAATTTTTTGAGATAGTTTGATTTTCAGTTTTTTCACGAATTTCTGAGGTTTATTTTAGTAATGTGAGTACAGTTTAACTATAACAGTTAAGCAAATTATTATGCAATGAAACGAGTATCCTAGAAATTCTTGTTTCGAGCATAAGTGTTTAAAATTCTATATAATTCAGTAAAAGGAGATTTTTAATATGAAGAAAGTTTTTAAATACATAGGGGTAGGCTCAGTTGTTGTAACTGTTGCAGGTGCTATTGCCTTTATTCTTAAGAAGGTTAAAGATGTAGATGATTATAAACTGCCTAGTGATTATGAACCTGCTGATGATATGATATATCATGGAGATGATACTTTCGAGGATGAAACAGATGATTTTCCTTTTGAGTCTGAGACAGATGATGTTTTTAGCACAGGTTTAACAGATGAGGCATTTAAGAAATTAACAGGGGTAGATAAGATTGAAGCTCTTACTTATATAGCTAGTAAATTAGCTGTAGATGATGAAAAGGTCGGATTTATAATTCCAGACACAGTTTTGGCAGATATGTATAATGTTTGTAAAAGAGATGCTAAGTCAGAGGAGTCTAACTTAGATTTATTTAAAATGCTTTGTGGAGTTACAAGAGAAGAAGCTATTGAGGAACTTATTGCCTATGATAGCTCTATGTATAATGTGGAAGAGTTATCTAAGTTAGAAGATAAAGAACTTTGTCAGTTCTATGCTGATTATAAGGTAGAAAAGGATAAGTCTGCATCTAAGACCGAAGAGGAGGACACTCTTGAGGTCATTGAAACTAATGAGAAATAGTTTTTTAATGTAATAACTTATTCAATATATTAAAGCATCTGATTTATAATAATCAGGTGCTTTTTTATTGCTTAATTTGCTATTTAAAGTTTTTATCAGGTTATAATATAAACTACGCATTTTAGTTTAAATTTTGTATAAGTGTTCTGAAGGGAGACTATTATTATATGTATAAGTTAATACATAATGGTATGGACATAAATTATTTTAATACTGTAGTAGAAGTTAATAAATACATAACTGAAGTTTTATCTTCGTATTTAAGACTAAGTCCTACTTTAAAATATAATTATGATTTAGATGGAGCAACTTTTTTATGTTACGAGTATAGTACAAAATATTGTGAAATGTTTTTGATTGAAAAGGAGGATTAAAATGACATTAGCTGAAAAATTAAATCTGATTAAGCAATCTGAATTATATAAGTTATCATACAATGGTAAAGTTCTTGGACTTAGGGTTAAGATATTTAATTCTGAGACTGAAAAATTTAATTATTATGATTTTGAATTAGATTTAATAAAGAGTAAAGATCTTGTAGATTTTGTAAAAGGTTTACATGGTATGAAATCTATAGCTTTAAAAAAGCAAAATGATTTATTATTGTCTGGTGCTGAGATAAATAATAATGTAGTTATTCAAGAGTTCAAAGACCCAGGGGTAGCTGAAGATGTTCTTTTTAAGCTTAAACTGATTTATAATAGTAGGAATAAATCAGTTTTTGAGTATAAAATTAAAGACCATACAGAGGATACTGATTGGACGAGGGTATATTATACTATAGAGATAGCAGATGGAAAGTTTGTAGATGTTATGTGTATTCCAGAAACTGACCATATTTATACATATGTTATGGATACAGGAGATGGTGGAGAAGTATACGATTCTGATAATAATAGTTTTGAAGATTTTGAGTATGATGAAAATAAATGTTTACAGTTAGCTGAGGATGAATATGTTAAGGATTATCCAGACTGGCAGAGAAAGGTGGTAGAATAAATGTACACTGTATTAAATAGTTATAAAGATAATACTGGAGTTACTTTTTATGCTATTAAAGATTTCTCTGATACTTCAGGTGATATCGAAGTAATTTCTGAGTCAGATTTATCTTTGCTCATTATTACTGACCTTAGTGCAAAAACTCAGTCAGGAGAAAAAGTAGAGTATAAAAATAATAGTCTTATATGTAATGTTGAAGATGTTACAGAACAGTTAAATAGTCAAATGGAAGAGGCTTCAGAAGATTATGATGATTATTATGATTATGGAGACGATGAGGATGAGGTAGAGTCTGAGGAAGATGAATCAGATTATGATGATTTATATGCTGATGAGGAAGAATCTGAAGAGGATGATTATGAAGATTACGATTTTTATGGCGAAGATGAGGATGATGTTGAGGATGCCGAAGGTTCTATTGTAAGTAAGTTATATGATTTATTAACTGAGGAACAGCGTAAAGTATTAAAAAGGTATTATCTTTGGTATAGTCAGCGTATATTCACAGATGCTCAAAAAGACCCTACACTTGGTTTTAAGAGTAAAACTCGTATGATTACTAAGAAAAAGCAATTAGATAGTCTTAAGGGAAATGGAGATTGGAGATATGCAGGTTGGTTAGATACTGGTGGTGTGCAGTATGGTTATACTTGTACTTTAGGTCATCCTTTACGATATTTGCATTTAGCTTGGGATATTACTATTGGAGATATTGAAGAATGTTTCTTTGGTGAGGAATATAATGTTGATTATGAAAAGATTATTCAGTCTAATCACTGTATTGTATTTGGTAGTAAATGTATTGGTGATTTCTTTGAGGTAGATAAAGAGTGTGTAGCAGCATTAAGAAGAACTCAAACAGATTCTCTTAAGGATATGGCTCTTTTATATGACATCTATAGCAGTGAAAGTATAGAGGAGATTAGTAAGAGTTTTGAGTTGTTAGATTCTATTATGACAAAGATAACTCTTAAAGATACAAAAGGTAGAGCACTTAAGAAGGATTATGTTTCATTATTGCCATCAGGTATGGAGTTATTATATAAGCAGTTTAGAGATTTGAATATGATACCACCTAAGTCACTTATTCAGGAAATCAGAAGTACTATGGTCGGTTGGACAGATGGTAGTAAATATTTCTACAATAAGTGGGCAGGTTATTTAAGATACCCTACTTCTAAGTTAAATGAGGTATTAAAAGTCTTAGTAGCGAAACAGTACAAAGATATTGTAGCTACATTAGATTACAAATCTGTGCAGTTAGGTTATTGTTCTTCTATCGAAGAGATTGCCAGTGCTTTTATTACTGTGATGTTTGAATATGAGATATGCGGTTATTATAAATACAACGCAGACACACAAAAAGATGAAGGCGGTAAGAGTAAGCCAGTAAGAGAGGCTTTTGTTAGATTATATAATGAAAGTCTTACTGGGGTAGTTACTGATATGTCTTATTCTATTGAGACTATCGATAAGTTATTATGGTTCTGTATTAATTTAGCCGATTTTAAAAATACTTGGAGATATTCAGTTTATATGTTTGAGTATCCTATAGAAGGTTCAGATTCTGAAACTATGCAGGCATCTATATTAGATGAACATGATGATACTGTACAAGTAGTTTTAGATGCATTTAAGGTAGAGACAGGTGTAGATTTAGCATCAGAGATTACTATGTTAAAGAATGGATACATGTTTTTCATTCAGCTATCTAAAAACTCAAGAAATTATGTAAGAAAGAAATATGCAGATTTTTTTGAAACTAATGAGGCTCTTGAGTTTTCTATTGAAGATATTTATAATAAGCTTTTTACTACTCTTGAGAGTTTTAAAAATCATTATCAAATATTTTCAACAACTTGGATTGAAGCTTATAAGACTAAAAAGTTTGATGAGGTAAAGCAGAAAAAAGAGGCTGAGAAACTTGAAAGAGAAGAGCAGGAGAGATTAGCTAAAGAGGAAGAGGAAAAGCGAATTGCTGAGGAACAAAAGGCTAAAGAGAGTGTAAGTAACATTGATACACCTAAAAAAGTGGTTGAGTATTTAATAAACAGTGATTTGAGTGGTTTATCAAAAGAGTGGGATTTACCTAAAAATATTCTTGAAACTGTTAAAAAGTCAGGTAAAGAGCCATCAGATAGACAGTTTTATCACATTCGTAGATTATATAAACAAGTGTCAGGGGTAGATTATGATGGTGTAGGTTTTATAAAGGAGAAGACTAAATTATCCGATAGACCTGACCTTGAAAAAGCTATAGACTATATTTTAGCAAATTCTAGTTTAGTGAATGATTGTATTAAAGAACTTCCAAGTAATCATAAAGCAACATCTGATAAGTTTATAGGAGTTCTTAATAGTATAAAGAGATATGGAACTATGAGTGAAAATCAATTACCTTATGCTCAGGCATCATTGGTAGTATTTAATAAGGAGGATAAGTAATGAGCTTTTTTTATTTAGGCAAAACAAAGGAAGGTAGGTCTTTAATAGTCGATACAGATGATATGGTGACTGAAGCCTTTACTGAGAAAGATGTAGAAAAAATTAAGGCTTTAAATATACCTGTAAAAAATTTTACTATGTCTAATGCACATGTAGGATTAGAGCATAATGAGAATAAATATGCTATTTACATAGATGGTTGGAATAGTCCAATCTATCAAGGAGAGTTTCCAATATCTTGTAAGAGAAATGACATTACTTCTTTCGATATTAAGTTGACTACTGTAGGTATTTATAAGGGATATATTTATTTCGGAGTTATTTGTAACTGTTGGGTTAAGTATGATATTGAAGTTCCTATGGTTATGTGTCAGGTAGTAGGTACAAGTGTTAAGGCTATAAGTTGTTCAAGTAGTATAGCTATTTATACTAAGGAGCCAGTTTATTTTTCAAAAGAGTCTTTTTATAAATTACAGAGGAAACAATGCTTTAATGATTTCCCAGACTTTTATGTAGACCAAGAAAATTTGAGTGTGAAAGTATCAAAGCAGGGTTTAAATGTATTTGGGGTAGTTTATAAAGACCGTCCAAGTTATGAACAGCTAGATTTGAAGTTACATTAATTTTATTATGTAATATAATTTACTAGACTTTAAATTTTGTTATAATTATAATATATGAAATTTATACATTTTCAAGGAGGTAATTATTCATGGCAACTAATAGAAATGACCAAGAACTAAGAAATAGAGCTAATGAGTCTGCAAAGAGAGCTAAAGCTCTTTCTCCAAGTATTCAGTATGCTATTGTAACTGTAATGCCTAATATTATTAATGGTGCATTTTGGGGATTTACTGATATGAAGAGCATTCAGGAGCATGTAGAGGCTATTAAGAATTCTAATGGTAATCTTACAGTTAGAAAGCTTGGTAATGCTTGTCTTATTGAGGCTAATCCAAATTACTTAGTTAAGGCTATTGGAGCTATTGATTCAAATGCTTTGACTCAGAAGGATTTACAGATTATGAACCAAAAGAGAGCAGAAGCTCAGATTGCTTTTGAAAAGTTCTTGATAGCTAAGGGTAAAGCTAATACACCTTTTGGAGGTACAATTGGTATTTATTGTACTAATGATGTAACAACTATCTCTTATAAGGGTACAAATTACCCTGCATTTAGAGTAGATATTGTAACAACATTAGGTTTGTTATCTAAGTATGGTTATAATATTAAAATTGGCGGTCAGTTTATTTCAGCACAACAGGCTTCACAGGTAGGTCAGGTTTTATGGGATTCAGCTATTTTAGCTCCTACTAAAACAGGTATCTTTATAGATATTCAGAGTACTCTTTCAGCAGCTCAGATGAAAGAGTTAGAGAAGCAGTTTAAAGCTAGGTATAATGTAAAGTAATCTAATAATGTATTGTCAGGGGTAGACCATAGTTGTCTACCCTTGTTTAAGTTTAGGAGGTTTTATGTTATATTTATTGAGAGATTCTACACATGGATTAACTTATACTTTAGATGAGGAAGTTTATATTGTAGATACTGATGATTTAGTAGTTGAGAAAACGACATTCAGGACTTTAGCACCTTATGTAGATGAAGGTCTTGACATAGCTAATGCATATTATAGTCTTGATGGCACTAAGGTTTGTATATCAGTTACATCTATAAATTCTATTTTACTTACTTTGGCTAATAATACTCATCTTTCTTGTCTAGGTGGAGAGTTATTACTTGTATACCACAGTGATGAGGTAGTGTTTTCTTTACATAATCAGACATATACTATAAGACTTATAGACGAAAAAGGCACTTTAGTTCTAAATTTGAATAATTGTGATTACTATCGAGTTATTCCAGTTCATAGGACAAGTGATAGTTTAAGTTCTTGGTATATTGCTTTACATAATTTCTATAAGTGGGGTAGTTATATAGTTATTACTATTGCTTTAAGAAATGGAATAGATGCTGAAATGTGTCTATTTTGTTTAATTTTTAGCAATTTTAAGTTAGTAGCTACTTGTACTACACATACAAAAAAGCTTATAAGACTACTGTATTTAATGAAGGAGACTGATACACAAAAGGTAATTTCTACAAAGTATAAGCTTAGAAATTTACCATATTAGGAGATGACTTTTTATGGCTTTATTTTTATGTAATTATGAAAATATGTTGTTTGGGAATGATGATTACTATATGCATCTTTCAGAGATTATCCCTTTAAGTAAAACTTTGTATATAGTTGATACTGATGATTGGGTAATGGAAAAAATAAAGGCTGAAGATTTGTCAAAGACATGGAAAGCTGACTTTGATATAAGTAATGTAATACAATATTCAGATGCTTTAGGTATAAGTGAAGATTATATTGACTTTTCAGATTATGCTTTAGGAAGGGATACAACTCTAGGAAACTCCGAATATAGTATTTCTTTTAGTAAAGATAAAATAATAATCACTGCAAGAGGAAAAAATTATAGCATAGTTAATAAACGCTATGATTATGCAGGGCATCCAGAGGGTAGTAAGGAGTTTGATGAGTCAGATTGGTGGTACAACTCTATAATAATTAACAATGTGCATATATGTGATATTATGGGAGGACATAATTGTGAGGGTACTGAATTTAATATCTCATATGCTTTCAAGACTAAGAAATACTTTATAGTAAGAGCAGTTAGACTTGTAGATGATGATGTTGTAGCAGTTTCATTTATATTCAGGGGTAGTAAGCTTGTTGATGTTTATGCTTCAGGAGTCAATGCAGATTTATTTGAGCTTAAAGATTTTAAGCCAAGCGATGTACTTTTTCAAACAAAGTCAAAAATAAAAGGAGAACCTTATTGATATGCTTTATAGTTATTAATTTGTTTTATTTTGGAGGAAAATTTTAATGACTTTTAAAGACTATATTTTAACATATAAGGTTGATGATAAAATTGTTGCTAATTTGTTTGATTATTATGATATTTTTATAAAAACTTTAGATAAAAGGTTTGAGCAGTATAGTTACTACACTTCAAATCTTGTTCTTTGTTATTTCAAAGACCATAATGATGTAAATCCATCTATGGGTTATCTTAGTGATAAAAGATTAAAAGGTGTTAAAGTTTGCCATTGTTTCGGTTGCGGTAAGACGGCTGATGTGGTCAGATTACATCAAATTCTTAATAAGCAATATTTGAATAAGACTCTTGATGAAAAGGAAGCTTGTATTGAGATAGCTAATTTATTTAATATACCTTATGAGGAGTTTAATGAATTAGATGAAGACGATTATGATGCAAAGTTTGCACGAACAATGCGAAAGTTGGATAGTTTGAAAGACCATTACACTATTCGAGATTATCACGAAAGTATAAAATCAATCAGGGGTAGTTCACCAGTTGGCAAAATTGACCTTAATAAAGTTAATAGTGAAAATATTAAGATGATAGCAACAGTCAAGCAGTTGTACGACTGATTACTATAAGTAATAAAAGAAGGAGATTAAAATTTTTATGAAAAAGAAAGGACTTATTTCTGTAGCTCTTGCAACAGTTATGATAGTAGGAGGTCTTACTGGTTGTGGAGTTAAAAAAGAAGAAAAAGTGACTGCTGAAAGTTTAGTAAGTAATGCTTTTGGCATAGAAGAAATTACATCTTTAGATGCAGATGTGATTCTTGATGTAGATTTAGATGCTGATATGTCTAGTCTTTTAGGTTCAGATTCTGACTCTACTATGAATTTTGCAATTAATCTTGATTGTAATGTTCAGTCTACTAAGGATGTAGCTCACACTAAGGGTAATGCTACTGTTTCATTACTTGGTACAAAGACTAAAGTTAAAGTAGAGAATTATTCAGATATCAAAAATGAAATTGCTTACAATTATGATGAGGATTCAGATTCTTGGACAAAATCTGATTTAGATAGTTCTTCATTTGATTTCAGTGTTGTAGATAACAAATTTGATACAGATTTGTTTGATAACCTTACATTAGCTAAAATAGAATCTAAAGATGAAGATTATACAGTAAAAGGTACAATTTCTTATAAGAAACTTGAAGATTTATTTGGGGATGAACTTGATAATTTATCTGGTACTGTAGATACTGATGATTTAGATTTAGATAAGTTAAGTTTTAATGTTATAATGACATTTGATAGAAACTCTAAACTTATGAAGACTATGTCTTATTCAGTTGATGCAAAAGCATTTAATTCAGATAATTATACTATTAATAAATTTGAAATTTCTATCACACTTAATAGTATAAATAAGACTGATGATTTATCTATTCCTAAAGATGTTACTAAAGATGTTGTAGAAGAGGATTGTTCTTTTGGAGGTCTTGAGAATGATATAGATAGTTCCTTTGGGGTAGTTTCATCAGATAGTACACAGGCTACTGAAGCCTCAACTGAAGATTATGATGCTAATACAACTTTAGCACAAATGTATTTTGAGAAAGATTATATCTATCAGGACGATATGGAGAGTGTATTAGTTAACTATTATCCGAATATCAAGAGTCTTAACTCAGGAGCTATGACTTCTCTCATTACATTTTTCAATAATTACACAGCAGATAAATTTGCTAATTATCTAGATTTGTATGAATACTGGTCTGAGAATGATAAAATAGCTCTTGCTATTATGTATGATTTAGGTATTGTAGACAATGAGACTTTAACTTCTTTCAATATTAGTAGAGTAGATGTTCAGTCTTATGTTACTAAGTATGTGACACCTTTACAGTAGTCAGTTGTTTAAGAAAGCACTTTAGATGTAATATCTAAGGTGCTTTTTTATTTTTCCCATTTTTGATTATATTTTATATAAAGATTTAGTTGAATTTATCGTATAAATTATAAATTTGTTTGAAAGGATTTATGTTATGGAAATCACGCAGTCTAGTGTTATTGCTAAACCAACAGTTATTACAATGTTTAAGAACATATCATCAGGTATCGGTCTTGATGTCGCTAAAAATCATACAGGTATTTGTATTTGGAATGGAGAAAGTATTGAGAGATATGGATTTGAGCTTGAATCATATGAGAAAACTGACCCTTTTGCTGAATATAAAATGCGTAGAGCTTTCAAAAATAAACTTTCAGAAGTAATCAGGGATAGACATTTTGCTCATTGTATTATAGAAGATGTTTATGGTGGCGAGAACTTTGATACAACAAGAAAGTTACTTGCTTTAAATACTGTAATTGATGAGTTAATATTTGAGCATGTTGTAACAGTAGATAAGTTTTATCGTTGGAATGAGCCAAAATGGTCTAAAGCTTTAAGGTCAATTTATAAGCAGAGAGGTAAACTTAAGTCTAAACTTGAAACTCAGGGAGTTCTTGAGTATTTGGAGGATGACTTCTATTTAGAGCATAAAGATGATAAACCAGCACAAAAGAAAGCAATTTATTTTGAGGATATTTGTGATGCCACAGGCATGCTTTTGGGGGTAGTAGCAAATGAAATTATGAATATAAATATTGCAAAATCTAGTTCTGTAAAAATGTCTGAGGTAAAGATGCTTTATGTTGAAAATATTGAAGAAACTTATGGCTGTAAGGATAAAAGATTTGCAGAAGAAGGCTATGTAGTGGTTGATTTAGACTATAGAAATCTTGAGAAGTCTATTCTTACACAGTTACAATTTCATCCAAATGATGTTTTGTGTGCTTTATTGCCAAGTTCAAAACTTGGAGTATTTGGTTTAAACCATAAGTTTACTTTCTTTGATAGTGAAGAAAGCTATTTATTGTTTTATAAGAAAGGATAAATTTATATGAGATTATTTAGCACAGTTATAGACGGGTTTTCTTTTGATGTAGTTCAGTTACCAAATAATCCTCAGTTTAATGAGTTACGCATTTATGGACATCGTAATCAATTAATATATTCATTTATGTTTCAAGGTACTGTGGTTTTGGAGAACCTGTTATTTATGATGTTACTAAGCATAAAAGTGGAACTTACGAGTATTATAGATTTGATGTTAAATGTTCTGTTTATGGATTTAGTTTTGTATTCTTACACTTAGGTAATGATGTAATGAGACCAGTATATACTGAAAACTGGCAGGATATTAAAGGTACTAAGTTAAGAGTAACTACTAAACATGGCTGTTTAAATATAAAGAGAGTATACAGTAAGGAGTGATTTATATGTCTGTGTGTGCAATTTATAGTTTTAATTCAAATAGGGGTAGTGGCTATATTGCTGTCCTTGATACAGTTACGAATAATAAGCGTAATGCAGTAAAGTTTTTCGGCAATGTTTTTGGAAATAATTTCCCATTAGTAAGTTTAGACCAGTTTGTAGGTTTTAATGTGAGAACATCAAGGAGTGCATCTGATTTTGGAAAATATGTAAAGGCATTAAATCCAAGTGTAATGCTAAATCCTATTTCAGTAGGAAGTATTATTATTGATTTACCTTATATACAATTTCAGAATGGTTTAAATGTTCAGTGGCAGCCAGAATTTGAAAAGTCAGTTACATCTAAATCTTTTAGTATTGTTTCTCAGGGTATGATAGTGGAATATAATTTTCAACAGCCTATTTTCATATCTGTTTTAACAGCAAAAAGACATATTCCTAAAGTCAACTATGAAAGAGTTCTTATAAATCAAACGAATGGGGTAGTTACTAGGGAAGTTGCTAGAGCTTTTGCTGATAAGTTTATAGAAGCTCAGTATAGATGTGTTAATGGTGTTTGGACTTGTTATAGCTATAATGAGATACCTATAGCAGGATATAAGATGAGGTGATAAATTATGGAAGATTTATTTGGTGCAGCTCAAGCTCAGGCTCAGACACAAAGTCAAATGATGAGTAATCAAAGTATGATGCCTATGCAAGGTCAAGGTATAATGCCGATGCAGGATACTTACGGACAGAATATGATGCCTATGCAGAGTTATAATCAGGGTATGGTGATGCAAGACCCTTATAGTCAGGGCATGTACGGGAATCAGATGATGAACTCTTATTGGGGTAGAATTGACCAGCTGGGTTATGTACATTATTCAAGAGGTCAGGTTCTACAAATGTTACGAGATTTTGTAGTTATGAATACAGGTAAAACTATCATGTGTGAGGAAAAACTTGATGATTTACCAATGAATAGTCTTAGACATTGCTGTTCAGAGAGTAAGTCTATTATTACTAATTTAAGTCCTTATACATTTCAGTTACCAGAAGCAGGTATACAGTTTCAATTTTATTTTTGCATGGATTGTTGCAAGCTTTTTTACCCTAAAGACTTTATGTATTAGGAGGCACTATGTTTGTTAAAAGTGAAAGAATGATTAATCATACTAAGGAGTACTTGTTAAGCAATAATACTTGGGTTGACTTGAGAGCTTTAAAACAATATATTAAGCAAGGTATTGTAGTAAATGCTACAATACTTTCAAACGGTAAGGTAAGATGGGCAATAAACCCACAAGATACTGATGAAAATAAGTTTTATACTTATCTATTAATGCAAATATCAAGGGGTAGTTTCCTACAAGTACCATTAGAGCTACATAAAGCATACATGTTAAGCTCTACTGGTACAGACTTTAGGAGTAACCTTGAAAGTTTGCTAAAGATGTTTGTAAGTTATTTAATAGATACAGACTATACTTTTATGAAAGTAAAGTTTCATAAAACTTTAAAAGACGATTATAAGTCTAGTGATTTATTAAATTATTTAGATAATGATGTTTTATTTAAAGAATTGTATTGTAATTTTCGATATACTTTTTTAGGTGAGAATTTATATTATATTTGGATTTTAGATTTATCCAGATTATTAGCATCGCATACGAATGAGCTTTTTGGAGATTTAAGATTAAATAATCAAATTAGAGTTGAAAAATTAACCTCTTATTTGAGTAATTCAGCTAATCAGTATAATGAATTTTGTGTAAGTTTACAAAGAAATAAGCATGCTCTTGAAAGTTTTACTAGAGAAAATGGTGCTGAGCTTGAGTCTAGACTTTCAGTTCTAAGTAATGTATCTCAATCAACCAGTTATGAAGATATTATAAGTCAGAATATCAATGCTTATGATAGCTTATATAGCTTATTTACTAGCTCAGTAAAGGGGTATCAGGAAAAAAGCTTTAAGTTTATACATATAACAAATCAGTGTTTACATGGAGCTAAGAGTATAGTAGATAATGAGGTAGTTAAGATTGGTTATGAGAGTATAAATTTCTTTGATACCTTGTGTAGTAATTATGCAAAGACAAAATTACCTAAGTCTGTTTACTCCTTAATGAAAAATATTGATGCTTGCCTAACAGAGGCAGATATGAATATTATTCTTTTTTCACATAGTTATGCTAGATTTATAAATAAGAAGAAGTTTGATACTACTATTTACACAGTTCCTTATTTAAGCATTGGTTTTGATGTAGTGACTAAGGATACATATAAGTTGGCAAGATTTTATGATAGTTCTCGCTTAACTTCACCACATGTAAAATCTTATTTTATTTTAGGTTGGCTTTGTGCATATAGACTTCTATTTACAGGGGTAGACCTTAGTAAGTTACTTAAATCTAGTGATTATGATAGTTTGTTCTTTAAGTTTTTTGAGGATACTTTAATTTATAGTTTGAAAAAGAATTCAGTATTATCTATAAGTTATGATAATTTTAAAGCTGATATTACAGATACTTTTATGAAGTTATGTACTAAGTATTATAATACTAATTTTAAGCATTCAGATTTTATAACTAATACTGCATTAATGACATTATTAAAATAGGGGGTAATATGGTTAGTATAGTTGATGAGAAAAGAATTAATTTGAGTCTTTCTCAGTATAAGTTATCTGATGGAAATATCGTTGATACTTCTTGGGTTAAGCAAAATATACATTATATAGATAACGCAAAAATATATCAAAATGGTAAAATAGCTTGGGGTATACTTACATCTGATACAGAGGAGAATAAATTTTATGCCAGTTTGTGTAATATTTATTATAGATTAGGCTGTGATTTAAGAATAATAAAAAATATATTTATAAAGTATGAAAAATTAAATAAACTTACTCAGCCATTTAAGCAGGAAGAAAAGTTTAGGGCAAATTTATATAATATTATTCAAATGTTTCTTAGTTATATGACAGATACTAATTATATATTTTGCAAAATTAAATGTAAGAAAACTTTTGCTTCAGGCTCAAAAGATGATTTAATATATCTACGAGAAGGTATCGAGCATAAAATTTTTGGTTCAATAGATAGTGTTTTTAGTACTATAGGTTTTACTTTTTTAGGTGATTGTCTTTATTCAATATACTTATTTAATTTATGTAGTAGACTCTGTAGACATAAAGATGAAAAGTTGCAGTTTCTTATTACAAATGAAGCAGATAGAAAACAGATGCTCGATAATTATTTAGATTTTTATGTAAGAGATTATAAGGCTTTTCAAAAGAAAGTTTTAGCTAAGAGAAGATTCATAGGTCGTAATCTAGATACATATAGTCAAGATATAAATTTAGTATTAGCAAAGCTCAATGATAGTTATCATGTAAATAATTTTACATATGCAGAAAAGTTAGAAGATTGTATAAGGCATTGTAATATGTTAAGTGAGCTATTATTAGGTAATTCATCTAAGGATACAGATAATAAGTCTGAGTTTATGAATTCGACTATAGAGTTATCAAGTAATGTTGCATTAGCTACAGGAAATGTAACAGCAAGATGTGGTACAGCATTTGTAAAGTTTTTTACTAATTTATATGATAATTATAAGAAAGTAAAATTGCCTAAAAATGTTTATGCTTTTATTAATAGTTTAGATAAGAATTTAAAAAATTATGATATAGATATTCTAGTTTTTCTTTTAGAGCAAAGAACTTATATCCTGAGTAAAAGAAAGAAGAAGGAATGTAATTATTACTATAATACATATAATATACCTTATTTGTGGATTATATTTGATTTTTCAACTTTTGATAGATACAGAATGAGGGGTACTTTTATTAGTGGTTATAGGGATTCGGATACAACTGATTTTTTATTGACACTTAATGAGTCTGTTATTTTATCTTGGTTATCTGCTTATATTTATATAAATAGAAATTTAAGTAATGAGGTAGATTCAAATAATTTAATTTCTAGTATTTTTGGTAAAGTTAATGAAGACTTATATCTCATAGCTAGACAGTATTTTGAGTATAAATCTGATATTAGAATTGAAACAGTTTCTAAAATGTATAATACAATGTATGACCATTGTAATAGAGATTTTGGTTATAGTTTTAAGCATTCTAATTTTCTAACCGAGGCACAAATGCTTAAATTAACTAAAACTGTATAAATAGTAATAAATTTTGAGTTATTGTTTGAATAGGAGGTGTATTTTATGTTTATTTTAACAAATGTAGACATCTCTAGTGACTTAGTTCAGGTATATGATACTAAGGATAACACTAATGATGTAGTTAGTCTAAGTGCTGTTGCACAGCAGGTATTAAACAAGTCAATAAAAATATATGGGATAGGTTGTTTGGATTCTTGTAAAAGAAGAGATATTGTACCATTAGTTCCTTATAAAATTTACATATGCAATAATGAGGCTAAAGAAGCTCTTGTTACATTTTATATGCAACATGGATTTACAAGAGAACAGGCTAAGGCACGTGTAGGTCTTGTTTAACAATTAAATAATGTGTATGATTAAGACTTACCCTTTACTGAGGTAGGTCTTAATTTTTTATATTATTATACAAGTGTTGCATCTATTATTGACTTCTTAGCAGTTTTAAGTTATAATATTCATATAATGAAGTTGACTAATAATAAACATGAAGTATATAAGTTATACGCTAAATTCTTTGATGTCGATACAACTAATTGAAGACAGTTGAGGCAAAGTAAAAGACTTATTAATACTATTAAGTTTCTTATTAAGTTAGATGTTAATATCAATAAAGAAGATGTAGTTTTTAATACTTTTGAATTAATACATAAGTATGGTATTGAAGTTTTCTACCAGTAGCATAGTATGAGATTATTAGTCAGGTACATGCTTATAGGGATTAAGCTTAAATTCAATCTAATATTTAAAATGCTCTCCATTCAGACAATTTGCATAGATTAAGCTTGTTTAGTTGAGCATTTTTTAGTGGGAGTATCATCAGACACTTGTTTAGGAATTATTAAAAGCATTTTAAGTATATTTTTTAGCTACGCTATAATTATTAAATTTTGTATTTTTGGAGGAAAATTATGGCAAATAATATTGTTTTAGAAATAGGAGATTTTCTTGGTTTTTGCGACTTAAATGGGGTAGACGCAATAAATACCGAGCAAGTTCAGAAACTTGAGGAATATATTACAAAAGCAAATGAAGCTAGAAATGAGGGTGAGGAGCTAATACCTGATGCTATTTGGGATAGATTGATGACCATTCTTCGTCAGGTCAACCCAGAGTCTGAATTGTGTAAGTATATTTGGGAAGATTCCGTTGATGAAATGGATGATACTGATGCAATTGTAAAGAATAACCCTATGTACTCAATACAGACTGTTAAATCTTACGATTGTCAGGAAATTCTTGACTTTGTAAATAGATTACCAGAAGATGTAGAATTTGATATTCATGTATCAGCTAAGTTAAATGGTCATGGTATTAGACTTAAATATGCAAATGGTAAGTTCTTCAATGCAAGAAGTAGAGCAAGAAGTTCTGCAGGTCGTGATATTACAGCACCTTTAAAGAAAATACTGTATGATGCAGGGGTAGATGAGATTCAAGACCTTGAAGATTTTGTTTTATGTGAGATTCGAGGTGAGTGGGTACTTCCTTTTGAAAATCTTAAGGCAGCTAGGTCTTATAATCCAGAAATTAAGTCAGCTTTTTCGGCTGTTGCATCGATGGGTAGAGATTCAGCTAGTGAAGATGAATGGGGCTTACTTCGTTTTGTAGCTTATGAATTTCTTGCTGATGATATGCACTTTCAGTCAAAAGCTGAGGAGTATGAGTTCTTAGAGGAACTTGGTTTTGAGACACCTATTAATTGGGTAATCGAAGGTCTTACTAAAGAAACATTTATTGATGAGATTCAGAGTATTGTTGAAGATTGTGCAGAGGAAGTGAAGCCTAATGAAGATGGAGATGGTGGCTATGATTATTACACAGATGGTCTAGTTTGTGCTATTAACAATACAGAATTCTTCAGAACTTTAGGTGATGATGGTAGCCATTATAAGTTTGGTAATATTGCTCTTAAAGTTGGTTATTGGGAACAGAATTTGCTTGATGGCTATGTACAGGCTATTCTTTGGACTAAAGGTAAAACAAAGTTATCACCAGTAGCTGTTATAGCTTCTGAGCCAGATATGATTGAGTTTAAAGATTACAGTGATAAAAAGTTCTTCTTTGACAAAAATGAAGTTGAAAATTGGAATGATTTAGGTGTTATTACACAGAATGGTAATAAGGTAAGAAGAATACCTTTGTATGAGCCAAGTAATATTGCTATATTAGATGCTTACCCAGGTGGAGTAGTCCATTTCAAGTACGGAGGAGAAGCAGGGGTAGTTCCTTGTTTTGAAGATGGTACACCACTTGTTGATGGTCGTATTCAGGCAGCTTTAGTTGATGAGGATGATTTAACAGATTATGAGTATTATTATGGGGAGAATGAATAATGATTAAGCAGGCTTTTATAGAGAGAAGAAATAAAACAGTTGATGAAAGCACTATGGGTTTTCATGATTATACTACTCATAAGGAACCTATTATTGAGTTTCTTGGAAGAGTATCTAGACATGCTAATGAGATTAGTGGTAAAGTAATTAATATAGCTTATCCTACAGAAGATTTAGCTATTATAGTTTATAAGGAGAAAATGTAATGAAAATAATGCCTAAGAAAAAGGTAATACCAACTTTTATAGGTTATATTTCGTCAGTGTTTATTATTGCTCTTTTAGTTTGTTTTGTTTTTAGCATAATAAAAAGAAATGTATTTATAATTGCGTTACCTGTTGCAGTTTTTGCAGTTTATTATATAATATTTAATTTTGGTTTCAGTTGGTTTAAAAGTGCTGAGTTGTTACAAAGAAATAATTATATTGAATATAGAGTTCAGGATATTGTTTCTGTTTTAGGAAAAGATATTACATCTTATAGGATTAAGAAAATTGACTCTATAAAATATACTAAAAATGATATAATAATCAATGGGGATATAACAGTTAAGGAGCCTATGAGTAAAGTTCGTGGAATTCATAAGGTAAAAATAATGGATTACACTGATGAAGTAAAAGAGTTTTTTGAGAAGCAAAAAATAGTTTAAAGTTATTATTGACTTTGGCGGAGTTTTGTGTTATAATTATATTATAAACTTAAAGGAGGATACCTAGTATGGAATTTACAGTAAATGATAAAAAGTTTACAGATTATAATGAGGCTAAGGCTTATGAGGACTCTTTAAAACAGAAAGAAGCTGAAGCTAAAAAGCAGAAAGCATTAGAAGAGCAGAAAGAACTCTATTTTGATGAGGTAGTTAACAAAATGAGTTTCTGTGTGGTTAACTTTGATAATGAAAAAATTACCAGTCCTACACATAGTGTAGTATTTGCATTTATGACAGATACACCAAAGAATAAATCAGATTTTGTTACAATGGCTAATGCTTATATTGAGGAGGCTTGTGAGAAGCGGTTCTATGTAGATGAAGATGGTAGTTATGGAGAGTATTACTCAATTGCATTTCCAACAGTTAAGAGTAAAGGTTATGACGAGTTGAGTAGCTGTGTTTGTGGCTCAATCATTGATTATTTGCTTAATCATGGACATGCTTTCAGTACATCAGGTAATCTTATTAAGATTGATAAAGACCTTTCAGTAATGTTTTATGACTTAACTGGGGTAGATAAGCAGGATAATAAGACTTGTGATGGTTGTTCTGTTAAGAAGAACTGTGATTACGATGAATTACCAGATGATATTAAGATTGCATTAGATTTTATAGGTAGATTATTAGATTAAAAGTCTGGTAGTAAAAATTAGGTTTATTTAAGTTTTTAAACTACATAGTGGTTTGAGATATATTTAATATAAAGAGCTACTGTTAATTTAAGTCAAGAAATATTAAGTACTTAAGTTAATATGTAGCTCTTTTTTATTGTTTTATTATATAATCTTCATCAAGTGATTTTGTAGATTTTGTATTACTAAGTTTGACTTTTTATACTAAATATTTTTAGGTATTTTGTGAGTTTTGCTTATATAGTCAAATATCAAAGTAAACTTATATAGGTTGAAAATGAATATAAATATAAATATATCTATAAAATGTTTAAGGAGGATTTGTTAAATGAGTGACACTTATAATGAGGGAGAAGAGATTGCAGGCAGTTCTTTACAAGCTGAATATGATGCAACATTCAGTGGGGAGGAAAAGTTAAGTAACCTTTTAAAGATTACATCTGATTCTTATACACGTAAATTTGAGAAAATTCGTTTAGACCAAATTGGCTTTACAGACCCAGTGAAAAAGAGTAGAGCAGAAACAATGACAGGTTTAACTAGTATAGTAAAAGATTTAGGGGTACTTGACCCAATTGATGTTATGACTGTTGAAGACCCAGATGATGATTATAAATATGTTCTTATTTCAGGACTTAGAAGGGTATTTGCAGCATTAAAGAATGGTCAAACTGAAATTGATGCTATTGTTTGGGATTTTAAAGATAAAGACCAAGGTAATGATTTAGCACTTTATTTAGGCTTATTGTTAAATCGTACTCAAAGAAGAAATTGGGGAGAGATTTGGCATTTATATCAGGTTCTTGAATTACAGTCAGCTATAACTCCAGGTACTCTAGAATATTTATTACAGCTTGAGTCTGGTGATGCTATGAAGTTAAAGGATGTTATGCTTTGTGATTATGATGAAGTAAAGCAGGCACTTCTTAGCGGAGAGAAGAACTTAGATGGAGCATATAAATTGCTTGCAAAATTGCGTAAAGAAGAAGATAAACTTGCACGTGAGGATGAAACTGGTGTTTCAGATACTGTAGAAGGTGCTGAGGAAATTGCTTCAGATAATGTAGGTGAACAGGGACAGTTGTCTGACCAAGATGTTATGGAATTGCTTGAAATGGTTGACGGGGTAGATGAAGATGTCACTGATGAGGATTTTGATGATTTAAATAAAGGGGTAGATGAAAGACAGGTTGTAGGCGAGCGACATCCTTTAGACCCAGCACTTAAATCAGCAGTTCTTAATAGGGATGGTTTCAAGTGTAAATGCTGTGGTTTTGGAGGAGCTGCAGCACTTGGAATATTGGCTGTTCACCATATAATACCGGTTCATTGTAGTGGTAAGGATGAACTTGGAAACTTAACAACACTCTGCTTGAACCACCATATCTTGTTGCATGTGGCTGAGCGTAACGGTGGAAAGCTTCAGATGACAAAAGAGGAATTTGATAATTATTCTCCAGAGGAGCAGATTTCATTAAAAAAGTGTCTAAAGCTTGCTAAAATTGCAGTTGAAGCAGATAAGCGTAGAAATATGTCTATGGATGATATTAGAAAAGCAACTACAGATGCAGTGAGACATCCAATGCCAGGTGCAGGTTTGCCAGATAATGAAAGAGCATATAAAGAAGCAAAATTTAAGGAACAAGTTGAAAATAAGGAGAGTTAATAATGAAAGTATTAATCACAGATGATGCAGCATTTATGAGAATGATGTTAAAGGATATTTTAACAAAAAATGGACATGAAGTTGTAGGAGAAGCAGGAAATGGTATTGAAATGCTTCAGAAATACGATGAAACAAAGCCAGATGTTGTTACTCTTGATATTACAATGCCAGAGATGGATGGATTAACTGCTATTAAGGAATTAAGAAAAAAGCATCCAGACGCTAATGTAGTTATGTGTTCTGCTATGGGACAGCAGTCTATGGTTATAGATGCAATTCAGTCAGGGGCTAAAGATTTTATTGTTAAGCCATTTCAGGCTGAAAGAGTTATTGAGTGTTTGGCAAAGTTTAAGTAGGAGGTTTTTATGAGTAAGATTACAGTTCAGGTATCAGATTCTATTTCTGTAGCACCAGATACAATTGTTATGTATCTAAATGTAAATTATAAGGGTAAACAGCATAAAACGTGTTTCGATAGTGGGGTAGATTATTGCCACAAGGTTTTAGAAGTTTTATCTAAGTACACTAACAGAGTAGAGATAGGAAATAAATATGTGTATGAAGATAAAAAGAGAGTAGAAACTAAAAAGGGTAATAAGATTACATCTTACTACCGTAGAAATGGCTTTATTTTTAATACTTTTATCACAGCTAAGTTTTCATCAGACTTTGATATGTTAGATAATTTAGTTAAAGACCTTGAAGAGTTTAATGAATACTGTTCTGTAAATTTTAGCTATTGCCTTGAAGATACTGAGAAGTATAAAGATGAGTTACTAAGTCATCTTGTAGAGTTAGCAAGGGTTAAGGCAGATATTCTAGCAAAGGCTTCAAACCTTACAATAGTGGGGGTAGATAGTATACAGTACAATAAGTCTAATTATGATACAACAGTTTATGGAATGCGATGTGTAGATATGAATAATAATACACAGTCTATTTTAGGTACTGAAACTGCAAAGCCTGTTAAGTTAAGTGATTCAGTCGTTGTAATTTATAAAACAAAGGGGTAGTCATGCAAAGTATGGCAGATGTTAAAGGGGATGTAGGCGAGATTATTACTGCATCTTCTTTAAGAAATAATTGTGATATGACCGTTATACGAAATATTTATTTGCCTTATAAAGACCATTTTACTGAAGTAGATATGGTTGCTATTGGAAGATTAGGTATTTTTGTTATAGAAAATAAAAATTATGATGCTAGAGTAACAGGAAATATTAGAGATAAGTATTGGAATGTTGAGTATTCACAGTGGTGTACTTACAAACTTTATAATCCTTTATTCCAGAATAAGTTACATAAGCGAGTTATTATGAATCTACTTAGTCAGTATGATTTATTAAGTATTCCAGTATATAAGCCAGTCATATTTAATGATAAGGGTAGTGTTAATATAAAAGATGGAGATAAGTATATTTTTACTTTATCAAATTTTATATCTGCATATAATTCTGTGAATATTGAGTTATTAGATTCTTATGATATAGGTAATATAGCTTATATTTTTAAGCAGTTTAGTAATTCATCTGATGAAATGAAGTTATATCATAAAAAATTATTAAGTTTGGAGCGGAATAAATGTTAAAGTATACACACATCTTAGTGGCTAAAAGAGTTGCAAGAAATTGTAAGTTTACTAAGATACAAAGTTTTTTGTTACAATTTGGTAGTGTTATTCCAGATTGCAAATTGTCTTGTTTTACTAGACCACATAATAAAGAAAATTGGTATCATAGAGTTCATGGTATGTTTCTTGAGTTGTCTGATGAACCACATACTTCAAGCTTTTACTATAAACTTGGGGTAGTTCTTCATTTATATTGTGATTTCTTTACAAGACCACATTCAAATATGAGTATTCATTATATTAGAGATGGATATGCTAAATGGGAGAGACAATTACATTCTTATATGAAGAAGAATTATATTGGTAAAGTAGTTGAAACAAATGAAATACTAGATTATTTAATTAAGACATATGATGAAAATGAAGAAACTATAGAGACAGATTTTGAATATATTACTAAAGCTTGCAATATATTATGTTTTAAGGCTGGAGTTTTGAAAAATGTTTAAAAATATTGATGAATTTAAAAAATTAAATAGTAAGCTTGTTTTGAGATGTATATTTATAATATATTCGGTTTTAACTGTAGCATATATTATTGAATTGCTCAAAGGTAATCGAGATATAGGGTATGTACTATTTTTTTGTATACTTTTGTGGGGATTTTATTCTCTTGAATATATGAGTTTGAAAATAGAGTCTTTTCAAAAGTACACACCTTTTCTTATAACTTTAGGTTATACTGTTTTTTATGTATTTTGTATGAGGACAACTATAGTAGGTATGACTTGGATTTATGCATTTCCTTTTTCTTGTGTACTTCCATTCTTTTTTGATAAGTTGTATTGGATAATTATTACATATCTTTCTTTTTTAGGTATAAATGTTTTGGAGGTTTTTAAAAATAAGGCATATTATTTTGGTTCAGCTAAAACGATTACCGAAGTAGAACAGCGTTTTGCTTGCTTAATATTGGTTTTTTCTTTCTTAATAGTAATATCTTATCTGCTTAGTCGTTATAATGATGTTGTTAAGACTATTTATAAGGAAGCGTCCATTGACTCTATTACTGGTTTGCATACTGAAGATTATGTTGATGAAAAGCTTAAGCCTATGATTGCAAGGAATAAAAATCTTAGTTATACATTAGTAATGGTAAACATTGATAAATTTCATAGGTTTAATGAGTCTTATGGACATGCTTTTGGTGATTCAGTTCTTGAAATTGTAGGCGATATTATTACTGAAGAGTTTAAAGATGTTAAGTCAAATGCTTCATTATGTAGATTATATGGAGATAAATTTATTATCGTTATAGCTAATCGTGTATATGATGAAGTAAAGCCTAATTATACTTCAGTTAAGAAGCATATGAATAATATAGTACTTAAAAAAGGTAATACTGAAATTTTTATAAATGCAACTGTATCCGTTACTGATACAAGGTTTTGTGAGCATACATATGAAGGACTTATTAAACGAGTTCGATTTCTACAAGATGTTGCAAGACAGGGTGGTGCTAACCATATAATTGAAGATACAATGAATTTATAGAGTTTATTTTTACTTTTCAAAGTCTTTTAAAATAAAATTGATTATGAGGTGATTTTGTGTTACGAATTATAATATCAAAAGGAAATCGAATATTAGGTTATGCTTTAGATGATATTTTTATTAATAGTTATCTTATGAAGTATTTAATATCAGACAGTATTGTAGATATAAATAATAAGGCTCAATCTTTCATCTCAAACAAGGAAAATTTAAAGTCTTATGGGGTAGATACTTATCGAGAAGTTATTCTTAAACTTGCTTCATTGGGTTTCCATTTGAATGTTATTGTATTTGTTCCTTGTAATTATGAAGATATAGATGCTGAAGATGTTTCTTTATTATTTAATATGGCAAAGGATTTAAAAGTTAGAAGAGTAAATTTATATCTTTGTATTGATGTTAGCATATTTAAGCCAGTTGCTTATTTAATGTTAAATAGAAATATGTTTTTATATAATGATTTACATATATTTATTATTGAGTGTATAAAGAAGTCTGAAGGTTATGGTACAAAGGTTATAAAACAATTAAAAAATCTTCAGAAAAATTTAGATGGTTTAGCTGTTGTTACTGCTGTTGATTTTTGGAAAAGTGTTGGTGCAGTTGTAGAAACTGATAATCATTTTATGGTATAATTGCTTAGGCATTTATATAAATATTAAATATCTTAGGAGGATTAAAGATGTTCAAAAAAATTCTTAGTTTTGCACTCTGTGGAATTATGCTAGTTAGTTTGAGTGCTTGTAGTAATGGTAAATCTACACCAGAGTTGAATCAAGATTATTTAATTGCCGTTAAAGATGCAGCAGAAAAGTTGAATTCAACATATACAGATTACATAATTGCTACTACATTAGAGGCTCCAGATGGAGATACTCAGTATCTTGAAGTTAAACACGAAGATACAAGTTACACTGAATATTCTGTTAATGATGATAATCAGGTTGGTACAATCGCTTATGGTAGTGCGGATTCTATCACATATTCTTTAACAGATTGGCTTACAAAAGATGGTAAGTATTATATGTTTGGTGCTGATAATGATGGAAATAGTGTAACATATAGCTTGCCTATAGCATATAAGGATTTAGTTAGTGATAGAGTTATGCTTTATGCTAATAAATTTATTGATAATGCAACAGCTATTGAAAAGTATGATGATTTAACTCTTGATTTAGGAGATGGAAGTCGAACTTATACAAGTTATAAAGTAAAAGTGCCAGCTTCAACAGTAAAAGATATACTTGGAGCATCTACTTATGGAGTTTATAAAACTGTTGAAGATGATAAGGATACATCAGCTAATATCAAAAAACTTTGTAGTTATTATTTAGAGGATTTGGATATGAATTTAACATTTTCTGATGCAAATGTTATTTTTGGTATTGATTCAGATGGTATTTTGAAATATGCTTGTCTTGAAGTTGGTGGTTTAGGTACTCGTCTTTATTGTACAAAGGCTGTTGTAGCTACTAAGAACTCAAATGTTCGTAGTACACCAGATTTCACAAATGTAAAGACTTATGCTTCATCTTTATCAGATTTAGCTGATTATGTAGCTAATTATGATAGTTATGAAGATGCAGTGAAGTCTTTAAATGAAAAGTCAAGCTTAACAAATAGTAATCCAGGCACTATTACTGAGTCTGAAGAAGGTACTACTGAAACAAATAAGTAAATTTTAAAGGAGGAATGTTTTCTATGAAAAGGAGAAACATAGTAAGGTTTGTAGCCTTTCTATCGGCTATGCTGATATGTTTGTCTACTGGGTTAACTCTTTTTGCTGAAGGGGTAGATACTTTAGAGCTACCATCTGCAAGTGAACCAGCTAGTCAGACGGCATCAGGTGGAAATGCCTTAGCAAGGTCTGAGTTAGGTCAGAAAATTTTGGACTTTAAAAATTCGGATGAAACAGAGAGAAAAAAGTTATTTGGGGTAGCTGGTCTTGAGGCTAGTTACGATTCAGACGAGAATAAAGTAGTATACTCAGATAAAATTGCATATTCAAATGATACTTCTCAGTATAAAATGTATTTATGCGGTTATATATCAAGTTTAGGTACTATAGAAGGTAAATATGGTGTATATAATAAAGACTCAGATAAGGTTATGTATTTTGTAGATGTTAAAGATGGTTACACTGTCTTAAAAGAGTTATCTGATTCAGAAAGTTATACTTTTCCATCTAAGTTTGCAAGTGGTGATTTAAAATCTGTGTTTAGTGAAGATTTTGTAAAGTCTAGTTATATTTTTATTCAGGACACTAATGATAATATTTTATTTACTTGTAAGTATGAAGACTTTCCTAAATATGTAAAGACAACTAGTGACCCTATTAAGAATGATAGCGAATTTAAAATAAGTGTAGAGCCAATAGAAAAAGAAGGTAGTCCTGTTACCGATGTGAAGTTAAGTGTCTATTTTACTGTTAAGACTCCAAGTTCAGGTTACAATGAAAATTACTTAAAATATGTTTTGGGTGATAAATGTATAGATAAATTGCGGTCAATTACTATTATTAATAAAACATCTTCTAAAAAGGAACACCTTTATGTTTTTCCGAAGGATAAGCGAGTTGATATAGGAGACTGGACTTCAACATTTAAACCTAGTGGGAATGGAACTTATATTTTTAGATTTGAAACTTTATTAGGTGAAAAATTGGATTATGAAGTTGTTATTGATTGTCTTAAGCCAGGAAGTAATAATACCAATATTGTTATTCCAGCAGAGGAGCTTGAAGCAGCCACAGTCAGTTTTTCAGGTATGCCAAATGAAGCATACACTAATGATTCAGTTACTTTAAAGATGAGTACAAATAAAAAGTGTAAAATGTCATTTAATGGTTCTTACTTAGCTAATAATGAATATGCCACTTCTGCAGAATTTACAGTTACAAGAAATGGTATTTATTCATATACAGCAATAAATGAACGAGGGGTAGCTACGAATGGTACTTTTGAAGTTACTTTCTTTAAGGATAGAGTTGAAGATGCTATCAATGACCCTTTACAGATGGATTTGGTATCTGCAAAGACAGATTCAAATCTTAGTCAGACTGGTTTATATCAAATTTGGTTAATTATTTTAGCAGTTATTTTATGTAGTGTTGGTATTTTATTGATTGTAAATCAGAAATATCATTTTTTAGATAAGTTTATAAGGAGGTTCAAGCATGAAAGTAATTAAGGATTATTGGAAAAGTTGCTTATGTTTCCTATTAGCTTTTCTTTGTATTATTAGTTCTATGTCAGGGATTAATTTGATAAACGTTAATGCAGGCATGGGTAATTTAAATGGTGGTGGAACAATTACACCTTATGTTGCAGTTCATGATGGTTTATCTGATACTCCTAATGAAGGAGCACCAGAGGGAGATTTGACCGATATAAATGGGTTAAGATTAAGAGCTATACCTTTAGCTGATGAGGATGCTTTTAGAGATAATCCATATTATAGTTTAGATTCAGATGATAATTTGATTTTAAATGATGGTAATTTGGAAAATAAGATAGAAGATGGCTATTATTCTGCTTCAGATTGGATTTATATAACGGCTAATAATGTTAAATATGTTAATACTCTTGGTAAATCTGAAGATTACCGTACAGCCTATTTTTTTGATGGTTCTATGTGTACACCTGCAGATACTTATGCATTAGATGCCCCTAAAGGATTTTTAGGTACATTTATGAGTTATTTAGATATACCTAGTTATGAAGGTAATGCAGATGATGCAAATGAAGCTGAAGGAGATTTTGTTGAAAAATTAAATAGTAAAATACCTAATATGAGAGATAATTACCCAGAAGCTTATGAGTATCTAAGAGATTGGTATGATATTGATGAAGACCAGCTATTTATAGTAGTTTTGGAAGCATTACATGGTTTTGGTACGTCTAGAGATGATGAAGGTTGGTATAATGTTGTTTGGTTTTCAGAGACATCATATAATAATGATAGCGGTTTAGGTGTTGGGTATACAGGGTACGGAGATAAATCTTTTACTTCTATGTCACATGAGTTTAGTCAGGATACACATATTATTTTAGGTGATGATGGTGAACCTTTAGAGGGAAAAGATATTACTCCAGCAGGTAATTTCTTAGTTTATGCAGGTCTTGCCCCAGAAGAAGATAAAAATAAATCTCTTGCAAATATATCAGTTACCTACACAGGAGCACCAAATACATCAAATAAAGAGAATTTTAATTCAGCAGGTACTGTAGGTGGATATTTTGATGGTTCATTAAAGTCTTGGAATGGAGAAGATTGGGATTCAGAATTTAATCTTAATATGTCAACAGTAGAGTCTAATTATACTCTAGTATTCTCAGGTGCAACTGAGTTAGTAGCTGGTCAGGATGTAGATATTAGCAACATTGTTGATAGAGGCAATAATATGGGTAGTTTTACTCTTGATTGGAAAACCAGCGAAGTAAATGGAGATATCCATGCAGGTGTAACTAGTAAGGTTTCTAGTGTTGATTATTTTGAGTCAACACAGGCAATTTCAGATAGAGCTTTGATAAAAGATGTAACTCAGGGTGATTTTTATGATTGTACTGGAAATAAACATCCGACAGGTAAGTCATCAATTGAGAATTTGATTCGAGCAACTTACACAAAGGCAGCTAACTGGTATAGTTCAGATGAAGCTTTAACGAAAAAGGGTGTATTTAGGAAAGATAAAACATTAGGCTTAGGTACAGAATTTATAGCTAAGGGACAGAACGTAACTTCTACACATTACATTATTACTCTTAGTTCAAATGGTTCAAGTGTTACATCAGAGGAGCTTAATTATACAACAAATACATCAGGTTCTATTGTAACTAGGGATAATGCTATAGCTTTAATTGTAGCTCCAAAATTTGATGGTAATGCAGACCCAGATTATGTTAGGTCAGAGTTACATTCTTACATGAGTCCTGATGAGATTTTATCTTCTCTTACAGGTCGTATTCGAGATAGTGTAGCAATGACTACTGATGCCAGTTCAAGAAATGTAACTGTTGGACATGATATATCAAATAATAATGATGGTTTTGTTATTTATGAAGTTGTGTCATCAGTTGAGGATGGTTCAGACTCGGTTAATGGAGAAACAAAACTTGAAGATTGGTTCTTAAATAAATATACTAATAATATTTTAGAGACAGCCTATAAAGAGGCTAATCAGAATAGTCCTTTCCACTTTGGTATTAACTATAGTCATACTGTAGATACATCAGGAGCTATATATGAGAATGCTGACTGTGGTGAGAGTTTATTAGTTAGTTTAGGCTCAAATTACAAGGATTATAGAATTACCTATAATATGAGTAGAACAGGTACTGAAGCTGACTGGGATAGTTCAAGACAAAAGATATATTATCCAGCATCTGCAAGTAGTACATTTAATGGTTTGGATTCTATGTATAAGTTCCCAATAACTATAAATACTCTCACTTATAATGGTAGTAGAAACATTGATTATGCATTTAACTTTGTAAGAAGTGCTACAGGTGATATTCGTTCTATCTCAGGTATTTCATATACAAGTTATAATGATATAGGTGATTCTGCAAATACATTGAAAATAGCAGATAGTTTTGGGGTAGTTCCTACTAAGGTAGTTACCGAATATGAAGGTAAGAAGTTAGCAGGTAAAGAGCAGTTAGTCGGTACTACAGGAGAGACATTTACATTTGATTCTATATTTACAAGGACTGGTAATGTTTGGGGCTTAAAGTCAGGATATACAGCTACTCATAAAGATGGCGAAGACCATGAATATGGTGACCCAGAGATAGTTACAGATGAGGTAACTCAGAGACAGTATAAGGTGTATAATGTTTGTTCTGCAAAACAATATTTGACAGACCCTATAGCAGCTCAAAATGTTGGTTTAGTTTTAAATGTTTCAGCCTTGCACAATCTTACTTATAATTTAACTGGTAAGGCATATAAGTATCAGGCTGTTTCGTTATCAGAGGGTAAAAATAGTCTTTTAGATAATAGTGATGTTAAAGGAGTAGCTACAGGTGCTAATAAGCCTACTGGAGCTACAAGTAGAAATACTAATGAATATCGTTTTGCTACTGTAAATAGAAATTCTAATGTTAATTTGAGTTTCTATCCAGAAAACTATATGGTATGTAAGATTGGTGGAACAGTATTTGATTCTAATCCTTATAAGTATGTATCTGTTATATCTGAAATTAAGCGTCAGGCTGAGTCAAGTTCACTTTACTTGATTAAGGTAAATACTGATGCAGATGCAGATTCTACTATAACAGGTTCAACTTATTCAGATACTATGCAGGGTGGCACATCTTCTGTAACTAGCAATAAGGTTTCTATTCCAGCAGGTTCAGATGTAACTGTATTAGCTGATACAAGTAATATTAATGTTGACCTTTATGGTTATGCATTAGACTTAATTGATAAGTCTAAGGATTCTTCAATGAAGATTGGTGCAAATAGTAGTAAGTCATACAATAGCGTAGTTAAATCAGGTGCAGATTTAATCAATGCTTGGGGTAATGATGAAAGTCATGCTGAAACATTAAAGTCTAATTTTATTACATGGGCAGATAATGTTATGAAGCTTGAGAACTTTGGAGCAGACTTTACACTTGATGTTAATAATAATACTAAGGGTGCTAACTTTAGTGCTACAATTGGTAAGGCTAATCATGTAAGTGGTGCTACTGAAGATGGAGTTTATAATATTGTTGTTGAAAATGGTGCTATTGTGGAGTCAAGTGGTGCTTATCAGCAGATGATTACACAGCTTGCAGCAGATTATGAATGCTCTTATGACGAGGCTAATGCTTTATTTAAAGATAGTCAGATTTATACTTCAATATTAAATGCTATTGAGTCAAGTACTTCTAACTTTAATACATCAGGAAGAACAACAGGAGTAGCTGATAGTTGGACGTCTACTTTAGGTAATGATAATAACTGGTATGATGAAAAAGTTCGTACTTTCGTTGTAAGACGTTATACAAACTTAGGTAATACTTTATCAGATATTACAGCTACTGATAAGTTGGATTATAGCTTAGCACCTACTGGAAATAATTCAGGTAAGGAAAATGCTAGTGCAGGTACAACTTATGATGCTAAGTGGTCATTAAGCCTATTCTTTAACTCAGCTAAAAAGTCAGAGCTTGATAATTTGATATTTGAGAATGGTAACTATTTTGACCCATCATCAAACACAGATATTACTGGAGCAAATAATGCATATACAGTTCTTATTAATAAGACACCTATTAATAATGCAGATTTCTTGATTCCAGCAAGTTCAACAAGTAACTTTGGTTTTTAATCTAAGTTATTTTGAGGGAGTGATGAAAATCACTCCCTTTTTTATTGCATATAGGCTTGACTTTTCTTAAGAATGATGTTATAATAATATTATCAAGATTAGGAGGTATTTATATGGCTAAGAAGTGTTATGCAATACGCAAGGGTAATAGAATTGGCATTGTATATAGTTGGGATGAATGTAAAAGTGCAATTTCAGGTTATAGTGGTGCTGAATATCGTGGCTTTAATGATGAAGATGAGGCAGTTGCTTATTTGAATGGTCACGAACTTGTTAAGGATAAGGAGTCAGGTAAAAAACTTACTTTAGATGAGCCTACCAGTGATGATGTTGCAAATATATATACAGATGGTTCATACAAAGATGGTTCTGTAGCTTTTGGTATTTACATACAGGCTAGTAAAGGTCGAAATTTTAGGTTTTATGGGGTAGTTGAATGTAGGCAGTATGCTTCACTTAATAATATTGCAGGAGAGTTACTTGCTGTTCTTGTAGGCGTTCAGTTAGCAAAAGATATGGGTTTCAAACGATATAATATTGTTTATGATTACGAAGGTGTTGAAGCTTGGTATAAAGGAACTTGGCAAGCTAAAGGTATGTTGCAGTCAATATATGTAACTCTTTTAAATCAGCTACGCACTCAGTATGATTTAGCTTATAAATTCTTTAAAGTTAAAGGTCATTCAGGTGTAGAGGGTAATGTTATTGCAGATAAAATGGCTACACGAGCAAGGAATTTTATGGATTATGTTGATTTAGATACAATTTTACGAGGTATTATTACTGTGAGGGATGTTCCTTTAGCTCCTTAATATATAGTTGCATTTTGAAAGTATTTGTAGGCTAGTTTTCTAGCCTATTTTTAATGTGTAAGTCAAATAAAGTCATCTAAACTCTATATTATTATGAATTAATTTTAATAATATTGGAGGTTTTTAATGTGAAACGTAGAGATGTTTTACTTACTTGTTTAGGAAGTTCTTGTATTATTAGTGGCTTGAGCATTTTTGGCTTTTATACTTATTACAATAATAAGATTTCAGATACTATTCAAGATAATCTTGATAAGAATACAATATATGTTTCTAGTACTGATGTTAGTAATGATACCAAGCCAACCACATCTACTCTTGTAGATACAACTGTCGAGATTGCAAATGTAGATGGAGACCAAACTATAGAAGCAGTTAAAACTTATTCCAATGTGCTATCAATACCTCAGTTAAATATATTAGCTTATATTAACGAGGGAGTTAGTAAAAATGCTTTAGCAGGAGGGGTAGGGCATCATGAAGAAACTGCTGATGTAGGTGCTATTGGAAATTGTGTAGTTGCAGGACATGCTAGTGATATTTATAATTGTGTATTAAATGACCTTGATAAAATTAATATGTTTGATTCATTTGAGGTTTATGACGCTTCAGGTAAAAAGCATGTATATTATGTAACTCAAAAGTTTATATGTGAACCAGATGATGTAGGTATTTTATCTTCAAGTTCTAATGGTAAGAGTGTGTTTACAATATATACTTGTACCAATAAAGGCTCTCAACGATTGGTTGTAGAAGGAACTGAGTTAACTGAGACTGAGTTAGCTAAATTTAAGGAAAATTTACATAACATGTATATAACAAATATGTTAAATTTTAATGAAAGCTTCAATACAGAGTCTATATACACAGAGTTACAAGTCAGAGAGTTAGCTAAAAATCGACATTATTCAGTTAATTATATAAAGAGTAATAAAGATATAACACCTATAGTAGCAAATCTTTATGGAGTAGCACCTAAGTCAAATCAGATTTCGACTAGTATAGGTTTTAGTATCAAAAGTGAATTAGGAGGCAAAAAATGACATTTGAGAAGATTAAACAGGAATTAGTTACAAATCAGAAACGAATGAGCTTGAAAGATTTTAATAAGTTTACTATTAATTTAGCTCTAACCTTTTTAGGTATATGTCTAACATTAGGTATGTGTACATATACTTTATTAGGTTTACCTTTTACTATTGTAATAATATTATTGAGTATTATTGCGTATAGTTGGATGTTTGATGTAGTCATAGATGATGAAAAGACAGGAGCAAGAATTATTAAGTTTGCTAAGTTATGGTGGCTTACATTTATACTTTTTATAGTTATTTTCTTTATATTAAAGGCATTTAGATTTTTTTAGGAGTGTAGAAAATGGTAAAAGAATTAGATTTGAATATTGGAACAATATCTAAGGTTAAGAATTTTGCAAATTGTAATTGGAATTTTGATGGAACAGTTGATGTTATCTCAGGACATTATATCATCAATGGCAAATCTATTATGGGTATCTTCAGCTTGGATTTAACTAATAGTGTACATGTTAAGTTAACTGCTGACTCTGAAAGTGAGATTGAAAATTTGCTTGAGTCTTATAGGAACGTAAAGATACTGTAGCTTTATGTAGTTTCTTTTAAATATGTTCCATTCGGGCTTAATTTGTAAAACGATGAAAGGAGCGTATATAATATGAAAATTCAAACACAGAATAAGTTAGCTCATTATCAAGCTGAATATCAGGAAGTAACTGAACAGTCACAGATGCTACAGGCTCAGTTACCAGCTTTACAACAGCAGATTGCTAGTACAGAAGCTCATTTAAGAGTTAATGGTGGAGATAGAAAAGCAAGAACTGATTATAGTAATTTAGTTAGGAGATATAATTCTTTAGTTAATACAATTAAGCGTAATAATATGAGGCTTGAAACTTTAAGTAGACAGATTGCTATAGAAAATCAGAAGATTGTTAATGCTCAGCAGCGACAGATGATGAGTGCTTATCGTAGGGGTAGTCGAAATCCGAATTACTATTATTAAATTAGCAGTAGCAGTGATGCTACTGCTTTTTAGTTTTCTTCTTTTCTCAGGCATTTCCACATATTATTTATAAATTATATAAAAATTCTTTTTAAGAATTTCAAGCTAAAATTTTAAGGAGGAACTGAATTTGTCAGTAATTAACAAAGTAATCGTAACATGTAGACTTGAAACTGGAGATGATGTTGATGTTTCTGTAAAGGCAGTAGATAAGCCTTTAGGTGCGAAGGAACGAGATGAACTTAATAGACGTATCACACAGTCTATTTTGCCTTGTACAGATGATACTTTATATTATAAGATTCGTCTTACTAAGGATAAGAAAAAAGATAATTGGAATAAGATTAAATCTCTTGTTGAGGTTAATAATATTCTTGATAATATATTTTTGGAGGAATAACTTTGTGGAAGGTAGTTAAGTCGTGGTGCTTTACTATTATAATAGCTTTTATATTGCTAAGTTACTTATTATTTTTTGAGACAGCTGAAGTTAGTGGAAATTCAATGTTTCCGACTTATAAAAATAGGGATTTCCTAATATTGCGAAAAACTACTAATGTAGATTATAGTAATGTTGTAGCTGTTAGAAGTGAGACTTTAAATAAGGATTTAATAAAAAGAGTAATTGGGGTAGCAGGTGACCATATTGTTATAAACTCTGAGGGATTATATAGGAATGGGGAGTTACTCAATGAAACTTATTTGACAGATACTTGGTATAAGCAAGATTTAGATATTGTTGTACCAGATAACGAAATATTCGTTTTAGGTGATAATAGAAATGCAAGTACAGACTCTAGAGTGTTAGGTTGCTTAAAGCAGTCTGATATATTGGGTATTTCTGTGTTAAATATAACAAAACATACAGGTTTGTATAGGTCTACGCTTGTAAAGTTTACATTATTCTGTTGGATAGTTTGTCTTTTATTAATGTTTTGCAAAAAGTTTAGGTCGAAAAATAAGGATTAGCAGTTATGCTAGTCCTTTTATTTTTTAATAAAATTTTTATGTTGGAGGAAATTTATGTCTGAATTTAACAAGGATAGTACGGTTCTTGTCAAGATAGATGGTAGGGTTGTTACTCAGCCAAAGCTGTTAGGTAGATATGGGGCTGTACGAACATTTCGAGTAATTATTGAAACTAAACGTAAAAACGGAAAAGTTGATACTTTTCAACTTGATTACACTTCGAATTTAGGGGTAGTTCTTAATGTAGGAAATTTCATTAAAGTGTTTGGTGAGATTAGAACTTTAAATGAAAAGAAGTCTGATTTCATTATAGAGGGATATATTTTAGCCAGTAGTATTGAAATCTTATCTGAGGAACCAGCATTGTATGAAAATGAATGTACAATAGGCTATGGTTATTTTCATAAGTTTATTGGGGTAAGAAAAAGTTACGATGATTCTGATGCGGATGTAGCAGATTATATCATTAGTATACGAAGAAAGCATAGCAAGATTAGCTATTTTAGGGCTACATCTTGGAATCACGATGCAATATATATAGGTAATTCACATGATAGTATAAAGCATGTTGATATAGGTTGTAGACTACAGAGTTATGATGGAAAGCAAGGAGATAGACATTTTATAAGTTTAGCTGTACATCATTTTAGTACCATTAAAGAGGAAAATAATGTTAGACATAAAGAAGATTAAGATTATTATGTGGGATTTTGATGATACCCTTTGTTTTCATTCAGACCATACTTCACCACTTGATGAATTTGATACAGAGTACAATGTTGGAGTACTTCTAGGCAAAGATGTATATTCTACTTGTACTATGAATTATACTATCAAAAGATTTATAGATTATGCTAAGCGTGAAAATAAACGTCAAGGTCTTATAAGTGGAGTTGATTGTTTTATTCATGCTAAGAATAAAGAAAACTGGGTTAAGGAGCATTATGGCATTGAGTTGGAAAATTACTGTGTAAGTAGTCAAGAGATGAAGTTAGGTATGCTAATTGCTGTTGCTAAAGCTTTTGATTATGCTAGAGATGAAATTCTTTTGGTTGACGATATGTGTTTAAATCTTGAAAGAGCAGCTAATAATGATTTTCAGGCAGCATCACCAGTTGAGGTTATAAACTTTGTTGAAGAGCTAAAATTATAGGAGGGGGTAGCTATGGGAAGAAACCCACCATATAATAAATTTTTAAAAATTTATAATGTAAGGAGGCAAAAGTAATGCTTAAAGAAGTTATTAAGCGAAATGGTAGACATACTAAGTTTATTGCAAATAAGATTAATATTGCAATTCAGAAAGCTAATAATGAAGTATCTACATTAGACCAAGCTTCAGATGAAGAGATTGATAAAATTGTGAGGGATATTAAGTCTGTTAAAGATGATTGTATCCATATTGAGGTTGTTCAGGATTTAGTTGAAACTGGTCTTATGAAAGTAGGTAGATTTGAACTTGCTAAGAAATATATGCTTTATAGATATAAGCATAAGTTAGCTAGAGACTTATCAGAGGCTGAAGTATCTGTTTTGGGTATTCTTGATGGAACTAATCTTGGAGTTATAGATGAAAATTCTAATAAGAATAGTTATGTAAATTCAACTCAGAGAGACCTTATGGCAGGTGAGGTGTCAAGAACAATTGCTAAGAAGATTCTATTACCAGATGATATTAGAAAAGCTGATGAAGATATGGAGATTCATTGGCATGATATCGATTATACTGTACAGAGTATGATAAATTGTTGCTTGATAAACATTAAAAGTATATTAGATGATGGCACTGTAATGTCAGACTATTTAATTGCATCACCTAAGTCTTTCAGAACTGCTTGTAGTATTGTAACACAGGTAGTTGCTATTATTGCAAGTAATCAGTATGGTGGTCAGAGTATAGCTATAAAACATTTAGGCAAATATTTAGCTATTTCAAGAGAGCGATTTAGAATTGAGAATCGTAAAAGATGGGAAGCTGTTGGTTTAACTTTTACAGAAGACCAGTTAAATGCTGTAACTGAAGAACAGTTAAAGTATGAGTTAGAGCAGGGAGTCCAGACAATCCAGTACCAGTTCCAAACTTTAGTTACAACAAATGGACAATCTCCTTTTGTTACGCTGTTTATGCAGTTAGATGAAAATGACCCTTACTTAAATGAGACTGCAATGATTATAGAAGAAATTCTTAAGCAGAGACTTAAGGGTGTCATGAATAAGGATGGAAAATATATAACTCCATCTTTCCCAAAGTTGATTTATGTATTGGATGAGAATAACTGCTTGAGAGGCGGTAAATATGATTACTTAACTCATTTAGCAGCTAAGTGTACTATTAAACGTAGTTATCCAGACTATATTTCAGCCAAGAAGATGAGAGAGCAATTTAATGGTGAGGTTTTCTCATGCATGGGTTGCCGCAGCTTTTTAAGTCCGTGGAAGAAAACTGAGTGGTATGTAGACATGATGCATGAACCAAAGTCCGAGATTGGCAAGTATTTATGGGAAGGAAGATTCAATCAGGGAGTTGTCACAATCAACTTACCTCAAATTGGTATCATCGCAGACCATGATATGAGCACATTTTGGTCTTTACTTGATGAGAGACTTGCAAAGTGCTATAAAGCTCTATTATTAAGGCATAAATTGTTGGAGGATACTTTATCGGATACAAGTCCTTTACATTGGCAGTTTGGAGGTATTGCTAGATTACCTCAAGGAGAGAATATCAATAAGTTATTGCATGATGGTTTCAGTACCTTATCTCTAGGTTATATCGGTATATACGAAACAGTTTATGCAATGTTAGGGGTATCTCATACAACTCCAGAGGGTAAAGAATTTGCATTGAAAATTATGCATCGTTTAGCTGATGCTTGTGAGACTTGGAAGAAGGAGACAAACCTTGGATTTGGTCTTTATGGAACTCCAGCTGAATCACTTTGTTATAAGTTTTGCAAGCATGATGCAGAGAAATTTGGAATTATCGAGAATGTGACTGATAAAGGTTATTACACAAATTCATATCATATTGATGTGCGTGAGGAAGTAAATGCATTCGAGAAATTTGAATTTGAATCAGAATTTCAGTCTATTTCATCAGGTGGTTGTATCTCATATGTCGAGATTCCAAATCTTGAGAAAAATCAGCCAGTTGTTGAGAAACTTATCACTTATATTTATGACCATGTAAGATACGGTGAGTTTAATTCAAAGTCAGATTATTGTTTTGCTTGTGGTTTTCAAGGTCAGATTGATTTGAATTCTGATAATCAATGGGAATGCCCTTGTTGCCATAACAAAGATATGAAGAAGATGTATGTATCAAGAAGAACTTGTGGTTATCTTGGCTCTAATGAATGGAATGAGGGTAAACGTAAGGAAATTGGTATGAGAGTTGAGCATCTGTAATTGTTTAGGGGTAGTTCGTAAGAGCTACCCTTGACTTTTTGTTAAAAGTATGTTATAATAAAGAAAAAGGAGGTATTAGCATGATTAAAATTTTAGATGAAACTGAAAAGAGACCCATAGTTGAAGTAGAAGCTACTTATAATAATTATTGTTGTATCGTAGAGACAACAGGTTCTGATGATACTATGTGTAGATTAATTGCAGTAAGTGATGATTCAAGAGATGAAAAAGAGTTATCAGATTTATGTTGGGATTATAATGATAGTAAAGACGGCGTTTATTATATGATTGTTGGCTCTTATAATAATGATGCTTTGTATATACAGCACACATTGTTAGGAGGTAGTGATGAAGGAGTTAAATAGTGCTAAATTAGTTAGAGATAGAGTGACTATTAGTTGTATTATTAATAGAGGAGGAGATAAAAAAGTTTTATTAAGACCTATCTTTGACACTGGGGCAATGTATACATTATTAAGAGCTAATAGACTTGGTCGTAATTTGAATAAATCTGATTTAAATATTCTTGATAAAAGAGTAATAACTGGTTTTGCTAAGGATAGACCATTTGAAATTTATAAGATTAAAGTATTACAACTTACAGTTTCTAATATAAGTCTAGAGAATAAGTATATTTTGGTGACATTTGATGATTTAGTCAGTGATGATGTTATAGGCTTTGATATATTAAAAGATTTAAATTTTTTTTTATAATAATTTAGATAGTACAATACATATATTTAAGACCTTTAAAGATATGCAAGATTATATGATTGATGATGTAGATATTAAAAATTTAGCAGCAGATATTAGAGATTAATTGCATTTACTCTTGACATTTTGAAAGGTATATATTATACTTATAATATAATAAATTTGGAGGTACGCATATGAATGCAAATGTACATACATCTATAGGATTAGCTACAGCTTCAGGTATTGCTTTATTAGCTCCTACTATGAATGGACATGATAAAATTACTTTAGGGTTAGGTCTTGGGTGTGCTGTTGTAGGTGCTTTACTACCAGACATTGATGCTAATGGCGACAGTAAGGCAAAAATAGAGTTCAGAAAGGTAATGTCTTTATTAAGCATCTTTGGTATTGTAACAGTAGGTTATGCTTTAACAACAGGTAGGTTGCAAGAGATAGCTTCAAGTTTCTTTCACTCAATGCGTGGTGTAGGTGCTTTACTTTTTCTTATTGCTTGTATAATTGGTTATAATACACCACATAGAACTTTTACACATTGGTTAATAGGTCTTGTTTGTTTTACAGTTCCATTTATACTGATGACTAATATTACTTTAGGTATTTGGTTTGGGATAGGAATGTTAAGTCATCAGGTTATAGATATGTTAAATAAAAAGAAGATTACATGGTTATTTCCATTACCTATAGATTTTGCTCGATATATTTGTAAAGCATCTAGTCGTTTAAGTACAATAATAGGTTCTATAGCCACAGTATTAGCTTGTATATTTATTATTCTTTTAATAAAGTAGCACTTAGGTGCTACTTTTTCTTATTTTAAGTTTTTTCTTCAAAATTTAAGAATTTGATGTATTTTATCTAAATATATAAGTTTCTTAATCTAACCTTATAAGACTTTATAATCTTATTTAAGGTTATTTTTATTTTTAGTTGTATTTTTTCTATTGTATGTTGTATTAGTTATTTTGTATATTTTATAAGGTATTTTCGAGTAGATTTGAATTTTTAAAGCTATTTTCATTTTAGGCATATTCTGTAGGTATTTCAATTTAGCTTTATTTTTATTTTTTATTTTTTCCATATTTTGTAAATTATATTTTGAGATATTATTGACTTTTTTAAAGTTGAGAGTTATAATATTTATAATAAATAAATATGGAGGTCAAAATGAAGGCACTAGTTAAAATTGGAAGAGATTCTGTTACAATTAATAATGCATTTGCAACTGATTACGAGGAGAGCAATCAACCTTATAAGCATCATTTAATTGTTCAGGGTACGGATGGTTACTTTATTGTAGCAGGAGATTTAAATGATGAGACAGGAGTATTTACTGTATTAGATGATGAACAACCTGCTTGGTATGTCGAATATGCTACAGATATGGAGTATAGTGAAGTAGTTCACCATTTGCATGAAACAGAATTACCATCAGGGGTAGTTAAGTGTGAATTCTCTTTTAGATAGTATTAAAGCAAGGATTAAAGTCCTTGCTTTTTTAATGTTGTGTTTCATATTCTATATAATTATTAAATTATTATTTTTATAGGAGGATTCTATAATGAATTTTACAGTTACAGGTCTAACAGTAGAAACAAAAGGTTTAAATTCAGAACAGCTAAATGATGCAAAGTTATTTAGTGGAAAAAACGCAGGTATTTGCTACATGGGTGATAGTTACTTTGATTCTGCTGTTACTGACCCAGTTAAGGCTACTAAAAGATTTGTAAGTACTTGTAATAATGGTCATCATAGTATTGCAGACCATGTAAGAATTGAAGTTCTTTTAGAGGATTCTTCTAAGATGCTTGCTATTGTTTTAAATAGTTTACAAGACTATGCAACATCCGAAAAATCAGGCAGATACACAATTATGACTGGTAATTCCGAACGAGAAACAGTTTTATATGAAAAGTGGAAGAATATATTTCATAATCGTATAGTTGAGCTGTATCCTAATTATGATGACGAGATGCTCTTAAAAAAGTTTGAAAAGAAGTATTCAGAGTCAGGTTTTACTGTAACATGTAGAAAACTTATTGACTTAGATTCTAAACTTGATGCAGAAACAGGTAAGAAAGCTAAGGAATTTTTTGCAGACCTTATTCAGAATGATTTTACTTTACCTAGTTGGAAAATGGCTCAGGAGAACGCTAGGTATGTACTAAGTGTTTTCACTTATAGTACTACATTTGGATATTCTACTAGCTTAAGACAGTGGAATTACATCTATGATTGGTGTCAGAAATATATAAGTCGGTACACACCTAGATATGATGCAGATTATGTTAAATGGGAAGAGTCTGATGGTAAAGACGGTAAATTTGTTCTTTTAGATAAGTCAACTGATAGCGAAGCTAGTTATTTTGAAACTAGACTTTACTTTGATTTTATGAAGTTGTCTAATTTTATATTTGATAATTTGTATGTAGAGGAGTTACGAGATAATAAGAATAGATGCTTTGAATTTCTTACCCAGCTATCAGGGGTAGAAGACCATCCTATGAAAGGTTATGATTTAAGTTGTTACGAACCAGATGGTTATACTGGAGATTATGTTTATTCACCAGATACTCGTTCTTTAGATGATTATTTTGGTTTGGTATATAATACTTCTTATACTGCCTCATTTGTACATATTGCTCAGGCAGAAAGACATAGAACTCTTAAGTACTTTATGTTTTTCAATCCAAATTTATCTGAGCATGAGTTTTTTGTACCACCTATGCTCTTAGGCACGAGTTATGCAGATGAGTGGTTAGCTGATTTAGAGTCTGTTAAAGATTTAATTCCACAGGCTACTAAAGTTTGTATAGTTGAAACAGGACATATTTCAGATTTTATTTTGAAATGTGAAGAAAGATTATGTGGTAGAGCACAGCTTGAGATTATGCAACAGACTTCTATAACAGCAGCTAAGTTTATAGAAGATGTGGATTCGGGTGTAATCACTAATAAGGCTTGTATTAACTATGTAAATAAGCTCAGAAATAAGTCAGGTAGGATTAAAACAAAGTGTCAAATGTTATCTTGTAAAGAGCCCTGTTATTGGGGTAGTAAGAATGCTTTATCGAGGTTAATTTAAATAGGCATTATTTTGTGTCACTTGTTATTAAGTTTTTGACATAAGAATTATAATGATTATGATACCTCTAATATTAAAGAGTATCAGTTTAAAATTATTGAAACTAAAGTTCTATCAGATGATGATGGGTTAGAAACTAAAATAACATTTAAAGATGCAAATAATATAAAGTACTCAGTGTACACCACTGGAGATACAAGGTTTAGGTATTCTATAGGAGATGATATTACTGTTTATTCAGATGATGAAGTAATTTATGAACTTTTAGAGAATGTGGTAATAGACCACGAGATAGGAGGATTTTTCTATCTTTTAGGTACATTTTTATAGCTACGGCAGTTATTATTACAAGTGGTGTATTATGTGGGTTTAAGTGGGGTATATTAAGTTTGTTTTTTGTACTCTTATTAGCTTTAGTTTAAATTTAAGGAGGATTTTAAAATGAGAAGCTTTGAAATTGCAAGAAAGATGGAAAATGGAGAGCCAGTATCTTACGCACAGGATAGATGTTTAGCAGGTACTTTTGAGCCAGCTTATCCAAGTGCTAAGTTGCCAGTTTATGCTACAAAGCATTCAGCAGGGGCTGATTTTTATTGTGCTGAGGAAGTAACAATACCTAGTATTTGGGGTATGATTTTCACAAGTTTAGGGAATAAAGCTGAGGATAAGGCTGTTAAGGCTTTTGATTCTGTAATGTCTAGTCTTGGTTATTCTCGTAAGGATGAAAAGGTTATCGAGGAGAAGCATGATATTGCTCCAACACTTGTGCATACAGGTATTAAGGCAAGTATGGAAGATGATGAGGTTCTTGAACTTTATAATCGTTCTTCTAACCCTAAGAAGTTAGGTCTTGTTTTAGCAAACGGAGTAGGGGTAGTTGATTCTGATTACTTTGAAAATAAAGATAATGATGGTGAGATTATGTTTGCTTTCTACAACTTCAAACCATGGGCAGTGACATTAAAAGTTGGTGATAAGGTTGGTCAGGGAGTATTTAAGAAGTACCTTAGACCCACTAGAGGTCTTGTTATTAATGACACTGAGCGAGATGGTGGTTTCGGTTCAACTGATAAGGAGCAGTAATATATGAGTGCTTTTCTTTCTAAGTGTAGACAGCAACTTCAGTGGGTATTAGATAGACCAGTTATTATTATGATTTTAGCTATATTAATATTACTATTTAGCATATTTAGAATGAGAGAAAATAACTCATCAGCAGGAATGTTTACAGTAGTTATTATAGCAGCATTTATGTTTATTTGGGCTTTAGGTCAGATGACTGGTTTAGGCTTTGGTATGTCGTTTTAAGGAGAAGGCAAGGATTTTTAGTCCTTGCCTTTTATAAGAAAGTAGGTATGTTATGTATTATTCAGGCATAAAGACTAAAGATGTTGCAAATGGAATAGGTTTTGGAGTATCTTTGTTTGTAAGTGGTTGTCATTGTCATTGTAAGGGTTGTTTTAATGAGGAGACTTGGGATTTCTGTGCAGGTAAAGAGTTTACGGATGAAACTTTAAATGAAATTTATAAGTTACTAGATAGACCTTATGTGGATTTCTTCAGTATTTTAGGTGGTGACCCTTTTGAACCAGAAAATAGAGCAGAAGTGTTAGAGATAGTATCTAAGATACGAGCTCGTTACCCTAAATTGAAAATTAATATTTGGAGTCACTGGCATTATGAAGATGCTATAAAGGATGATATATTGTCAGAAATACTTAATTTATGTGATATGTTTGTTGATGGCGAATTTAAGTTGAAAGAGAAGGATTTACACTTACCATTAAGGGGTAGTTCAAATCAGAGAATTATAGACTTAAAATCTTCACGAGAATGTGGAGAAATGATTTTATTTGAGGATTTGATGCAGCCTACTCAGTAAGTTAATATTTTTTGAAAATATTTGATTTAACTGTTGACTTTTTTGAGTTTTAATGGTATAATATATTATGTAAATGAATGAATTAACTTTTAATTTTAGGAGGTTTTACAAATGGCAAAGAAAACAGAACAGATGTTAGTTTGCAATGCTCTTGATGAGCGTGATTTTCTTCGTAAGAAGATTATTAGTGCTATTAATAGTGCTAATTTTATTGCTTGTAAGCGAGTTAAGGATGAGAAAGTTAGAACAACAGGTTATACAGACCCAAAGACTTTCGAATCAGAAGCTAAGTCTACATATCAGAGTATTACAGATATGATTGACAGGTATAATCGTCTTGATACAGCTATTACTCTTGCAAATGCAAGTACAGATATTAAGTTATCAGATGGTACAGTGATGACACGAGCAGCAGCTATCTCTATGAGAAAGGCACTTGTAGGTGATACATCTACAGACTTCACAGGTAAGCTGATTAATGTTTTAGAGCGTCAGTTTGCTAGTGTATCTGCTACAGCAAATGAGCTGAATGCTAAAGCTGATAGAGAGCTTGAGCAGTATAAGGATAACATGACTTCAGGCGATAAGGTTAAGGAGCTCACACCAGAAGTTTCTAAGACTCTTGAGTCACTTGTAGCTGATAACAGGGCAGATATTATAGACCCAATTGGGGTAGAGAAGGAGATTAAGAAGCTCGAAGATAAGTATGAGACTCTTAAGAAGGAGTTAGATTCTGCGATAAAGGTATCTAATGCAACAACTTTCGTAGAGTTTTAATATATTTGCATATAATACGAAAATCTTAAATATCAAACTCGCTATTCTTTTGCGTTAATAAAGAAAATTGTTGATTTGCGAGATAGCCAAGGGGTAAGGCATCTGACTCTTAATCAGACATCGTTGGTTCAAATCCAACTTTCGCATCCAGTATGAAATACAGAACTCAATGAGGATGAGTTATGTGTATAATCAATAGACTTAAAATCTATACTGATTAGAAAACATATAGTCTAAACTGATAACTGTTAATTTTTACTGAGTAACTGTCAACTTTTAACTGTTAATGCTACGGGATAGTAGTTAGTAACTGATAACTGATAATTTATAATCAGTATATAGGCAATAAGTTATTGCTGAAATCCTTGAGTAATGGTTACAAGAGGCGGTTTGTTAATCTTTAGGTTTCCACAAGGCAGTATTATATGCATATTATAAATAAACATTGTTCAAATGTTGCAATTTGTTACGATTAAAGGTACAGACTTATGTCTGTACCTTTTTTATTTATTATTGTTTAGACCAATCTATAATATTTAGATTATAATTATTTAAGGTGGTAAACGTATGATTAATTTAAAGGTAGTAAATGTACAGTCAACAAATGGGGTAGTTACAGGATATGAGTTATCTGATGGAAGTAAATGTGCAATGTATTCTAAGGATTATATGAAGAATATGATTAAGACAGGAGTTTGGTCTGTTGAAGGCTTTGAGATAGACAGTGCAGGCAGATTACAGGATAGAAGACATTGTGATAAAAAGCCAGTTAAATCTCGCTCTGATTTAGATAAGATTTTGACAGAGATAAGATTGTTAAGGCAGAGTATAACTCCTTATGACGATTCTAGTTTGAAACAGGAGTTAGTAGACTTGAAAAATAATAATATAGATTATTTATTGCTTAATGAGTTATCTTCTATTAAGAAAGATTTAGTAGAATTAAAATTAGCACAAGAAGGGGTAGCTACTTCTATTGATAGTTATTATAACAAAATTGAGGAAAAGTTAGAAAAATTAGGTATAACTACAGATGAACAATTAGCGGAATTAAAAGAAAAGTTTAAATTTCTGTTTGAAGATAGAACTTATAACGGTACAATTAAATATCCTAGAAACAAAGATGATATTCATAAGGATATTGTATACTATGATAGAGATATGACTTTGAATGATGATGATTTCAGAAGTATTATTAATGACCAAGCTGAGTATACAGATTATACATTTGATGATTATGAGGACGAAGATACACCGAATAAAAATATAGCTTTAGTTAAGTTAGATTTTGTAGATAAAGGTTTAAGAGATAGATTACGAGAGCATATTGAATATGTAAATGCTTTGAGATTATCTACTGAGTCAGCATACAGGGCAGATATAGTGAATGAAGCTAGAAAGGGTTATACTGAGAGAGAAAAGTCAGAGGTTGATGGCTTAATGAATGCTTGTTTATTTATGGGGGCTTTAGGTTTAATCTCAACACAGACTGGTTTAGGTAGTTTAGACGCACTTGCTACATCAGGTATGGGGGCAGTATTAACAGCAAAGGGGGTAGTGAGTATTAAGTCTTTTTTAGCGTGGTTTAAGACAGGAGTAAGTTCAGTTCAGGCAGGACTTAATGCAATGCTAGATGGTTCACCTATTTATGGGGATTCTGTACATTCTCATATGAGAACATATAGAAATAAATCATCTGCTTTTTCTGTAAGAAATGATGGAATTTATAGTATATTTAGTATAAATTCTATTTCAAGTATTAGGTTAAATTCATCTACAGATTTAAATGATTTAATGACTAAAAAAGATTTATATGATGCAGATATAAGGTTGTTCGTACTAAACTATTTAGGTTGTTTACAAAGACGTAAGACTCTAGATACTTGTGGTACACATTTTTTTGGATTACATAGGGATATACCTTATGCATCTTATATAAATAATTCTTTAGCTATAACAAATAAAACTGGTAGAGTTGCAAGTGATGAACGCTTATTTAATTTTTATTGTCAGTACTTTATCGCAAAGTATATAAAAGTTAATAGAAAGGCTACTAGATACGCTTTAACTCAAACAGGTATTACATCTTATAAGGCTTATATGGATATTTTTGTAAATGCTTATTTTGCAGCAAAAAAGTCATTAATTTTTTATAATATTGATGGTACTGTGAATGGAGATAGAGTTTTAAGATTAAGTACTATTATGAATAGTTTAAGTGTTACTTCATTTTCTGAGCAGGATAAAAAAGATGTTGATGCTTTTTTGAGAATGATTAAACTTGGAATGATTATTCAAGGAATGCAGAAAAAGAAAGCGGAATATATTTTAAGACAATTTATAAAAATTAGCAATTTAAGTGATATATACTAAAGGAGTTAATGTTTTAATGGAAGAGTTTGTATGCATTAATGGTAAAGCTGAAGTAGATATAAGAGAAAAATATTTAGAAATGTCTAGGATATTTGGAGTACCTTTTATTGGAGATATCTACAGTTACAGAGGAGGGGGTAGATTAGTACCTTTAGCTGTTTATAAGGGTAATTATACAAGTGCTTACAATAACAGACCTATTTCAGAGTTAAAAGAAATTTATGAAGATTTCAAATGTTATGTTTCTGAGTACGAGAAATTACCAGAGAATATTATCAATGAAGAGTATTTAGTTAAGTCTAAATCTGCTATTTCAGCTATCCCAGGTTATATTCATACACAGGAATTAGCTTATGAAATTGATATATCAAGTAATAAGGCAAAGACTTGTCTTAATATATTATTAGAAAATTATTTTAATTCAGACTATTATTTTTGTAAGAGGTTTTCAATTATAACAGAGGATTTTGAAGCACAGAGAATAGAGAGTCTAGATGACTTTTATAGTATTCCTATTAAGTTTAGTTTTTTTGATAGACATTCATCTACTTTTCATGTAATGCTTTTACGAAAGGCTTATGCTTTAGCAGAGCAAAATAAGTTAGATGATATTATAGCTTATAGGCTTATTGACTTTATGATGGATATTTGTCTAAATAAGCCAAGATATTACACTGGGGCTTTAACTAAATCTGATATTAAATTTATTATGAAAACAAAGCTTTAAGTTATATAATACCATTCTATAATTATAATACGTATAAAGGAGGTTATAATTATATGAATGGTTTTTCTTTAGTTGTTTATATAAAAGATTATGAGTTAACTGTCAATGAAGAGTTGTCTAGTTTATATTATAGATTTAGTGATTATTGTTTAGAACATCTTATAAAGTATGAGCTTATTGTATTAACTCCAAGCTCTCTTGACGTTTCTGAGATTACAAAATATTTTAAAGCGGTAAATATTAAGAATAATGTCAGAGTTTACAAATGTAATGAAAAGTTTTCAAGGGTATCGGAATTTATGATTACTGTCAGTTCGTATAATACGCAAATATTTATAGATTATAAAAATTACAATAAAAGTATTGTAGGTTTAGAACTGATGTTATCGGATTTTATTAAATATGAGTCACCTTGTTGTATAGGTTTATTTAAGGATAATAATGCAAGCTATTCTGAACTTATATGTATAGTATTTAAGAGAGATTATTTATATGATGATATAGATAGATTAAAAGCGAGTAACATAAACGAACTATTTAGGCAGGTATTATGTTATTTTTCTTATAAGGGGGTAGCTCTTAGATATAATGGTATAATCTCTAATTTTAAGTTATTTGAGATTACAATACCTTTTAAATTAATTGAACGAATTAGACGATTTCGATTTATTTATTATGTTAGAAATAATTATTTTAAGCAGGAATATTTGAATAGATTAAAATATAAAACAAATAGGAGGAAGAAATATGATAAAGTGTAATAATTGTGGCTCTATAATACCAGATAATTTATGGAAAAAAGCTGATGATAATGATATTTTAAGTTGTCCAGTTTGTGGGGCATCTAGGACAGTAGATACTCCAGTAGCTAAAATATCATTATCAAAAGATGATGTAGAAAAGGCTGTACCAGTTGAGATAATAGGAGAAGATGGGGTAGCTAAAGAGACTACTGTATCAAGTGTTTTAGATTCTCTTGATAATGGATTTAAGAAAGCTTTTGGGAATACTATATCTGTATGTCCAGATTGTGGAAAAGTTATTTGCATTTGCAGTTTAAAGAAGTTATTTAGTGGAGATAAGAATAATGTTGGATTTTGATAGTATTTTATGGACTAAAAAGTATTCAGATGATTAGGTTATTAATTTAGGTTTATTTATAGGTTTAGTAGTATTTATATTTTTTATTATAGGAGGTTATCATGGGATACAGAGAAGAGTTTTTTAAAGCTAATCCAGGAATTACAATTCCAGGCAAGAGAGGAAAGCAGTATAGATGCGTATGTTGTGGAAAATTTTATCCAAAAAGTCAGATTGATGTTGACCATAAGATTGCGAAACGTCTTGGAGGAACTGATGATGTATGGAATTTACAGGCTATGTGCCAGCATTGTAATCGAAGCAAGGGTAAGAATTCTAGTGGAATGGATGTAGCTACTTCAGTTATTGGTGCAGTTGCACATGATGGTTTAGGAGGTTTAGGTCAGATAGCTCAAGGGGTAGCTACGCAGAAGGTTAAAGATGCTTTGGGTATAAAGTATAAAAGATAGTATTGTTTTGAAAGTAGAATATTTATTATGAAAGATTGTAGCATACTTGAGAGTATCTGCAATCTTTTTTATATATTATAAAGTATTTTTTAAACGAAAGGATTTTACAAATATGGATTACAGAGATTGTGTAAGAATATGCAAACGAGTAAATAATACCAAAAGAAATTATCTTGTTTTAAATGAGGCTCAGTGTAAGCATGTTCCTAGTAGTCCTGCTAAGGCATTAAAGATGTTTGATGACCTTGCAGACTTAGTTAAGGATTATAAGAATGAGCAGAGACTACTTGTAGTAGGCTTTGCAGAAACTGCTACAGCTATTGGTGCTGAAGTTGCTACTAAGCTTAATTGTGACTATGTAAATACTACAAGGGAAAATTTTGATGCTGATTTTTATAATTTTACTGAGAGTCATAGTCATGCTACTGAGCAGAAACTTATTCAGGTCGATTTAAATTATTACAACCATATTCTTTTTGTTGAAGATGAGGTTACAACAGGCAAAACAATATTGAAAATTATTAATATTTTATTGAGTTATAATTCAGATATTAAGTTCTCAGTTTTATCTATTTTGAATGGTATGTCTGATGAAAATTTAAAGGATTATAATGATGTTGGAATTGATGTACATTATCTTGTAAAGTTGGATAATTCAGGTTTTTCAGATGAAGCAAATAAGCCTTTAGCTGATGGGTATATTTATGATATGCATAATACATCGGCTGATACAAAAATGTGTTTTAAGTTAGCAAATACTCGTAAGGTTACGGATATAGCTACATATAATAAAGATTTAGATGAAATATGTTCAAATCTTGCTTGCAAGAATGATATAAGAAATATCTTAGTTCTTGGTACTGAGGAGTGTATGTATCCAGCAATTAAGATTGGTGCTTATCTTGAAGGTCTTGGGTATATCGTACATAGTCATTCAACTACACGCAGCCCAATTGGGGTATCTGCAAGCGTAACTTATCCTTTACATTCACAGGTTTGCTTATCAAGTGTATATGAAAAAGGCAGAGATACATATATTTATGAATTAGAGAAATACGATGCAGTTTACATTGTATCAGATGTAGGTTATCACAGCACTGGTATGTCAGAACTAATTCTTGCTTTAAGAATGATTGGAAATACAGATATTACAGAGATTTTATTGGAGGAGAAATAATGAGAAGCTCTTATTTACCAGATGATGTTATTTTATTACTTAAGGATATTACAGGTCGAGTAGAGCCACAGTCTACCGAAGAAAGAGAAAAGCTTATTCAAGCAGGTAAGCATTATTGTGAAATGTTACCTATCGAATACAAGCCATCTGAAAAGTATATGCAGATTTACGATGAACTTGTTAAGGTATTTGCGGAAAAAAATGCAAATGCAATTGGGGTACTTGCAGACCAGATTATCAGGGCTAAAGGAAAGAATGTAGTTCTTGTGTCTTTAGCTAGAGCTGGTATCCCTATCGGTATTTTACTTAAGCATTATATCAGTTTTAAATATAATGTTGATGTACCACATTATAGTATATCAATTATCAGGGGTAGAGGCATTGATAAAAATGCTATGAATTTCCTTTTAGATAACTATAAGGCAGAGGATTTATTATTTGTAGACGGTTGGACAGGAAAAGGAGCTATTAATCATCAGCTTGAAGAAGCTTTGATTGATTATCCAAGAGTTTCAAAAGACCTTGCAGTTGTGGCAGACCCAGCAGGTGTTGCAAAATATTATGGCACTAGAGAGGATTTACTTATTCCTAGTTGCTGTTTAAATAGCACAGTTTCAGGTCTTATTTCAAGGACATTTCTTCGAGATGATATTATTGGTGCTGATGATTTTCATGGTGCTGTTTACTATGAAGAGCTTGAAAGTGATGATTTATCCTATGCTTTTATTAATGCTATTGAAAAGCATTTTAAGAAAACAAATACATTCTCAGGGGTAGATTTTAAAGATACTGGTCTTGATGAGGCTAAGAGAATTGCAGAAGAGTATAATATTCACGACATCAATTTAGTTAAGCCAAGTATTGGAGAAGCTACACGAGTATTGCTTAGAAGAGTTCCATGGAAGGTTTTGATTTCGGATAAGTGTAAAGATGATATTGATGTAGCTCATATCATTCGTTTAGCAGAAGAGAAGAGTGTTCCAGTTGAATATGTTAAGCTTGAACATTATAAAGCAGTTGGTCTTATTAAAGAGTTAGCAGATGCATAGGGGATAGATATATGGGAACTACATTTAATACAAGCATGGCAGTAATTAATATTGTAACTGATGAACTTAATAAGGAACTTGATAAACTTAATGGTAGATTAGTAAGTACTGCTGATGCACGTTATTTAATAGATAAATATGGAAAAGATATTATTAAGTTTAAACATGCTTATCTTACAAATGAGTCAGTAAAGTTTGTACCAAGTGATAAGAGAGATGATTGTTTCTCCTTAATAACACCTTTAAAAGATATACATGCAGAGGATAAGCGTTACTTGAGAGTACATCCTTTACATAAGTTAGCCAGTAACTTAATTATGCTTAGAAACTTTGAGCAAATCATACTCGATGGGGTAGTTATTAATAAAGATGAAATTCTTTCTACTTTTGGTGATAGTTTTAAAGTTTATTATGATGAATATGATTATATCATTCCAGATGCTGTTGTTAATACATCGAGAATGTGTTATTACCTTGAATTTAATAATACACATAAAGTTGATTCAACAAAGATTGCAAAATATAGAAAATTACACAGCTTAAGTCAAGTACCTTTTAAGGTTATTGAAATAAATATAGCAGATATTTGTGATGATATGAAATCTAAACCTAACTTTAACTGGTCTGAATTATTAGAGTCAAGAGTTTTAGGTATTTCTGATTATAAGCGAACAATTGATATATCAGAGAAACCTATAAAAGAGTTTACACCTTTTGGCAGATGTCCATTTTGTGATACACCTATGTTGTTAGGTGTAAATGCTAGTGATGTGAATTACTCAAATAGTGTTATCAAATCAGTTCCACGTATTCATTTCAGTGTAAGAAATAAAGATGAAGATGATAGAGTTAGTATTGGTAGTGCTGTTTGTTATTGTCCACATTGTGAGGCTGAAAATAGGTATCAGCCTTTATATTGCCCAGAATGTCTAACAAAAAGGGGTAGATTTGTACCTTTGAAGTTACTTACATCTAAGGCTAATAGAACATTTTTACATTGTCCTTTCAATCTTATGCTTTCAGAACTTGACCATGATGCTAAGGTTTCAGATGATAAGGCTTGTAATTTCTCTTTAACTGTATATGATGAACATGGTAATTATGATAAACAGATTAGAGTAGTAGATGATTTTAATAAGTTATTTCAAAGGGGCATCGGCTCAAAACAGAGAAAGAAGCTTGATGAAGTCATAGCTATTGCAAAGAAAAATAAAGAATGGAAAGGAAATTAAGAAAATGAAAAACAATGCAATTTACTATAGTGTCGGAGCATTGATGTATTGTCCAGCAAACAATACAGGTATTGTTAAGAAGCTTGTTAATAATGAATTTGGGGAGAAGTTTTCTTTAGCTTTTTGTCTTGAAGATACTATCAATGACAATAAAGTTGAAGAAGCTGAGGAAATCCTTATAGAAACTATTAAGAAGTTACATGATTATAAAACAAATGGAGTAGCCTTTTATTTACCTAAAATTTTTATTCGTGTTAGACGCCCAGACCAGATTACAAGTCTTATGCATAGATTTGGAGATGCACGTGAAATTATTACAGGCTTTAATACCCCTAAGTTTGACGAAAGTAATGCAGATGACTATATCAGTGAAGTAGCTTTAGTTAACAGTAAATGGGGTAGTAAGGAAAAGCGAATTTATATTATGCCAATTCTTGAGTCACCTGCAATGGTTGATTTAAGAACAAGATACGATTTCTTATATTCAATGAAAGAAAAGCTTGATAAAATTGAAGAAATTGTTTTAAATATTCGTGTAGGCGGAAATGATTTAAGTAATGTGTTTGGCTTAAGACGTCATAGTTTCGAGACAGTATATGATATTAAACCAGTAGCAGATATTCTTATTGATATCCTTACAGTATTTAGTAAGGATTATGTAGTGTCTGGTGCAGTTTGGGAGTATTATAATGGAGAGAACTGGGATTTAGGACTTGCTAATGAGGTACAGAAAGATATTACAGCAGGTTTTATTGGTAAAACAGTTATTCATCCAAAGCAGATTGATGTTATTAATAAGTCATGCAGAGTACTTAAAGAGGATTATGAAGATGCTAAGGCTATTCTCGGTTGGTCTGCTGATGCAGATTCAATGGTTTGTGGAAGTAATCTTAAGAGTCGTATGAATGAGGTTAAGACACATGGAAATTGGGCAGAGAAAATTATGTATCTCGCTGAATATTATGGATTAAAATAGGAGTAACTTATGGAGTTAAGTTCATTTTATGAAAAGCCTTGCAGTATACATTTTAATGGTTACTGTAAGGAGTTTGATAAGTTTATATTACAAGCTTATAATAAAGCAACTAGTTGTGGCTGTATTATTCAAGATAAGTTACAAAATCCAACAGCAGGGAATGTTGAATATTTTCAGGACAAACTTGGGGTAGATTTTGAATGTTCTTTATCATTCTTCAAAATAAAGTTATCAAGTTGGCTACCACAATTAAACTTGCATCAACAGGATATTTTATCTAGCTCTATTTTTGAAGTATTTAATCAGCTTAAAGCTTCAGGTAAAAATGATAGTGCTTTAAGAAATTTCTATACAAAGTTGATGTGTTGGCTTTACTATAAATTTGCAGGAGTACTTACAAAGATAGGCTCATCTGCGATACCAGTTATCATTTATGTAGCACCATACGGTACTTACGAATTAAGAACAATGCAAATCCTTAATTTATGTGGCTGTTCTATAGCATATATAAGTATTGATGAAACTGAGAATGATTATAAAAAGTATGATAATGAATACAAATGCTCTAGTTTATATGAATTTCAGCAGGTAAAAGCATTTCCATCTAGTTGGTCTTTATCTGAAATTCATAAGTCCATTTTACAGCAGCAGCAAATTGAGAAAACTTTAGGAGATAAAACTAATCTTATTAAGGTTGATGTAAATGAAGATGCAGACTTATTTAACATTGAAGGCTGTAAATGTAGTAGACTTCATGTATTAGGTACTAATGAAGAGTGGTCAAATACACTTTATAAAATCAGGGGTAGTCTTAAAAATGCTGAGTTTATTGAGGGTAATATTCTACCAGTAAGACCAGATGAAATTTTAAGTAATAGTACAAGTTATTCTAATGTAGAGGCTTGTTTAGAGGTTCTATTAAACACAGTTATTTTAAGCAATATACATTTAACTACTACATTTAAGTATGCTTTTTATGAGAGTATTAATAAGTTAGGTATAACAAATATATCAAAGTGCATAGCTTATTTTTATATTTGTTTAAGATATAAAAATATTTTAAATAATGGTTATTTATTTGTTTTAACTGATAATATATCAGATACTACAAAATTTGTATTGACAGTATTAACTTACTTTAATATGAATATTGTAGTGCTTAATCCTAGTAAAGCAGATTTACCTTTAAATGTCTTGAGAAAGCAGGAATTACCAAATACTGAAAGCATTGTTAAGTTTCCGACAAGTAAACAGATTATTGGTACAACTACTGTAGCTAGTCAAGCTGAGTCAGAGATACATAATGTTTTATATAATGGAGAACTTGGTATCTTTAAAGAAAATCAGTATAGCCAAGCTAATGTATCTTATCTGAATTGTACTTACGATGAAATAAAGTTATTATGGTATGAAGAGCTTAGAATGCGTCAGGGTTTTGAAACTAAGGATAATGTAGTTACCTTACCCACAATTTATGCTAGATTAGGGGGTATCCCTGATGGAGATTATTCAAGATTTACCCAGACATTAAATGATTTAAAATCTGATTCAATTCTTATTGAGAATGATATCTATAAGGAGCAGGCTGTTAATATCTTTGCAGCAGAGTGTATGGAAAATGGTAAGGTTTCTATTCAAAAGATTAAACAGCATAAGTCTTATAAGTATGCTTATCTTAGAGATGATATTCAGGTTTATATGCTAAGTAAGGTACAGGAACTACTTGATATTAGAGTTATTCAGGGGGTAGGTAAAAACGGAGTTGAAAATATTTTGTTTCAGGTAGTTTTAAATTTACCACAGCAGTTTATACAGGCTATGCAAAATTTTGATTTTACTAAGAAAAATCCAAAACTTATAAATATAAGAACTTCTACAGAGCAAATGTCTTTACAGGATTCTATATTAGTTACTTATTTAAGTTTATTAGGGTTTGATATTCTTTTAGTTATACCTACTGGTTACAATGTATTAAATGCTCATACTACAAGAGAGTTATTTAAAAATCATGAGTTTGGAAATTATGAGTATAATTTTAAGCTCAGTGATATAAATCAAAAGTCATTTTTTGGCAAATTATTTGGAAGGAGATAACTATGGCAGTTACTATTGAGAAGGATAAAGATGTTACAACAACTGTTGAACAGCAGGAGACTTTCGATATTGTGGAAACAAAAAATGAAATTGTTTCTAAGTATAAAGGCTCTCCAGAAGTGGATGCACTTACAACTGAAATTGTTGTAGATGATTCAAACTCTATTGTAAAGTTTGGTTCAAAAGTAGCAGATGAGGTATCTAAGGCATCTGATACAGTATTAAGTAGTATGAACATGGGACAGCTTAATGATACTGGAAAGGTTCTTACATCACTTAACAAAATTATGGAAGAATTTGATATTAAAGAGCTTGAGGAAGACCCAAAGGGTATTAAGAAAATTTTTACCAATTTGAAAAAGCAGGTTGATAAGATTCTTACTAAATACGATACAATGGGTAAAGAAATTGATAAGATTTATGTTCAGCTTAAGCAGTATGAGAGTGAAATTCAGCGTTCTAATGAGCAGTTAGAAACTATGTTTCAGGCTAATGTAGAAAATTATCATAAACTTGAGCTTTATATTCTTGCAGGAGAGCAAGGGGTAGAGGAGATTGCAAACCTTATTGCTGATGCAGAGAAGAGAGCTAAAACAGATGCAAATGCTCAATTTGAGGTTCAGACCTATCAGCAGGCTAAGCAGTTACTTGAGTTAAGAGTTCAGGATTTGAGAGTTGCAGAGCAGGTTGCAATGCAGTCAGTTCCTATGCTTAAGACTATGGAATATAGTAATCTTAATCTTGTAAGAAAGATTGATTCAGCTTTTATTATTACATTACCTGTGTTTAAACAGGCAATTGCACAGGCTGTTTTGCTTAAGCGTCAGAAAATTCAGGCTGATTCACTTGCTAAACTTGATGAGACTACAAATGAGCTTCTTAAGAGAAATGCTAAGAATACTGCACAGGCTTCAGCAGATATTATGCGTATGACTTCTCAGTCATCTATTAAGATTGAAACATTGCAGGAAACTTATAATACTATTATGAATGGTATTAAAGAAACTCAGCGTATTCAGGAAGAATCTTCTAAGAAGAGAGAAGAGGATAAGCTTAAACTTGAGCAAATGAAAACTGAGTTCAATAATACATATAAATTACCAGATGGTACAAATAAGCAGTAAAGGAGATTAAATTATGTCAATTAATTTATCAAAAGGACAGAAAATTAGTTTATCAAAGGAAGACCCTAGCTTATCAAAGATTATTGTTGGTTTAGGGTGGGATACAAATAAGTATTCAGGTGGTTATGATTTTGACCTTGATGCATCTTGTTTTGAATTAGGTGCTAATGACAAGGTTACAAAGGATACAGATTTTATTTTTTATAAGAATTTGGATTCTACTGATGGAGCTATTCATCACACTGGTGATGATAGAACTGGTGGCAATTCAGATGATGGTGATGATGAGCAGATTATCGTTGACCTTACAAAGGTTCCAGATAACATTCAGAAGATTGCTTTCACAGCTACTATCTATGATGCCGATAAGAGAAATCAGAATTTCGGTCAGGTTTCTAATGCTTATGTAAGACTTGTAAATGAGAGCACAGGTGCTGAAGTTGTTCGTTACAATCTTGGAGAAGATTTCAGTATCGAAACTGCTATTGTTATCTGTGAAGTTTATAAGCATAACGGTGAGTGGAAATTTAATGCTGTAGGAGCTGGATTCAGTGGTGGACTTGCAGCACTTTGTAAGAACTATGGTATTGATGTTGAATAATATTATATTTTAATTAATTTGGCTATATATCTCTAAATGATTAAAAATTTAAGAGGTATATAGCCTTTAATTTTAATTAGAAAGGAGATTTACAATGTTCGATATACCTATGAAAACATCAGGTGCTATGGGTGTAAACGATTTAATGTCGAATTTAATGGGAGGGGGTAGTCAGCAGGCTCAACCACAGTATACTCAGCCAGTTCAGCAACCTCAACCACAATATACTCAGCAACCTCAGATGCAGTATCAGCAGCAGACACAGCCAGTTCAGTCAAAGCAGAGACCTCAAGGTAATGGTGTACATCTTAAGAAAGGTCAAAAAGTTAATCTAGCACAGAATGGGGAAGTTTTATCTAGTATTCAAGTATGTCTTGGTTGGGATTTAACTAATCAGGCTTGTGACCTTGATGCTAGTGCTTTTATGTTAGGTGCTGATGGTAGAGTTCTTGGAGACGATTGGTTTGTGTTTTATGGTCAACCTATAAGTCCAGACGGAAGTATTCAACATTCAGGGGATAGTCAGGGAGAAGGTTTTGGTGATGATGAAATAATTAGTATAAATCTTCAAGGTGTTAATCCAAATTGCAAGAAAATTGTGTTTGTTGTAACCATCGATGAAGCTCTTATTAAAGGCTTGAATTTTAGTATGGTTTCAAATGCATATGTTCGTGTTGTAAATAAGATGAATAATCAGGAGCTTGTAAGATTTACATTAACGGATTATTATGCTAATGTAACCTCTATGGTAGTTGGCGAAGTTTATAATCACAATGGAGCTTGGAAGTTTAATGCGGTTGGAGATGGGGTAGCTAAAGACCTTGCAGGTCTTTGTGAAATGTATGGTGTTAATGTAGCAGATTAATGTTACTAAACATAAATATTAAATAATGAAAGGAGTTCCAAACTATGATAAAGTTTGAAACAGTCAATGAGTTGACTCTTAAAATTACTTGTCAGGGTGGCGGTGTTGTATTTACTAAAGCAGGTGCTTTCATATCTGGTGAGAATTATGGTCAGAAGAATTACCAGTTCGAGAAGGTGCTTTTAGGACCTCAAGGTAATCCTTTACAGGCTTTAGTTGGACAGCTTGGTCGTAGATTTACTGGTGAGAATTTACCTCTTATGAAAGTTACATCACGAGGAGATAATATTACTTATTATGCTAATGACCAGCAGCATGTAGTTGTATTTAAATTACAGCAGGGAGAAACAATTTCAGTAGAGTCTGAAAATATTCTTGCATTTACACAGGATTGCAAATATAGTGTACGATTCTTAGCACAAGGTGTTATTTCTCAGAAAGGTCTTGCTACCTCAACACTAACTGGGGTAGGTGCTGAGGCTTATGTTGCTGTATTAGTTGATGGTAACCCTGTAGTTCTTTCAAATATGCAGAATGGTTCAACCCTTGAAGTTGACCCTGATGCTTGTGTATGTTGGATTGGTCGTGACCCAGGCTTTAAGTTAGATTTAAGTTGGAAAAACTTAATTGGTCAGGCATCTGGTGAAACTTATATGTTTGAGTGGGGAGCTAATTCACCTGCAACAGTTATTATTCAACCACAGGAAAGAAAGTCAGGTATTGATATTTCTATGGATGGTAAGCGTACAGGACAGCAAGCTTCACGTCAGCAGAATCAGACTTTCGGTCAGGCAAGTCAATCAGTTGGTAGCACACTAAGTCAGTTAGGTAACATGCTTGGTGGAGGCGGAGGAAATAACCATACAGGCGGTGGCTTAGGCGGACTAGGTGGTATGTTAGGACTTTAATATAAGTATAAAGTAGTGTAGTTTCTTTAAACTTAATGTTGTATAGAAGCTACACTATTTTTACTATACTTTTTGTTATTATTTTATTAAAAGGAGGCAAATTATGTCAGTAAGTTTAAGTAAAGGTGGTAAAGTTAGTCTGTCTAAGGCAGCATCAGATGCAGGGGTATCCTCACTCACAAAAGTGGTTGTAGGTCTTGGTTGGGATACTAATCGTTATGATGGAGGAGCTCAGTTTGACCTTGATGCAGCAGCTTTTATGCTAGGAGCTAATGGTAAGGTTAGAAATGATGCAGATTTCATTTTCTATAATAATAAGAACGGTCAGGGTGTTACTCATACTGGTGATAATAGAACTGGTGATGGTGATGGCGATGATGAGCAGATTATTGTAGACCTTACTCAGATTCCAGCAGATGTAGAAAAGGTCGCATTTACTGTTACAATCGATAATGCTGACCAGCGTAGTCAGAATTTTGGTATGGTTGAAAATTCTTTCATTCATATTGTAGACCAGAATTCAGGTACTGAGCTTATTCGTTATGATTTAGGCGAGGACTATTCTATCGAGACCACTGTTGTTGTTGGTGAGCTTTATAGAAATAATGGTGAGTGGAAGTTCAATGCTATTGGTTCAGGATTTCAGGGTGGTCTTAAGGCACTTTGTAATAATTTTGGTATTGATGCAGAGTGATAAATTAAACTAGGGGTAGCGATACCCCTAGTTTTGTATAAAGGAGGACATATTATGTCAGTAAATTTACAAAAAGGTCAGAAAGTTAGTTTGACAAAAGAAGCACCACAGGCACATCGTATCTTAGTTGGTCTTGGTTGGGATGCAAAGAAGAAAGGGTTCTTTGGAGGAGATTCTGATTTTGACCTTGATGCATCTTGTTTTGCATTGAGAAATGGAAGACTCGTGTCTAAGAAGGATATTTGTTATTTCGGAAATAAAGATGTAATGAAGAAAGCTATCCATCATCATGGGGATAATCTTACTGGTGCAGGTGATGGAGATGATGAGCAGATTACTGTTGATTTAGATAAGCTTGATTCAGATGTAGATAAGATTATATTTGTAGTTAATATCTACATGGCAAAGATGAGAAGACAGTCTTTTGGTGATGTAAAAAATGCTTTTATTCGTCTTGTAGATGAAAATACAGGTAATGAGTTATTTAAATACAATTTATCAGATGGTTCTGTGGATAATGTAGCAGGTCTTATTTTTGCAGAGCTTTACAAGTATAATGGTGAGTGGAAGTTTAATGCTATCGGAGAGGGAACAAAAGAAGATAGCGTTGAGAAGCTTGCTAGTTTGTATAGATAGTATGAAGGTGAGGGTTTTATAGTGAAGTTTACAGGATTAAGTACATCAGATGTTGATGAGTCAAGAAAGAAGTATGGTTCTAACGTGATTCCAGAGTCAGAACCTACCACGTTTTGGGATGAATTTAAGGAAACTTTTTCAGACCCGATGATTAAAATCCTGCTAGTTATTGCAGGAATTATGTTTGTTATGTTCTTTATGGGGTATGCAGAAATTTATGAGCCTTTAGGAACATGTGTAGCTATTTTAGTAGTAGCTTTTGTTTCAGCAAAAACAGGGGTAGCAAGTGATACAGCCTATCGAAAGACTAGGGCTAGTATTAAAAAGGATTTGGTTAAGACATATCGTGATGGGGTTCTTAAAGAAATTGTAATTGATGATATTGTTGTTGATGATATTGTTGTTTTACAGTCAGGAGATAAAATTCCAGCAGATGGTCTTGTTGTAGATGGAATAATTAAAGTAGATAATTCAGCTTTAAATGGTGAGTCAGAGGATTGTAGAAAAGTAGCTATTACTTCTGATATTGAGTTCCCAGAAAATATTACAGGTGATACATTTGTAGATGCTAATTCCTTATTTAGAGGTGCAGTTGTTACTGATGGAGAATGTACTTATAAAGTATGCAAAGTTGGTACAAAAACAATGATGGGTAAAATGGCTGAAGAAATGCAAACTGAAGAGCCAGATTCACCTCTTAAGGTAAAGTTAAATGATTTAGCCCATAAGATTTCTGTATTTGGTTATGTAGGTGCTATAGTTATTGCAGTATTTATGATGGCATATAATGTTGTAGTTGCAGAGGGATTTTCTTCTTATATCGCATTAGGGGCTACAACTATTATTCAAGATGTTATTGAGGCTGTATCTCTTGCAATTGTTATTATTGTTTGTGCAGTACCAGAAGGTTTACCTCTTATGATTTCTTTGGTTCTTATGCAGAACACAAAGAAAATGCTTGAACATAATGTATTGGTTCGTAAGGCAGTTGGTATTGAAACAGCAGGTTCTTTAAATATTTTATACAGTGATAAGACTGGTACAATTACAAAAGGTCAGCTTGAAGTAGTTGAGTTCTTCTTAGCAAATGGAAAAACATTAGACCTTGATAAGTTCACTGGTAAGGATTATTTATATAATGCTATTGCTAAGAACACACAGTCTATGTTTGATGATGAGCACAAGGTTGTAGGTGGTAATGTCACAGATAAAGCTTTATTAAACTTCATTGGAGAAGACATCTTTAATACTATAAATAATAATGGGGTAGGTATAGAAGTTTCGCAAGGCTTTAACTCAGCAAATAAGTTTAGTCAGGCACAGGTTGCAGGTAAGACTTATTACAAGGGAGCACCTGAACGACTTATTGCTAAGGCTAAGAAGTATATTGATGTTGATGGAAAAGTTAAAGATATTGATTTAGATGTGCTTAATAAGAAAATTGATGCTTTAGCTGACCGTTCAATGCGAGTTCTTGCTTTTGGTTATTCTGAGAGTAAGCTTACAGAGAGTACTATTAATGATGATGTAGTTCTTACAGGTCTTGTTGGTATTCGTGATGATGTCAGACCAGATGCTAAACAGGCAATTGAGAAGATTCAGAAAGCTGGTATCCAATTAGTAATGATTACTGGAGACCGTCTTGAAACTGCAAGGGCAATTGCAAAGGATGCAGGTCTTATCACTTCTGACTCAGATGTAGTACTTACATCAGCAGAATTAAATGAGATGTCTGATGATGAGGTTAAGAAAATTATTCCAAACCTTAAAGTTATTGCTAGAGCATTACCTACAGATAAATCTCGTATGGTTAGATTATCACAGGAACTTAATCTCGTTACAGGTATGACTGGTGATGGTGTAAATGATAGTCCAGCTCTTAAACTTGCAGATGTAGGTTTTGCTATGGGTTCAGGCACAGATGTTGCTAAAGAGGCTTCAAAGATTGTAATTCTTGATGATTCTCTTATGAGTATTGCAGATGCTATTTGGTATGGCAGAACAATCTACCATAACATCTTGAAGTTCTGTAACTTCCAGTTAGTAATTAATGTTTGTGCTGTAGTAATCAGTGCAATCGCACCATTCTTTGGGGTAGAAGAACCATTAAAGGTCACACATTTACTTTTTGTAAACTTAGTTATGGATAGTTTAGGTGCTTTGATGCTTGGTAATGAACCTGCTCTTAAGAAATATATGCTTGAGAAACCTCGTAGAAGAGATGAAAGTATTATCAGTAAGCAGATGTCAGGTCGAATTCTTGCTGAGGCAACTTGGCTAATTGTATTGAGTTTTGTATATTTAAAAGCTCCAGTATTCAGTAAGCTATTTGAGAATGATGAACAGCATGTTACAGGTTACTTTGTAATGTTTATTGTAAGTGCATTGTTCAATGGCTTTAATGTACGAGATAGTAAATTTGGTATCTTTAAGGGGCTTAATGTAAATAAGAATTTCTTGCGTATTGTTTGCATTATTGCATTAATTCAGGCAGTTATTGTATATGCAGGAGCTATTCCATTCTTAGGTTTCTTAAGTAAAATGTTTAGTTGTGAGCCTATCAGTCCAGTAAATTACTTAATTGTGATTGTGTTTAGTGCTACAATTATTCCTTTCGATTTGCTTAGAAAGGCTATTATGGAGAAAGAGTAAAATATATGCTATATTTAAGGAGTTGTCTTTTTGACAGCTCCTTATTTTATTTTAGATTTAGGAGGAAAAATTTTATGGGTATTAATCTATCAAAAGAGGAGTCTATAAAAAAGATTTCTTTAAGAAAGGATAAAGTGATTAGTTTAGCTAAAGAACGTGATTTATCTGGTGTTCGTTCTAGAGTAGCTCTTGTACTTGATTTTTCTTACTCTATGGAAAGTCTTTTTGATAATGGTACTGTGCAGAGTATTATTGAGAGAATTATACCATTAGCTTTACATTTTGACGATAATGGTGAGCTTGATTTTTGGATTTTTGAGGATGGTTATAAGAAGTTAGATGGTATTACACTTGATAATTTCTATGGTCTTGCTGATGAGGTTAAAAGACGCAATCGTATGGGCGGAACAAATTATGCACCAGTTATGCAGGATGTAGATAGGTTTTATATTGAGGAAGAGCCAGTAAATCTACCTAATTATGTTATCTTTATTACTGATGGCGATAACTCTGATAAGAGTAGAGCTGAAGAGATGATTTCTAAGATTTCAGGTCATCCTATCTTCTTTCAATTCATTGGGGTAGGCGATTCTTCGTTTAACTTCTTAGAGAAGCTTGATGATATGGAAGGTCGCTATGTAGACAATGCTAACTTTTTCAGTGTTTCTAATATTAATGATATGTCAGATGATGATCTTTATGATAAGTTGTTTGCTGAATTTCCATCTTGGCTAAAGAATGAGAAAGTTCAGGAAATGTTAAAAGATGTAAAGTCTTTAGCTAAAGCTTCTAATATAGAAGCACCTCAGAAGAAGGGTTTCTTCTCTAGATTATTTGGAAAGTAGGATTTATATGAGAGTATGGTTTAATCATTGGTTTAGTACAGCATATTATTTTATTGATTCTCTTAAGAAAGATGGTTTTTATGTAATTGCATCTAATAAGAGAGAAAGTTGTGTTTATAAAACAAATGCTGATGAGTTCTATGTAGAACCAGATTTAGAAAATGAAGAATATTTGACATATTGTTTAGATTTTTGTAAATTGCATGATATTGATGTATTTGTGCCTAGAAAGGGCATGGATTGTATCATACAGCATTTAGCTGAATTTGATGCTTTGAATGTAAAGGTACTTTGTGAAAGTAATAAAGAAGTCTTTGATATCTTTAATAGCAAAGTAAAAACTGCTAGTTATTTTAAAGACTTGAATATTGTTTCAGTACCAGAAAGTATACTCGTAAATTCCGTTGATGAATTTATTAGTGCTTATAATTCTATTAGAGCACATTGGGGTGATGTTTGTATAAAGTATGACTCCGATGAAGGTGGACAGAGTTATAAGAGAATCTCACCACATGAACCTAATATAGGTAGAATTTCTGAAAATAATGGTCTTATTTACAGTTTAGGTTATGTGATATCATGTTTAGAATCTGTTAAAGAGTTTAAGCCGATTGTAGTAATGCCTTATTTAAATGGGATAGAGATTAGTGTTGATTGCTTTGGTGTGGATAATAAATTTATTGCTGTACCTAGAGAGAAATTATCTAATCGAGTTACACATTTTGAGCAGGATAGTAGATTATATGCTATTTGTAGAGAACTTTGGAGGGCTTCAGGTCTTAATGCACCTTTTAATGTACAGTTTAGATACCATAATAATAAATTATACATTTTAGAGGTAAATACAAGACTTTCAGGTGGTTCTTGGAAAGCAAAATATGTTGGAGTAGACTTTATAAGTCTTGCTATACATAGTCTTATTGGTGATAATATAGAGATTCCAGAAATGCATTTTCAGCCAAAAGACTTGTCAAATTTAGAGGGGGTAGTTGAATTATGTTAACTTTGTTTTTAGATTTAGATAATACAACTATTTATTCTAAAAGACGAATATCTAATACAGTTAATATGATTAAGGTTGAGGATTATAACGGTTCTCCACTCTCATATATGACAAAGAGTTCATATGAAAAATTGAATAATTTACTTCAGAGAGAAGATGTACAGATAGTGCCTATCACAACAAGAGTTGATTATCAGTTCGATAGAATTGAGTTACCTGATTTTAAGTATGTCATTTTAGGCAATGGTTCTGTTTTAAGAATAAATGGAAAAATTGATGAGAATTGGTTAAAAGATTCAATAAAGTATCGTGATTTTTGCATGTCAGAACTTACAAAAGCTTTTATGCTATTAAAACAGAAATACTCCAATATAGAGGTACTAAGATTTCCAGATAAAATGTTCGTATATGGTAAATTTGAAAATACTGCTGAGGTATCATCATATTTACATAATAGTCTTGACTCAGCCAGAGTAAATATATTTACTCAGGGTAAGAAGATATACATTTTACCTAAAGAATTTGATAAAGGTCAGTCGATAAAGCGATTCAGAGGTAGCTTTGAAACTGGAAAGATTATATCTGCAGGTGATGAGATTCTTGATTTTTCTATGGCAGACTTTTCTGATGTGTTTATAACATCTAATGAAAAGTGTAATAAGCCAAATAAGATATTAAGTAAGTCAAAAATATTTGCTGATGAGATTTTTGATTATGTTATTGAAGAGCTGGGTTAAGACCCAGTTCTTTTTTTTTGATATTTTTTCTAAGATTGTATTGACTCTATTTTAGAAAAGTGGTATACTGCTACTAATTAAAAAAGTATTAAATTGCTACTATTATAAAATTCAATTGATTTTTGTTGGATTTCTTCTATAAAAGTAATATTTTACTACTTTTTAAGGTTTATATTAATTGCTACTATATAAAGTAGGTTTTATGAAAAAGGAGGAGATTATATGTCTGAACCAATCAGAAATAAAGATGGTCTTACTGAGGAAGAGTTTTTAGCTCAATATAATCCTAGTGATTATGAAAGACCTAGTGTTACTGTTGATATGATGGTTTTGTGTATGAGTAAACATCTTGAAAATATGAAGATTTTACTTATCCAGCGTGGAGACCATCCTTTCATCAATCAATGGGCTTTAGCAGGTGGTTTCGTAGATATTAAGGAGTCTACATATCAGGCAGCATGTAGAGAGCTTGAGGAAGAGACAGGTTTAAAAAATATCTATCTTGAACAGCTTTATACAATGAGTCAGCCAGATAGAGACCCAAGAATGCGAGTTATTACTGTATCTTATATTGCTTTAATTAATGAACAGGAGGTTAAAGCAGGAGATGATGCTAAAAATGCTCTTTGGTTTGATATTGTTAAGTTTACAAATAGTAGATTAATACTTCATAATAGTGATGAAGATATTACTATTGATTATAAACTTAATAAAAAGTACTTTAAGAATGGTGTGATTACTGTAGAAGGTCTTGTACCAGAGCATTTTTCAGGCGAAAAGTTAGCAGCAGACCATGTTAATATTATTCTTGAAGGTCTTACAAGATTAAGAAATAAGGTTATGTATAGTGATGTAGCCTTTAATCTTTTACCTAGAGTATTCTCTATAGCGGATTTAAGAAGGGTATATGAAATAATCTTGGGTAAAGAGCTTTATAAGACTAATTTCAAGAAGCATGTTGAAGATAAGTTAGATAATCTTGATTATAAAGTAACTCCTTTAATTAAGGGAGGTAAATTTTCTCAGGCTTATAAGTACAGGGGGTAGTTATGAAAGTTGGCGTTATTTTATCGAGATGTCAGCCATTGCATAAAGGGCATATTGAAATGATTAACAGAGCTTTAGCAGAAAATGATAAGGTTCTTTTCATTATTGGTAGTGCTGATAAATCAGGCACAGAAAGAAATCCTTTTCCAGTAGGTTATCGAGTAAGTATGTTTAAGTTTGCTTTAGGTTTTGTTGAAGACAGGACTAGAGTTAGTTATATGACTTTAAATGATTGGAGTTCTGATGAGAATATACCTAAGCAGAATAATATTACTGGAGTTGTTGATGATGCTGATTCAGTTAATATTGAGTGGGGACAATACCTTTATTATAATATTGTAAATTATATAGGTCAGCCAGATTTTACTTTTTATTATAATGATGATAGTTCTTTAGTGTCAGCTTGGTTTCCTAAAAATATTTGGGACAGAATTACAATAGTTAGTTATTCTCGTACCGATGATATTTCTAGTAGTTCTATTAGAAAGGCTATTATTAATGATGATTTCGATTATGTAATGAAATGTGTACCTTATTGGCGAGGAGTTCGATTAAGAAATATGATGAAAAGATATAAAAGTATATTAAATAAGGAGGATTAGCTATGAAGATTTTAGTTGTAGTAGACATGCAGAATGATTTTACTTCAGGAGCACTTGGAAACAAGGAATGTGAGGGGGTAGTTCCTAAAGTTGTTGATATTATCAATAATGAAGAGTTTGATGAAATCATTCTTACAAGAGATACTCATCAGAGTAATTATCTTGAAACACAGGAGGGTAAGAAGCTTCCAGTAGAGCATTGTATTAAGGATACTGATGGTTGGCAGATTAGAGATGAGATTATGTCTGCTGTGAGAGATAAAAAGCATAGTATTATAGATAAATCAACTTTTGGTTCAATTTACCTTGCTATGGCTTTAAATTGTGTTCTTGATGAAGAGAAGAAGAATTATGATATAACTTTAGTTGGTGTATGTACTGGTATTTGTGTAATCAGTAATGCCTTATTATTAAAGGCTTATTTTCCAGAGGCTAAGATTAATGTTAGAGCAGATGCTTGTGCTTGTGTAACACCTGAGTCACATAAGACCGCATTAGAAGCAATGAAAATGTGTCAAATTAACATAATATAGGAGAGTATAGGCATGAAAACACCTTATGAAGTAGAACATGACACAATTAAGACAGCTTTTTTAATAGCTATTATAATCATAGTTGCAGTTATAGTAGCATTAATTGTAATTAATTAGAGTGTAAAAGGAGAATAAGTATATGAGGTTAGAACCAATTATTAAGAGTTTATTAGAGACAGATATGTATAAGTTTAGTATGGGGCAGGCTATTTATCATCAGTTTTCTGATTACAAGACTACTTGGTCTTTTAAGTGTAGAAATAAGGATGTGCAGTTTACATCTGAAATGATAGATGAAATTAAAGAGCAGATTCAGGCTTATTGTAAGCTTAGATTTACAGAAGATGAGCTTCAGTATCTTGACAGTATCAAGTGGATTAAAGGCAGCTATGTAGATTTTCTTAGACTTTGGCAGGCAAGATATGAGGATTTCACTATCACTACTGATGGAGATTGTGGTCTTTCTATTGAGGTAGCAGGTACTTGGCTTAATACTTCAATGTACGAAATTCCTACATTAGCTATTGTTAATGAGGTCTACTTTAGAATGGCTTATAATTATGATGAACTTCTTGAAAGTTTTAAGGAGCGTCTTAACATTAAATTTGAAAACCTTAAATCAGGTCATTGGTATGCAGGTACATTTTCTGAATTTGGTTTGAGAAGAAGATTATCTGCTGAGGCTCAGGAACTTGTAGTAGAGAAGTTCTCACATTTAAATGATACATTACACAGTGCTTCAAGATTTGTAGGTACAAGTAATGTTTATCTTGCTAAAAAGTTTGGCTTAACACCAGTAGGTACTATGGCTCATGAGTGGATTATGTGTACAGGTCAGGGTAATCATAAGCATAATCCAGCATATTCAAATTGGTATGCACTTGATGCTTGGGTTAAGGAATATGGAGTTTTAAATGGTATTGCATTAACTGATACAATTACAACAGATTGTTTCCTTAGAGATTTCCAGTTGACTTATGCTACTTTATTCTCAGGGGTACGCCATGATTCGGGTGACCCTTATACTTGGGGTGAGAAGATGCTTGAGCAGTATAGAAAGCTTGGTATTGACCCTAAGACTAAGACTTTACTTTTCAGTGATAGTCTTGATTTTGAGAGAGCAGATAAGTTATATAGACATTTCTGTAAAGATGCTAATGTAGCATTTGGTATTGGAACATATTTGAGTAATGATACTAAAGTTCCTGCTCTTAATATCGTAATGAAAGTTACTAAGTGTAACGGAATGGATGTAGCTAAGATTAGTGATGTTGAGGGTAAGGGTATGTGTAAGAACCCAGAATATGTCGATTATCTTCAGAGATGTATTGATTGGAGAATGAAGGAGGATAGATAATATGCATAAGTTTGATGTAGCTAAAGAAACAGAAAATCTTATCAAATGGATTAGAGATTGGTTTGATGAGAATGGTAGGGGTTGTAATGCTGTACTAGGTATATCAGGTGGTAAAGACAGTACTATAGCAGCAGCATTATGCGTAAGAGCTCTAGGGGTAGATAGAGTTATTGGTGTTATGTTGCCAGATGATGCACAGCTTGACATTATTGATTCTATTGAAGTTTGTAAACTTCTAGGTATTAAGAATTATATTATTAATATTAGACCAGCTCTTAAAGCTAGTTTTAAACAGTTAATAGATTGCAATATTGAAATTACTGAACAGTGTAGACAAAATATAGCTCCAAGAGAGCGTACAAAGATGATTAGAGCTATCTGCCAGTGTAATAATGGTAGGATGATTAATACTTGTAATTATTCTGAAGATTACATTGGGTATTTTACAATTGGTGGTGATGGAGATGGAGATGTTGCACCTCTAGGTAATTTCACGAAATCAGAGGTTTGTGCAATTGGTCATTATCTTGGTTTATCTGCTAAATATGTAGATAAAGTACCATCAGATGGTTTATGTGGAAAGACAGATGAGGATAATCTTGGCTTCACATATGAGCAGTTGGATGAATTCATTCGTAATAATACTTGTGGAGATGATGAAGTTGATGAGGCTATCCATAAAAAGCATCTTGCAAATGCTTTTAAATTAAAACCGATGGCAAAATATGAACCTTTGTATTTATAAAGCAGTTTATAAGACTTTGAATAAGCACCTAGTAGATTTTAGTAAACTATATGAGTTTATTATTTCTCTAGATGCTTATTTTTTGAAAATTATTAGTTAGTTTATCTTATTATAATCTCATTATATAAATTCATTGTATTTAATTTTTTAGGAGGTTATTATGATAATAGCAAAGTCGGCTTTAACTAAAAGTCAAATGGATTGCAAGATGAATTTAGGTGCTGATGCTTTAGAAATTCAGTTATTAAGTGAACTTATTGATAATGATAATATAGCTTCAGCTTTTCCGAACTTAGGAGAATGTTTAAATATGCCAGTATATTCAATTCACACTCCTTTAGTGCAGTATACAAATTCAGCTTCAAGGTTAGATATTCTTATTGAGGTACTTGTACGAAGTAACTATATAAATTTGTTTGAAAATATTTGTAAATTAGCTAACGAATTTGGGGTAGTTCAAAATAAAGTAGTTTGGATAGTTGTACATTCAAGTTTAACTTCAAGTTGCTTAGAAACAGCAGATAAGGATTTAATTGAGTCTATTATAGAGAGTTTAATTATTTTATTAGAGAAGTATAAAAATATAGGTATAGCTCTTGAAAATGTCACACCAGTTAAATATTTTAATAAAGGTGAGTTCGAAGTTTGCAATAATTTCTTATATGATAATGTTGAGATTATAAAATATTTACGGAAGAGAATGCCAAAATTTGCTAATAGATTAGTAACAGTTTTAGATACTTGTCATGCTGAGATGTCTATTCAGTTTATTAGAAGCATGAATGTTTTATTTGATAATGAATTAATTGATATACCTAGATTACAGGATTATTTTGAGGCAAATAAAGATGTATTGAAGTTTATACATTTATCAAGAACTGTATTAAATGGTAATGGTATTGGTAGACACGGTCAGCCTTTCACTGAAGGTACTAGAGATTATATTCATGATGTACTAGATTACATGCATAAGTGTAAAGAAGATGATTGTGATATAGTGTTAGAGGTTGCAGAGACAGACTACAATAGGTCTTTAGGTTTTGACATATCTAATAAATTATTACGAGAAGAGCTTGACTTTTTTAAAGAATAATTGTATAATATAGTAAATAAATGAATATAGGAGGTTACTATGTTAGATATTTCAGCTTTAAGAAAAGAGTATAAGGAAGGAACTAAGATTAGATTATTAACTGACTTAGAGGATGATTATAGTCCGCATTTAGCAGGTGATATTTTTACTGTTTCCTATGTAGATGATATAGGTCAAATACATGGTTCTTGGAAGTCAGGGGGTAGTTTAGCTTTAATACCTGAAGTTGATAATTTTGAGAAAATAGCTGATTAATATGTTGGTATAATATAGCATCTATTTTAGTCTTTATTATAGATGCTATATTATTACTATCTTCTTTTTGAATTTATTTTAAAATAAATTAAGAAAAATATAAATTTGTTATTGACTTTTATAAAGTTGTATGTTATAATATATTTGTAAAGTTAAATAAGTAATTCGCTTAAAACTTTTTTTTTGAAAAACTTTTAAATTATGCTTGACAAAATTAGAGTTGTTTGGTATAATATAAAATGTGATTAGGAAAATATTTTAAGAAACTTATAAATTTATTCTTGCCAATCATAAAGTTATATGTTATAATACATATATTGATAGTAAAAAATAATAGTTGTATTTTATCTATTAAGATATGTAGTTGACTGACTTAAAGTCTAGTATTATAGCGGAGTGACGAGCAACTGGAAGCTCACTTGGCTCATAACCAAGAGTATGTAGGTTCGAGACCTATCTCCGCAACTAGGTCAGAGGTGTAAAGACCTTGTGAATACGTAGAAGTTCGGATTACGGTAAGTGCTTTAGGCACAACAGGAAAATGTCCGATTAGCGAGAAGTAGCAGAAACCTCAAATAATTCAACAGGGTTGGAAGTTGATATTACAGGGGGAGAGGTTACGATAAGCAATTATGGCATAAGTTCGTAACATCGAGGAGTAATAAATACCCATGAGGATGGTTGCTATTTAACCACTTAGTGAAAGGCTAAGTTCTTGTAGGAGGAATATCCCTATAAAATGGGAGAAAAAACTAGCTGACAGATGGAAAGACATCTATTGGAAGACCAAAAGTTCCAGTAATCAACAGATGTGGGGTAAGTGCAGACCTTAATGCACATTAATGTGGCGAGAGTAGCGTTGATGGTTTAGTACCAGATAGGGTGAGTAAGCTGCATTTCACAGCATGATTAGCTGGGTGTATTATTGACTTCGCAATTGGATAATCCGAGGGTGTTCTGAGTATGCACAGATAAGGCTCATAGATTGGTTGAGATAGTGAGAAGATTCCTAAGCGGACGCAAGGGGTAGTGCCTTGAGGTTAAATTGCATGAATAAAAGTTGGTGAGAGTCCAACAATCTTTGTAGGATGCTCAGTGGAATAGTAAAAGATATATAATTCTTTTATTCCTACTTAGAGACCGCATTAAGCGGAATTGATAAGGACTGACGTTAGTTGTTGACGATACAACTAAGGGCTAGTTGAGAGGGTTAAATCAAAGATTCCTTAATGAGTTGGCAACAAAACCCTCAAGGAGCTTATGACTAGCATAAGTAATCACTGATGGCGATTACAATGTTAACAAACGAGGCTGATGGCTGAGGCAAGGTTAGGTTTAACCAAAGGTAGTTCTGCAGGAAGGAGCTAGTGTAGTTTGTTAAATGACTTTATTAAAGGAAATAGTTGATACTTATGTCATCTACTCAGACGAATAAGTTAATAAAGCTATTTTAAACAAACTCAATGGGGTAGAATGAGAGTTTATCCTTTAGTTTAGTAAAAAGTGATGTAACAGTATTAATTTAGAATTTTGTAAGTTTATAATAAATAAGCCATAGTAGACGAAGTAAAGTCGCCCAATATGGGTGCTAAGGAATAAGGTGTTAACAGAATACTTAGCATTGTAGGTTCATATCCTACTTATGGCATTAAGATAGGTGTAAAGGCATATTGCAGATTAAGCCATTTCCAGCATGGGCATTGCTTTGATATGTAATTTAAGGGCATAAGTTACATATACTATCTTTTTAAAATAGAATATGGGGTATTTAAGGTTTCGACAGGGATTTGAAAGCTGATACGACAACTAGGATGACAACCGTAATAGTCACTTAAACTAAACGCTGAAGATAATTTAGCAATGGTAGCCTAGTTTACTAGGTTTTACCCTCTTAGCTGATAGGGGTAGCAAGTATTCAGTAAGAGTTAAGAACCAGCTACATAGTTGTTGATTCACAGATTCTCAGAACGCTAGACGGCATGAAAGCGTGAGATGACTTAGGGATTGCGTAGTAAGGTCAATGCCTCGCCAAGTGGAAGATGTAACTTTCGAGTTATCAGAGATAGACCGAGAGATGGTTGTAGTGATGTATCTGTTTAGTAGGATTTTTGGACATGGGTTCGACTCCCATATACTCCACTAAGTTTCTTAAAACTTTACCCAATACTAATTCTATATTAAAGAAGACACTTAACTCAGTTAGGTGTCTTTTTTAATGTTAAACTTGATATTATGTATTTATAATATATTAAATTTTTGGAGGTTATATTATGAGTACATACACATCAGATATTTATAAGGGTTCGATTAATTGTGCTAAGGGTTTTGCTTTATTGAATAAGGAATTAAGTAATATTTATAAGAAGGCTTTATCTGCACCTTTAGATACTGTATTTAATATAAAGTACAAGGGGTATGAGTTTAATTGCTTACCTTTCTTAATATCAGGCTCTAGTTATTTTTCAGATAGATTTAGGAGTAGTTTATTACAATCTATTAGTAATCTAAAGCCAGCTAATGACTATGTTAAATTAACAGAGTTACATAGTCTTGATTCAGATGTTTTAGAGAGTTTATATCCTGCTCCTATGGATTATGGAACTAGGTATCTTTGTTATTATCTATATGATGAAAATCCACGAGAGTTTATTAGATTATTTATAAATGGTGCAGCAGAGGTATATCAGGCTATAGTTTATAATCAAAATCTTATTCATTATGATTTTACATATAATAGCATTTGTAATACTCAGGCTTTTTGTTATTATACAAGTTTAAATTGGCTTTTTAGTTTTTCACCTTTACTTGTACAGTTATCTATGCAAATGTTAAATAAGCTTAATTTTAAAAAGCTGTATCATTCTTTATGTCCAGATGAAAGTATACATTTTAAGTACATAAAGGGCGAGATTACTGCAAAAGAGTTAAATAAGCAATATTTAAGAAAGTCCTTAAGTGATGGTTCTAGCATTTGTTTGAGAGAAGTTTATTCTATTCTTACCGAGGGTAGATATGATGGTAGAGATTTAACTAATGATGAGATTTATATTGCTGGAGAGATGTATGATTTGAATACACGAGATAGGGAATATAAGTTAAATATGGGTTTGGGTTATTGTTATTTGACTTATAATACTTTTAGGAAGTCTAATAAGCAAATTGAAGACTTAACTTTGCAATGTAAAAATTTATCAGGGGTAGATGAAGAGTATAAGAAAAAGATTGCTGTTGTGAAAAATGATTTACACTTAGCTAATAAAGAGATTAAAAGTTTAAAGACTGAAAATTTAAGTTTGAAGAGTAAACTTGGTGCAATTAAGACTAATGATGATTTATTAGATGAAATTGCTAAGTTGAAACAGGAACTTTTAGAGATAAAGTCTGAAAATTCTCAGTTGTTTGATGAAAGGCTTGAATTAAAGCATGAAGTTAGTTCACAAAAGAAGCAGATAAAGTCATTAACTGCTAGTCTGCATCGTGATAATAATAAACAATGTGAAATTTCTGAAGAAATTGTTGATATAGCTATAAGCTTAACATTAGATGAAATGTGTGAAAAACTCAGGGGTAGTTATATTACTTTAATAGGTTGTGAAAATACTAATTCAATAGATAAAAATTTTGAGACTTATGACTTTAAACATGTTTCTCGTTTTGATAGTAATAAAAGAGCCATAGGTAAATGTGATTATTGTGTAATATTCACAACTTGTTGTAAGCATACTGATGTTTATAAAGCAGAGAGTCAATGTAGAGGTACTAATGCAAAAATTATTTATGCTAATTGCACAAATTTTGAACAGTTAATAAATCAGATTTACAAGGAGGAATTTGACAAATGATACCTGCTACGCTTGTAGCCATTGTTTTAGCTACAATATACTATACAATTATTAAATATACATTCAAATTTATTTATAGAAATAAAAAGTCTATAAGCATTAGATTCTTTAAAAGTTTACTTTTAGTTATAGGTTTGACGGTTATTGTATATTCCTATTTATGTCAATTTGATGCAACTAGGGAGATTAGTAAGACACTGTTACAAAGTGGTTCTCTTATCATTGCATTGGCTACATTTTCTTGTCAACAAGTCTTAAGCAATGTTATTAGCGGTATTGTTATATCATCATCAAAGCCTTTTGATATAGGAGATAAAATAACATTATCAAATGGAGGTAGCCCTATTGTAACAGGTGTTGTTATGGATATCAATACAAGGCATGTATCTATAAAGATGGCTGATGGTAAAGTAGCTTTAATAGCAAATAGCTTGGTCGATAATTATGTTTGCATAAATGAGAATACTCTTGAAAATAATGGGTATCCTTTTGCATTAGAATGTACATACAACTCAGATGTAGGCTTGGCTATGAAGCTTATGAAAGAGCAGATTGATGCCCATCCATTAACTATTGAAACTGATTTATTACAAGCAAATGTTACTTGTTCGAGTTTAAATGCAAATGGTTTTGAGTTGAAGGCTATAATATTTACTAAAACTATTGCAGATAGTATGAAAGTTTGTAGTGATTTAAGAGTAAGTATATTTAAAGTTTGGAAAGAAAATGGTATTGAGTTACCGTATAATACTATAACAATATTAAGGGGGTAGTTACATGACAAGACATCAGAAAGAAGATTTAGCTAATAAATATTTCAATTTGTATCGAAGAAATTATATACATTTTGGTATTATTACAATAATAAGTGAACTACTATTTGGATTAGTTTGTATTGGGTTGTTTATAGAGTTTACAGGTACTGCTGATAGAGTTTGTACTCTTGTCGTATTAGTTTTAAGTTTAGTATATATGTTACTTACTTTAATAACTAATTATTTATGTTATAGTAATGTTAAGGATTGTATTAATGATGGTTGTTTTTGTTTTAAATATGATGATGAAAATGAGGAGTATATGCATGTTTTTGAGAAAGATGTCACTATAGCTGATTTGTACATGGAGGAAAATTAATATGATATAGTATGTAAGGATTATATTTTCTATTTTAGTTTTCATATTAACTATAATAAGAGATGTAACAAATGGGTATTAATTTAGACTTTATCAAGGAGATACATAAATGAAATCTGGGAGTAGTACATTTTATGGAGGAGTTCCTATTGAACAGGTTGATTTTGATGCTGAATTTGAAAAGGAACTTACACAATTAAAGGCTCAGATAGAGCAACTTGAGAGGAAAAAAGAATCTAAGGGTTCAAAGTTCAATAGTAGATATTGGACTATAAAATTGAATCGAGCCAATAAAGCTTTACAAGATGCACAGATAACATTAGATTAAAGGATGTCAATAAATGAAAAATTTAAAATCATACTCTTCAAGTATAGTTTCTTGGAGTTACCATAAAATAGCAATTAGGTTAAATAGTTATAGAGTTATTAATAATGCAGCTTATTTTGCTACAGATTCTAGTTTGAATGAATGTGATATTTATGCAACATTAAAAGATACTTTGTTGTCAGAGTATAATCATGAAATAAATCGATATACTGAATTAAGAGCTACTTTAGTTAAATTTAATTAGTTTGGATTTCCTGCTAACTTTTTTAAAATAGTTTAGGAGGTAATAGTCTAATGTTATATGTAAGTCAATATAATAGAAAAACTAATCTTTATGGTGTAACAGATACTGAAGATGGGGTAACAGAGTTTTACCCAAAAGAAAACTTACTTAGTTTTGTTCATGACGCAGGGATTAGAATTAAAGGTATTAAAGGTAATACAGTAAATGTAGTAAGTGTAACTAAACAAATCAATGATGTTGGCTTTGGTAGATTTAAGGGTATGGTAGCTAAACTTGTGGATAGTTGGAGTGAGGAAGCTTGCATGGAAGTTGCAAGAAGTGCTCATTTTGTTAAGAAGATTAAAGGTTTACCTATTGAGGAAATGCGAAAGGTTACTGTAGAAAATATCTATCCCAAAAATATTCAGGATGCAGTTTCACAAGCACAGCAATATACTAATCAGGTACATGAAGTAAATGTAACAGATAGAAATGCTGTAATTGAAGCTCTTAAAAATAATGTATGTCTTGTGCTACAGCACAAAACAAATGGGGTACTTACATCTTTTATTTGTACAGGTAGCTTTGCAGTTGAAGATAGCATTTATGAGCCAGGATTTTTCGATGCAGTTTATTTAACTCGTCAATTGTACGGTTATACATATAATATAGATAAAGTAAGACCAAAGACTTCTAGTACGGAAACTAAAGAAAAAAATCCAAATATGTTTAATGTTATGTCTTGTGCATTAAGATTTAGAAATGATGGAGTTCATCATGATAAAGGTAATATGGTTTTAAGTAATCCATTTTATACTGTAAATTTTGATAGATTATTTGGTATGTATATTTTAGATAACCCAAGCCAGTTAGGTAATACTATTCTTGGTGAGTTTCATAGAAGTGAACATTTAGGTACATATGATTTTGACTTTGATATGTATAAAGATGTATTAGCATGTTGCCTTGATGGTACAAACTATTTCGGTAATCATGATAAGTTTATGGAGTATGTAGATGGTACAAAGGAAAACAAAGTTCCTATAAATGATTTGATTGAGAGGTTTCAGAGTGATTTCGACTACATCGAATATCTTAGGGGTAGAGGTTATAGCTTTAAGGAGGATTAATTTATGTTTGTTTGTATAAAGCGTTGGAAAGAACCAAACGAGGATAAATGCAGGTATTTAATATATGATACCGATGATGAAACAGAAGAGGAGTTTGATAAAGATACCATTAAAAATGCCTTTGCTTTAGGTTTTAAGATATATGGTTTGTTTATGAAAAATGGTAAGGTTACAGTTAACTCTAAACTGATGTCTTATACGACTGAATACAGATATTGTAATGGTGAGAATTTACATATAGGTGTTTATGAAATTAAAGTTGTAGCTACACAAGCTATAATATTTAAGGATACTGTAGATTCAGTTAGGACTTATGTATTTGAGATAGCTGATGATGTTAACGACAGATTTAAAAGATACGCTATTTATGATGGTAAAAATGTGTATGTTACACGAGCAGTTCCACGAATAAAGGATAAGTTGTTTTATGTTCAATTTGAAGGTATAATAAAAAATGAATTTGAGGGTAAACCCTTATATGCAATTTCTTATACTTATTATGATAAGCATTATTATCATGAAGATGAGGGTAAAGAGTTTTATAAATATGAGTTAATTTGGGGTAGTCAGACTGTAGCTTTAACAGAATGGACAAGTAGTTACAATAATAAAATAGATGTTAATGAGACTGGTAAATTTACTTGGTGTGACCAAAATGTTGATTTAAACATTTGGAGATAGTAATTTAAGTATTAAGACAAGCAAGTTTTTCTTAAAGAAAGCTTGACTTGTCTTAATTTTTGTGGTATAATAGTATTATAATAAAAGGAGGAGCATATTGAAAGTAATGCATAAGATTGAAACATCTAAGTTTAAATCAGAGCTACATTATAAATATTATACTTCTTTTTATTGAAAATAAGAAATTGGAGGATTAAATATGTTTTTAAAGTAATTCTGATGGTGCTATTTTAATAAAAGATACAATCTGTATCTCAGTTTTTAATGAGTTTGTTTAAGTTACATTATTTGGAGGATTAGTTATGAAAGGCATATTATTTAAAAATGATTATGATAAGAAGTCATCTTGGGTTAATCTGCATAGCTGTAAATACATAAGTATCGAAAGAGAAGGTATAGTCTTACATTTTATTGATAACACTACTTACAAAGTAGTTTCAATCGAATATATAGAGTCAGCTAATGTTTCAGGAAAAGCCGTTTTAGATACCATTGTAGACTGTATTTGGGGTAGTTCTGATGACGCTATTGTGGATATTGATAAAATTATTGAGCATTTACAGAAAGAGGGTTAAATAATGACTACTATTGAAAATAAGAAAGCTTATCATGATTACTTTGTTGATGAAACTCTTGAGTGTGGTATTAGCTTATGGGGTAATGAAGTAAAAAGTATTAGAGCAGGTCAGTGCAGTATTAAAGAAGCTTGGTGTCAGGTACAGGATGGAAATCTTGTAGTCAGAGGTATGCATATTAAGAAATATGATACTGCTAATAAATATGATGTTGATGAGGATAGAGAGCGTCAGCTTTTAGCTCATAAAAAGGAAATACTTAAGCTATTTGGGGTAGTTCAGACTGATGGAATTACTTTGATTCCTTTAAAAGTTTACTTTAAGAATGGCAGATGTAAGGTATTAGTTGGCGTTTGCAGAGGTAAGCATAATTACGATAAAAGAGCTACTCTTAAGGAGAGGCAGGTAAAAAGAGATATAGATAGAGCAATGAAAGGAGAGAGATAATGGTTTTTACTAAGTATGGAAAGACATTAGAACCTATTAAACGACATATCCAGTTTCAGGTAGATATGTCAGAGAGAGCAAAATTTACAGGAGTTTGTGGATTGAATGATGGTTTGTTTTACTCTTTGCAAAAAGAAGGGGTAGTTCATTTTGAGTTATCAGAATATGCTACAAGGCAGATTATAAATAATCATTCTATCAAACCACTTGAGGCATTAGCTACATATATAAGAGTTGACGGAGAGTGTGTCAATATCAGGGTATATAAATTTAGAGAACCTAAAGCAAGCAGTAAGAGTTTTAAGCAGTTTAGAGAACCTTTTGGTTATTATGTAGTTTAAATAAAGGAGTTTATTATGGAGCAGTTTTTAGAAATGATTAAGCAGGCTGATATGCTTGCAGGATATACAAAGAAGGAAGATACTATTCAGTATGATGGCGAAACAGTTGAAGTTTATGTTATTACAATTCCTACAAGTGAAAGTGGCGATGCAGTTGAAGCTATCTTTCATAAGGGAACAGAAACTTTAATTGATATGAATGTAAAACATGTGTGTACTTGTGGGCATTGTCACCATTAGGAGTTATTATGTATAATATTATAGTTAGTTGTGAAGAGAGTGCTTTATATGTAAAAGTTGAAAATGGGAATTTCATTCTTGTAACTAATCATAAAGAAGCTACAAAATTCAAGTCAGTTATTTCAGACGACACTTTAAATAATACACTTACAAAAGTAAGACAGTCTTTTGATAAGAATTTTGTTGTAGCATCTGTATCAGATAACTTCTTCGGTTCAAGACCTAGATTTGTATTTGAGGCAGGTGATAAAGCATGATTCATATTTATGTAGTATTAGTAGTTTTAGTTTTAACTTTCATGTTCAGTTCTATTTATGCAAGGGTTTCAAGTGGTAGTATAGGAGTATTATTAGAGACACTAAAGATACTCACAGGGGTAGTTTTAGTTACTTGTTTAATACTTATTTTTTGTATGATAGAGCATAGAGATGGTTTTCTTAAAAAATTACCTTTTATGAGCATTGAAAGTTCAGAAGATATAGAGGTAGATACTTCTGCTGTTATGCTTTTATCTGAAACTAGTGGAACACAGATACATGAGGATTTCATTTTAACCGATGATTTAAAGTTGGATGAGCTTGCTAATTGGTTAGATAATCGTTATAGTAATGTAGATATTTTTGTAAAGAAGGGTTCAAGTATTATTTATGCAAAGTCACTTGGTAGAGTAGATAAAAAAGTCGGTTCTGAAGTTTTAGATTATTATAATCAGTGGAAAAATGAAGGTACTTTACCTAGACAAAAAGTAAGATATAAGTTTTTATGCTTTTACATGGATGTTTAAGTTTTAACGCAGTCAATATTGTTTTTGATTGCGTTAATTTTTATATAATATCTATATCGTGAGAGATGGTTAGATATTAAATTTTAAGAAATAAAATTTTGGAGGTTTAAATGATACCAATTTTAACAGAGGCAGTAATATGTATAGGATTCTATACTTCCATGCTTGGAAGTACTAATCTTGATGTACCTTTAACTTATCAGTATCCAGATTACCCAACAGCTTGCGAGAGTGTAGCTACAGTTGAGATGCTTCAGTATAATGGATTTGATATTGGCATAAGTGAGTTTTTAGATAACTATTTAGACACTATTGATTCTAATGATAGTTCAATAGCCAATTTTGAGAATGTTTTTGACTATTATTTCGTTGGTAACCCTTATAGTTATAGTGGTTTTTTATGTAACCCACCAGTTGAGGTAAATGCAGTTGAAAAATATTTTTCAGAGATTAATGAGTCTGAACGAAGTGTCTATGACCTAACAGGAACTAGTTTTGAAATTTTACTAGATTATGTAAGTCAGGATAGTCCAGTTGTTATTTGGTGTTCAATAAACCTTGCAGAACCAACAAGACGATATTTGTATAACAGTGAATATTATACTCCGAGTCATGCTGTAGTTTTGTCAGGTTATGATATTAATACTGGAAAAATTACTTTAACAGATAGCATTTCAGGGGTAGTTGAAGCTGATTTGAAACGGGTAAAGTACCTATATAATTTGTTTGGTAAAAAGAGCTTAGTTGTGAGGTGATAAGATGAGTGATATAAAAAATAGTTTCTTAGTCGTTTCGAGAGTAATGTCTGAGGGTAAGTTAAAAGGGTTTTTAGTTGTTAATAGCAAAGGTAGTAGTCAGATTTTATCTATAGACAGAGTACCTACTGTTGCACCTAACAATACTTTTATTAATGCTGAATATGATAGTCAGTTTAAAACTTTAGTTGGTACTCATGGTCAGAGTCTGACAGACTGCCCAGAAATTAATGAGGATTATGAGTTAACTAGTCGAAATGGTATATCTGTATTTTGTATTGTTAAGGATAAGGATACGAAAGACCTAATTGGGGTAGTTGCTTATAATGGTATGGGTTCTCACTTTAATTTAACTTTTAATAAGTTAGATGAGCTTGGTAGAAAAAATAAGTCTTGTAATTTTGAAATGTATGTTGACCATAAATATGGTTTAATTTGTCGTCAGAAAGATGGTACACCATTTGAGTGTGTTGAAATGACTGCTAAGAAAAAGGCAGTACAAAATACAGGTGGTTGCATTAAGCAAAAGAATAATGAAGTAATGCCTATGCTTACTTCTTATGATATGAAGGCAGTTTCTAATAATGAGTTTAATACTTCTTGTCAGCAAAAACTTGTTAAGGCAGCTTTGAGCTTAAAAAAGTTGACACCTTATTATTTTACAATATATTCAACGATTAAGAGAGTTCCAGCTCCTATTGATACAATGGGTGTTACAGAAGATACACTATATTATGATAATAAGTTTGTTGCAGAGTCCTCTGTAGATGAATTAGTTTTTGTTTTGATACATGAGATTTTACATATTATGATGCAGCACTCCTTAAGATTTAAACCAAGAACAAATCATGATTTATGGAATGTCGCTTGTGATTTATATATTAATACATTGATTTGCAATGATTTTGGTTGTCAGTTTGGTGGTGGAACTAAAACAATTTATGTTGATGATGGTACTAAGGTCGAAATTAAAACTCCAGAATATGGTGTTTTTGAGTCAACATTTGATAAAATTATTGATTTTAAGCTTGATACTCCAGAAACTATTTATGATGAAATGTTAAAAAATACAAAACAAAATGGGGGTAGTTCTAAGAAATCGCAAGGTTCGCAGGGCAGTAATAGTCAGGGAAATAGTGGTCAAGGAAGTGGAAATCAAGGAAATAGTCAGAGCAGTAGCCAGCAGATGCAACAGGGTACACAGCAGGTTCAACATGGAGCACAGCAAGCTCAGCAGAATTGTAATAATTCACCACAAAGTCAGCAAGCAGCTCAGATTATTCAGCAAGGCATACAACAGATTCAACAAGGTATGCAGAACAATAATAATCAGCAGAAGCAGCAAGGAGCACAGCAGATACAGCAGGGTATCAACCAAATGAATCAGGCACAGAAACAAGCTGGTCAAGGTCAGACACCTCAAGGTCAAGGTGCTTCTAATCAAATGCAGAATGGTATGAGTCAGATTAATAATGCTTTGAACAATCAGAGTCAGGGACAAGGTGATATTAATGGGAATGATGTGTTTGATGATGGTGCAGGAGAAGGTAGTGATGGTACTACGCAGAAGAAAACTATATCAGTTACTTATAATGGTAAAACAGTTGATGTAACTGTAAATAAAGACATTATGACTAATAATAGTACACAATCACAAGGGGTAGAAAAGGATAATCTTGAAGCCAGCAGAAAAGCTTTACAGAGAGCTAAAACAAAGATTGAGTTGGAAGAAGAGGAACGAGGAGAACCTCTTACTAAAAATGCAGGTGAGGGTACAGGTTTAGTTCAAAGATATATTGAAGTAGGGTTAGCTTCAGGGGTAGATTGGAGAATTCTTTTAAAGAATTTATGTAAGGATAAACCTAAGAAGACTTTTACTTTATCACAACCTAATGTTGATTATATGAATTTAGGTATGACTTTAGCTGATAGACGAGCTATAGGTAAACCTACACATATTTCGCATATAAAGTTTGCTATTGATGTTTCAGGTTCTGTGACTAAGCAGGAATTAAATGCAGCTTTATCAGAAATTAATTCTGTATATAAGCACTTTAAAGTAGATGGTGAGTTGATTTATTGGTCTACAATGATTGGTGATGCAGGTAACTTTAGTAGTCTTAAAGATATGTTAAAAGTACAACCAGTATCAGATGGAGGTACTGATGTTCGTTGTGTTTTTGATTACCTTTCAGGCAAAACTAAGGTACATGGTCGCTATGAGTCAGACAAACCTAGAGATATTACAGCTATTTTTATTATAACTGATGGTTATTTTAGATTTAATTTTGATGAATATGCTCAAATGTTTGGTAAGAAGGTAGTATGGTTAATCACAGGGGTAAAGGGTAATCTTATATCATTTAAGCCACCATTTGGTAGAGTTATACCATTAAGTTTAGATTAATTTATTTATAGGAGGAATGAGATGAGCAGTTTAGAACAGCAGGAAGGTTTAAATCTTCCACATAGTACATTAACAGAGTTCTTTGATGATGTAGAAGGAAAATTAGCTATGTTGACAGGTCTTGTACCATATGAAGATTTTGGTTTAACTCTTGAGGAGATTAGAAGACCACTATTAGCTATAGGAAAACCAGGTATAGGTAAAACTTGTGGTATTATTTCTAGTATCAAAGAGATGAATAAAAAGTTACCTAAAGATAAGCAGTTGGGTTTTAAGAAAATTCTTTTAGGTCAGACAGTAGTTGGTTCTTTATCAGGTATTCCAGTTGCAAGACCAGATGGAACTGTAGTTCGTATTCAGTTACCAGATTTGCCAGACCCTCAGCGTGATGGAGAATATGGGGTACTTTTTTTAGATGAAATCACAACTGCTGATGAAATGCAGATTCAGCCTGCATTAGGTCTTGCTGATGATTCAAGAAGCTTAGGTGAGTATACATTACCAGAACATTGGATTGTAGTTGGTGCAGGAAACGGACCAGATTGCACAAACTTTGTAAGATTGGATGATATGACTTTGACACGTTTCTCAGCTTATGATATTAATTATAAATATGCTAAAGATTTTAGACCTTATGCACATGAGACTGGTATTAATGCTGACATTATTGCTTTTCTTAACTTTAAGCCAGACCTTTGTGTAAGACCAGAGAGTACAGATATGGATAGTGCTGGTAAGATGTTCCCTTGCCCTCGTACTTGGGAGCGTTTAAGTATTGAGTTAAAGATGCGTCAGGCTCAGGGTAAACCAGTTGACCCAGACCAGATGGCTAACTTTGCAGGTCGTATTATAGGTATTAAGGCAGGTAGAGAATTTGGTGCATTTATGCAATATCGTAAGAACTTAACTTATGATATTGATAAAATTCTTGCAGGTGAGGAAAGAGACCCAGAAGTAGGTATGCCGGCTGAGACATATCATATTATTATGCAGAGTCTTATTAAGAAGGAGACAGATAAGCTTAAATCTTATAAGTCTATTGATGATGTACCTGTAGATATTTATTTTGAGTGTGGTCATATGATTTCTTGGATTTTAAAGTTCCAAGAGTTAGAGAGAAAAATTAATGCTATTGCAGAAATCAGAGAAGATTGTCCTTTGCTTGTAGATATCATTTTTGATGATGATTTTTCTGAGAAATGTTGCCCAGGCTTTGATGAATTCTTTATAGAAAATAATGTTCTTTTGAATTCAGCATTTGAAGATATTGCAGATTTGGTTTAAGTTAGGAGGTACAATAAATGTTAATAGCAGTTACAGGTTATAGAATAGAAAAAGGGGTAGGTTTGTATCACTGTGTTACTATTGATGACATCTACTCTAACTGTATAGATATGAATTGGATATCAGAAAATACTCTTGTAGATTATATTACAAGTGGTTATACTCCAGTTAATTTTAGCATTTCTAGAGATAGAAAAGTTAAGCAGGATTGTGGTGATTTTGCTAGATTTTCTCAGTATGGTTCAGCAGTTGTTGTTGCTGAGTTAAAAAGCAAAAGTGGTAGAAATCTAGGTTATAGATTGTTAAGTTGTGCAAACAATATCTTAGTTAATGTTAAAACTGAGGATATATTGCAGAAGGAAGCTTCATTTGGTAATAATGAGCATTTTCTACAGAATGGTATTGTAAGAAATAAGACAGTAAACTGTTATCCTTTAAAGCCATTTCCAGTTATTAATGTAAATACAAGTAAGCCTAAACAGTATAAGGCACAGACTACTTCAGAGAGACCAAAAGAGACTAAAAAGCAGAACTTCACACCAGAACAGTTAAATGAAATTGCTCTTTGTGAGAAGAACGGAATTAATCCAAGATTTATTAAAAATTCTAAGTTAAGCCATAGTCAGATGAGGGTTCTTTGGGTTTCTAAGTCAAAGGGTGCTTTATCTGAGAGATTTGCTAACCCACAGCTCTCTGTTGAAGCTATGAAATTCTATGCAGATAGACTTTATGATAAAAAGACAGCTGATGATTGTGCCGATATGCTTAAGCATACAGAGTTGAGTGTACCAGAGCTTACTGAGTTGTATTCTTGTATTTGTCAGGGACTTCCTTATGAAAGTTACATTGGTTTATCAGCTACAGATATTCAAGTTAAGAGAGACCAAGAAGTAGTGCAGTATTGGGGTAGTGCAAGTAAGTTTGATGTAGATTATTATGAGAAGGCTATGAATGTAGCTAGAAAGCTTAAAGGTTTTTAGTATGGATGATGCATATTTAGTAGCAAGGTTAAATGTGCAAGGTTGCTCAGGGGTAGTTATCAAGAAAGGAGTTTTATATTCTTGTGATATTACTCCTGAGTTTTTAAATATACCAAAAGGTATTGTCGGTTTATATAAAGGTTGTTTGTCAGGTCAGGATAATTTAATTGAAGTTACATTACCAGATACAATACAAGAGGTAGGTTTATCTTGTTTTGCAAATTGCCCTAATTTAACTAAGATTAGGTGCAAAAGTGATTTAAAGAGATTTTATACTTTGCTAAAGTCAGGAAATAAAGGAGTTATTACAAATGTATATACTTTTGGAAAGGTCTAAGGAAGGTTTTAAAATTCTAGATACATCAGATGGTGCTGTCGAGTTGTTTAATACAGAGCAGTTAAAATCTTTATACTCTCAGGATAGTAGTATCGTTATCTATGGTTTAAGTAAGTTAAACTTAATAGCTAATGTACCTATTTACACAGTTTTGAGGGTATATGATGAGGAAAATGTCGCTCATGATTTTGACGGCTATACTTTAACGAGTGCTTGTGCTGATTACGATATTATGAAGTATCAGATATTAGATGTTTATAACGAACCAGAGGTAGTTTATAATATTGATTTATTTAGTTCTTTATATGATATTTTACAACGTATAAACAAGGACTTATATGATGAACGGATATTAACTAGTACAGATTATAAGTATTCAGTAGTATCTACTGAGAGTGATTATTATACTATCTTAGATGAAACTTCAGGCAAACAGTACCAGTGTGACGCTTTTACAGCTCCTTATATTTATTTTGTAGAGGGTAAGGCAATCAGGGGTATTGAACTAACTTTAGGCTGTACTTATATTGGTAGTTTTGCATATAGTACAAAAACACAATATATGAAGTTTTTTAGTTGTGTGAATGCTGAGAAATTTAAGCCAGTTTCGGGGTATCGAATAGAGAATAGGTATATTATTACTTCAGATGCAAAGAGCATAGTTAAAGATTTTCAGGGTTTTGATGCTTTTAATGTAGGTTATCATTTCCCAGTAGTTAATGTATTTAATTATACGAGAGCACTTCCAAATCAAAAGTGTTTAAATTTAAGGTATCAGTTGATACAAGACACTATAGTTGATGTAAAGCCACAAAAAATGTTAGGAGCATCAGGGGTAGTTTATAATGATATGCAGATGATTGCAGAGTCTTTTAGGGCTATAAATTTTTGTAATGAGTCTTTAGATTATAAAATGTTTACAAACTTGGAGTTATATGAAACAAAGTGTAATGTATTTAAGAAATCTTTTGATTTAAAGAAATTACTTCGAAGAACTAAAAAGATTGGGTATAATGGACAATCATTCATTTTAGATAATTATTCAGTAGGTAGTAGACAGACTTATGACTTTATATTTGCCACACCAGTGGGTAATTTTGTTATAACTACTGAAAATCGTATTAATGATATGGTATATGGAAATATTTTCACAACGAGAATAATAAACACTGGTTCAGCTTACTGGAATTTTAAAACACAGTTAGTAAATTTGATGACTTCTAAAGAGAGCAGTACAGAAGGTTGTTTATTTAATGATAGTTTTGATGCTTTTCTTGATTATGCAGATAGAGAAGGTATATCTTACTTTAACAACAGCATATATCCTTTGTGTTTTTCAGAGTTAACTTTTGAAGATGGCGATTTAATGATTGATGTGGCTTGTCTTGTTAATGGAGAAGGTAGGGGTACGCATCATAGCATTGCTGTTTTTAAAGTACCTTTACTTTTTACTGGTTGTAGAAATGAGAGATATTCTGATGGTTGGATTTTTAGAACTATTTTTCAAACATTGTATATACCTTTTAGTGCTGTAGAAAGCTTATATGGATATATAGATAGTTCTACTTTGTTAGGTTATTACTCTACAAATCGTAAACAGGCACGAGATATTTTGAACTCCGTTACAGGTGCAGCTGATAGGTATTTAAGTAAGTTCTATAAAAAATAAATCTCTATTTAATTTACATATAAGTTTTTAGGAGGTATGATTATGTGTGGATTTATTACAAATAGTGGAACTATGTATTATCTTGATAGTGCAAATAGATTATTTAGTGGTGGAAAATTTAAGACACCAGTTACATATATAAGTGCTAGTGTTATTATAGGCTGTAAGGCACAGATAGTATTAGCAGATAGAAGAGTAGTAACAACGAGTACAGTAATGAGATATTTCTAGTTGGTGATTTAATTGATTTTTAAAGGAAAGTTAAGTAAGAAGGAGCAAAAGCGATTAGAACGAATTAAAAGTAAAGAGACTACTATTAAGTCTTTAAAGCAAACATTTGCTTATCTAAATGAGCAAAAGACTTCATTAGATAGTCTACAAGATTTATCCGAAGATGAATATGCCTTCGAATTAAAGTTTATTAATGAAAAAATAGATTCTGTATCAAAGCGTATAGAATTATGTAGTCAGGAACTAAAACTATTGAAAAGAGAGGATAAAAAATGTTAGTTGTAAAAGCGATTTTAACTTTAATAGGGGTAGCTGTCATTAATATGCTTTTAATAAGTATACTTAATAGTTTGAACCTATTAACCTTACCTATAGTTTTATTTATTATATTAGAGATTTGTGGGGTATTAGGAATATTATTATATGTAAGACTATTAAGTCCACTTGAAAGGTTACATACTTCATTAAATGTTATTGATTTTGATAAGGATGTTATTGATTTTTCTAAACTTGACGGGTTAGAGTCAGGTGGAACTAAAGAGATGCAGTCTATTATAAATAAGTTTAAATATTTGTTAGATATTATCACTGAGCGAATTAATCGAGTTAATAGCGAGTCGTATAAGTCAGAGCATGATGGTTTAACAAATTGTTACAATAGAGTTCATCTTGAGAATATGAAGAATATGTATGAATGTTCAAAGTCAGTTACTATTATTTTTATAGATGTTAATAACTTAAAGCGAATGAATGATGAGTTTGGTCATGAGGCTGGAGATGTATTATTAAAGTCAGCAGCTTATAGACTTAATTTTTGGAATAACTATGGTGACGTTTACAGAATGGGTGGAGATGAGTTTATGATTGTAGTTTTAAATAAGAGTGTTGACTACATGAAAAAGCTTATAAACCAGTGGTACCCTACTGTAGGGCAGTTAAATCGTGACACAGATGGTTTTAAGTGTGTACTTTCTTATGGGGTAGCACATGGACAGCAAGGTTGTAATTTTGACGCTTTACAGAAACAGGCTGATGATAGAATGTATGATATGAAAGTAGCTCTTAAAAAGAAATTTGGAGAGCCTTTGAGGTAGTTATATGCAGATTCTAGTTTTCACAATAAATAATAATTATTACGGTTTAGATACTAAGTATGTAGATGAAGTTATAGTAAGACAGAAATTAACACCAGTACCTAATTCAAGCGATTGTATAGCAGGTCTGACTTATGTTCGTGAGTCTTGTTATGTATGTATTGACTTAAGTAATACATTATTTAAAATAAGGTCTAAATGGTCAAGTACACAAAAGTTTTTATTAACTTCTTATAATAATAGACTTATATCTTATATTGTTGATGAGGTTATAGGTGTTTATACTGTAGATTTAAATAGTATAAAGTCAAATAATGTATTAGGGGTAGATAGAGACTTATTAAAGGGTTTTATTTTTGAAAATAATACAATTATAACTTTATTAGATTTACATGGAGTTAATCAAGCATCAAGTTGTTAATGACTTGGTGCTTTTTTATATAAGTTATGACTTACTTTTTTATAAATTTTTTACATGTATATTTGATTTAGTATTATTATAATTAGCACTATTTTACGGAGGGTATCCTATGAATTAGATTATATTACAAGATGATATTTTTCTAAATAAGAAAGACTTAAAAGTAGGGTATGTTTACATTAAAAAAGAGGGTATTTTACTTCTTTATATAGGTAAAGATAACTTCGATAGATTTGTTTTCTATAATTTAGCTAGTGTATTATTTGAAGGTGCAGGTAGCTATAGATGTATAACTTTAGCACATTATAACTTACAAGTTAATGCACTTATTTCTTTATGCGAGTCTATAATGCATCAAAAATGTGATTATAATCAAATTTTAGTTTTAAAAGGAATGCCTAAGCTATATGCAAAATTTGGATATGTGAACTATGTTAAAGAGTTACCTGCTGGGTACACAAAGAATAAAGTTCTAAACACAGATTTACCAGTTATTACTTTCAGTGATAAACCTACTAAGATAGATACACCTTTTATTAAAGCTAAAGATTTAGTTCCAGGTGAGTTGTATTATAGTGGTAGCTTATGGAGGTCTTTATATTTATATCGTAGAGATAGCATAGGTAATTTCTGTTGGTATTTTGTTGGCAGTGCAAGTATTTTGATGCGTAATAATTTTAATGAATATTATTCATGTATGGATAGAACAAAGTTCAATAAAAAAGTAAAAAGATTAATAGATGCATCGAATGACCCAAATGCATGTATGTATGATGATGCATATAAGTTATTGCAGTTAAATTGGAAAGCTGATTTAACAGGATTTAACTTAGGATAGGAGGCTTTATATGTTTTATATAGACCATTATTGTGATGATGGAAGAATTGCAGTGGCTGATTCAGATGATGGAGTTATTGAAGTAATAACAAAACAGCAACTGCAGGAATATGCAAATCAGGGAATACAAATTTTAACTTGGCAAGATGCTAAGGGTTTTGTTACAACTAGGATGAATAATAATTGTAATTATTGTTTATGGCGAAAGTTAAATAGAGGTTGTAGTGAAGATGAACTTATGGATTATTTTCAGAAGTATTCAAATTATACAGTAGTTCATAACTCACAGTTCTCAGGGGTAGACTACAATTCTAGATGTCGAATTTTTAAGTATAATGAAGTTTCAAATTACTTTGTGATTGTATTATTTTTAAAGGGTGGCTTTCCTCTTATAATGCGAATTAATGATTCTTATGAGTGTATAGCTCAAGTAATTGAGACTCCTTGTAATTTTAAAAGTTATCCATCTTGTTCTGGATTTCTTATTAAACAATTATTAAAACGACAAAATATAAATGAAAGTTTTAATATTGTTTCAGATGAAGTTTACCTATTACTATATGAGCGTTATACAGGAGATATTATTTTATTTAATCAATATACATTTGATATATCATATATTAAAGGAAAGGGAGTAGTTTTATGCTAGGTATTACTGAATTTAATGACTTGTATGATAAGGTATTTGATGAAACTGGAGCTATTAAAGCAGTTGGGCGAGATTGTACAAAGTCTTTAATTGAGGCTTGTGAACAATTCTCAGATAATGTTGATTTTGGTAATAAGTCTACAGGATTTATGAATGTAGAAAATATACAGCTTTTAAAAAATATGTTGCAGAGGGTTTAATATGTTTCTTATTAGTTAAGGAGGTGAGTTTATGTACTATATCACTAAAATGAATGAAAGGAGCGTTTGGGTAAAAGATACAACAGATGGAGTTGTTGAAAGATATAGTAAATATGGTGTTTTGGGCTATGAGAAAATGGGTATTAGAATTCATGGTATATTTCATTATTTAGGTAAAATATATTTCAGTGCTTATTCTGATGTTAGTGCTAAACTCCTAACTACAAATATTGGAACACCTATAAGAGTTAAGGTTTCTAAAGGTTTAGATTATAAGCAAACTTTGTATCTTGGTTCACAGTTTAAAGATGGTAAAGAAATATTTATGTTCTTTGATGACTCAGGGGTAGACGGTTATTTTGGTCTTTCTGCACAATTTCTTTATAGTAATGATGGGTTTGACCTAGATTTCAGTAATAATGACCCTGCAAGAGTTTTGACTCTTACAAAGAGATTAAAGGATTCAGGAGGTTTTTAATATGGCGAGTTTTGCATCTTTTACAAAAGATATTTTACAAAATAGAACTGAATATTTTAGTCAGCCAAAAATGATTAAAGATATGCTGCAAGTACATGCTAATTTAATAGATTGTAAAGAGTTTAATCAATTGCAAACACCAATATTAACTGTAACAGGAGGTTGTAACTATACTGAAAAGGACATCTTATTAGGTTTACAGATTTTAAAAAAGAAGGGTTATTCTTCATTTGTATTTGCAGAGAGTAGCACTTATTGCTTAAAGTTATTACATGATATATTGTATGTTTCTGAAAATATACAAGATTGCCCATCTTGCAGCATCAGTTCTACATATGATAAAGTAATAACTACTCGTTGGGGCGATAAACGAACGATATCAGGGGTAGTCATCAAATTAACAGAGAAGAAAACTATTATACATTAAGGAGGTAAAGTTATGTTTTTTGTAAGTAATATTTTAGGTGATATAATTTCGATAACAGATACTGAAGATGGTGCTGTTGAAAATTATAATAAGGATGATGTAAGACAGATTATGTTATCAAATCCGGATATGATAATTAAGGGAGTTGGTATTGCAGCTACAAATCCGATGAATTTAAAGTTTAAGTTTGTAGTTTATGAACTTTCAGATATTGAGAGGGCAATATTAGCTGGAGCAAAGCCACCTATTACTAAATTCTGTAGATTACCAGAAGACATACAAGCAAGAAATCATTATTATTGTAGTAGTTGTGAATCAGTTTTACCTAACAATAAGCCAACTAAATGTCCATTTTGTCATAAAGGTATTATTTATCCTAGTAAGACTCCATCAGCAAACTTCACAACGGATACAGCAGGTGTAAGATATTTTTATTCTAGTGTAAATGGGATTAGAAATATGCTTAGAGATAGGATGTTTAGATATGCTTAATAATTATGAGATTACTGAGGACATTAAAGAGTTTATATTAGGCGGTAAAGCAGATTTCACAATATTACAGGAGAGTACAGAAAGGACTCCAGAACAGCAGTACAAATATAGAGTCACTATACCGAAAGATGCTGAGCCATCTACAACTTCAGTTTGGTATGTTTCTACAGAGTTAGATAGTTCTAATTCAGGAGTTGAGATAGACGGTAAAAATCTCAAATATCAGGGGTATCTCAAACGGGATTTATCTTTTAATATAGGTGCAAAAGGTATTGAAGACTATAATCAAAAGTCTATTAATGGACTTATTTGGGTATTAAGACACGCAAGCAATTTACCTAGTGCTGTACACATTTATCATCATGGTAAATGTAGTGTATGCGGTAGAAAACTTACTGATGCAAAGAGTTTAAGATGTGGAGTCGGACCTACTTGTCGTAAAAGAGTAGGTATTATTGATTAAGGGACAGAATTATGGTATAAGCGTTTTATATTTCTAAGTTTAGAAATAGCAGTAATAAAATAACAGGATATAGAATAAACATAAATGTGATAAAGTATTAAGTTATGTTAAGTAATAATAGAGGAGGTTTTTTAATGTCGAAGAATTATGTAGTAAATTGGAGACAAGGAATGTCTGCAGGTAGACCTTTACAATTTACAGCCAATTCACCAAAAGAGGCAGCAGTTAAAGCAGGAAAATGGCTAGGCTTTAAGGTAGAGGAAAAGATATGTGGTGAAAAGAATTCATATATTTCATCTTCAGATGAATTTGACGGAGCAGTGCCTTTGAATTTATGTGTTTTTGAGCGAGATAAGCCATTAAAGTTTCATTATTATAACATTACAAAATAAGGGGGATTTTATGTTTTATATTTCAAATCGTGTGGATAATAATCATTTTTGTGTAAAAGATACAAGTGATAATGTTGAAGAAGCTTATACTTCAGAGCAGTTAAAGGAAATAAGCAAAACGATAGACATAAATGGGGTAGGTGATGAGGGTATTTGTCCAGTTAAGACTCCAAAAGAAATTGTTTCTCTTTTAATGCATAATGATTTATATTTAGCAGTAAGTACTATGCCTTTTTATATAGATTTTGGTATTAGATTAAAGTCTAAGCCAACAGGAGGAGAGATGAATTTTGTACATCATAAATGTGTAAACTTCTGTAGAAAAGATGTAAATAATTTTACATTAGATTCAGGTAACTCAAAGTCAACTCAGTTTAATGTTACTCTAGATGATGTACTTGTATATTTTAGTCAATATCAAGGCTGGACAATAACAGAGGCTAAGAGGGGTAGATACTAATGAAGAGAAATTGTTTTGTTTTATTAGCTTGTTTAATGCTAACAGGTTGTTCAGTTTCAACACCATATGGCACAGCAAAGCTTACATTTGATTCGAGTGAGATTTCAGACAAAGTTGTATACACCGATGATAATGGTAAATCTGTTGTGTTAAATACTTCAAGTGCTAAATTATATGTAGACCAGTTACTCGATTCAGTCGATTTACCTCAAGGTACTAGTACAGATGACTTAAAAAGTTATGTGTATTCGAGTTTAGACAGTTTAGGTATTGACTTAGATAATCTTGATTTTAGTGATAAAGAAAAAGTATCTGAAGCTGAGGATAGTATTAAAAACTCTTTAGAAGAACAAGGGGTAGATACTTCAGATTTAGATATTGATTTAGAGTCAATAAAGGAGGCTGAGTGATGTCTATATATGAGCAAAGAGCCATACAGTGGTGTGAAAGATATGGTATTGTCGAGTATAAACTTAATAAGAATTTATTAGTATATAATGTTTCTTATCCTGCATATCTTGGAAATCCACATTATACTATAAAACATACTGTAAACTTAGATACAATGCAGGAAACAACTCAACAGTTAAAGAGATATGACCCTAAAGGAGTATACAATAGATAGGAGGTTATTATGTATTACATTGAGAAGAAACGTTTTTATGAATATGATGATATTCAGCATATGATAAATTTTTTATATTCAAGTCAAGTTGCTTTGAGTAAAATGAAACATGCTCTTGAGGGGTACAGTAGAGCAGATATAAATGCTATACTTTACACTATCAATGAAAGAAATGCCGAATGTTTTGATAGGTATGATTCAGCTGTATCAGAAATTTTCATTTGTGAATTTGAGAGATGTTTCTTACATAATGATATAATATTACAATATTATGTAATAAAACATGATGATGCTTATTTTGAGGTTATAGACCTTGAAGATGGAACTAAAGAAACTTTAACAAAGTCTGATTTAGTTAATGCAAAAGACTTAGGCTTAAAAATTGGTAATTATAATATACTAGTTAAGCATAAGTGGTTCTAATTATTATTCAGGAGGTAAATTATAATGGCTAAGAAAGAAAAAGCTCATATTATTGCATATCAAGGAGGAGTACCAAAGGGGTATGTTAAGGCAGTATCATATAGTAGAAATACATTTGAGTTAACTCAGAATAAGATGGAGGCTAAAGGTTATGCTACAGCCAGTCATGTTCAAGGAGAAATAGATGTTTTAACAAGAATGGGTTTTGCTTACGGATATACATTCATTTATGATTAATTGTTGTACCTCTGTTATTTATAATATGTTTAAATAATGGAGGTATTTTTATGAAAACTTTTAATCGTTGCTTAGTTATAGTATTAACCTTGATTACTTGTTATTTTTACTTGATGTATATTGAAGGTTTATATGAAAACTTTGATACAAGTAAAATACATAAAGTAGAAGGGGTAGTCACTGAGTGTTCTAGTTTACCTAGTACAAAAATTATTAAGGTATATTATAATGGCAATTCATATCAGTTTACTGTTGATAGTAGTTACAAAATTACAGGTTCAGATAAAGGTAAACCTATTGATTTATATACTTACAATAATATAGTTGATTTATCTGAAAATATGGTCATAAGTGACATATATAATATGCCATTTATGTATTGTGGTTTGATATTGATTGTATGTATTGGATTTGTTGTAATTGCAATATTAGAAGGAACTTTTAAAAATGAGTAATTATTATGAGGGTTATCAGTTAGATGACATGGTTGATTGGGAATTATCTGAAAGCATTAAGGAACAGCTTGATGCTTGTATCTTTTTAGTTGATAATGCTTATAGTTTACGAGTAGTTGAAAGAAATACAGGTATTTCACGCTCTAAACTGTCAAGATTTATAAATAATCAATTAAAGACTGTTTCTTACGAATTATATCAATGTTGTAAGCGACAGTTGGTGAAAAATAAAGGTAAGTACTTTAAATAGTAAAAATCAAGTTTTTAGCTTCAAATTTGAGAATTTTTTAAGATATTAATTTACTTTATAAAATAGCGGATAAATTTTATGAAACTTGAGTGTAATTTTGTATTTGATATAATGGTTAAGTATTTAATTTAAAACAAATATTAAGCGGATATTAAAGTTTTATTATTACTATTATATTTTCAAATTTCAAAGCTATTGATGATAGTCTAAAGTTTGCTTTAAAAGTAAATTTTAGTAATATTTTTATAGAGAGGAGTAGACGAGTTGAAAAATCATTTATCTTTAAGACTTTATCCAAATAAGGATTATGTAGTGAATGTAGTATCAGATGTAAATTTGGCTAGTCATATTAAGTACAATAGCACTTTTAGGATTGGTTGTATTCTTTACATAGATGGAGTACGCAAGACGAATGGTTGTCTAAAAGAGGAATACTTAAAGGACTATGATGATTATGCAAGTAATCTTTTAAAGACTTTAGATATAAATTTAACAAAAGAAACTACACCTTTTCGATAATATACTCTTGACTTTTTATAAGTTTTGTGATATAATATATGTATTAATTGGAGGCTACAAATATGGTAAATTTTGAAAATATTTGTACTGAAAATGAAATTTCAACCGCTGATGCAGTTAATACAAGATATAATATTATTAAGGAGTATATAACTGCCAAAATAGATGATTCTTATCATAGTAGTTTTGGTAATGAAATTATTAAGGTTACTTGATGTGTTGTTCTTGAGGCATAACAGAAGAATAAATATTCAAATAAAGCAACAAAAACTTAGTAATAAGGGGTAGATTATGAAACTTATTATCTTAATAGGTTGTTCAGGAAGTGGAAAAACATATTTTACTAATCAGTTTTTGAAGAAATTTCCAGATTGGGTTGTTGTTTCTTCAGATGATTATAGACTAAGTAGAGATGGAAAAATTAATTTTTTAAGTAAGCCTTTTAGTACTTTTAATACGGTAGACGGGTTAGTATTAGATGCACTTGAGGATGGTAAAAATGTTATATATGATGCTTGTAATTTAACCAGATTTAGACGAAGTAGACTATTTAGTAAGTTATATAGGTATAGACATCGCTTAAAAGTGATAGGGGTAGTTTTCAATACGAGGTTTAAAATTTGTGTTAAGCAGGATAAAAGTAAACTGAGACAGCATCATGTTGGCAGATATAATATCTTTATTATGAAAGTTTTAGCTTACATAAATACACCAAAGATGACTGAGGGTTTTAGTATTTTAACAACACCAAAGTCTTTATACAATATTCTGAAATGATTAACTTATAGGAAAAGTTAATAAAACTCTTAGCTAATAAAGTTGGATGAAACAATGGTATAGCACTGCATTTAGTATTAACATCTAAGCATTTTAGATAAGTTGATATGTTCTCATAATTTATTACATTTTGTAATACGAGAAAGTGTATTATATAAGTAGATATCCTAAATCGAAAGTATAGACTTTATTAGTAGTAACTAAGAGTTAATGATGTAGTACCACCAAGCGGTCTGAAGCTAGTGGAGTTATACTTAGGCATCGAAGGATTTAGGAGGTTACTTGAAATATTGGGCTATCGCCAAGCGGTAAGGCACAGGGTTTTGATCCCTGCATTTCGTCAGTTCGAATCTGACTAGCCCAGCTGATGCACTGTTTTTTCCATTTTGTAAGACTCCTCTAATTTTATTTTATTTTATTATAACAACAGTGCATTTATTAGGTCACTCAGAGAATATCTGAGTGACTTTTAAATTAATAAAAGTGTAGGAGGAGCAGCTTTGAGATTAAGTGATTTAGAGACAGGTACAATAGTTACAATAAATGTTACTGATTTTGAGAGAAGCGTAAGAGTTGAAAGTGAAGTTTTATCTGTTTCTGTCGAGGATAGATTATTTGTGGAAAAGGCAGTTAAAAGTTTACATAAAAATGTATTTTGTATTTTGGAGTTAATTACTGAGGGAAATTTAGTAATAAATTTTCTTAGTGTTAGGGTAAAATGTATATTAACTGCTTTAATAGGTGATAGACCTTATTCTTGGAATGATGTTAAAATAATAAAGCTTAAGTTGCCAGAGGCAGGTAGTTGTCATATTGTTTTATGCGATGATGATGTAGATACCTTTAATAGACGGAGAGAGTACAGACAGTGGTTAGGTTATAATGCACTCTGTAAATTTGGTGATTCTAAAGTACCTAAAGATATATTATTGCGAGATTTAAGCCTATCAGGGGTAGGTTTTTTGTGTAGCACAGAGTTACCTGTTGAAGTTGGGTTAAAAGTTAGCATTCAGTTTCATGATGAGTTTAGAAATAGTGTAAGTGATAAATATAATTCAAAGTTATATACAATTAATGCTATTATTGTGAGGTATGTACCAACAAATAATAATAAGTTATTAGTTGGTTGTGTTTTAGATAGAGAGTATGAAGATATTACAAAGATGATTTTCTCTAAGCAAGGTAAACTTCTTGCAACTGCTAAGAGAGATTCTTATAAAAGAGATAGAAATGCTTTATTAGCTCAGGAGTTAAAAAAGGAGATGGAAAAGAAATGAATAAAGATATGGAGAAAAGAAGTAAATATTTATCATATATTTTAAGACATAAACCAGAAGAAGTTAATAGTAAACTTGATGAGTATGGCTGGCTACCAGTTAAAGACTTGATAAAAAATTCTGATTTTACAAGAGATGAGTTAATATCTATTGTGCAGGCAGATACAAGATATGAATTTTCTAGTGATTTATCTCAGATTAGAGCTTTTCATGGTCATTCTGTAAAGGGTATTAAGTATCAAAATGAGATTACAAAGCCAATTCCATTATACCACGGAACTTCTATTGAAAATTATAATAAGATTGTAAAAAGTCAGGCTATATTACCTATGTCAAGAGCTCAAGTTCATATGTCTGCAAGTAAAGAGGATGCTATACGAATAGCTAAAAGACATAAAGGTGATTCAGTTGTACTTATGATTGATACAGAGTCTTTGTTAAGCATAGGACATCATATATACAAATCTGAAGATAATGTTTATCTTGTAGATAAAGTTCCATTAAGTTGTATAGACGGTATTTTAGAGATGTAGATACTATTGACTTTTATAGCAGTTTGTAGTATAATAATAACATAAGGAGGATATCTTATGGAAAATTTTGATGTTGATTTAGCTCTTAGATTAGCTTTAGATAGCAAAAAGGCTGAAGAGTCAGATAGTATGATTTTATATGCAAGTAATCTAGGGGTAGTTAAAAAGAAACATAGTCTTAAAAGCTTATATAAAGATTTGAGAAATATTAATTTAGATTTGGAGGTTTAGTTATGGAAGTAGGTTACAGGTATTCAAAAAATGTAATTCAGTCGTTTAATAAGCAGAAAGATATGGCATATGCAGTTATAAATCTTATGGGTTATTCTGTACTTTCTGTAAGCTTTAAGAATACTAAGAGTACACCAAAAGAGGTTATACTTCTTAGAACTTCTTCTACGGAAGAGATTGTTATAACTATAAGTAAAGATGGTGTAAAATTAGAGGCTTAGGAGGTTTTATGTCAATTTGAATTACTGGAGATTGTCATGGTAATTTTAACAGATTTACACGAAAGCAACGAGAAAAGCTTGATATAAAGCCAGATGATTATGTAATAATCTGTGGTGATGTAGGTTTACTTTGGGCAGATGATAAGGAATTTCAGTATAATTTAGAGTTTTTTAAAACTGTGCCATTTACTATTCTTTGGGTAGCAGGTAATCATGATAACTATAATATGATTGAGCAGTATCCTTTAAGTGATTGGCATGGAGGAAAAGTTCGTCAAATTATACAGGATAAGGTTATATATCTTGAACGAGGTCAGATATATAATATTGAGGATAAAACTTTCTTTTGTTTAGGTGGGGCAAGTAGTCATGATATTGAAGATGGTATACTCGATAGAAATTCAGATAGTTTCAGGGGTAGATTAAAGACACTTAAAAGACTTAAGAAAAAGCATTATCGTATATTAAATGAGTCTTGGTGGAGTCAAGAATTACCTACTGAAGATGAATTAATTAGTGCTTTAGAGGTTTTACAAAATGCAGACGATAAAGTTGATTATATTATAACCCATTGTTGTTCTAGCAGACTTGAGGAATTGTTAGGGTATAAAAATCACGATAGCTTGACTGATTTCTTTAATTACATTGATGCTTTTGTAGAGTTTAAGCATTGGTATTTTGGACATTATCATCAGGATTGTGTAATATCTGATGAAAAGCATACAGTCGTTTACCAAAAGTTCAGAAAGGTAGAATAATATGCAATATGTAAAGCCATGTCCTTTCTGTGGAAGTAGTAATATAAAGTTTAGTTGTAAAGTTGTTAATAGAAAGCGAACAAGTTCTACATATCACGCTTGTATGTATTGTGATGATTGTAAGGCTAGTAGCCCTAGAGTTTTAGCTCATATAACTGTTGGAAATTATAGATTACTAGATACTGATGAGTCGTTTAAGGAGCAAGCATTAGAACTTTGGAATAAGAGGATGATATAATGAATGTATATAAGAAAGTATTAGTAGAGTTAGAGAAGGAACAGTCTTTTAAAGCTCAAATAAATAATTTAATTAAATTAGAGTATGAGACTGAGGATTATGAATTAAAGAAGCGAATAGTTAATTGGGTTGATATTTTACATAATGCTGAAATTTATAGGCAAGGAAAGCTATTTATTATTGCTAAGGAATATTTAGCTGAACGAAGTCCTGTAAAGCAGGAATTACGAGATTATTGTACTACATGCATTCAGTCACAGCAACCAGAATGGCAGATTTTAGCCTTAAGATATGGATGGAGACCAATGAATTAGGAAGTTCAAAAAGAACTTCCTAATTTTTTATTGACTTTTTTGAAGTTTCATGGTATAATTATTATAATAACAGATTTAGGAGGTTTTAATATGATATTATGTAAACGAAGCTTTAAGGCAGATACACAGCTTGTAACAGCTAATGGTATTAAGGAAGATACATTGACTGTTGAAGAAACATTAGTTACTTTTGATAATCGTATGAAACATTATGTAGTTGAAGAAAATATAACTTATGAGATTACAAATCAAAGTTGCAGTAACAAAGATTTTGATAGCATACCAGTGTATTTAAGACATAGTAAGTCTATACTTGATGTTATTGAACGTTTTAAGGAAGATACTGGTTATACTTATGTAAATGTTCATGTATTGAGTAGAACAAAAAATGTAAAAGAGATAGTAGATGCAGAGGAATATAAGTTAGCTCTTTTCTATGCAAATTACTTTGTTTTTGATGGAGACCCTAGTTATGTTCTTCAGGCTACTAGAGCTAAGTGGACTCAGCCAGATACATATACTAGAGATGAATGTAAATATGGTTGGGAATTTATAGCAGAGATGAATGGTTGGGAAAGACCATTAAATGAGAGTAGTTCAGATGAAGTTGACGAATAATATAGTTAAAGTAGCAACTCGCACAATATATAATACTGTGTGAGAAGATTGAATAATTACAGAAGTTATTTTAGAATGTGATGAAAATGCAAAGCATTATTATTGCAAGTCTAAGTTTATTTGTACTATAGCCGATTTAGACAATAAGACAGATATAATATCTGAAGAGGTTAAAAATAATACAAATATTATGCAAATAGTAGCTAAGTTTAAGGACTACTTTAACATAAATTCAGTTCATATAACTGATAAGGGATATCCTGTTGAAGTTTGCGAGGCTACAGATGTTAAAAAATATTTCAGTAATTTATGTAAGGCAGATTATAAAGTTTCAGATTAGTATATGGAGGATAAAGATGTGATAATTTCTTATAGAGAAATTAATGATAATTTCAAATTAGACGATGAAGTTTGGGCTTGTGCATATAAGTCAACAAGTGATAAAGAGGGCAGAAGTAATTATTCTAAACCAGTCAGGGGTAGATTAGTTGCAGAAAACACTAAAAGTCGAGATGAATTTAGACAAAGTAGGGGTTGCACAGATATTAGAGCCTTTATACCTTATAAGAAAAATGATAAGGACTTAGCTTGGAGTAAGGCTGTAACTATCTATTCTAGATATTTCACTGATAATGAGGCTGAAAGTAAAGAATATTACAATAAACTTATCAGAGAGCAGATTCAGTGGCATCAGTCTGAAATTGAAAAGCTAAAGAATGAAATATATGTTTAAGGCATAGTTATTATAATGATACTTTGTTATTAGTTGAATAGGAGAAAATTATGGAAAGTATAAATTCAACACAGTTACTGAAATTAAAGAAATATTTAAAGACTTTTAGTATAAAGTATACAGATATAGCTAAGGCATTAGATTTAGATAACTCAACTGTAGGGAAGTATTTTAATAATGGAACTAAAATGAGCTTATCTAGATATTTAGAAATAATACAAGTACTTAAGAATATGGCACAAGAAGATGATTTAAAGAACTTCATAATTGATAATTGGTTGAAAGTAGAGACAGTTGAACAAAAGAAAAAAGGTCTAAAGCAATTAGCAAGTAAGTTAGAAGTATTAGCAATAGAATTAAATGATATAATAGGAGAGTAAAATGTTTGAATTAAATGGAAAGTATAACTCATGTAAGGTTTTTACGGATAATTGTGATAATGAAACAATATCACAGTTAACTGCTTTATTAAACCAAGAAAGTGTAAAAGATTCGAGAATTAGAATAATGCCAGATACACATGCAGGAAAAGGTTGTGTCATAGGTACTACAATGACAATTAATGATAAGATAGTACCTAACTTAGTTGGAGTAGATATAGGCTGTTTCACTGGTGATACAGAAGTGTGGTGTTCAGCAGGCTTTTATAAGCCAATAAAAGAACTCGCAGAACGTAATAAAGAATATATAATGGTGGATTCATATGATGAAGAAAACAATAGTTTTGTTATTACTAAGGCTACTGCTTTTAAGACAAGAGAGAACGCAGAGTTAGTTGCAGTAACATATGTACGTGAAAGTAAGTTTGAATCACAGGTTGCATCTACGACAGTTAGATGCACACCAGACCATAAGTTTTTGGTTGCATTGGAGAACACACATAAAGCTCATTATAATAATGATACTTTATACTGGAAAGAAGCTGAGAAACTTAAGAAAGGTGAAAGAATATGGGCTGAAGATGAGGTACTAACTGTAGAGAGTGTTGAAAGACTTGAGGAACGTGAGGATGTATACTGTTTAAATGTGCCAGAATTTCACAATTTTGCTATTAAGTTTGGTGCTATTGTTCATAATTGTGGTATGAGAGCAGTTAAACTTGCAGAGAAGCACTTAGATTTACCTAACCTTGATAGTGTTGTTCATAAATATATTCCAGCAGGTTTTGAGATACATGAAGAAGCAATATCAACATCAGGGGTAGCTGATATTTTAGCACCAATAAATGTAGATAAAGCTTTCAAGTCACTTGGTACTCTTGGTGGAGGAAACCATTTTATTGAGATAGATATGGATAAAAATGATGATTATTGGCTTGTAATTCATACAGGTTCAAGACATCTTGGTATAGAGGTATGTGATTACTATCAGAATTTAGCTTATGAAAACCTTAAGCTTAAAGAACATAATGGTAAAACTATTCAGGAGTTGTCAAGAGAACTTGTAGATGAATATACAAAAGCAGGTAGAAAGAAGGAAATCAGTAAGGCACTTACTAAATTGCGTAGCGATTATAAAGCAACTCATGTCACTATTCCTTTTGAACTTGCATATTTAGAAGGTAAGGCAATGCAGGATTATTTACACGATATGAAACTTGCACAGGAGCATGCAGAAATTAATCGTGAAACCATTGCAAAGCAGATTTTGAAATATGCAAAATTAACAGAGGTAGAAAGCTTTGATACTATTCATAATTATATTGATGTTGACAATATGATTTTGCGTAAAGGTTCAATATCTGCACAGAAGGGTGAGAAAGTTATTATTCCTATGAATATGCGTGATGGTTCTTTGATTTGCATTGGTAAGGGTAATTCAGATTGGAATTATTCTGCACCACATGGAGCAGGACGTATTTTATCTCGTAGTAAGGCTAAAGATACTATATCTATGACTGAGTATCAGGAGAGCATGAAAGGTATTTATACTACTTCAGTTAACAGGGGTACGATTGATGAAAGTCCTATGGTATATAAGCCTATTGAAGAAATTATGGAAAATATTAAAGATACGGTAGAAATTGTCGATATAATTAAGCCAGTATATAATTTTAAGGCAGGTGAGTAACATGAGATTAATTAGTTTACCAGTAGGCACTACATTTTATGTTATAAATGGTAATTGGAGAGGATAGATTGTTTTAGATAAGGATTTTGATAAAGCAGTTAAAATTCTACCTAACCATACAAGAAGAATGTCTTACGGTTTTTGTTTTGACCCTACAGAGATTGAAGTTCTTCAAACTCAGCAGTATAGGAAGATTAATGAAAGTGATAATCTTGAACTTTCCGATATCAAATACCCAGAAGATACGGGGGTAGTTCCAGATTCTAGTATGGAATATTTTAATTATTTAGTAAGTAGTTTGTATTGACATTTTTTAAGTTATATGTTATAATAAATTATAAAATAAATTGAAAGGAAAATGAGAATGATGTTAAACTTAAATCTTATGCATTCAGAATATGATTTCTCTAGCTTCGATAGTTATATTATCGAGGCTTATTGTAGTGCATAAGGATTTGAGGATAGCTAAATTTCATTTGACTTAAGTTATAAAGCCATTTTGAGGTTAGTTCCTCAAGATGGCTTATTTTATTGCTTAGGAGAAATTGCGTATGAGTAGTGATGATTTGAGTGATGAATATTTTATTGATTATCAAGGCTTACATTAGGTAGGCTTAGTTAAGGTCACCCATTTTTAGTTGTAAAAATAAATATAAATTTCTTTTGAAAAAGTGTTGACAAGTCTTTTTGGCTATGGTATTATATAATTGTTCCAAAGAATAGGAATTTAAAAATATGGCTCGTTGGACAAGCGGTCAAAGTCGCCACCCTTTCACGGTGGAGAGCGTGAGTTCAAATCTCACACGAGTCATTTATGCGAGAGTATTCCGTAGGGGTAGCGGTGCAGACTGTAAATCTGTTGGCTTAGGCTTCGAGTGGTTCGACTCCATTCTCTCGCATTTAATTTTTTATGGCTCATTCGCCTAGTAGGTTATGGCACTTGCCTGTCACGCAAGCATAAGGTGGGTTCAAATCCCACATGAGTCGCTCATTTAATTATTAAGAAAGGAAGTGGTAAATATGTTTAGCGATTTTAAGACTAAGTTAGAATTTATCATGCTCTCGTAGCTCAGAGGTAGAGCACTTGATTGAAGCTCAAGGTGTCGAAAGCTCAAAACTTTCCGAGAGCACTATGGAGTGTTGGCTCAATTGGTACAGCAGTGGTCTTGAAAACCACCATTCGTGAAAGCGATATCTGAGTTCGAATCTCAGGCACTCCGTTGTAATGTAAATATGTGGGGTTCACAGATATGTGAGTCTAGTAAGGTTCGAATCCTTACATAAGATAACTTGGGAGACTAAAGATGGTTCGATTCCATCCACTTACATTATATGCAGTGTTGGCAGAGTTGGTATTGCACCAGATTGCTAATCTGAGGTCATCGTTTATTCGGTGCGTAGGTTCGAGTCCTACACACTGCGTTATAGCCTATTGGACAAGTGGTCTAAGTCGTCACCCTCTCAAGGTGGAGTCGAGAGTTCAATTCTCTCATAGGCTATTGTGTTAGTAGCTTAGTTGATTAAAGCATCAGAATATGACTCTGAAGAGCGTGGGTTCAAATCCCACCTAGCACCTCATAACTATATAGCTCAGTTGACTAATACGCTTGTTTTAGGTATAAGAGGTCATTGTTTCAAGTTTGGTTATTTAAACTAAGCTTAAAAACTTATAAAGGAGAATAAAACTATGAGTGATGGGTATGGATTGCTATTTTAATTAAGGAGACATATTATGAAAAAGTTATCAAGAAGCTTAGAGCAATTGAAAAATTCAGTAAACAGTTCTAAAAACCGAAATATAAGATTTGTTAATGTTAAAGATGTTAGGCAGTGTAAATGCTGTGGAAGCATAATTGGAGTAGGCGATACTTGTCTTACTGTAAATAAGAAAAAAGAGGGCAGAAGATGGATTTGTTTATCTTGTATGGATACTATTTTGGAATATAAGGAAACAAAAGCACAAATGGGCTGTGTTCCATTTGGAGATGAAGGTGCTTACATGGCTTTATGTGATTTTGCAGCAGAGCAAGAGGCAGAATTATATGATAGAGGTATTTTGCATTAAAGATTTGGTTAGATAACATTAGACCATGATTTTGGTAACTTTGTAAAATAATGCTGTATAGCTTAGGGGTAGAGCAGGTTCTTCATACGGACAAGGTCACTGGTTCAAATCCAGTTACAGCAATTTAATATATGGCTCTATAGTTCAGTTGGTTAGAACGCTATCCTGTCACGGTAGAGGTCAAGGGTTCAAATCCCTTTAGAGTCGCTAGATACATTTTAATAAGCTTATAGGATTGTAACAGACGATTGTGTAAACTGACTCAATCTTTGATTGGTATGCGAAGAAGTCCAGAAAAAGTAGAACTAATATGGTTGAAAAATCATACCTATAAGGAAAATGCTTAATGTATCTTTTATGCAAGCTTAGCTCAGTTGGTTAGAGCACTCGCCTGATATGCGAGAGGTCATCTGTTCAAATCAGATAGCTTGCATTTTTTTTCCAGTCTATAAAAGTAAAAGTTGTCTTTTAATCCTTGAAATATATAATGTTCTTATTACAAATTTATTTTTAAGGAGGATTTTGTAATGAATAAGGCAGAGTTAGTTGAGGCAGTTGCTAATAAGTCAGGTATTTCTGTAGCATCTGCAGAAAAGGCTGTAAAAGCATTTACAGGGGTAGTTACTGATGCACTTGCTAAAGGTGATAAGGTACAGCTTATTGGTTTTGGTACTTTTGAAGTATATCAGAGAGCCAAGAGAGAAGGTATTAATCCAAAGACTAAGGAGAAGATTACTATTCCAGCTAGTACAGCAGTTAAGTTCAAGGCAGGAAAGGCATTGAAAGATGCCGTTAATGCATAAAACCGTTGCCAAAAATAGCCTACAGACCTCAGTTAGAGGTTCACGATAGTGCAAAGCAAAGGATATAAGTTAAGCGTAATGGCTATACGAGACTTAGAGAGTATGCTGAGCCAGTTGGTTTACACAACGGTCACCAACAATCAGGGGTAACTACTAAGTTGCCCCTATTTTACTATTTAGGAGTTTACAATGAAGTTTTTAATCGGAATTAGATGCCGGAATAAGTTAGTAAAGCAAAATCGTAGGTATTTATTATTTGATGAAAAGTCTAATGGTACTTTTAAAAATTTTTCTTATTGTCAGACATATACAGATGGTAGTTTAGAAGACCATATTTTGCTTGCACAGGACTATGATACTAAGGAAGTTTCTGAAGTAAATTTATCAAGTTATGTATATGATTGTTTAAATCATAAATATAATTGGAATAATGATATTGTAGGTATAACTATAACATATGGTTCTAGAAATTTATTAGTCAATTTTGAAATATATGATATATCTAGTATGAGAGACAAGCTAAGATTATCTGTTTTAGATTTGATTTACAAAGGTATTTATTCAGAAACAAGAGTTAATTTAAATGAAAAAGTAGTTAGTGTTTTAATACCAAACATAGCAACATCTTTAGCAGGAGGGGTAGTTGCTTGTACTAAATATTAGGGTATTTATAATACTTGTGGTTATGGCGATTTTGATAACGCCCCTCGTACAGGTGCAGTAAATTTATTAGCTGATTTAGTGATGGAGTATATAAAGCATGGAGTTTGTCATTGTTTAACTTTAGTTGATAATACACATTCACATAAGATAGTATCTTCAGGGGATTTGTATGGATATTTAAAAAGTGCAGTAGTAATTAACAAAAGGGGTAGTGATTTTACTATATCTTTAAGATGTCCTATTTATGAGGACAAATATGCAATAGCATACAAAGAGATGAATTGGACTCTATCTAAGGAGCTGATGGATAAAATTTTAATTTATGAGTCGAAGTTAAATATTTTATACCCAAATTACTTATCTTTGGCTAAAGTTTATAATAATAGATTAGATGTAAAAAATTGGAATTTGGAGGAATTTTTAAATGGAAAAGATGCTTAGAGACTTAATTAAGAAGGCTATGATTGAGAAAAATAAGTTAGCTCAGCTAACATATAAGAGTATTCTTGAAAATGCTCAGAAACTAGCTAAGGAGAAAAAAGAAGATGTAAATAGTTCATATATTATTTCAGCAGCTAAGAAGGAGATTAAGCAGTTAGAGGATTTACTTAAGTACTGCAAAGAAGGCACTGAACAGTATAATGAAACAAAGACTAAGATTGAGTTAGCTGAAGGTATCTTACCAAGAATGACTTCTAAAGAGGATATTATGAATTACTTAGTATCTGAAAATGTAGAGAAAAATATGGGTATTTGCATGAAAGCTTTAAAGTCAAGATTTAAAGATAGTCTTGATGGCAGAATAGCTTCAGGAGTAGTTAAGGAGTACATCAATGCTTAGTTAGCATTTAATTAAAAGGAGATGAAGAAATGGAAATTCATAATTTTTTAGCAGGGTACATAAAAGTAAATATACTCAGTAGAAGCTTTGCAGTTCAATTACCTTATAAGGCTTTAAGAGTAAAGTCTATCAAGGATGTCAATGAAGACGGTAATATGATTGCTATTTGCACTATGAGTGATGGAAATGATTATATAAGATATATATATAGACCTTTCAGAAATACTCAGACGAATGGGGGTAGATTATATACTTTTCAAATCAGTAGTTCTTGTGATATAATTTCGTAGCATCATCTGTATAAGATGGTGCTATTTTTAACTTCTTTCTGAATGTAGTATATAATTTTTATAAACTTTTGTTTTAAAAGGAGAGGTCTGTGTAAATGAGTGAAGAAAAGAAGTTTAAGAAGGGTAAAAATAAATTGAGTTGGAGACAGCAAAAGAAAAAACATAGATTATATTATAAGGTTATACATCAAAGTCCTAGACCAAATGGATTTGTTTACGGTTTAGAGGTTTTTTTCTCAGTTTTATTTGAGATTATTCGTGTAGCTTTGATATTTTTGAGAGACGTAATAATGTTAGGAATAATTGTAGGTAGTATTGCAGCCGCAGTTTTATTCTTTAAGGTTTATCCTACATTTGAGGAGTGGAATAATTATGCTGAACGAGTTGCTACATCAATTAATAAAGAGGATTTCAGTATTAATGAGTCTAGTCAGATTTTTGGTTCAGATGGAGAGTTAATTGCAACAGTTAAAGAGGGTGCTGATACGTCTTATTTGAGTTACAATCAGATTCCACAGTATGCAATAGATGCTTTTGTAGCTGTTGAAGATAGGTCTTTTTGGACTAATCCGGGGTATGATATCAAAGGTATTGCTTCAGCATTACTTAGTTCCTTGAAATCAGGTGATGACGCACGAGGTGCTTCAACAATAACTCAGCAGTTAGTTAAGAACGTATATCTATCTAACGAAAGAAGTATTGAGCGTAAAGTTAAGGAAATACTTATCTCACGAGCTATTACAAAGCAGTTTTCAAAACGAGAAATAATGGAGTTTTATGTAAATGATATTTGCTATGCTAACGGCATAAATGGCTTAGCAGGTGCATCTAAGGCATACTTTAATAAAGATGTTAAAGAATTGAGTCTTTCACAAATTACTTATTTATGTGCAATACCTAATCGACCTAGTTACTATGACCCTTATAAGAACCCAGATAATGCTTTAGAGCGTAGAGATAAAATCTTAGAGGACATGTGTGAATGCGGTTATATCACTAAGGCTCAGATGATAAAAGCTAAAGCTGAAAAGATTGTAATTGAAAGACCTACACAAGCCTTTAATAACTATGAAACAACATTTGCAGTCGATTGTGCCATCAAGTATTTAATGAAGCTTGATGGCTTCAATTTTAAGTATGAATTTGAAGATGATGATTCTTATAAAGCATATCACGAAAGTTACAATGAAGAATATGCAGAAATACGACATAAGTTATATACTGGAGGGTATAAAATATATACTACTTTAGATACTGAGGCATGTAATAACTTACAAGCTATTCTTGACGAGCATTTAGCTTTTGATAGTTCAATTAATGAAGAAACTGGTATTTATGAATTGCAAGGTGCAATTACTTGTATAGATAATAAAACTGGTAAAGTAATAGGGGTAGTTGGAGGTAGAAGCCAAGAGTCCGATTCACAGACTTATAGTTTCAATAGAGCTTATCAGAGTTATCGTCAGCCAGGTAGTACATTTAAGCCTATTGCAGTTTATGCACCTGCTATGATGAGTGAATATAATTATACTCCAAACTCTATTGTATATGATATAGATGTATCCACTGCAAAGAAAGCAGGGGTAGACGCACAAAAGTTAGGTGGTCAGTCCTATACATTAAGAAATGCTGTAGAGTGGTCACGAAATGGGGTAGCTTGGCAGGTTTTTGATAGGATTACACCTAGGTATGGTATGAGTTTTGTAACTGCAATGGAGTTTTCAAATATTTGTAAAGATGATTATTATGATAGTTCTGCTCTTGGAGGATTAACATATGGAGCAACTACTGTAGAAATGGCTAGTGCTTATGCTACTTTAGCTAATCATGGTGATTTTAGAGAACCTACTTGTATAAGTTCTATGATAGATAGTAAGGGTAAGGAAATATATGTTGAATATCAGCTTAAAGAGATTTATACGGATAAAGCAGCAGACGATATGATAGATATTCTTAAAGGTGTTATAGCTAATGGAACAGCAGCTAAATTAAGTTGGAATAGTTCTTCTGATATTCAGGCTTTTGCTAAAACAGGTACAACAAATGATAGTAAAGACGGTTGGCTTTGTGGTGCAACACCTTATTATACAATATCAGTTTGGGTAGGTTATGACCAGCCTAAAACTTTAAGTAACCTTTATGGTGCTACATATCCAGGTCAGATTTGGAAAGACAGTATGTTAAGTGTGACAGATGGACTTGAAGCTAAAGAGTTTGAGCGAAATGAGACTGATGAGTCCTATGTTAGCAGTAGTAAAAAAGCAACGCAAGGGTACTCATCTTACTTAGAGGGTAGAGACGATAGTGAAATGTTATCCGATGGTTATTCAGTTGCTGACTATCGTAATGATAGAGTTATTGGCGAAGATGTTCAGAAGGTTATTAATAGCATAAATAATCTCGATATGTCTATCTCAGGAGCATCAGACCAGCTTGAGCAGCTTTATTTGAAGGGTAAGAATATAATCGAAACAATATACAGTCAAAACTATACAAATGAAATGACTGAAAAGTTAGATAGTGCTTATAACGCAAAGAAGTAATATTATAGGAGTCAAGTGTTTTCTTTTGGATTCACTTGACTCTTTTTATAATACTTTGTTAAATTTACACTATATATAATAATTATTTTTTTCTTGAAAGGGTTTTACTATGGAAAATGATTTAGTGAAAAATAATATAAAGTTAGTTCATTACATAGTACATAAGTTAGGAAATTTACCTAAAGGTTTATATGAGGATTATTTTCAGGAAGGCTGTTACTGGCTAATACTTGCAGCAGAAAGGTTTGATAAATCAAAAGGTTTTGCATTTTCTACTTTTGCGGCTAATTACATATATAATGGTATTAGACGTTATAAGCGTGAAAATGGAGATGACTTTAATGGTCTAAAAGTGAGCAGGGGTATTCGGGATAATATAGCTAAAATGAATGTAGTTGCTAGTACGAATAGCTTAGACTTGGAAAATAAAGAAGATTTGAATTTAGTACTTGATTATTTAGATTTAAAGGAGTTTGAAATTCCTAGCATAACCAGTTTTGATATAGATATAAAAGGTAAGGATGGTAGTGTTTCATCTCAATATGATATAGTATCAGATATAAAAGAGCCTTTTTCAGATATTAATATGAATTATGATTTACTTGCTTATTTAAGATATATAAAACCAAAAGTTAGTAATAAAGCTTATGAGGTTATTAGTTTTTTAATTGATACTTATATACATACTGGTGATATTACTTTCACTCAGATTGAGTTAGCTGAATTGTTAGATACTTCACAGACATATATATCAAGAATTAGAGTAAAATGCTTGGAATTGTGGAAGGAGTTTTTTAACTAAAATGAGATATATAGCGGATTATAGTGTAGGTAAATGGTTACTTGTCAATACAGCTGATGCTTCAGCTAAGTGGTATACTGAAAAATACATATTACAATTAAGCAAAAAACACAAAATAAATGGAGTAGTTAATGGTGCTGTGATGATAGCTGATAGAGATAAAATCAGTTTTTATTTAAGTCATATGTTAAAACCATCAGATTATTCATTTTATTTGAAGCCTAATTGTTCGTATTATATTAGTTTTGATTTTAAATATAATTTATGGACTTTGATGGAATATGGTGAGCGAGGTGGTTATTTAGATAATTATAGATTTGTAAATTGTAATGGACTTGCTAAAACTTTAAGTGAATATCGTTTACTGAATATAGTAGGTTCAAAATATTTACAAAAAGATTTACAGAGATATTATATAATAAAAAATAGTTCTTTGATTTTTGTAGATTCTTATATCAAGGAGCAATTACAACGAGCTGGTATTACTCAAAGTGCTGTTTCAGTTTTTGCAAAGGCTAACTCATTATATATACCTTTGACTTCAGGTTTCTTTGTTGTAAATACTAAAACTAATGCATCAAGATTTGTGAGAAATTTACCTAGTGATTCTATGATATTATATTGACATTTTATAAGAATTGTGGTATAATAAATAAAATAAATTGAAAGGGAGATAAATCTAATGCAAGCAGTTGTTAAGATGACAAATTTGAATAACACATTACCTACAAGCAATTTAGTTCTCAAACCAAATTGCTTAGTTTGCGTTATCTGAATATTGTATCATCTGACTGATTGAATTTAAGATTTGTTTTGTATAGAACCTATCTGAGAAATCAGGTAGGTTTTTTGTTATTTAGGTCAGGTGATATTGGGGTAGCTTAATATCGTCAAAGACCTAAGTCACAACTTTAGTGGCTTTATTAACTATGCTTTTTTAATTCGTGAAAATTCTATTGAATTTTCTTTAAACTTTTTTCAAAAAAGTGTTGACAAATTAAAATATACATGGTATTATATATTTGTTCTTGAGGGACACCTCTTAAAAATTGTTTGTTGTTACTACGCTCTATGTTTGAGCAAATGTAGAGCGTATATGAGTGTGTAGCTCAGTAGGAAGAGCACTTGACTTTTAATCAAGTTGTCGTGAGTTCGAACCTCATCACACTCATTAAAACACCAGACCAACGGTGATGTTGGAGAGAAGCAATAAATAACTGAAGACCGTTTCATTAGCAGAATTGTTAGTTTTTCGGAGTCTAACTTGAGATTAAATACCGAATAGATGTTAATTTATTGTGGAAGACCATATCATTAGCGGATAGCATAGTTTTCTGGAGTCTATGCTTTTAAATAATAGCACTTGGTTATTAACCGAGATATTGTGGTTCAAATCCCACTTAGTCAGTTATTCTCACATAGCTCAGTTGGTAGAGCAATCGGCTGTTAACCGATTTATCGTAGGTTCGAGCCCTACTGTGAGAGCTTGCCCCGATGTAGATGCGAATTTTCTTCTAAGTAGGTCGCACTACTTGGATAGAATGCTACTGAAGGGCGAATAAAACTATCATTAGGATAGCAAGATTTTATATAAGCACCTATGGTGGAATTGGCATACACGAAGGACTTAAAATCCTTTCCCAGTTAGGGATACGAGTTCGACTCTCGTTAGGTGCATTATTAGATATAACTTATATTTGAGTATCGTCAAAGCGGAGAGGAAAATGTGCAAATAAGACCTCTATACGATTGCAATATATCTAAAAAATTTGCCGATATAGCACAATGGTAGTGCGATTGCCTTGTAAGCAATAGGTTGTTGGTTCGAGTCCGACTATCGGCTCTCACTAAATCTTCAGTGTTCAAAGTACAAGAACGGGTTTAGTGCTACAGTATTTATCAGTATTGTAGCTATGCTGTTGATGATACAGTCGAGGTTAAATAGCGATAGTGACTAGTGGCGGTGTTGTACTGCCTGAAAGGGGTACGTAAAGCTAATGACACACGGTTAGGTTTGAGATGTAGAGAGCAGGACTCAGAAGGCAAGACCTATCAGGTACCAAGCATCTTAGGGTTGCAACCTCATGATAAGAAATAGCTGTTGATTTATGTAGTTGTCATAGCCTATATAAGTATTAAAGGTTACAAGATTTGCGATTCCTTGTTTTAGTTGATATCAGAGGATACGATTAAGACTAAATATCGGAGAATATAACCAATGATGTTGACGATAGATGGACAAATTTACATTCGTAATAGTGAACTGTGCGTTAATCAGTTGGTCTTGTTTAACAAGTAGCAGTATGCCAAATAGCTGTCTAGGTAGTGTACATATATCCTAGTTATATTGGAGTGTAGGTCAATTTGGTAGACCGCTTGCTTTGGGAGCAAGAAGTTGCGAGTTCAAATCTTGTCACTCCAATTTGCAGGTTAGCTCCTGTTAGTGTCTTTGGACAGATACCTTTAGTCATCAAGGGGTAGTAATACCCATTGGTGACACCTCCAAGCACTTGTGGTGGAATAGGCAGACACGCAAGACTCAAAATCTTGTTCGAGAGAGTATGGGTTCGACTCCCATCAGGTGCATTATGCCCTTTTGGTGGAATTGGCAGACACGCTAGATTTAGGTTCTAGTTCTTCGGAATATGGGTTCGACTCCCATAGAGGGCATTCTTCCTAGTTTAAGTATAATGAGTTTTGATTAGTAAGTGCATGACGATGTTACTGAAGATTGATACATAGTTATACATCAAATTAATTCTTGACTATAGCAGGGATGATTTGTAGAACGGTCTGTCAATAGCAGAAAGATTCAGTAGAAGTTTGAGGAAGAAATCATGCATATAATAAGGAGAAAATATGAGGTTTAAAATAATATTTGATAATTCTACTTCTTCTCAGCATTTATATGCAGTGAAGAGGCTTTTTGAAAATTTACAAGGTGTTGATATAATTAGCAATACTCCAGTTGATTATGTTATCGAGGCTTCAGGTGAAGATACAGTTCGTATTATTAAAGATATGGATTTATTAGGTTATATAGTAGTATCTAAGTTGGGGTAGTTATTAAGTGAGAGTTTTCTCACTTTTTTATTGACTTTTTTCAAGTTATATGTTATAATTAATTAAAGTTTAGGAAAGGAAAGTCTTTATTATGTATAATTCTAGCTCAGTACAGCAGGATATAGGGAGACGAGTAGTCAGCATAGCGAGATGCTGGCTTATTTGCGTTAATCTAAATTCAGAAGTATTGTAATGAGCAAATAGACTTTTATAAGGATATTTAGACCTATCTAAGTTTATGCTTAGGTAGGTCTTTTTGTTTGAAAGAAAGGATTTCTATATGGTCATACAAGTGATTTTAGTAGAAGAATAATTTCTATCAGAGTTAGCCTTTTAAGTTAACTCTATTTGTTGTACCTAGTTTTAGTTCAAAAAATAAATATAAATTTCTTTTAAAAAAGTGTTGACAACTCATTGGGGTAGTGGTATTATATTATTGTAAACGAAATGCAGTTATAGCTCAACAGGGAGAGCATATCCCTTACAAGGATAGGGTTATAGGTTCGAGTCCTATTAACTGCATTATAGGGGCATAATTCAGTGGTAGAAGACACGTCTTATACACGGGTTGTCGATGGGTTCGATTCCCTCTGCCCCCATTATAAGGGGCTATAGCTCAGTTGGGAGAGCACTTGCCTTGCAAGCAAGATGTCGTGGGTTCAAATCCCACTAGTTCCATTAATCTATCAGAGAGGAGAGTTTTATGTCAAGGTCATATAAAAGGTATCCTAAAGTTAAGCAAGAGAGATTAACTAAGTCTGATAAGATTATTTTAACATTAGCTTTAAAGTTTTATCTAAATTATTATGAATATTATGCTTTAAGAAAGTAGTATGCAGGTATAGTACAGCGGATAGTATGCTAGACTTCCAATCTAGAGATGAGGGCTCGATTCCCTTTACCTGCTTTTAACGAAATGAAAGGAGATTATTATGTTACGATGGCGATGTATAAAAAGACAATTTAATATGCGTCTGTGGTGTAATGGTAGCACAGCAATCTCCAAAATTGTGTATAAAGGTTCGATTCCTTTCAGACGTGCTATGCAGTCATAGTTTAATGGATAGAATATGAGGCTACGAACCTCAAGATATGAGTTCGATTCTCCTTGACTGCATTATGCTGATGTAGTCAAGTGGTTAAGACAACAGTCTGCAAAACTGGTATCGTGAGTTCGAATCTCACCATCAGCTTATTGGAGATTAGTTCAGTTGGTAGAACAGTGGATTCTGACTCCAAAGGTCAAAGGTTCAAGTCCTTTATCTCCAGTTATACTGCTGTAGCTCAATGGATTAGAGCAAAGCACTTCTAATGCTTAGGTTGCAGGTTCGAGTCCTGTCAGCAGTATTTATTTAAAGTATTCTCTTGATTTTCTTTATGATTATCAAGAGATTTTTTATGCAAAGGAGATTAGTATTATGAGAACAAGAGCTTTTAGAAGAGATGTAAGAAATAAGTCAATTAAAAGAAAAAAGTCTATTGTTTTATCTAGAGATGGCTCTGATTGGTATAAGTTTGATGGTCAGTACTCAAAGGGAAAAATTTTCTGTGATTGTGGTATTTGCAAATTCAGTAGAAAATATGGATTATCTACTTTCAAAGATGAGAAAGAAACTGAAATTACTAAATCTGCTCTTAATGATTATTATAACGAATAGCATAAAGGAGCTTGATTTATGGAAAAGGCTTTAAGAGGAGATAAAATTTCTCACATATATTTTGTTGTGAGGTTTGTAATAACTTGTATAGGTTTTGTTACTGTTGGTATAGATTTACTTAGGTTAGGTATAATTTTAAATAGTTTACCCGATAAATCAACTTGAAATACTATAGATGACTTAAATATTTTCTTTAGTGTTGTAGGTTTCTTTATTATAGCATATTGTTAATAACAATTGCTATAGGGGTAGTTTATAACTTAGTACCTATTTTGATTGGTTCTTCTATGAAGAAGAAGTTTATAAAAACTAATAATCCAAAATATATACGAGATGAATTAATGTTAAAAGAATTATTTTTAGGCTTTGGAGTTTTAAGTAATTTTTCTTTAATATTTAATGTAATTTCTAATGAGCTTTACACTTTAATAATAGGTTTTGTTATAGTATTAGTTGCTGATATTATTATAATAATATTCACATAGTTGGGGTACTTAGATGCTTGTAAAGCTTTTAAGGAATATAAAAATTGGCAATATAGTAGACAGAGTATGAAGACTTCTTCATCTAATATAAATAATCAGGCTTTTGGACAAAGTTACTATAATAATATTAATAATTAACCTTGAGTTTGAAAAATAAAATTTAATATTAATAATATAAAAGCTACCACTTTTTAAGTTGGTAGCTTTTTTAGTGTACTATGAATTTCTTACATACTTATTATAATTTGATTTTATAATTTTTACTAGAAAGATTGTGAGGTGAGTAAATGTGCAGGAAACTAGTCTAAGAGCTAGGATACTACCAAAAGTGTTTATATTTTTAAAAGTAATATCAATTATTTTTTGTTTAAGTCATTTTATATTTAGCATTATATTTTTTGTACAAAGAACTTACCTTTTTAGTCTATATAATATATTTAGTACTATTTTTTATGCCGCTTTATGTTTTAGTTTAACACATTTGACTTCAAGAAATACAAAAGCAGTTGCAAACTTACTAACACATATAACTGTAGAGTTAAGCATTTTTATTACTGTTTCTTTATTATTAGTTGGGAGTCCTAGTGGCTTTCAGCATTATATCTATGGAATTTTTATATTTATAATGTTTGAAAATTACTTAAGCAGTAATACTACAAAGTCAATATTACTTATAGTATTTTCATGTGTTTGCACATTAGTACCTAGTTTATTGTTGTATTATATAGATAGCTATTATACTTTTAATAATAGTTTAGCATCTAGTTTTAATACTATAAATCCACTTGTAGTGATTGCATTATTTATTAGTTATATATTTATATTTGGTAGTATCGTCACTCAATTTGAGGAAGATATTTTATATCAAGCTTATCATGATAAGTTAACAGGTCTTAATAATCGTACCCTCTTAAATAGAGTATTTTTTAGTAAGAATGAAACTTTTGTAGCCATTTTGGACATTGATGATTTTAAGAAAGTTAATGATACTTGGGGACATGATGCAGGGGATTTGGTTCTTAGGCACTTAAGTAAGATATTAACTCTTGAGATTAGAGCAAATTCAGAACTTGAGGTTATGCGTTGGGGTGGTGAGGAGTTTGTACTTATATATAATGGCTCAAATAACTTTTTAGATATTGTAAATGCTGTGAGAGATGATATACTACAGTCTTATGTAGATATTAATTCACGACATTTGACTTATCACGTAACCATAGGGGTAGCAGATTACATTGATGGTAATGATATAGAAGAGCTTATAAAAGTTGCCGATGAAAGACTTTATATAGGTAAGAAAACTGGCAAGAATAAAATAGTGTATAAGGGGTAAGGTTTATGAATTATAGTTACATAAGTGATGTAGTTGTATGTATTATAACAATTCTTATGTTAGTATTACTGAGAACTACTTATTTAGCAAAGACTAGAGGTTTGTTATTATTGAAATTAGCATTATATAATATAGTATATTGTAGTTTAGTAAGCCAGTGTTTGAATAGAGTTTTGTTACCTAGAATCGGAAGTATAAATGTAAATTTGATTTACACGGAGTATAATGCTTTACATATCGGATATATTTTTGAATTAACTATCTTCATATTTTATATGTACGATTTACTTAATTATCAAAATAAAAAAGCCAGAATAGGGGTAGTTTCTTTTGTAAGTATTTATGTTTTATTAGAGTTAACTTCAGTATTTACACATATTAGTTTTTGGATAGATTCAAATAATGTCATACATAATAGTGGAGTTAATGGTTTATATTTAGCTTGGTATATTATGATGTTGTTAATATTTGCAGTAACTGTGATAGTTAAAAATAAGATTATAGTTCCTAGATTATATCAAGCTATATTTACAGTCTTTAGTTTCTGCACTATTTTAATGGTATGGCAGTGGGTAAATAATGAGGAGTCTTATACAACATTGTCTTTTCTATTACCTATTATAGCTATCACATTTTTATTTCATAGTAATAGTTATGATTCAAGTTTTGGTGCTTTGGATAAATCAGCTCTCATGGGTAGATTACAAGACCTGATTAAGGATAAGCAAGATTTCAATTTTGTTTACATTCAGATACCTAATTTCACTAGTATAGAACATAATCCTAAGACTGTTAAAGATTTTAATGAGTTCACAAAAATTACTGGCTATAAGGATTATTTATTTAGATTTGATTCAGATATATTTGTTATGCTGTATGTTTCTAAATCTAAACTAGATAATATTGAAGATTTATTTAATAGTATGTATTTAGAGTATAAAATGACTCATAAGATTTTAGTTGTAAAGTCTAATGAAGTGTGTAAAAGTTTGAGTGACTATATTGGGTTATGTAATCTTATACTCAATAAAGTAAATTATCCTTTTTATAGAGTTACTGAAAATGATTTAGCTAGATATAGCAAGAGTATTATTGTAAAACGAGAGTTAGCTGATATAGAAGCTAAGAGCGATTTAAACGATCAACGAGTTAAGGTATATTGTCAACCAATACTTGATATAGATAGAAAAGTATTTACAACTGCTGAGTCGCTTATGAGATTAGAGTTAGATGATTTAGGTCTTATTTATCCAGATTTATTTATACCAATCGCAGAGGCAGAAGGTAGAATACACATTTTAACTCTTATAATATTAAATAAAGTATGTCAGTTTATTGAGGCAAATCCAAACATTACAAGGATTTCAGTTAATTTCTCTATGTATGAGATTACAAAAGCAGGTTTTTATAGTGACATTATTGGGGTAGTTTCAAAGTATAATATTGATTATAGTAAATTAGGTTTTGAGATTACTGAAAGTATTGAGGCAGATGATTTTAACGTAATCAATGATGTATTATCTAAGTTTAGAAAGTTAGGCATTAATATATATCTTGATGATTTTGGAACAGGCTATTCAAATATTGAGCATATAATAAAATTACCAATTGACATTATTAAATTTGATAGGTCTTTAGTTATATCATCAGGGGAATATGATGTTTCTAATTTTATGGTAGATAGTTTATCAAATATGTTTGATATTTTAGGTTATAGTATCTTATATGAAGGTATTGAAAGTAAGTCAGACCAAGATAGGTGTGTTAAGATGAAGGCTTGTTACTTACAGGGGTATCGTTACTCAAAGCCTATTCCTATTGAGGAATTACCAAAGTTCATAAATCAGCCTTTTAATTCTTGATTTAGCCTTGACTTTTATTAAGAATAATGTTATAATATTATTATGGAGGTGATTATATGAGCCATTTTATATTAGAAAGATATAAAGACTTCGATTTAGAGTCTTATTTCTTGAAGAAACAGTTAAATCAAAATAAATATGTTCATTCTTATGAGGAGATAGAAGAACCTCATTTAGTAGGAATAGATGAATATCCAGTAGGACAAATACCTTTTGTTGAGAAATGTTTAGGTATCCATGAAAATCCTATTGAGATACCTAAGTATTTAAGAACACCTACATTCCTTAAAAGGGATTATAAAATTTGTACTTGGCAAGACATACCGAGGTCAGGCACATATTTTCTTAAAGATATTAGTCAGCTAAAGAAATTTGGTAGTGTAATGAATGCTACCTACACAGATATAGATTCTATGTTTAACTATGTTAAAACTAGTGAATTTGATGCCACTATTGTTTTAGATAAGGAACATTTATTTCAGGTAAGCAGTCTTATAGATATTAAAGCTGAATATAGAGTTTATGTTTTTGGTGAAGATATTGAACAGATTTCTTATTATAATGGTGATTGTACTAAGTTACCAGATATTAGCTTAATTAAGAAGGTGGTAAACCTTATAAATTATCATGAAGAGTATCTTAAGTCTTACACCATTGATGTAGCAGTTACAGATATAGGTACTTGCGTTCTTGAGGTGCATAATTTCACTTCTTGTGGATTATACTCACCATTTTGGGGTAGTAGTTTATTATATGCTTATAAAGATGGTATAGATTATCTGAGAAATGATAATCATAAATTGGAGGTTTAATGTGAAGAAATACTTTTTAATTTTATTAGGGTGCTTGTTTTGTATATGTAGTTTCACAGGTTGCTCATATGATGATTTTGATACTACTAAAGGTTTTGAAGTTATAGCTGAAGAGGATATTCCAGAGGAATTTAAAGGTACAGGTCGCTTTTATTATTTTGAGGAAACAGGGGTAGTTTATGTATGTTTTGACAGATGTATAGTAAAACTTGAGAGTGTTGATTATGAATTCTACATATACAATAAAGAAAAGAAAGAGTTTATAGGCTATAATCATTAGTTTTCTAGAGGATATTTAGTATAATGCTAAATATCCTCTTGACTTTTTTAAATAAAAATGTTATAATTATATTATGGAGGTGGGAATGTGTCAGATATTACAATAAAGGCTAATAAAGCTCTAGTAGCTTTGAAGATAGGAGATTATACTTCTGTTGAAGATTTATTAAATAATATTATTGAACTTGATAAGCCTAAGAAACGTGGTAGAAAGTCTAAACTTGATTTAACCTTAGAGAAGTTAGGCTATACTAGAGAACAAATGCAGAAGTTTTGGGATGATGCTCTTGAGATTAATTGGAAGATTCAGGCTATTGCAAAATGTGGAAAAGATTGGAGAGACTTGAATGAATATCAATTAGCTGATTTAGTTAATCTTAAAGAAAAAACTCTTAAGCAGTTAGCTGAGAAAGAAGCTAAAGAGAAAGCTGAAGCAGAGGCTAAGGAAAATGCAAGAAAAGTCAGAGAGTACTATGAGGAGCATTTTGAAGAAATAGTATGTAATAAAATACAATCAGGGATAGTTCTTGATAAAAAAGAGTTTAATTCTATTGTAACTGAATATGATATTGAAGAGTTAGACGCAGGAGAAGTTTATAAAAATGGTCAGAATGTAACTACAATTTCTGAGTTGAATGGTCATTATTTTAAGATTTGTTGGAGAAGAGACTTATCTGATTGGGGTGAGCATCAGTTTAATGAACAACCTATAGAAGTCGAGAAAACTGAAAAGGTTGCTGGTTATGATTTAAATATGAAGCCAGTCACTGTAATTGCTTGGGAGGTAAAGTAGATGGCTAAGCGACAGAGATATGTAAAATTGAATTGTACCTTGTGTGATACTTCTAAGATATTTTCTTACTACACTAAGTGTAATGTTTTTAAAAAAGAGCCGGAATTAACTAAGTTAGTAGATTTATTAAATCTATCTAATTTAGGTGAATTTAGCTTAAAGCATTGTGGTTTAAGACCATACAAGGAAAATATGTATTTATGTGAGTTAACTACAAAACCAGAGTCTAAATGGAATTGTGTTAAAGACCATGTTAGTGATAAAATAATGGATGGTCGGCAGGCTGAGGCTTTGATTATTATATCAAAGTTTGGGTATGTTCTGTTAACAACTAAGTCTTGGTTCAAAGTTTATGCAGATAATAGTATAGAGGTATTTTCTACAACAGGTGGAAAATCACACACAGTTAAAGTTACAGAAAATTTAGTTTTAAATGAAAGTTTTTAGGAGGAGTAATATGTGTTCATTTTGTGGTGAGGATAAGGTAAGACAATTACCTTTGCAGGTAGGAGATGAAATGGTATTAGTTTGTGATGATTGCCTTAAGAGTATGCTTGCGAGCATTGAGACAGTTTATGGAGTAAAACAGTCTGATGCAGAACTTGCATTTAAAGACCTTATTTTAAAGACTCCATCACAATTGAAAGCTGAACTTGATAAATTTGTTATTGGTCAGGATGAGGCTAAAAAGGCTCTTGCTGTAGGTATTTACAATCATTATAAGCGTATCAAAAATAACCGCACAGATATTCAGAAGAGCAATATTATGCTTATAGGTTCAACAGGGGTAGGTAAAACAGAGCTTGCTCGTACAGTTGCAAAGGTTCTTGATGTACCTTTCTGTATAGCAGATGCAACTACAGTAACAGAGTCAGGTTATGTAGGTGATGATGTCGAAAATATTATTCTTAAGTTATTACAGGCTTGTGACTTTGATGTTAAGAAAGCAGAGCGAGGTATTATCTATATCGATGAGATAGATAAAATTGCTCGTAAGGGTGAGAGTACTTCAATTACGAGAGATGTAAGTGGAGAAGGAGTTCAGCAGGCTTTACTGAAGATTGTTGAGGGTACAACAGTTACTGTACCAGCTAAAGGTGGAAGAAAGCATCCACAGGGAACTAATATTCCAGTTGACACAAGTAATATTCTTTTCATTTGCGGTGGGGCTTTTGAAGGTCTTACTATGAAGAAAGAAGATAATAAACTTAAGCATTTAGGGTTTGCTACTGTAGATACTGCAGTTGATAAAAAAGATGATGAAACTTTTGATTCTAAGGCTTTAGTAAAACAGGGTATGATTCCAGAGTTAGTTGGTAGATTCCCTATTATTATTAAGTTAAATGATTTAACTAAGGAAGATTTAAAGCGTATTCTTATAGAACCTGAAAATAGTATTGTGAAGCAGTATAAAAATCTTTTAGACCTTGATGGGGTAGAACTTGTCTTTGAAGATTCTGCTTTAGAGTTTATTGCAAATAAAGCATTTGATAATAAAACAGGTGCTAGAGGACTTAAAACTATTATTGAGAAATCTATGAATGATTTAATGTTCGAATTGCCAGATAAGATAAATGTTAAAAAGGTTGTCATAACAGCAGATGATAAATTAAATTTTGAATTAAAGGAGGAAAAAATAGCATGAGATTACAGGTTGTAGGAGAAGATGTGTATGAGGTAAAGCGTACACATATAACAAATAAGTTAAGAGATATAGGTACAAGTTTTTGTGATTTTATTAAGTCACTTTGTGAAAGTAATAAGACTACATTCGTTTGGGATGAAAAGTATCTTGATTATGCTTGTGTAACATTTAAGTCAGTTGATGAGGATGATTTATTTGAAATATTAATTTTGACAGAAAAGAAGGAAGAAGCTCTAGATATCGTCAAAAAAATGTTTGATAATGGTTGTTATAGTGCTATTGATAATAATACAGTTATTATTTCAACTAAAGACTGGAATAAGTACTTAAATATGTAATTAAATATTCACTTCTTGATTAGTTATTTCAATTTTGATTTAATTATTCAAGAGGTGATTTTTTATGAGTACAAGAAAGAAAACAGACAGAGCTTTAAAAATGCAGGGAAATAAAGCAGAAAAAGGGGTAGATGATATTCTTTATAGCTTAGGTTCTGCTTACCATGTGTTTAATAATGTTATGTTGAAAACAGGAAAAGGAACTACTCAGATTGACCATGTCGTTATAAGTCGATATGGCATTTTTGTGATAGAAACTAAATCTCATAAAGGCACTATATTCGGTGATTGTAATTCTAAAATGTGGACTTAAGTTTTGTTTACTAAGGAGGGACAGAAAAATTATTCTTTCTATAGTCCGTATTTACAGAATTATGGACATTTGCGTAATTTATATAAACTCTTTAATTTAAGTTATATGTGCTTCTTAGGTATAATTTGTTTTACAAGTGATTCTGTAGACTTGAGTAGAGTTCAGTGTCAAAACGCTATTAAAGTAGAGCAGTTAAGATTTATTATATCTAGCCATACACAGGTTCTTTTTACTGATTCACAGGTAGCAGAGTTATGCAGTACGCTAAAGTCTGGAAATATACAAAGTAAGTATTACGATAAGAAGCATGTTAATTATGTAAAATTTTTACAGGGAGGTAAGAGATGACTAAGAAGATTACTTGTAAAGGCAAAGATGTTCCTTTCGGTAGCTATCTTGAGTCTGATTTACGAACACCACAAGGAGTTTTAATATTAAAGCAAGGGACTTATATAGATGAATATGTAAAGGTGCAACTTGAGAATTATTTGGGTGATATAGCAGTTAATTTAGATATAGCTGATGATATTGCTGAACAAGGTGAGCAGCTACATGATGATAAGGCTGTAGAACTTGAGCAAAATATAAAGGATAGAGCACTTCAGGGGGTAGAATATATGTACTCCAATCCAGACTCAATTGATTCAGTTGATGCAGCTAGAGAAACATCTAATATTCTCTTGAATAGTATTAATCAAAGTGATAGTGTAAATATTTCTATTAATTCTCTTAAAGTCAGTGATGATTATACATTTAAGCATTGCGTAGATGTTGCTACGATGGGCATGTTAGTAGCTAAGAAAGTTGGTATGAATGATAAAGATGTTCAGGATATAGCCACAGCAGGGTTGCTACATGATTTAGGTAAGGTTGAAATACCTAAAGAAATATTAAATAAGCCAGGTAAGTTGACTGCTGAGGAATATGATATTATAAAAAAGCATCCAATTTATGGTTATAATCTGATAAAGTCTAATAATAAACTTTCAGATGGTACAAAACAGGGTATACTTATGCATCATGAAAAAATAGATGGCACTGGCTATCCTTTAGGTTTGAAAACAAGTAAAATACATACATTTGGTAGGTTGTTAAGTATTGTTGATGTCTATGATGCACTTGTAACTAAGCGACCATATAGAAATGAGATTATTGAACAATCTACTGCTGTTGAAATGCTTTTAGCTATGAGTCCTCAGTTTGATTTAAATTTTTTAAATGCTTTTCTTAATTGTGTTGTTCTTTACCCTATAGGTAGTAAAGTGGTATTGAGTAATGGTAAAGTATGCGAAGTTGTAGCACAGAATAATGGCTATCCTTTAAGACCAGTTGTAAGGGAAATTATAACCAATGAATTATTTGACCTTTTGCACGATACTTCGTGTTTGAGTGTTACAATAGTATCACATGTATAAAGGATTGGAAGAGCATTGAAGAAAAGAGTTATTATTAGTATAGTTGTCGGTTTATTTTGTTTTTGTGGGGTAGTTTTTGGAGTTACTTATTTTTTACGAAATTTTTTACCTATAACAGTTTTGGGTAAAAGATATAATTACAAAGACTTACAGTCTAAGGTGACCGAAGACTTAGAGGAGAATAATCCTGTATTTGATATGCCAGAGCTAAATCAGTTTGTTACATATAATGTAAATATTGAAAATTTACTTAAAGCAGGATTATTTACTCGTATAAATTATGCTATATCGGGTAAGGATAATTCAGTAGATTATGATGTTACTTTCAATAAAGATGGAATAAAAGAGTATCTTGAACAGTATAATACTACTGCAACTGATTCAGTCAGTGCTAATATTGTGAAATCTGATACTTATAGTCTAGTTCCAGAGAAGTTAGGCACTAAGATTGATATTGATGAATTACTAAATGCACTTGATAGTAGTACTGTTTCTATTAAAGTTAATGCTTATTTACTTAGACCTGAGACTACTAAAGATGATTTGGAGTCTAAATTTAATGAGATTGAGAGATTTGAAAATTGGAGTTGTATATATTCTAATGGTTCTGAGGTAAAGTCTTGTGCAGATTATATAACTTATAATGATGAGACTGGAGAAGTGACTGCTGATTCTTCTTGGATTTCTAGAGCTATTAAGGATATTATGAAGTCTTATAACACTGTTGGTGCAGAGCATGATTTTACTACACATGATGGTAAGAAGATTAAAGTAAGTGGAGGAACATGGGGTAGCCAGCCAGATATTAAAAAGGAAGTTGCTTATTTAAAGGAACAGTTTGAAAAGGGTGAAAGCATAACTAATAGAGTTCCAGAATACACATACAGTTATGAAGATTTTACTAATACTTATATAGAATTAAGTATTGATGACCAGCATCTTTGGGTGTACAAAGATGGAGAAATGATTATGGAGACTGATGTAGTAACTGGTGATGTTACTAAAAAGCGGGATACACCAACTGGTTGTTACTTCATATCGGAATGCATCAATGGTAAATATTTAACTGGGGATACATATAGAACTTGGGTTAATAAGTGGATGCGTTTGACTAATACTGGTATTGGGTTACATGATGCAAATTGGCAGTCATATTTTGGGGGTAGTCGATATAAGGGTAATGGTTCTCATGGATGTATAAATTTACCACCACAGTTTGCCAGTGATTTATTTGATACAGTTTCAAGAGGTTGGCTAGTTGTAATTTATTAAGGAGAGATATTGCGTATAGAGTAGAAGATTTAAAAGTTGATATGATAGTTAAGATTAGAGATTTGAAAGAAATTTACAATACTGTTATATTACTAACTGATATAACGATGAACAAGTTGCTATAAATAAATTTAGCAACAGAATCCCTTATGCTAAAGTATAGGGGAGTGTTCAATACATTAATATCAAATTTATTTATTTAAATTGATTTAAAAAGGTGGTAATAATATGAAGAAGTTTTTTAAAGGATTTATAGTCACTACAGGGGTAGTTGCAGTTATTATCGGAGCATTAGCAGTAATTCTTGATTATATTGTTTCTCACGAGGATGGAACAAATATCAATTGGGATGATTATAATTTTTAAGAAAGTAAGAGGTAAAAGACATGAAGAAATTTGCTAAAGGTATTGCAGTTGTAACAGGTGTTGTTGGAGTAGCAGCTATTGCTGTTGGAGTTTATGAAAAGCTCACAGGTAAGAATATTGTTGATGAAGCAAAGAAGCTTTTAAATGACCATGACAATGATGATGTTTTCAATTATGAGAGTGATGAAGACGATGATTATGATGAGGACGACTTCGGGAGTTGGGATAGCTCAGATGATGAAGAGAATAGCGAGGATGATTCAGAGTTTAAGCCAGATGATGAAGATGATTTTGAGGAGAAATAATTTTCTTGATTTTTGTTACTTAAACTATTATATTAATTTAGTTAAAAGGAGTTATAAGAGATGAGATTAGTTACACGAAGTGACTTTGATGGATTAGCCTGTGCTATGATGTTAAAGGAATTAGGTTTAATCGATGAGGTTAAGTTTGTACACCCTAAAGATGTGCAGGATGGTAAAATTGAGTTGTCGAAGACAGATATCACAACAAATTTACCTTATGACCCACGAGTTGGTCTTGCTTTTGACCATCATGAGAGTGAGACAGATAGACTTAGAGCTATTGAGACAAATGGTAAACTTATTATAGACCCAAATGCTCGCTCAGCAGCTAGAGTACTTTATGATTATTATGGGGGTAGAGATAAGTTCCCACGGATTAGTGATGAGCTGATGGAGGCTGTAGATAAAGGTGATTCAGCAGATTTTACTGAGGAGGAAATTCTTCACCCTACAGGTTGGGTTTTACTACATTATCTAATGGATGCACGAACAGGACTTGGTAGATTTCATAACTTTAGAATTTCAAATTATGATTTGATGTTGGAACTTATTGATTATTGCCTTGAACACACAATAGATGAAATTCTTGAGTTACCAGATGTAAAAGAAAGAGTTGATTTATATTTTGAACAGGAAAAGTTATTCAAGGAACAGCTTCAGAGAATCGCTAAAGTTGATGGAGATTGTGTTATCCTTGACCTTAGAAATGAAGAAGTTATTCATGCAGGAAATCGATTTATGATTTATGCTCTTTATCCAGAAGCTAAGTATTCTGTACATGTAGTTTGGGGGTTCAAGAAACAGAACACAGCAGTTATGATTGGAAAATCAATCATCAACAAGTCAGGGGTAGTTGATATCGGTCAGCTTTGTCTTGCATATGGCGGTGGTGGACATCATAATGCAGGTACTTGTCAGTTATCTAATGATGACGTAGATACTTTACTTCCATCTATTATCATGGCTATTAACCAGTAAGTTTGGTTATAGTATATAAAACTTATGAGAAAGGAGATTAGTCATGGTAAAGAATCGTAATATTGCACTTTGTATAGTACTTAGTATTATTACTTGTGGCATCTATGGTATTTATTGGTTCATTTGTCTTAACAATGACATGAATACTATCGCTAAAGATGATTTTCAGACTTCAGGCGGTATGGTTGTTCTTTTAACAATCATTACTTGTGGTATCTATGGTTGGTATTGGTCTTATAGAATGGGACAGAAAATGGATATGCTGAAGCCAGACAGTAATCATGCAGTATTATTCATAGTTTTACAGATTTTTGGCTTAGGTATTGTTAATTATTGTATCATGCAGAGTGAAATCAATACAAGAGCTAATGTCTAGGAAGCTCATAATTACAGGGTTAGCAGGGGTAGTATGTTTAGCATATTACTCTTTGCTAACTTTTTTCAATGTAGGAATACCATGTCTTTTCCATAAGATTACTGGTTTACTCTGCCCAGGTTGTGGAATTACAAGAATGATATTAGCTATATTACATTTAGATTTTAAATCAGCTTTTCAATATAATCCAGTAATATTTGTATTCTCACCAGTTATCATATATTTCATTATCAGGTTATATATTTCTTGGTTGAAGTCTGAGAGTTATAAATTAAGCTTACTTGAAAATATTGTAGTTTATATAATGTTAATTGTGCTGTTGATATTTGGTATAATTAGAAATTTAATTTGACGAGGGATTGTATTATGAATTATTGGGCAAGAAAAGATGAATTATCTAAGAGAGCAGTTGAACATACTAAGGAAATGTCTGAAATGTATAAAGATGAAATAGCTTCAAGCATTAGACATACAAAATTTTATGATAGACAGTCAGACTTAGAGACTTCAGGTGTTTTACCAAAAATAGAGGTTGTAGATTTGGATTCAGTTAGTGCAGTTCATGCATATAGTTCAGAAAATATGGCTGTATTGAATTTTGCATCTTATAAGTTCCCAGGAGGAGGATTTATGAGGGGTAGTTCAGCTCAAGAAGAAGCTCTTTGCCAGCACTCTTATCTTTATAATGTTATTTCAGATTTCGATAAAACTATATATGAGTGGAATAGAAATAATCTTAATAAAGGCATGTATCTTAATAGAGGTTTATACTCACCAGATATTATGTTTGATGATAGGACTAAGTGTTCTGTTATCACAGTTCCAGCACCAAATAAATCTGTTATGTTGAAATATGGAAATTTTACAGCAGAGGAAAACTTAAGAGCACTTACTGAACGAACAAAGTTAGTAATTGATATTGCTTCAGAAAATAATGTAAAAACCTTAATACTAGGTGCTTTCGGTTGTGGAGTTTTTAAGCAAGACCCATTTGAAGTAGCTACTCTATTTAAGAATGCAATGAGGGGTAGTTCTTTTGAGAAAGTTGTTTTTGCTATTCCTAGAGGAGCTAATTATAATGCTTTTAAGGGAGTATTTAAAGCATGAAGCATTATATAACAGATGAAGATATAGATAGAGTAAGTATTAAAAACTTACCTTATCATGATGAAAATACTTGTAAGATTTTAGAAGTTTATAGTAAACAGTTACTACAAGTAGCTAGGAATAAAAATGATTCTAATGAGTGTGGTATACTATTAGATAGCTTTGATTTAACAAAAAGTAAATGGTTCAAAGGTATTGAAAATAAAGTACAGTTGACTATAAATTTAGATGCTTATGTAAAATATAGTAAAGATCTACATATGCATAGGTACTTGTTTTTACATAATCATCCGAGTTGCAGTAGCTTTTCTAAAGATGATTTAATGAGTTTTATAGGTAATGATGGTATTTATTTTGTAATGGCTCTGCAAAATAATGGTATAGCCAATATATTAATTAAAACTTCAGAGTTGCCGGATTCAATTACAATAACAGATGATATGAATTTGAAGGATTCTATAAGGCTTTTAAGAGCATATGGAGTTATATATTTAAGGAGGTATTCGAATGTTTAATGCAGAAGAAGAGTTTGCTAAATTAAATTTTAAAAATGCAAAAATAACAGTACCAAGAAAGAGTATAGGAGGTAGTGGAGTAGCTTATAGACTTAGAAAAAGGGAAATACTAAGAACATTAGGGGTAGTTTTCGATATATTTTCAGATATAGAGTTGCGTGGGGAAGTAAAGAAGCGAGCACAACATTATGAAAGTTTATTAGCACAGGCAGAAGATATATTATTAAGAAAAGAATCTTTACCACAGGATTTAAGTAGTAAGATAAAGTCTGAGTCATTTTGGTACAATAAAGTAGTTTTAGGTATTTCAGAGGAAGAAACACAAAGAATGATTGAGAAGGCATGTAATGTTACAAGCAATCAATAAAAAGTAATAGATTTAGCAGCATATTTCAGAAGTTATTATAAGGAGGATTAAACATTGAAAGATAATTGGAATAAGATAAAAGAATTTATTAAACAGAATAAGAAGAATTTTATTCGTTTATTAATATCTTGGGCGATTTGTATGATTTGCTTATTTTCTATAATGAATAGTGTGAAAGTACAGCAAGTTTCTAAAATTGAGAAAGTAGACTATACAGATTTTCTCGAAGATATTGAAAATGGAAAAGTTGATACTGTATATTACAGCACTTCAGATGAGTGGATGACCTACACATTATTAAATGATGATACTAAGGATATGTCTAAAGAAGAACGAGATAGTTATATTTATAAGAGTAAGGATAAGCGTAGAGTACAGTATCCTGCTTATGATACATTTAGAAAAGATATGCTTGAAAAAGATGTACACCTTGTATTGAATAGAAATAGTGCATCTGCTATAGAAGTATTAAGTATGATTATTAGTTTGGCAGTACCTATTATTTGGGTGGTTCTTATTATGAAAATGATGAAAGGCTCAATAAAGGGGGTAGATGCTAAAGATATTATTCAGACTAGTGATGTAAAGTTCTCAGATGTTATTGGTCAGGATGAAATTCTTGATGATGTTAAGTTTATTACAGAGCTACTTAAAAATAGAGAGTTAGGTGAGGAGATTGGTGCTAAAGTACCTAAAGGTATCTTGCTTTCAGGTGAGCCAGGAACTGGTAAGACTTTGATAGCAAAGGCTATCGCAGGAGAAGCTGGAGTGCCTTTCATATATGTAAATTCATCGAGTCTTATCGAAATGTTTGTAGGTTTAGGTGCAAAACGAGTGAGAGAGACTTTTAAAATTGCAAGGGAAAATGCACCTTGCATAGTGTTCTTTGATGAAATTGATTCAATCGGGATTAAGAGAGACACTAGGGGTAGTAATACTGAAAATGAGCAAACAATCAATGCTTTACTTCAGGAGATGGATGGTTTTACAGGTCGAGATGGCGTATTTATCATAGCAGCTACAAATAGAGCTGATAAGTTGGATTCAGCCCTCACTAGAGCAGGTCGTTTTGATAGACAGATTGTTGTAAATAAGCCTAGAGATTGGAAAGTAAGAGTTAAGTTATTTGAATTTTATCTTAAACAGTTTTCTGTAGCAGATGATATTGATATTGAGACTTTAGCTAAACAGATTAGTGGCTTCACAGGTGCTGATATCGCAGCTATTTGTAATGAAGCTAGTATTATTGCAGTAATGCATAAAAAGCCTTATGTAGATATGGCTTGTATGGAAGAAGCCATTGATAAGAAGGTATTTAAAGGTAATAGGGCTAAAGAAGAACACTTTAAGGAGGATAAAAAGATTGTAGCTTATCACGAAGCAGGTCATGCAGTTATGCATTATTTATTAGGTGAGCCAATGTCAAGAGCTTCAATTATTGGTACAACCTCAGGAGTTGGAGGGGTAGTTTTCGGGGAAGATTCTGACACACAGTTCCTTACAAAAGAGTATTATGAAAATAGAGTTAAGATTTGTTATGCAGGTCGAGCTAGTGAGCAAATTAAATTTAATTCAATTACTCAGGGAGCTTCATCTGATATTACTCAAGCTACTGGTATATTAGAGGAATATGTTTCAAGACTTGGTTTTGATGAAGAATTTGGTCTTTTGGACATGAATGTTTTAGCCGAAAGACAGATTATTGATAAGTCAAATGCTTTTGAGCTTATGCAAAAGAAGTCTAAAGAGCTTTACATCGAAACAGTTGAGCTATTAACTAAAAATTATAATTTAGTTGAGAAGTTAGCTAAAGCTTTACTTGAATCTGAAACATTAAGTGGTAAAGAAATCGAAGAAGTTCTTCATGATGCTAATGCGGAGGTTTAGTATGGTTTATGCAGTTAGTGATTTACATGGAGATTTAATTATGTATAATCACATAGTTAACCAATTAAAAGAAGATGATACCCTCTATATAGTAGGAGATATTATTGATAGAGGCAATTCAGGAATTGCTATTCTTCAAGATGTTATGAAAAGACCTAATGTAGAGCTTTTACTTGGTAATCATGAGTGGTTTCTTATAATGTCTATGGCTTATAATGATGAGCATACAATGAATGTATGGTTATCAAATAGAAATGGGGGTATCATTACTGCAAAAGATTTATTATCCTTATCAAAAGATGATTATGATGAACTTTTAGACTACTTGTTAACTAGAAAAGTTTGTGAAAAGTTAGTAGCTGATAATAAAACATTTGTTTTAGTTCATGGTTGTTATTACAAAGATATTGAAAGAGTTGAGAAGTTTGAAAATACTTCACTTGTATATGGTTGTCTTTGGGATTCAGATTTAAAGGATACTCTTAGTGATAAAAATGACACAGACATCTATGTACATGGTCATGTACCTATAATGATTGCAGGACTTAACAGTCCTTATTTAGATAACTGTAGATACATAGATGGAGGTAATATCTTCGGAGGATTTCAAATTTTATATAATTTGACTACAGATACTTGTACATATTTTAAGGATATAGATGGAAGAATACAGTCTAAGGAGGTCAAAAATTCATGCATTATTTAATTTCATTAAAAGGCGGTAGATTTTTAGTTGAAGATGAGGGGGTTGTGAAAATAGTAAAGGTTTCTTTACCTTATCCAGATTGTGAGTATAAAGGGGTAAGAGGTAGCGAAAATATCTTTGAAAGATTAGGTTTATCTTATACTTCTTCAGGTCACAAGGAAGATGCAATTTAGAAAGTTCTCGCAGGTAGAGAGGAAATGTCTATTAAGACATTTATTACTGAGGCAAAGAAATTTACTGAAAAGAATAATAAATATAAGGCTTATATTGCTGAGAAAAAACAGGCTGAAGAGAAGCTTTTAAAAGAGCAAGAGCAGGCTAAAAAGATTAAAAAAGAGAGAGAAGATATTATTTACTCATTAAGTTGTTATTTTGATAAGGCGAATGTTGATAGGTTATTTAAAGACCTTGAGGATTTAGATTTTGAGTACTTATCAGGGGTAGACGATTTATATTATATGTTTAAGATAACAAATAAAGATATATCTTATGATAGATTAAGTACTTTAAATGAGGCATTTAATACATTAGAAATACCAAGAAAGGGAATTTTTACATTTTATAAAGATGTTTTTTCAGATATTGCAGGTTACGCATCTTGTATTATTCTATATTCTTTAAGTGATGATTTTATTATAGATGACTTATTGTACGGACAATATTTTTATGAATTTAGTAATACTTCTTATGAGGGATTAGATAGTTTAGATTGGAATTTTGAACAACTTCTTTATGGAGAAAAGGTTATTGTTTCTTACCCAGAGAGTCATGAAAATTATCAGGCAGGTAAAAGTAATATTGCTTTACAATATACAGAGTTTAAGGAGAAGTACGGAGAATGAAATTTTACATATCTCAGTTAAAAGATGGAAAGATGTTAGTTTTTGAGGATAATATAGTAAAAGTTGAAGAAACTGGTTATCCTTTACCAGATTGTAGATTACAAATTGGAGGTAAAGTTTTAAATAATAAGACAGATATTATAAAAGCTATACTTGGTTACGAAATAGAGGATTTTTCTTCTTTTATTGCATTTGCTAAAGATTTAGAGCCAATTTCCTATAATGATTTTAAGTTGAAGATATATAGAAATGAAATCGGAGGAAATTGTCCAGAGAAACTTCACGAAATAGGTGTAGATGTTATTGATTTAGGCTTCACATATGAAGAAGCTTTATTTAGACATATTTTACCATTAAAGTTTTTAAATATGAATGATGATTTATCTGATTTAACTGACTTCAAGGATTTGCTTTACAAGAATTGGAATTATACAATAACAGACCCATCGAAAAAGTCTAGTAGATTTAAAGGAAACATATTAATGTATTCAGGTATTCGTGATTTCAGTGAAAGGTACATCGACTTTATAAAGTTACTATTAAATAATTGCTGTAATGTAGATTACTTTCATCATCTGACAACAATTACAACTAAGTCAGGTATTACTTGTATTGTATTGAGTGACTGTATTTTACATAATGAGGATTTTCAATATTTTTATTCAAAAGTAGCGGGGGTAGATATTTTTGATGGTTTTATTGATGTAGAATTTACTGAAGATGAAGTTGAACTTTGTTTTTGTTGTGAAGATGATAATCAGAAAGCTTTTTACAGTAATAAAAAGCCATTTAGGGGTAGTTATAAACGATATGAACTTTAGGAGATGATTTAATATGGAAATAGCTAGGAATATAGATGATTTACTTAAAGAAGCTGTATCATTAGGCGGTTCAGATTTGCATTTAAGCGTAGGAGCACAGCCTAGAGTTCGTATACATGGTGAATTAAAGAATTTAAATTATGCCGTAATAACTCCTAGTAATGCTGAAGCATTAATTTATCCATTATTAGATACACTTGCTAAATCTACATTAAATACTGTTGGTCAGTATGATTTAGCTTATTCAATACATGGGGTAGCAAGATTTCGATGTAACGTTTTTAAGCAAAAGGGTGATTTGGCAGGTGTATTTCGTGTTCTTAATGAGACTGTTCCAAGTTATACAAAATTAGGTTTACCTTTAAATGTGTTTAATTTGTATAAGAAGCGTAGAGGTTTAATATTAGTTGTCGGACCGACAGGCTCAGGTAAGTCTACTACACTTGCTAGTTTCTTAGATATTATAAATAAGAACTTATATAAGCATATTATTACACTTGAGGAACCTATCGAGTATTTACATTGGCATTCTAGAAGTATTATAAATCAGCGAGAGATAGGTACTGACTGTGATAGTTTCGCTAATGGGCTTAGAGCAGCACTTCGTGAAGACCCAGATGTTATTCTTATTGGCGAGATGCGTGATTTGGAGACTACAGAAATTGCTTTACAATCAGCAGAGACAGGTCATTTGGTTTGTAGTACACTTCATACATTAGGTGCAGCAGATACTATTAATCGAATTATAGATATGTATCCAGAAGCACAGCATAATCAGGTTAGAAGTCAGTTATGTGCTATCTTAGAAGCTGTTGTATCTCAGCAGTTATTACCTAGAGCAGACGGTAAAGGTTATGTTGTAGCTTTTGAGGTTATGTTTAAGAATAAAGAGTTGCAGCATATGATTAGAGATAAGCGTATTGATGAAATACCAGATTATCTTTTAACAAAGGAAGCTCTTGACCAAGGTATGGTTAGTATGGATACAACTATATTAGATTTATACAAGAAAAAGGTGATAACCAGAGATACAGCTCTTGATTATGCTTTTGATAGAAGAGAAATGACTGAAAGAATGAAGAAGATAAAGGGGTAGAAAATCAATACAGTATTTATTCCAATGATAAGTAATAGTAAGTATATGACTAAAACTATATAATATTAATAGTGTTCTATATGAGTTTAATAAGACTGTATATATAAAAGTTTTTATTAGAAGTTATCCATAGATTATTAGTAATTTATGGATAACTTCTTTAGAACATAAGTTATATTTTGCTAATTAAATATGAATTTAATTTTAGAAATTATTGAAAGGAGTATTTTTTTATGTGTATCAAAACCAATTGTAGGAAGATTTTAGCATTTTTAAGTGTATTAGTTATATTGATATGCACAATTTTTTCAAATGTAGGTTTAGTAGTAGTTAAGGCTGATAATTCTACTGAATCTATACCATTATCTGATGATAAGCTTATTAAATTATCGGAAGATACTACTTTAAGTTACAATTCAGTAACAGACAGATTCGAAGGAGAAACATAGTTAAAAGTATCTAATTTAAGTACAGAAGAGTGTTTACATGTAGATACAAATAATATAATTGTAACTGGTAATGATGGAAGTATACTTAATGTAGAGTTGGAAAATAGTGAGTATGGGGATACTAACTATAAAAACGGAGACATTATAAAAATTAAGTATTATGCATCAAATTATGTTTATAATAAGGATTATAATGTTAATGTTAATTTAACTTATAAGGTTAAACAGGATTATCGAGCAGATAAGATTCCAGTTATATCCAATGATTGGGAATATTATTTGAGTAATAATAATATTATTTTGAAAAAATATGTTGGAAGTGATTTAGAAGTAACGATTTATCCACAATATAATATTTATGACCCCTAATACAGATAGTTATTTTACATATAATACCTATATGGATGTAACTACATATGATACTAGTTTTAGTAATGATGATGAAGATACATCTGATGCTTCAAATTCATATTTAGAACGTGCAAGTGGACCATTTATTAATAATAAGACTATAGAAAGAGTAGTTTTTCTTGATGGTGTTAAAATAGGTTTTGAAGATTTTAGGGATAAAGTTGTTTGTACTGATACACTAAATGCTTATTTACAGATAGGTCTTTCTGATAGTAAACTTTATAGTTATTTAGATAGTGTAGATGACAATGGTGATGATTATACTGATTATTTTGGTAATAAAACATATAAAGTTGTTGAAGGCTCAAACATGAAGGGTATGTTTGCAGGCTGTTCATCTTTAAAAGCTGTTGAAAACATACCAGATGATGTAGTTAAAATGGAAAATACATTTAGAGATTGTACAAGTTTAACTACAGTAACAAATTTACCATCTAGTTTAGTAGATATGGGTAAAACTTTTATGAATTGTAGTTCTTTAGTAGATGTACCTCAAATACCAAGTGGGGTAGTTAATATGAATTCTACTTTTAGAAATGCAACATCATTTAACCCATCTCAAAGAGTTGTTATTCCTACAAGTTGTAGAAATCTTATGGAAACATTTGAAAAATGTAATTCAATGGAGTTATGTCCAATTATTTATCCAGAAACAGAGTTGTATAATCTTTATTATACTTTCTATAATTGTTATGCAATGACTGAGTTGCCTGCAATTCCAAGTACTGTATTCGCAGGTACAAGAATGTTTATGGGTTGTAAATCAGCTGAAAAGGTTTATGGCGATAATCCAATCGTTATTAGGGATATAGATACTATTAATGGTGCAAAATTAAGTTATTCTTATAAGACTGATGGTTTAATAGATACATTTAGAGGTTTAAAGAAACTTAATGCTGATATTTATTTACCACAATTAGATAGTACAAATACTAGAAGTGGATCTTATTATTATTCATCTTACGGAAGGTCTGGTACTAGTTATCAAGTAAGTATAAGAGGGGACATTTCAGATTATTTTTATATAAGGTCTAATGGTAATTTTTATACTTATTATGTTGGTGGTTCTGTTTTTAGTTTACCTAATCAGTCACTTTATCAAAGTACTTTAGATTCATATATAAATAAGCTTTTATTAACTTCAAATATATTTATAAGTTCAAGCACAGATTTAAGTGAATTAAGTTATGTTAGGGATTTATGTAATGAAATAAAACGAATATATGCAAATGATGGAAAAGATGTTACTGTTACAATATCAAGGGGGTATACACCAGATGCTACTTGTTTTTATGTAAGAAAAACAGATTCTAAGTTAGCTTTTTGGGAGTCAGCAATACCATTTGATAATGGTGGTTCAGATGATTCTGAATTGAGAGTTTGGTTACCAGATAATGATATGTATAGTGATATAAGTAGCTTAGTAGAGAAAACTGGTACACAAGGTGCAAGTTATTCTAGCAATATAGTTGTTGATAAATATATAAATTATCCAGATATTGTAGTTAATTATCAAGTACCAAGTAATAATACAGAAAGTATAGATTTAAATGTTAAGTATTCAATTAACAAGTATACTGTAAGTTATTATTCTTATGATAAATCAACATTACTTAAGCAGGAAGAGGTTATTTCAGGTTCTTCTTCAACAGCACCGACTCCATTAGTTAGAGACGATATTATAACAAGTAATTCAGTAAAAAGTTATTCATTTTCACATTGGAAGGATTTAACTACAGATGCAGATATGAGTTCTAGTTTATCAAATGTAACTAGTGATATAAATGTTTATGCTTATTATGATGAAAGCATAAGATACACAACAAAGTTAGTAGTTACGCTTAAACTTTTGCCAACTTTATCAACAGATTTATCTACGGCTGAAGTTTATGGAGAGCCTTTAATATTTAATTATGGAGATACGATTTCATTAAGTTCAGTAGTAGTACCGAGTGATAAGCAAGTACAAAATGGTATAAGACATGGAAAGCCATGGATTCAGAATATCACTTTTGATAAATGGGATATTTCTACATTACCGAGTACATTTACTGGCACTTCTGATAGTAATATAACAGTTTATGGATATTATAAATTAGATTCAGAGTCTTATGTAGACAGTAAGATATTTGACAGGATTGAAATTTCTATTCCACCTGATAAGATTAATTATAATTCTGGGGAGTGTTTTGATAAGACAGGTATGATTGTTGATGCAGTCTATAAATTGATTTATAATGATGGACATATTGAAGAAGAGAAAGAGGCTGGGGTAGATTATTTAGTGGATACAATAACACCTTTAACAGATGGTGTATCTAGTATATTAGTTTCATATACTGATTCTGATAATGTAACAAAAACTACAAATCAACCTGTTACAGTTAATAAGGTTATTAGAAATACAGAATTAGACCATATCTCTATAATAACTCCACCAAATAAAGTTGATTACTTATTTGGAGAGAGTTTTGATAAAACAGGCATGAGAGTTGATGCTACTTATAAGAGAACTTGGTCAGATAATTCAGTCGATTATGTAACATCTGAAAATATAGAATTTTCTTTCGATAATTCAAGTTTTAGCTCATTAGATATTACTTCTATAGTAATATCATTTACAGATAATAATGTAACTAAAACTGCAAATCAGAGTATAACTATTTCGGATGCTATTAATTCTGAGGTATTAGATTCTATTGTTATCAGACAACATGCATCAGATTTAGAGTATTATGAGAATGAAGTATTTGATAAGACTGGTTTAATAGTGGATGCTAAGTATAAACAGACTTACTTATCTGGTAGAGTTGATTATAAAACTGTCAAGGATGTTAAATTTACTATTGAAGATGAATTACGTAATCTTACAGTAGCAGATACTTCAATGGTAATAAAATTTGAAGACAATGGGGTAGTAAAGACTGTAGATGAAAATATAACTGTAAATAGTTTAATTGTTAAGTTAAGAACAGTAACAATAGAAGGTATATTAACTTATAGTGATGGTACTCCTATTGCAAATAGATTGATTGAACTTCATAGTACCCCTAAAAGAGTTAAAACAGATTCTCACGGAAGATATAAATTTGAAGATGTAGAAACTGGAGAGCATACTTTAACAGTATTTTCTAACGATGAAAAAACAGTAGATGGGGTAGTAAAGATTTTTATATCAGTTGATTTGAAAGATGGCAATAAAGATGATTATGCCAATCCTATAGATGGTTCAATGGTTAAGTTTAGTACTACAATAAATCAAAATGAATTTAATGTAAATGGTGTAATAGCTAAGAATGAAAATACTGAAGATACTGAGGATACTGAGGATACTGAGGATACTGAGGATACTGAAGATACTGAAGATACTGAAGATACCGAAGTACCTCAAACTTCGGATAATACAAATATCGGATTTTATTTGTTATTGTTATTATCATCTATGTCTTTATTATCAATTTTAGGATTTAAAAGAAAATTTTAAGTAGTTATTTATTTTAATAGAACTATGTCTAGCTTTAGGCATAGTTCTATTTTTTGTGTTAATGAGAGGTTGTGATTGTATGTTTTATAAAGGACATTTCAAAGACAACAGATGAGATATTTCTGATATTGATGATAATGTTTGTGAGTATTATAGTGACTCAAAATTAAGTTTACTACCTTTTTCTAAAATTTAAAGATTATTTGCTTTACTTAGTTCTTATCGATTTTTAAATTGTAATTGCTATTTTTGAAGTATTTATTTAGAAGTTGCTTTATAACTATTGACTTTCTTTAAGTTTTGTGGTATAATTATTATAAAGTTTGAAAGGGGATTCTTATGAAGGAGTTTGAAATTTTAAATAAATTAATATTTAATAATAATGATGAGAAAGTTACAATAGGTTACACAATATCTTTAGGTGGTAATTATACTTGTGCAGTTACAGAGGATAAAGCAAAAGAACTTGGGGTAGCTGATATTGAAATAGTTCAGTACATGAGTTTTAATGAACTTGAAGTTGTTCCTATTTCGGGAAATAAATATGCTTTAGTTGAGAATAATTCGGGTTTCTTTGAAGATTATAAGGATAGTGCAAAAGATTATTTTGGCGATAAGATTTTGTATTATGGTTATTATTTTAAACCACAATATATAATATCTTTAAATAATGAGTCAGCACTAAAAAGAATTGTATTAGAATCAAAAAATATTTATCAGGATTAAAATAAATATATGATTTACTATTGACTTTTATTAAGTTATATGTTATACTATATATATAAAGTAAATCAATCTCAAAGGAGAAAAAGTTATGGGTAAAGTAATTCAGATGAATAGTTATTTTGAGCAGAAGAAGGTAAAGGATGATTGTTTACAGCGACTCACAAAGGTGACAAATCAGTTTATTGCTGATTCGGCAAAGTTACATAATTTGGTTGAAAAAAGATTTGTAATCTTTAAAAAGAGAAGAGTTGAGAACCTTGCAAATCTTGTTGCAGTTGAAAAAGCAGAAATTGTAGACCTTACAAGATTGTATGATACTCTTACAAAAGAAGAGCAGTCAGCTTGTATGTAAGTTGCAATACTATATTTAAGTTAGGACAGAGTTTTATGCTCTGTTCTTTTTTTTTCACAAATTTTAAAATATTATTTTTATAATAAACTTTGGAGGTAAATTATGGGTGCTTTTGTAGATATTGATAATCCTAGTAGTTATAAAAATTGTGCAAAGAAACAGTACGAAATTTATGTTTGTATGCCACCAAAAAATACTATTGTTATAAATAAGTTAGAGCAAGCTGATGTAGTTAAGGCTTTAGGTGGAAAGACTTATTTTACAGTAGAACAGATAGAAAAAATGCAGAAGTATAATCCACCTATGCTTGCTCAGTTGCAACAGTTAGTATCTCAAGGTAGAGCTTATGCAGTTACTGATGCTACTCCTTTTGTACTTTGTGGTACAGTAGGAGAGATGTGGACTATTAAGGCAGATAAGTTAGCCAATACTTATAATTTCTTACAAGGTGGTCAGCCTTTAGCTATTAATCAACAGACATTAAACAAAAGATTACATGGAAAATATCTTGATTGGACTTTAATTAGAACTTCATCTCAAGCTACTGCAGGTCAGAATATGGCTTGTTTTGTACCTAGTTCACAGAAGGGACAAATTTCAACTTCTTGGGGTAGTGTTTTAAATTACAATGGAGTTGGTGTTAAACATGGTAAAGGCGATTTTATTGTTTGTGCTAAGTTACCAAATGGAAAGCCAAATTTAGGAGATAGATGGGTAGTCAATGGAGAAATTTTCGCAACTACTTATAATAATCAGGGTTGGACAGATTGTTTAAGTCCTAGTAAGAATATCGCTATAGCAGATTTACCTAAGCTTATTAGTTCTGAGGATAAGTCAGGTAAATTGACATTAGAGGAGTATAATGCTTTATATGGGGCAGTGAATAGGGGTAGTAAGCATACAGATTATTTCTTTAATAATTTAGCACCAAGACAGCCTATGCCTGTATACACGCAGCATAAGAATGCATATAAAGCAGAGCTTAAGTCTAGAGCAACACAATTTATAGAGGAGTGGAAAACAGCAGTTTCTGCTACAAATGTTAAAGTATCTATCGGAGATATAATAAAATCGGCTATATCTGAAGGTTTAAGTAATAATACTTTAAGTCTTATGGCAAAAAGCTTAATTACTAGCATTATTGAAGATATGTTTAATTATGCTACGATTAATCTTATGGGTTCTGGGGCTTATATTAATAATCCAAATTGTAAGGCTAAGGAATATTCTAAAGCTTTATTTAATCTTTATGAAGGTCAAGCTATTTCTAATAGTTATGAAATGATAGACCAAGGCTGGTATGCTGTTGGAAACGATTGTATCTTTGGTTATAATTGTCAGAATAAATTAGAAGGAGAACTGTGTTTCACACTTCATATGAAGAGTCATTGTGCTGACCAGAGTATATTGGTGGATGTCTTTGAAGAGGGTATAGGCTTAAGAGAGTATACACATCAGGATAAGGTTACACTTCCATCAGTTAAGAAGTTACTTATTAATTTTAGTACAGATTGTACAGAGAATGTATACAATACTATGCTTTCGATGGCAAATAAGATTTTTTCTAGTAAGGACTCTTATCTTGCTAAAACAACACGTAGTAGTTATGGCTTAGTATATAGATTAGCAGATTCGATGGAGTTAGCATTCACTTGCTTGAATTTTGAGTTAAATCATGATGATGAATCAGTTCTTTTTGAGGAAGAACGTTTTGGCGAGTATAAGAAAGATAATTTTAGATTTAAGATACATAAGAATGGTAGAGTAGATTCAGATAGTGCTACAGCTAAGACTGATACTTGTACTATATTTGTTAAGGTTTCTAACGATTTAATTGTTTCTATGTCTGCTAGGTGTAATGGAAAAACTTTTGATAAAACTTATAAACTTGGAGTTGGTCATGGCGTTGACACAGTTGCAATGTTGTCTTTTATAGACATTTGTAGATTGTTTAAGTTAAATCCTTTAAGGACTTTGTATGGTTCTAATGCAACAATTAAGCAGTTATTTGAGAAGGCTAATGGTTATTCTACTAATCGACATAGAGGTTTTGTTTTAAAGATTGATAATGTTGATAGGTCAGATACTTCAAAGGTTAGAATTAGGTTTAATATATGTGACATGGCAGGTAATATATCAGGTACACGTACTTTCGTATTAGATTTTAACTACAAGAGTTTTGATTACACAAAGTCAACTTCTGCTACAGCAAGAACTTTAGCTAGTCTAGATAAACAAGGCTATTTAGCTACATTAAGTGAAATGATGGTTTGTAGTTATATAACAGGTACAGGTATGAAAGAGGATACTCAACTTGGAGCTAGTATGAATTTGAACTATTCAATATCAGGGGTAGCTGAGAGCTTATATAAGTCTGTAAGTAATTTAATTGATAATACAAAGAAGTACTCTGGTTTAGGAGTATAAATTGTAGGAGATAATTATGATAAATTTAAATGACCCAAATGTGTTAATGCAGATTATGCAGGAAACAAAGCAGAAATGGAGAAACTGTAAGAGAAAGCAGTATAATATTTTCGCTTGCAAGATGCCTAAAGATGTTGTATTTGCAAATAAGTTGGAACAACCAGATAGCTTTAATGCAATGAAGAAAGTTTTAGGCAAGTATATTTCTACTGTAGATGAATGTAGACAGCATCCAGATTTGATGCAGGTTTTAGCTAAAAGTGGTTTTTATCAGACAGATGGTAATTGCATAACATTATGTGGTACAGCTGGAGAGTTATGGACTATAAAGGAAGAGAAGTTAAAATCTGCTTATACAAATATTAATGGAGCAGCAATAACAAAGATTCCTAGAGGCTGGTTTACTGTAGCTAGAGCAGCAGAAGCAACTGCACAGGCAGTTGGTATTTATATCCCAAAGAAGTATATCGGTGTATATAAGACGGGTTGGGGTGCAGTGTTATATGTAAATAACCCTAATTCAGATGGACATAATATGGGTGATATTCTTGTAGCACCTATGATAAATGGTCAGCCAAATTTAGCTGATTGTTCACCTACAAATAATACAGTGTTCGCTAGAACATATGATTTAAATGTAGGAGGTTGGGGTAGTTTAGGCATCAAAGCTGATTCTTCAAAGCCTTTTACTCTTGAGGATTGTAAGCGACTTTATCCTTTACCTAAGGCTGTAGATATTATGCATAGTTTTCAGCCAGTTCTTGACCGTTTAGCATCGAATGAGGCAAATCTATTACCTAAAATGCAATGTGGTTATTATGATTTAGATGAGTTAGATACTGTATGGTTTGAACCAGTAAATGAAGTAAATGTTGGATATCTATACAAAGATTTTTATATGGGGGTAGTTAAGGCTGATGATGGTCTTTATGTTACTTTCAGAAATGTTGTAGGTGATGGTTGTGACTTAGATGTGAAAGTTGAGCCAACTATAAATGCAGTTAGATTATGTATATATGATGTAATTTCAGATGTTAAGTTTGGTTATTGGACTTACACTAAGGCATTACAATATATAGGCACTACATACGGAGATAAGAGTCGTCAAACAACTTATGAAAGAATGGATGATGGTGTATGCATTCATGATGATGGTTTACAAGAAGGTCGTTACATTGGTCTTAAAGATGATATTTTAAATCATATGGGTGCTACTGATAAAGAGACAGATGCTTATTTAGCTTGTCAGCTTGTATTTGATGAGCAAAGTACAAAGTCAGATGGATTTTCTAGACATGTTGATGTCTGGATTCAGGGCGAAGCAGCAGATAATACTAGCGAGAAACTTGGAAAAAATCTACAGTGCAGAGCTTCTAGTTTATCTGATTTGCAGAAACAGGTTGATGCTATGATGGGTGCTATTAAGAGTCTTTAATAAGAGTAATAATTATGAGAGCTAGGTCAAAAGCCTAGCTCTTTTTATTTTAAGTTAAAGGGGTAGTTTTTGTATAACTTTTATAAATTTGTTTTTGTGAAAGTTGGTGATATTTTGATTAAGCGAGACCAAATTCATGGTGATATTGAGTTCTCAGATGCAGAAATGAAATTAATAAATAGTAAATCTTTTGATAGATTGCGATATATCAAACAGCTAGGCTTTGCGGAATATGAGTATCCAAGTGCCACACATACGAGATTCCAGCATTCTTTGGGAGTTTGTAAATGTGTAACTGACATGTATAATGCAGTTGTTAAAAATTGTCCAGAATTTTATCGTGAAGGCGATTTAGAATTGTTAAGAATGATGGCTTTAGTACATGATTTAGGACATTCACCTTTTAGTCATGCAAGCGAGGAATTATCTCCTATTTCTCACGAGGAGAGGCTAACCGATATCCTTGAGTACGAGAAAAAGAATATAATTCTCGCTCATAATTATGATTGTGAAGCTTGGGACTTAATAAATCAGGTTTATAATGGTGAGGGGCTAACTTATTTATCGGATACACATTTGATTGCTTTACATAGTTTTATGGATGGTTTTATAGATGCTGATAAAATGGATTATCTTGAGCGTGATGCCATCAATTGTGGGGTATCTTATGGTAAGTTTGATAGAGATGCTTTAGTTAATAATCTTACTGTAGTTAAAAATAACAATGGTATTTATGATATAGCATTGAAGAAAGAGGGTATTCAGGCTCTAGAAGGTTTTATTTTAGCAAGGTATTATATGTTTAGCCAAGTTTATATGAATCCAGAGGAGCGTATTTTAAGATTTCAATACTGTAATGCCATGAAGAATCTGTTACCAGGGGGTAGATATCCAGATGATATTAAAAAATTTCTTTCATTGGATGATACAAAATATGTTAGACGACTTAAGTTTCTACAAGATAATAGACTTCAAGTAGTTTATGATGGAGAGTTTAATGCCGAAATTAAAGCATTAGTTGATAGAAAGTTAGGTAAATATCTTTTATGCGATACACCTAGAAAGAATATTTTTAGAAAAGATACTGATGATTCAACTGTAATGATTGTTGATGATAACTTAGGTAGAGTTATTCCTTGTAGTGAGGCTTCACCTATTCTAAAGAATATTGAATATACTTGTGTACATAAATTAAGATATTATGCAGATATATCAAATGCTTCGGAGTTAAAGTCCGAACTTATTAAGCTATTGAAAGGAGTGAATTAATATGTTTACAATTGATGATGTATTATTCAGCATATTACAGTCTTGCTGTGATAGTTTAGATTCAAATAAATTAGTTTATTATGTTTATATTTATCAGGTAGCAGGATTAAATTATAAATTTAGATATAAAATTGATGCTTCAGGTTTATCATGTAGTGGTATAAATAATTTATTAAGTCAGGTTATAAATGACGGTAATGTGACTTTGAATAACGGAATAATAAGTCTTACTTCTAGGGGTAGTTCTATTTTATTTAATACACCTATGACTGCTGAAGAATGGGATTTTATAGAGGATATTAAGTCTACTTTGGACAAGTTGTCTGAAAAAGAGTTGCAGGCTCTTTGTATAACTGATATGATTGTGTACGATACCTTACAAAGATATGGAGTAGATGGTCTTATCAAGCAGGAGAATAGAATTAAATCATCAATAAGGGCTATTTGTAGTAATGATTTCAAAGATGAGGATTTTGATGCTTCATTAAAATTTTTAAGAAAGGTGCGAAAAAGACATGAGTAATTTTGAAGAAGAAGTAAAGAAGAAGGAAAGAGAAGAGGAACTTGAAAGAGAATCCATAGGTTCTCAGAGAATGGTTTTACTTTTAGCTACTGCATTTTTTATTATAATATGTACTGCTATTTGGTTCATTGTTTTTACAATCAGGGGTAGACAGATTGACCATTATGTTGATAGCATTGAGTATATTAATAATGTAGAAACTGAGAGTTCATCTTTAGCTGTAAAGCTCGTAACAATAACTATTGATAATGTTGATTATACACTTGATGCTTTGAAAGACAAAGCAGATTTGCCTACTGTAGTTGATGTGACTATTACATATACAGATGACTCAACAGTTACAAAGTCAGCATATATTTCTTATGTAGATTCAACAGATGTTAAGGAAGTTTCATATCAGGATAACGAATATGGCAGGATTTTAATACCAAAAGAAGTAGAAAAGTAATAGGGGTAGTTATTAAAGAGCTAGTTAATCTAGCTCTTTTGCTTTTGATTTCTATTTTAATCTGTAGTATAATTTATGTAAATTATTTTTTATAAGGAGATATTGCGTATGTTAGTTAATATATTTTGTGAAAATAGAACACCTTTATTCGCTGATGCATTTTATGATTGCTTACCACAGACTTGTCCAGTATGCGGAATGCCTACAGAAATGAGTGAAGCTCTTACAGGTTTACATTGTAGTAATCCAAAATGTGCAAGTAAGGTAGCTCAAAGACTTGTAGCAATTGCTTCATCTATTGGTGTTAAGGATTTAGGTGCAGCCAGAGCAGAAAAGTTTATAAGTACTTTTGGAATTGATAATCCTTTATTGATTTTTTGTTATGAGCCTGAGACTGATGGACAAATGGCTGATAATATTAGTTTAGAGGTTAGTACAAAAATTGCAAATCAGTTTAGAGAAAGGAATAAGTTTACTCTTGCTGAGTACATTCGTGTAGCAAACCTGCCATATATTCAAACTAGTGCCTTTGCTATATTTGACGGTTTTGATGATTTAGCTGAAGCTTACAAAGCTATAGAAGCAGGAGGGGTAGAGTACATAAGAGATAGACTCGATATTAAAGCTAAGGATACTGAAGATGTATCTGTTAGAGCTCTAAAGGTATATGATTCTCTTATGACTTTTAAATCAGACTTATTTGATGCTTTAGATGGCGTAGAGATTATTAAAATTCATACTGGGGAGATGAAAACTATTCGAGCAGTTTGCTCAACTGAGGTTGGAGGAGAATTCAGAACTAAAGCAGATTTCTATGCAACTTGTAATAATCTTTATGGAAACTTACATATTGAATTTGGTAATTCAGTTACAAAGAAAACTGAGTATCTTGTATGGGCTGGAGCTGACGGTAAACCTGCACAGGTAACTAATAAAGTTAAAAAGGCAAGAGCATATAATGAGAAAGGTCTTGATATTAAGATTGTAACTGCTATGGAGTTTCTTAGTATCCTTGAAGACCTTAGTAAGGGTGGTAATTAATTATGCAGTTTTCTGTAAGTGATATCCGTAAGTGGGGTAGTTTGAAAATTTTCAATAATTATTTTACTACAAATATTGGTAGACAAGGTTTTATTGAACGCTTAAGACAATTAAATTTTGCTTTAAGTAGTTGTAAATGTTCAGCATATTCGATACCTCGTATATATAAAAATGTATATTATGATATGCATAGTCAATATTATGGTATGACTAGATTTGTGAATATGTGTGAGCCGCTTCTTAGAAGTATTGATAAACCAGATGATTCTATTAAGCGTAAAATAAGAAATCAATGGGATAGTCTTTGGAGATGTTTAAAAGAAGATTTAGAGTTAAGCGAAATAGTGTGTAAAGAGTTAAAAGACTTAGGTATTAGGTTACTTTTTCAATATGAAGAAGAGAATTTATCTGTAAGTATAAGTGCAGAAGTATTTGAGTTCTATAATTCAATACTTACTTGGTACACTTATACAGTTACCGAAAGTGCTATGAATAATTTAGTTTTAAGTCCTTTAGAACTTATAGAGTTTATGATAGTAAGTGACGCAGATAAGTTTATATATTGTATGCAAAATGGTTTAGATAAAGGGGGTAGTTTTTTATGGTAGTATTTATTTTACTTATATTAGCAGGTATATGGAATTTATATAATTTTGCTACTTTTTTCTATAATCTACCTTATTTAGATATATGTACTTCAGGCAACTTTTTACTTGAAAGTTTTCACATGATTTCTATGAAGTGGTGTTTACCTTTTGGTGTAATCTTTACAGTAGTAGGTATCCTTGGTTTGATTTTTATGAAGCGAAATACTAATAACTTTGAAAAAATTAAATGGAGTTTACTTATTCTTGCAGTTATTTTGTCTATTTTTCTTTGTTTATAACTATATAAAATAGCCTTGACTTTTTATGACTTTTATGTTATAATATTGTTATAAAATAAATATGAAAGGAGAGACTTATTTTTACGGATAGTAAGCAAAGACTTGTAGACTTAAATGAGCAGTTAAAGAAATTAAGTAAAAGCTATTTAGAAACTCACGAAAAGTTATTAAGTTCTAAGTCAGCTTTAATGCCAGAGTTAAATAAGACAGAGGTAGCTATTAAAGATGTATTAGCTGAAATTGAAAAGTTGAAGAAAAGACATACATCTCTTGAGAAAGATTTATCTGCAATAAGGAGTAAGTTAGTAAAGATTGATGATGATATTAAATTTGCTGATGAAAATTATGAGATTGAAAAAACTCACATATCATCTGAAATTAAGAAACTGGAGGAGCTTGAAAAGTCTTTAGAAAAGAATGCTGAGCATGTTATATCGGAGTATGTATTAAAGGACATGGATTTATTTATGAATACTTTAGATATAAATATGAGACCTGCACCTACTATTGAAGAAAGTCAAGTAGAGGTTAGCATTTCAGATTACTCAGGGATAGATAGCTATTTAAAGAATACTTCAAAGTATACTTTAGTCGGGTATAAGAAGCCAGATGGAAAAGTAGTTACAAGGGGTATTAGGTCTTGTCCTGAGAATTTTAGACTTGTTAAAGCTTGTTTGGAAATTGCAGGTTGTGTTTGCAAAGGAACTATTGCAGATGTTATTAAGAAACTAGATTATAAGAGTGAATATGATAGTGAGCAGTTAGATAAGTTGGTTGTTTATACAAAGACTGATGACGGCTTCAAAGTTGTATCTTCAACATCAACAGTTACTGATGAAGATGTAGATAAAGTATTTACACAGATGGATAACCATAAAAATAATACAAGTGATATAAACCTTTTATACGGTTCTTGTGCAAAGTTACTTATGTCGGGTATTAAGTCTAATATCAAGCATCTCCCATCTGAAACAGTAAGAAATACATTAAGTAATGTATCTTCTGAACTTGACGATGAAGATTATAAATTGATTTTGGAGGTGATTTAATATGGCTTTAAAGTATAAAGATGTTATAAGCTTGGCTGAAGTTTGTGATAGTGCTTTAATAACAACAATACGACAGTTAGGGGGTAGTTCTGTTGCAGGCTTTACAGATGAAGAGTTATGTTCAAGTTTTTTGAATGTATATATGAGTATGAATAAGCCAAGTGTTTCAAGTAAAAAAGAGCTTCAAAAAGCTACTGGTTTAGACCTTAATAATGTTCTTGATTCACTAACAATGAATGGTGCAAAGCGTAATTACAATGCACGAAGCACCAAGTCTGTAGAGACTATGTTTTCAATATTAAATTACGAATTAATATTGTTATCAAATATATCAGATGCATCAGGTTTGGTTGTTAATGCTGATTACAATGCTTTTACTTTATTAGACTTGTTTCAGTATAAGCGTTATGATGGTATTGTAATTGAGGAGTCAGGTAATAAAGTTAATCAGAGTATTACTTTAAGAACTTTAACTCCTATGCTTATAAGACTAGGAAATAAATATTTAGTTGGAAATACTTATGTAAGCGAAAAAACTGGTATTAGGACACTTGGTATTTCTTATATAAGGGGTATAAATACAATAGATAAGGAAATCAGGGGTAGTTGTTTTAATATGACATTAAAGCAGTTTTTTTCAGCTATAATGTTTTATTTCTTAGAGTACTTTGAATTAGGTGAATTATTATATCTGTTAGTTGAGGGTAATTATTCTAAAGCATTAAATGATACATTTGTAGTCACTACTGCAAAAGGTACTAGCTTACTTCCTTTATATAAGGATAAAGGTATTAAAGTAAAGAATTGTCTTTACATACATAGAGGTTATGAGGTAGGAAATATCGAGAGTCAGCTAAACTATTTGAGGCAGTTTAAGGATACTATGAATATTGTTGCACCACGGTTTATTGAGGGTTTTGAAGAAATCACTGATGAACGCTTTGATAAGTTCTGTAAAAGTGTGATTTTATACTCAGCTTTTGATAAGGAGTCACAAGGAGATTATTCCACAGCTGAAGGTAGAGCAAGAGTAGTAAATTTATTATAAATCATTGATATCTATTCTTATCAAGACAGCACTGGAGCTATTTTATAAAAAATAGTTTTCAGTGCTTTTGTTTATGGAGGGATATTATGCAAGTTTATGATGCTAGTACAGATGTAATAGTTAGGCGAAGAAAAGGAAATAGTCAGAAACTAAATACTAAATTAAACGATATTAAGTTTTCTGATTACGATGTAGGAGTAATCAAAATTTCAAGTTTATCCTGTAATGATGAAGTTCTTATGATGAATTCTGACTCACATACATATTCATGGCAGAAATTTGATGAGATTTTGTTTATTGACAATAATATCAAAGAATGTTTCTATCAACTTGAGGGGTATTATGGAGTTGGTGGTTCAGGTTTTCATGATGAAATTAAAGTTTGTAAATCTGTTTCAGCAAAGACGCCTATTGTATGTAGGATTAATGACTGTAAGAAAGTTGTTACGGCTGAAGAGTTATACAAATTGGCTTGGATGAATAATGTAAAATTATATGGTTATTGCAGAGATATAGAGCACAATACAATGAAATTAGGGATAGTTGAATTACCTTTAATTATAGATAAGTGTTGTAAAACAGTTGCTATTTCTAGTATAGGTGTTGATTTACCTAATAATATGTTTATGCTTACACGAAAAGATAGTGATTATATTTTTTAGGAGGATTATTTAAATGAAGTTAGCAAAATTAGCTGTTGCTTATTATGTAGAAACAACAGGAAATGATTGGAGTCAGTTCTATACTGATTTAGATGAAGCACTTAGGGGAAGCTTAGATGACCAGACTGGTGATTTATGGTTAATTCATAGTTTGATGAATACACTTATTAAGAATGACATTTCTGTTGAGCAGTTCAAAATGAGTAAAGATGTTATCAAATCATTCTTTGATGAAGAAGACCGTAAACTTAAAGGAGAATTTTTCACACCGATTTGTTGGGCAGAAGAGCTTCATTCATATATGGATAAGCATATCCCAAATTGGAGAACCAAGATGAATGTTTGGGAAAATTCATTTGGTTCAGCAAACTTAATTAGAACAGCGGGAATTACTCCAGACCATCTATTTGCTTCTTCAATTCAGCAGTCTGATGTTGATGCAGCTTTAAAAATGCCTGAGTTACAAGGAGCACATATTTTCCAGTTGGATTTCTTAAAGGCTTGTGATGATGGTTTAAATAATGAGTTTTTACACGCTTTACCAGAGAAGTTGCAGGAAGTTATTAATAAAGATGAACCACTTGTATTTTTATGTAATCCACCTTATAAAACAGGTCAGGCAAATGCTACTCAAGTAGGTAAATTTATGAATGATAAGAATGGTTTAGCTATTTATGATTGGGCAGATTTCAGTAAACCATCTTATGATTTATTCTATCAGTTTTGCTTTCAGGCTATGAATATGGTAGCACAGCATGAGTTGAAAAATGTTTACTACTGTGTTTTCGGACCTCTGACATGGTTTACTGGAGCAGGAGCTAATATTCTTTTAAAGCATTTTGAACATTGCTTTGAGTTTATTGATGGTATGTGTATTTCAGCTCAAGAGTTTAGTGACACAAGTGAAAGTATTCTATGGGGTATTGGAGCTACTATTTGGAAATCAAGAGGCGGATACATGAATGAGCCAGGTGTTGATTATCATAAAGATATACTTCTTGATAAGAAGTTTATTGCCCCAGATGGTTCTATTGGAACTGAGGGTAAGGTTCTTTATGCTCCACCTCGTAAGAAACTTTCAACTTGGGTACATTCAGATGATAAGGCAGTACCTAAAGCAGAGTTTCCTCTTATGACTTCACATCTTACATTTAAGGGCGGAGATGTATTTGAGAAAGTAGCTCATAAGCGTGTAAAAGCTAGAAAAGACTTATGGGGTATCCTAATGTCACAGGATACAATGACTAGAAGTTCTGACCAGTCAGCAGTTATGTCTATGCCAAGCTCGATACAGTATGAACCTATTGTTAAGGAGAACTTTTGGAGGGCTGTTGCTTCATATACATTTAGACGTATTTATGAAGCAGATTGGAGTATTGCAAAGAAAGATATTTCAGAACCAGATATTAATGTAGAGGGTTATGACCTTTGGTTAAAGAATGCTATCCCAATTTTCTTATTTGAGTATAAGTCAATGATGAGTTCTATTCGAGGGGTATCTTGGGAAGACCAGCTTGCTTTACCAGAAGAAGTAAGAGAAGTAATTAACATCAGAAATAATTTCTTCTTCTTAACACCTGAGGAGGTTAGAGCAAATTGTACAGACCCTGTAATTCTTGCTGATTTAGAGGCAAATCCACCTACAGAAGGTCAGTTATTTATGCAGGAAGTTATTAAGGAATGCGAACCAGTTTGGGCACCAGAAGTAAGACAGCTTTATGACTGGTGTAAGACTTATACATTAGCTACTTATGATGCTCGTAAGACAGTTAATTATAAGGGTTCATTAGATGCTTGGGATGCAGGTTTTCAACAGTTAAGAGCAGGTCTTTGGAATGCTGATAAGCTTGATGGAGATATGACTAAGTTGCTTGTACAGGCTAGAGATTTCTTGCGTAAGGACATCATGAAGTATGGTTTTGTATCAGAGGTTCAGTCAACAGATGATATTTAAATAGTGGAGTTAAGCCTTACTTAACTGTAAGGCTTTCTTTTTAGGAGGTTTAAAATGAAAAAGATGGTAACTTTCACAGGGGTAGATAATAAAACCTCACTCACATCTTTAAAGATTCTCACAAATAGGTATAATAATATAGAGTTTGGTATTCTTGTGAGTAAGAGTAATACTGATTTAGATAAAGTAAGTAGATTTCCAAATTTTGAAACTATTGACAAAGTTTTAAATGCAGACTTGCCTAGTGTTTCTTGTCATATTTGTGGTGAGCTTGCAAGACATTATGTGCATACTGGTGATTTCTCTGAAATTAGAGACTTTTTAGGACAGGAAAGAGTTGATAAGTTTTCAAGATTTCAGTTAAATATTAGAGGGTATGATGACTATAAACTTTTTGTTATTGATGAAGATATTCATATTATTATTCAGGTTTCAGACCCAAAGAGCTATCAATATTTTTATCAAATGCAGGAGTTAAACCCAAGTAAGGTTGAAGCTTTGATTGATTATTCGGGTGGTAAGGGTAAGCTTGGATGTTTCAATTATGTATCTGATGGAGATGAAATCTTTGGTTATGCAGGTGGTATTAGTGCTAATAATGTAGCCTATATTTTAGGTTATATTGAGGGAAGAATGGAGTACAATGTAAACTATTGGATAGATATGGAAAGTTCTGTAAGAACTAACGATTGGTTTGATTTAAATAAAGTTGTGGAGGTTTTAAATGAAATTAGGCAAACAGAAGGTATCAAAGAAAATATGCAGTAACTGGTTTTATATTTGCATATTTGCTATATTTGCTTTAAGCATTTATACAGGTCTTGCTGATTTTGATTATTATTGGCAGATAGATTTGGGAAGACAGATTGTTAAGAATGGAGAATTCAATGGAATTTATAATCAAATTTGGGGTAGTTTAGGTGTTTCTGCTTACTATGACCATGAATGGTTGACTAATATCTTATTTTATTTTACATCTCTTATAGGTATTAGAGGTATATCTGTAATGAAGCTTTTAATATCTTTATTTTTAGCAACTTGCACTACACTTTATATAAGGTCTGAAAAGAAGGAACTTAATATCGTTTCAACTATTGAATTGATTGCATTCTTTTTTATACTTAGCACAGTTTTTGTTAAGGTAAAAGCTTATTGTATTAGTATTGGTTTTCTTTTGCTTGAAGTGATGTTTTTAAAGCAGTATAAAAGAAGTCTGTCTAGTAAGTATTTTATTTATATGCTGATTTTACTTTTGTTTTGGACTAATATGCATTCAGGTAGTATGCCTTTATTCTTTGGAGTTGCTGGTATCTATTGGTTAATAAATTTACGAAGTGAAAAGAAAATATTACTTTATGGGGTAGGTTATCTTTTAAGTACTTTAATAAATCCTTATGGGTACAAATTAATTATTTTTAATCTATTACATAATGGGGATAAGGTTATGAAGCAATATGTATTAGATTGGAGAGCTTTAGATGCAAAAACACCAGTTGGTATATTATGTGCTTTCTTAATATTTATGTGTATTATATCATTATATAGGGTAAATCTTAAAGAGCATTTATTTGATGTTGTAATGTTATTCGTTGTTATTTTCTTAGGTTTACAATCTGTAAGGCATTTAATTTATTTAACTCCATTTATTATATCTATAGCATTAGATACTAAGTTTATATTAAAGAAGTTTAGTAATGAACAATTAAGTTACATTAGCCTTTTCTTTATAGGTCTTGCATTATTAATAAGTATAAGTACATTTACCACTAAAGATTACAAAGAAAATTATGCAATGGATTATGTAGATGATAATTTAAAGCAGTTGCTTATAGAAACAAATAAAGATGATAGTACTGGCTTATTTGCATCTAATATAGATGTTTGTTATTTAGGCTTAAAGTCTTTTAGTAGTGGTGCATTTCCTTGTACCAGACAAAGATTTCTTGATAGTTATCTTATAACTTGTAGTGGTACTAATTCACAGATTAAACAGGTAATTGACTATTATGGTCTTACAAAGTTTGTTTTCTTAAGAAATAATAATTTAATTGATTATTATAATGTAGATAACACTTTATACGAATATTTAGCAAATAATGACGAATATGAATGTTTATATGATTCAGATTTTTATTGTTATTTTGTACAGAAAGGGGTAGTTAATGCGTCTAAGTGATTTAGATTCAAAAAATAGGAGTATTGATATTGTACTTTTACAAACTAGTAGTACAAAATTATCAATGTTCATACAGGATAAGCTAAAGCGAAGATATAACTGTAAGTCAGATTCTTTAATTGAACTAGAGACTAAGTCAGACTTACGAAAAGTTAAGGAAGTATTCGGAGTTACTCCACCTTTTGCATCGAAGTGGTTTGTTACTGTTGATTTAGATAAGGGTAAAAATGGAGTTGCAATGAAGGATTTAATACCAGTAATAAAGCAGTCATCTACTTGTATATTTTTCTGTACTTCCTCAAAGTATAAAACATTTAAGGAATTTAAAGAGAGTTTTAAAGATAATACTGCTTTCTTTGATTATTATATTAACTATTTAAGAAGACCAGATTTTTTATACTTATATGATGCCTTTACATTATCAGATAATAAACTTTCAAAGCAGTTATTTGATTATGCAGTACAAAGTTATAGTGGTGATATTGAAGCTGTTTTCGATTTATTACTAGCTTTGAACTCAGGACAAAAGTTCGAGTCACGACAAGATATAGCTGAAGTGTGTGGGTTGGGCGGTCTTTCTGTTGAGTCTTATATTTTTAGTTTATTAAAACCAGTAAGTGGCTCTGATAAAGGCTTAAAAACAGTTATAAAAAATCGAGTCAAAGCAGGGGTAGATTTAGGAAATACTATTGGTTTTCAGAAGATGTATAATTTCACGGCAAAAAGTATAATGCTCTTTTGTGAATTGAAAATGTTAATTATCTCAGGAGTAATATATAAATCAGTTCGTAATTTACCAGATTCTTTTGATGAGAAAGCTTTAGCTAAGTATCAAAAGTATATTTGGAGATTAAAGGAAATTCCTTTATCTGATTTATTACGCTTAAGGCAGTGCATGGGAGAATATGCTTGGCATAATGGTAATGATTTTTTAAACTTTGTATATAAGTATTATGAAGTTAAAGCAGAGTTATTTATTCTGGACAGTAATACGAAAGCTAAATCGTGATTTCTATTTATTCTTGATTTGACTATGAATTTGTGTTATAATGATTATATTCAATTTATTTTGGAGGTATTGTGATGTCAATTATTTGCAAAGTAGATTATGCGACAGCCCTTAAGTATAAGGGTATGAACTTATCTACAAAATATAATAATAAGAAGCATAAAGTTTACTTAAAGCTTATAGGTGATGACTTTACTTTGACAGATTGTATTGCATTAGCTAAAGTTAGTAAAAATATTTTAATGGTTGAATATCAGGGACTTCAATCAAATTCAGCTTATGAAGAGCTAACTGAAAATACTGGTGTTTATGTTGGTAGAGTTTATGATTTTGGTAATAATATTACTGAGGAAGATGTCGAAAAGATTGCAGAGGATTCACCAAAAGGGGTAGTTCCAATTATTAAGTTACCAGATGATTATAAAGATTTATACAAGATATATCATATTTCAAAAACTTACCCAACAGTAAGATTTTGTGGTGGTCATCTTTTTGCTATAGATGGAGTAAAAGTAGGAGCCATAGGGGTAGATGTTCTTGATAAGGCTCAAGATAAGTATTCTATGGATTGTTATAAACTTGATGATACTGAAGATGTTCTTGAAAATGTAGATATAACAAGTTTGGAGATTGATTCATCTTCTAAGCCAGAGAAAGCTAAAAAGTCATCATCAAGCAGTAGTAATAAGTCAGCACCGAAAAAAGCATCAAAGAAAGTTAGTATTTTTGATATATTTGGATTATAGGAGGTTTATTAAAAATGGCAGAGACTTATATTAAAATTGGAGAAGCAGCACGAATGTTGGGGGTATCACCTAGTACATTAGGTAGTTGGCAGGATAAGGGTATTTTAGTTCCAGCTCAGATTTTTCCTAGTGGTCATCGTAGATATACTGTATCACAGATACAGGAGTTTATTCGTACACAGGAAAATACTTCAATGATGAATAGGGGAGATGATAATGAAGAATACTTAACAAGCAGAGAAACTGCTGAGTATATGAATGTTTCATTATCTCTCGTAAATAGTCTTGAGGCTCAGGGACAGCTTATTCCAAGACGAAAGCTACCTACAAATAATAAGCGTCTTTATGCTAAGTCTGATATAGATGCTTTCCTTGAGAGAATTTCTAGTAAGTAATAGTTGTAATTATTATCTATATAACTTTTAAAAATGTAGGAGGTTATCTTATGGAAAAGTTACAGCAGATACTTAATATTAAAAATTCTAATGGAGAGGTCATAACTTTTTTCGATGGTAAAATTACTTTATCTCAGTTAATATTCATAATTATTGCTATTATTGCAGTAGTTGCAATAATTAAGCTTTTAAAGGGGGTAGTAAGAACTGTCTTAGCAGTTATTGCAATTTGTGTAGCTCTTGTAAATTATGGTGTAGCTAGTCCGACTAAGATTAAAGATGCTGCATCTATAATATCACAGAAAGGTATATCTACGTATGAGAAGCTTGCAAGTGCTTCTGAGAATATCAAAGTAGAGGGTTCTGATGTTCAAATTAAGTTGAGGGATAGTTGGGTTAATATTTCAGATGTAACTTCTTTTGTATCAACTGGAAAAAATACAGCAACTATTAATGTAGGTGATGAAAGTTATGTTGTAGATGATTCAAATATTATAAGTCTATTAAAAACCTTTAAGTAAGTTTAAACAAGGTATAATCTTTACATTGATAGGGGTTATGCCTTGTTTTTGCAATAGAAAAAAGTTACAAAATTTCAATGTTTTTCTGAAAAATATTGAGGATTCTATTGATTTTTTTGGTATTTTATGGTATAATTAACTTACAGTGATAAGTAAATAACTTTTGAGAAAGGATGTATTTTACAATGAGTTTATTAAGAAGTTTTAGTTTTGGTCACATATCTGGAGTTACAGAGTTATCGAATGAAATTCTTGGTCTTTTTGAGGATTTAGTTTATAATCCTGAGAAGAAAATAGAATTTGCAAGCGAGATTATCTCGGCAGGATTACAAGGTAATATTGATTTCAAGCATGAGTTTAATATTGATGCCTATGAGTCTGCAATTCGTAAAAATCAGCGTCTTGGAAAAGAAGCGAAGCGTAAAAAAGAAGTATTCTTAGATTTTACTGATAGTAATGATGATTGGGATGAAACTGTTCAGGCTGGTGGTATAAAAGCAGATACTGCTACTACAAGAGCTACAAAGCAGATGGAAGATGCTTATGAACAGCTTTTAGCCGATGAAGAGTTAAGATATGCTGTAGAAACTATTAAGAGTTTACAGCCTATGCTTTTAGTAGAAGCTAAAATGGATTTTATGTGTACTGTAAAGCAGGCACTTAAAGGTATTCCAGAGAGTGTAAATCTTCTTAAGCGTGTATGTGATGATTATGAAGTTGTTGCCGAGCAGGTTAAGATTATATTAGGTTCAGGTAAGACTTTTGAAGAGATATTTGCGTAGTCCTTATTAAAAATAAGGAGAGATAATATGTCTGTGTGTGAAAATAGTTGTATTACTCCCAACATAGGGGGTAGACATAATGGTATTAAAAAGTTATGCTTTTATGCAGTCAGATATTAATATAGCTTTTTACTACGAAATTTTTAATGAAATACAAAAGTTGAAATGGTATTTTTATAAATTTGCAGGTGTTAATGCTGAAGAAGCTATGCAAAGAACTTTATATCATACTTTATTTCATTTTAATTCAAGTAAAGGTAATCTTTCAGCGTATATAAAAAAACTTGCAAGGGAGATTACAAAAGAGAATAGTCGATTAGTTTTGGTTGACTTTCTTGAGCAAACATTATCAGAAGATAGTGATGAAGAAGAATTGAAATCCTCAGTAGATACAGGAAGTGTTAATGATTTCAGTAACTCTGTTATCGAAGATATGGAGTTAAATGAGGATAGAAGAATAGATATTGTTAATTTAGCACTTGAATTTATGGATAAGTTTATATTGTTATGTGAGGCACTTATAGCTCATGATACAAGTACAAGATATTACCCAGATATTTTTATTCGTCAGTGTTTAAATATCAATAAGAGATGTCCAAATTTCAATGCATTATGCTTGGATGTTTATCTAGAATATAAAGATGATTTTGAGTGGTTTTTAAGTCTAACTGAGAATGATGATGATTGGAGAGAACCAGATTTTGTAGCAATTTCAAATAGTTACTCAAAGAGAGTTCTTTTGGTAGACCCAAATACAAAGAAACCAGTCGAAAATGCTGATGTTGATAAGTTTATTGTTACTGGCAAGTTAGGTAACAAACGAATAGTTAGGGTTCGTTATTATGAACTTTGGGAATATTTCTGTGATTTGATTGATGATACAGAAACAAACGAAATGAAGTTTATAATTGGAAACTCATACATAATCAGGTCATTTGGTGGTAGTCTTAGTGTTCTTAATCCAGATTTGTTTAATATGTATGATTTAGTACGAACAGAAATCTTAACTAATGTTCTTCAGGATATTTATGGTAGAATACTTAATATTGGGACTGAGTACTTTTATATTATTTGTGGTTCTGATTTTAATAAAACTACTGTAAGTCGAACAGTTCATGGTCATAAATTTGACCTTGTGTATGAAGATATAACAGATTCAGTGCAGCAGTAGGTAAAAGGATGTTATTCAGTTTTGAATAGCATCCTTTTTTGAGTTGTCTTTAAACTTACCTTATTATTATTGTAACTTTTAAAAATTAAATTTTTTGGAGGATTTTATGAGTAATATTGTTGTGAGTATGTCCTTGCGAAAGGGTATTAGTGCCATTGTTATCATGGAAGATGGTGTTATAAAAGTTAAATATGTAGAGCGTATTAAAGATGAACATGCTTTAAGTTCTAATTATGCAGGTATTATATACACATTTAAGTTAGCATTAAGACATATTAGGCAGTATATGCAGACTGTTGATGTAAAAGATGTTTGTTTTGAAACTAGCAATAGTACATTTATTAAGTGGATTGATGCTCAGTATTCAAAAGAAGCTTATCAGAAGGATTTTGATGAAGCTTTAACTTTGTTACATGAGTTACCTATTAGGTATGCATTTACATATACAGAAAAGCCAAAGGCGTTTTTATTTACCGATAGTTCCTATTTAAAGAAAGAGTCAGTTTCAGGGTTAAATCTTGATGAATATACAGAATAGGGGGTAGATATAAGTGCTTTCTGGTAAGATTACTTATTATAAAAATAATAAACGTTTTGTTTATGATGTAGATGCGACAGATACATCAGAGAATTTTTCAATGTATATGACTTCAGGTAATTATGATGCAATTATGCTTATGAGTAATCCCGAGTTTAAGGAAGACCCTGATGCTCTTTGGGAGCGTAGTGTAGTTGTTAAATTAGCAAAAGTAGATGTGCAGACTAAGATTAAAGTTGCTGAAGTCGATGGTAAACAGAAGAATGTTAAGTGCCCAGTTAATGCTGATTTCTTTTGTAGACTAGCATCTATTATAAGATATTGTAAGGTTAATTGTAATACATTTACAGAAAAGGGCTACACTGGTTTACAGCTTGCTTCAGGTGAGTTTGAAGCAATGTCAGAAAAATCATATATTTTGAAGTTCCCGATGGACGAAAGTCGGATTTTAGCAGAAGTTACACTTAATTATGGTGATTTAGTTGATATTTCGGCACATACTGATGACTTTGATATCGAGTTACACTCTAATACGGGCAAAGAGGAGAGAGTGTTCTATAAGCCTAAAAACGCTTGGTCTAGTGGTATTAGATTGGACTCTGAATACTTAGGTTTTAAGCTAAAAGAGCAGGTAATTCCAGCCACAGTAAGTTCTGACGGCATGTATCACTCTATCGAGGATATTATCGCAGCTCACCCAGATAAGGAATTCAAGTGGCTTTTAGGAAAAGACTATCGTATCGTAACTGATGAGACACTTGAAGAAATTTGTAAGTATATTATGAATTGGGACGGTTATGTATATTACGATACCGAGACTACAGGTCTTAAGATTAACTTTATGTCGAGGACTGGACAAGCAGACCAGCTTGTCGGGGTAGTTCTTTCAGTTAAATATGGTGAGAGTTTTTATTTCCCATTACAGATGAAGAAGATTAAAAACCTTTGTGGAGGTGACCATTTCTATGTGATGGAACATTATCTTCGTCCGATTCTTGAGGGAAAGCAGTTAGTTGCTCATAATATGTCATACGACTGGAAAGTAGCATATATTTATGGAATTAATGCTAATATTGTTCATGATACAATGGCTATTCTACATTTAACTTTAGGTGCTGAAATTAAGGATTATAAAGTAGGTTTGAAGGAAAATGCTAAACTTTTATTAGGTAGAGATTCTCTTGAATTGTCAGACCTTATTATTGATGATTCTTGGGGCGAAAATGATATTAAGTTCTGGGATTTACCTGAAGACTTGGTTCGTTTATATGCATGTGCCGATACTGATAACACGAATGGTTTGTTGGGGTATGCAATGCAGAATGACCTATTAGGTAAGTATGGAGCAAATAAGGTATATGAGATTGAAATTGCTTTCTCATTTGCTGTTGCTTATCAGGAGTTTTATGGTCATCGTATTGATATTAATAATCTTGATAAGATGCGTGATGAAATTGGTAAAGGTCAGGCTAAAGAAATGGAAGAGATGGTTAAGATTATTGGTCATGAGTTTAATCCATCTTCACCTAAACAGCTACTTACAATTATGTATGGAGAATTAGGTATTCCAGAGCAGATTTCTCGTAAAACTGGTAGACCTACTACTGATAAAGAAACTTTAAAAATGCTTGCAGAATTAACTGATGCAGAGGATAATATTATGTATCCATTTGTTGTACATCTTCAGAAATATAGAGAATATGAAGGGGTACGTAAGATTATTGATAAGTTCCCAGAGCATGTAACTCAGGATGGTTATGTATTTTCTTCTGTTATGCAGTATGGTACAACAACTGGTCGAGTTTCCATTAATAAGCCTAATTATCAGTCATATAATGACCCAATTAAGAAAAATGTTATTCCTAGACCAGGGTTTTGGATGTTTGATACTGACTATTCTTCAGTAGAGTATCGAGTTCTTGGTAATATGGTTGGAAATAAGAAGATTATGGAAAACTTTAAAGACCCAGATTTTGATTATCATGCATATCAAGCAGCACATATGTATAATGTACCTTATTCAGCTGTTACAAAGAAGTTAAGAAAGGCAGCTAAAGGTATTAATTTTGGTTTACCGTATGGTATGGGTGATGAGTCACTTGGAGTTCGAGTTTTTGGTGAGGCTAGTCCAGAAAATACTCGTAAAGCAGCAGGACTTAGAGCAGCATACTTTAAAGGGCAGGAAGATATTAGAGATTGGTTCGAGTTTCATAGAGATAAAGGTGTAAATAAAGGTTATACTGAGACATATTTTGGTAGACGAAGATACTATAGACGTTCTGATTTCTCTGTAAATGCTATAAGAAGGCAAGCAGGTAATCAAGTCATACAAGGGACGGCAGCAGACATCTATAAAACAGCAGTTGGTCGAGTGTTCAAGAGAATTTGTCGTGAAGGTTGGCTCGGTCAGGTTATGTTTACAGGTTTCATTCATGATGAATTACTTGGCGAAGTTAGTAATGATATTAATCCAGGTGTTTGGTTAAAGGCTTTAAGAGAGGAATTTGAGGTTAAGATTACTAATGAAGATGGTAGTCCTTGGAGTCCTCTATATATGGGATTTGGTTATGGTATGTCTTGGTATGAGGCTAAGTCAGTTGAATTACCTATTAAGTTACAGTGGGAAATTGTAGATAAGTATGGTGAGACTGGTTTCCCAGATTGGGATGGTAATGGACGAGCATTCTGTGATAAGATTCCAGATATGTTGAGAGATTTTGATGTTAGAGATATTAGAAATCAGATTCTTGATGAGGCATCTCAGGGTAAAGAAATTAAGCCTACTTTAAATAACCAAGTTCTTGATTGTGTGAAAGAAGATGCTAAAGTTTATACTGAAGCTATTAATGATTATATTCAGTCATCTGGAGATTATGCTATGATTGAGTCAGAGCATATGGACATACCTACTTATCTTAGTTTAGTTCATGATGCTTTATGTAAGTATCTTGATAAAACTGTACATATTCAGGATTTATACAAAGATGCAGATGGAAAATACATGGATAAGTTTGAAGCTTCAGGTCAAACTCAAGTAGCTCTTGATGAGTACTGCATGTTACATGGGGTAGATAGAAGTAAGGTAAATCTTCTTGATATTGAGGAGTACAATGGAGACCATAATGTTTCTGAAGCATCTTATATTATTGGAGAAGATGAAGTAGAAGATAGTGAAGCAAAGCTTCAGCGTATTAAAGATACACGAATTGATACTTTAGGTCTTTATATGGACACAAATAAGATGGAGATTACTCTTATGGCATTACCGCCTAATTATATGCAGTTTATTCAGAGCAAGGTTAATCGTGAGGGTAAGGGTTATAATGTTTGGTTTAAAGATACGTTGGGGTATCTTGATGCAAATAAGGTTGGTGCTTTATATCAGACACAGAGCTATCTAAAGTCTGAGGATGTTCAGCTTATTCAGCAGTTGTATTTACAGTTCTTTAAGAATAAACAGTAGTGAGGTTGATGCGTATGTATTTTGCAGACTTAAATAAGCAAGAGATTTTAAGCAATAGCGTAGACTTGGGTGATTATTATGAATATACTCTTGGTACACCAGTGGAAATTACCACTTTAAAGAGTCTGCATAAAAATGATGTAATAGCTAAAGGTTTGGCTAATTCATCAAAAGAGGATAAGTTGATGGTTAAGTATTCACCTACAAATAAAATTTACTTCAGTAAGAATTTTATTCTAGGTGATACTACCGAAATTTATTCATCTATATATGTGGATGAAAAGAACGGTAGATTATATGTAGGTTCAGTCGGGGAATTTGGTAATATGACTGGAATATTAGCCTTTAGTGGGTATCTTTCATTAAATAATTTAGTTGAATCGGATAGACCTATCTTATGTACTGCTAAGATGCATTCAGTAATTATGGAACGTATTAAAGTATTATCTTTAGGTGTTCGTGGTGATAAGCTTTATGCATTATTCTACATTCCTAATATTAAAGGTATGAAGTTATCAATTAGGGGTAGATTAGATAAGGGTATTTCACCAGTCACTTATAAGATTAGTGCTTGTAAAAATTGTAGTGCATTTACTATAAAAGATTGGTTTGATGGACTTACAAAGATTAAGGAGGTTTAAGTAAATGTCATTAGGTTATGAAACTTATGAGGATAATCGAAATTTTGAACAGAAAGGTTTGACAGGTAATGTTAGACGTTATACTACAACAAAGATGGATTTCCCTTGTTATATTATTTGTGCATCTGATGAACATCCTGTAAAGATGCACAGTATAGAAACATTAAAGCAAATGTTTCCAAATATGAAAGTATATGATGAGACGATTGCTAATTCCTTAATTCAGATTTATTTTAACAAAGATGATAAAACTATTAAGCTTGGAGCTATTCAGCCTAGTCAGGTAAAAACATTTCTTAAACTTTTTGAAGAGTGTGATGTGGATGGTTTCTTGGATAAAGATACAAAGTTAACAGATATGTATTTATATGTCTTAGCAGGTTAGGAGGTAATAAGATGGGTATTGCTTGTATGAAGTACTTAGATAAAAGGTATAAACAGGAAAACGAAGAGAGAAGGAAGACTTCTTCTAAAGAAGAGAAAAAAGAGAAATAGATGAAGAGGTTTAATATATGAGATTAAAAGAAAATCAAACTTTATGGGGTATCCCAGTTGTACATTTAAAGGAACATAGTAAAAAGTATAGATTGTATTCAACTATACTTTATGCCTTAGACCTTATTTTAGTTGTTATATTAACTTTGTTGCTTTATTATACTAATGTAAGTTATAGCACTTATGGTTTTGTCATCGTTGCAATTTGTCTTTTATTTCACTTTGTATCTTATTATAAGCTTAATCCAGATAAGTGGGAGGCATTTAAGTTTTACAAAAAATATTCAGATTGTAAGATTTTAATTAAGTCTTATGCTTTGGATGAAAATAAGTTATATTCTTTATTGTATTGCATAGGTTATAAGCGACTTAAACAAAATCGTTCCTTTGATGATTATAAGGAATTGATATTAAGTGCTTGCTGTGAGAATTGCTCTTACTCTAAGAGCATTATGAAATATATGAAGAAGTATGAAAGTGAAAGTGGTAATCTGAGCTGTCTTATTATTGAAAAAGGAAAAAAGCAATATTTTATTGACTTTGTAAATGATGAGAATAATAATGGAGGAAATTCAGATGAATGTAATAACACAGGAAACATTACAGACGATGCAACCAAATCAGCAGATTAGTGGTATACTTTTAGTTACAAGTTACGGAATTCAGTTGACTAAGACTGGTAAGGAATATATTGCAGGAAACCTTCAGTCAGGAGTGACAGTACCATTTAAGGCTTGGGGTAGTTCCGCAGCTTTTAGTAAGCTTAAGAATGAGGAGTATCAGAATGTACCTACATATATTGTAGCTACTGTAGATGGCTTTGGTGGAGTTAATAGTCTTATTCTTGATTCAGTTCAGGCAGTAGATGGTTATACACCAGACCAGTTTTTTCCAATTAGATACAATATTGAAGCTTATTGGGAGGCATTAAGGACTAATATTGCAAAGAAAGTATCAGAGAAAGGTATGAAAATTTGTAATGAAGTTTTATTTGAAAATGCAGAAGTAGCTGATAGGTTTAAGAAAGAATTCGCAGCTATGAGCTACCATGATAATTGTAAAGGCGGATTACTTGCACATACATATAAGGTTGTAACTAATATTGCTAATATTATAGCACAGTATCCAGACTTATGCAAAAGAGAAGGGGTAGCCAATCAGGATTTCATTGATTTACTTATGATTGGAGCTTTGCTTCATGATATTGGTAAGACAGTTGAGATGGAGTTTGGTGTTTATCAGCCAATTTCTATTGTAACTCATTCTTATCTTGGTATGGAATTTATAGCACCATTTAAGCAGTCAATTATTGAAGCTTATGATGAATTATGGTATTATAATCTTACAAGTATTATGCTTCAGCATCATGGAGAATTTGGAGAGCCTTGCAGAACTATTGCAGCATTCATTATTCATAAAGCAGATGAATATGATGCTCAGTTGACATTATTAGCTCAGTGCATGGAGAGTGTAAATAATGAAGCTGGTTCTCGTATTAAGGTAGATGGAAGTTACTTAACAATTTAGTAAAAGGAGAGTATTTATTATGCGTGATTTTTTTGTTAATCATAAGAAGTTGTGCATTGCTTTAGCTGTTGTTTTAGTTCTTATTATTGTTATGTTTGCTATCAGAAGCCATAATTTAAAAAATAAGTCTAATACAGAATTAGTTGATGATTCTACAACACAGTCAACTCAATCCTCTCAGATTAAACAGGATGAGGTTACTAAAAAAGAACCAGAGAACACATATAAAAATAGTTTAGGTCTTGATGCTAATAAGGATAAGGATGAGCGTATTAATTATGAGATTGAAACAGAAACTCAGCCAGAGCCTACTGAACCTATACAGACAGAGCCTACTTACACACCAGTGGTTACTATCTATGACCATACCGCCGTTCCAAAGAAGAATATGGATGGTAGTAGTTGTAAGGCTTATCAGAGTAGCGTAAAACTTGCAGATTTTGGAACATTTTGGGGTAGTCCTCTTACAGATGATGACTTCAAAGCAGGTAATTTTTATATGGTAGGTGTTACACAAAACTCAGGCGATTTTTTAAAAGGTGATTTACAAAGTACTGGTTGGTTAGCTGATAATATTGATAGTTTAGCTGAAAATGATTGTATTAAGTTCACAAATCTTCATGTTATTGGAAGCTTAAGTGATACTCATACTGCTTTACTTTGTTCTTATGACTGGTATAGTGCTTTCGGTTTAAAAGACACTTTGGTTGTATTCGAAGATATATCTAATACATTAAGCCCTAGTGATTTTAAGGATGGTGACATTTTCTCGGCTTTAGTATTTAGACATAATGTTAAAGTTGAAACTGTAAAAGGACAAAGAGTTATTGTTGTGCAGTATGCTACTTTTAGTAAGTAGTTTGATTTAAGGACTAGGGAGTACCGAAAGGTATTCCCTTTTTAATATAGAAAGGAACTGAATATTATGAGGAAGTTAGATAGAGTTGTTGTTTTAGTATTGACTGTCTGCCTTTTTTGTTGTAGTTTTTTATTTATTCAACCTTTGAAAGTTCATGCAGATGATGATATATCAAGTAACGAAAATGCTAAAAAGTTATATGCTCATATTCTTGGTAGAGGAGGCACAGATTGGTGGGCATCTGCAGCAGTTGGTAATTCTTTTGCAGAGCATAGCTGTAATTCCGATATAGATGGCAATGGTTATTGGGGAGCTTTTCAGTTTTCTGCAGATAGTAAAGATACTTATAAAACTTGGTGTAGTACTAATAGTAGAGAGACTACTGATATTACAGCACAATATGATTGGTTTATGTCAGAGTATAGGGGTAGTACTTGTAAAGCTTTAACTGGTATGTCACCAGAAGAGTGTGAAAAGGATAAGACTAATATCAAAGATGCTAAGTCAGCAGCAGCTTATTTTGCTTTAGGTATGGAGGGTTGTGTTTGTTATAGTGGAATAACAAATGGAGTAGGTTCACTTTATGATAGTTTCCATGATACAGATTCTCGTTGTTCTACCTATACTTTCCCTACGAGTTATGGTGAGGTTAGTTTGCAGGATTTACAAAAGCGTACACCTAATACAACAGTAGCATATAATGCATTTAGTGGTAAGATTGCTCCAACATCTCCTGAGAATGGAAATGATGGTGGTACACCTAAAGGAATTCAGTCATTCACAGGCGGTGCATATTACACTGAGGAACAGATAAGTTCTTATATCAGATTAGCAGATGAATTAAATATACAAAAGGAATACCTTGATAATGCTGATAGAAGTAATTTAAGTCAGTCAGACTTAGAAAATCTTGCTTCATGGGAAAATAATGTAAATAATTCTAAAAAAGAGTATGGCTTTATAGCTTGGATGAGAATAATAGTTATGTGGGTAGGTATCATATTTACTATCTATATTTTCTTACTTTATCTTGCATATTGGTTTGATAAAATTAATAGTTTGATAGACTTAGATGTATTAAGCATTCTTACTTTTGGACATTTACATGTAGCGATGGATGAGAAAGAGGCAAATTTCAGTTTAGGTAAAAAGCAGGATAGAGTGACAGTTAATCATAAAAATATGTGTTTTATATGTATCACAGGTCTTATATTTGGAACATTATTAATAACTGGTACATTCTATAAAATCATATCTAATTTTGTAAATATAATTCTTAGATGGATTAGTTAGGAGGAAAGATGAATATTAAATGTAAAGGATTAAGGGGTATCTTTTTAGTACTATTGTCTTTTGTAATCTTATGGAATGATTTGACTGTAAGTGCTGATAGTAGTGCAACAGATTGGTGTAAGGTTCGTATGAAACAGAGTAGTGTTGGACATACAGCAGGTTGTACTGTTGTAACCTTGCAGTTGATACTTCAAAATAGTGGAGTCTTAAAATCAGAGTACCAACTAGATGGTGATATTACTTCTTCTACTTCAGGTTATAGCACTTTTAATTCAGCTGTAGAGTCAAGTGGTATGGCAGCAGGAGATGGTTGGATGATTGGCAGCTTTGTTAGTGGAGCTAATACATTATGTGATGCCACTTGGAGTACAGACACCTCATCAAGTGCAGGTGATTCAAAAAAAGGTAGTTATAGCGGAGTAATAGATGTAGTAACAGGGGTAGGAGATAAAAATTTTGTGGATATGACACATGATGAGCAGTTAGCAGTTTTAAAAGCTTTTTGGAATTCAGGTTATTTTATGGCTTTCTGTGTTACATATACTGGTGCAGAGGCTAATAATAATGGTAGAGATGGATTTTGGGCTAATCATGCCACGATGGTAGCAGGGGTAGATGACTCAGCAATATATCTTAATGACCCAGCTTCAGGTACAATTGTAAATTATGATGATTGTACTAATGGTGGACATCCTTATAATTTAGTTTATCTTGTGGCTTTTAAGAATGATAAAACATCACCTAATAAGCTATCTTCAGGGGGTAATGTTAATATTACAAATAAGGATAAAAGTAATGCAACTAAGATGGGTTTAAATGCTAATATGTTTTATTCTGAGAGTGATTTAAGTGCCTATGTAAGGTTAGATGAAGTAGATATATCTGCAATGTTACCTACAAGTAGGACAGATTTAAATCAAAGTGAATTAGAAAATTTAGCATCTTGGGAGAATAATGTTAAAAACTCTAAGAAGGAATATGGTTTTATAGCTTGGTTGCGTATTATTGTAATGTGGGTTGGAATTCTATTTACAATATACATTTTTCTACTTTATTTAGCTTATTGGTTTGACAAGATTAATAGCTTAGTAGACTTAGATATACTTTCTTTATTAACATTCGGATATCTACATGTAGCTATGAATGATAAAGAGGCTAATTTTAGTTTAGGTAAGAAACAGGATAGAACGACTGTAAGCCACAAGGATATGTGCTTCATTTGTATAACTGGTTTAATATTCGGAGCTTTGCTTATAACTGGCACATTTTATAAAATGATATCTAAATTTGTAAACTTTATATTGCGAATTATTGGATAATATTTTGAAACCTTTTGATTTCAGACTATATTAAAATATACATTGAGTTTATGTATATAATTATAGTTTGATTTTAAAAGGTTTCTTTTGTTTGGAGGATTATTATGCAGAATACAATCGAGTTTATTGATTTGTTGACTTTGTTAAAGACATATAAGGGAAAAGGTTTGCAACGAGTTGGAGTTTATGGTAGAATTACGAAAAAGTTACCAAGACCGACTAATTTGCAGGATTCTCTTATCGAAAGTCCTAATGGTATATTTGTTGAAATGGAGTTGTTTGCTGTAAATCTTAAGTATTATGAAGCATATTTGAGGAGTAATGGTTATTATAATAAAGACAGCATTTATATGGTTAATGGAAGTATAATAACATTTGTAGAAAATACAACATCTTTAGGGGTAGATTGGTTTACTATTTTTGGCACTTTGCGTTTAGGCAGTCGGAATATTAATGACCCTTATACTTGTATGTTTAACTTTAGAAAGCAGGGCGATACTTGGTATTTGGATACCTTACCAGTTTCTGATGTTGAACTTTCAGAGTGGGATAGAAATGGTAGTTGCTATGCTTGGATTAATGAGTCAGGTAGGGTAAATCAGGTTATGCATCCTAAAGAGGTGTTAGCCTTACCTAGAGTTAATTCTTTACTAATGCAGGTTTATCAGCCAGTTCATCAGATTACAGGTACTCCAATTAATACTGATACTCTAATGCCTAATACTACAATTGTCAAACGAACTTTCAATAGGGAAAATAGGCAGACTATAAAAGAGTATAATAGTTATGTCGATAAATTTAAAGATATATTAGTTAACTCCAAGACCGCTAAACAAAATTTTATTAGAGACCTAAAAATAGAGTATTCTGCAAATGAGAATGTAACTTACTATTTAAGATATATGGTTGATGGAATTTCTATGTATTTAAAGAATAAGGTAGCACCACAGGCATCGACAGGTCGTGCTTTGCTTAAAAAGTACTTAAATAACTTTGCCGATTCTGAAAAAAGATATGTAGGTAATCGAACTGCAAGTGAATATCTTATTGAAATTTGGAACGAGGTAAAACAATATATCTTAGACCATAATACGGCTATAACAGCTGACGGGGTAGCTTGGGAGTTGTGTACTTCTGCTTTTGGAAATGTTGATTTGTTTTATTCAGAAATTGTTGGACTTGTACTTGGATTTTCATTTGAAACAATTTATTCAATTTGGGAGACTTGTCATAAAGCTAATATAAGTTTGATTAAAATATTAAATGAAAATCCATATATTTTGCAGTTTGTATCTAGTCTTAGCTTTAATGATATTGAAAAGATTGCTTTGTGCTTTAATCAACATTGCAATCAGAATTTGACTAAGTACAAAAATATAGCAATGCTGAATGCTTTTATTGAAGATACACAGGATGGTAGTACAGTATTTACTAAGGATTCTCTATCAAAAGCAAATGTAGGTTTGACTTTGACCCAGTCTAAGTACAATAATATCTGTACTAAAGGTACATTTTTATCTGATAGTTTATTAATGAATGTTAATTGCTTTATTAAAGATATTAGTCACGAAACTTTAGGTTATGATAAATACGAGTTTAGAAAAGTTGGTTATAATTACGTTAAGACTATACCTTTACAGGATTTGTTAACTGCTATTAGTCAATATAGTGAAACAGGTCTTGGGGTAGTTCTTGATAATTATGTTACTTCTTCAAAGTTATTAAAAGAAGAGATGTTTGTATTTGAAACAATGTATGAGATGGGTAGTCAGACATTCAATTACTCTCATGAAGATATTGAGAAATATATTAAGGAATATGAAAATATTGTAGGTTTTACTCTTGAGGAAAGACAGAATATGGCAGTTCATTTGCTTACAAATGGGGCATTTATTGTAGCAGGAGGTGCAGGTTCGGGAAAAACGACAGTTTCAAATTGTGTTGTATATGTATTAAAAAAGTTAGAACCATCATTAGAGATTAAGTTCATAGCCCCTACAGGTAAAGCAGCAAAGCGTATGCAGGAAGTTGTCAAACAACCAGTCAAAACTATTCATAGTGAATTTAAAATTGGTATGAAAGAGGATAATTTGTTTACCTTTGAAGATGATAGAACTACAAAGTCTAGAGTTGCTTATTTCTGTGATGAAGGTGGTATGATTACCATAGATACACTTTATAAGGCACTAAAGAATTGTGATGCAGATTACATGAGATTTTTCCTATTTGGTGATTTCAGTCAGTTACCACCTATAGGTAAAGGTTTACCATTTAAGAACTTACTAAGGTTCTTACCTTGTGTATTTCTTAATGTATCAAAAAGAGCTGTAGATGGTTCAAATATTACTGCAAATAGTAATTATATTAATGAGTTTAGTGAAACTAGTAATTGGCATAAACTCGAAAATGGTGATGATTTCTTCTTGTTACCTTGTAAGGAACAGGATATTCAGCGAGTTGTTTATAATTTATGTGCATTTTATCTTGGAAAGCCAGTTAATGTGGATTATATTAAGCAGTACTTAGGTATTTCAGAATTACCTAAAGTAGATGATTTAACTCCAGATGATATACAAGTTGTAACACCTCTCCAGAAAGCAAACTATTCTTGGGGTAGCTCTAAACTTAATGAGATTTTACAACCTTTATTTAACCCTGAGAAAAATATTCATAAAAAATTCTTAAATCAAGTAACACAGGCTATTCCAGGTCATAAGTTTACTATAGGAGATAGAGTTATACACACAGACGCTAATATGTATGCTATGCAATGGTATAGTTCTTACAAATATGGTGAGTTACAAAAGATTTATGGTTCAGGTATTTGTAATGGAGATGTGGGTAAAATTGTTGACATCTTAAAAGCCGATGATTGCATGATATTAGATGAAGTTGAGGATAAGCCTAATGATTTCGAATATGGAAATCTTCGAGATGATAATACTTGGCATGGTGATGATGCTTACTTCATTGTAGTTGAATATTATGACTACATGTCATCACGAAACTACTACATTTTATATCGTGCTACACTTAATACTAGAGTACAGAGTAATGAAGTTGGTATTGTGTTATTCGGAGAAGATTTAAATAAGTTGAATCTATTCTATGCAGGTACTACACATAAACTTCAAGGTAGTCAGGCTAAGCTTATCATCTTTACACTTGGAGTAGTTAATTTTAAAGGTTTTATCACAAGACAGATGTTATATACTATGGTTACACGAGGAGAGAAATTGGTATTCGGGGTAGGTAGTGTTGGAAATGAGCAAGCATCTATGCTTTCTCAAGCTAGGAAAGATATTGCTTCAGTTGATGTTAAAACTGTGGGAGAGTTGTTAGTATAAAATCGTGATACCTTATTATTTATTGAGTAATTATTAAAAAATTCTATTTTGTGAGGTTATGTATATGCGAATGTTATGTACGTCAGACCTGCATGATGGAATGATAACTGGGTTAGATATTAAAGTAAATAATAAAGTAATCGTTCCGAGAGGTGCTATTCTGACAAATGATATTATTAAACATCTCTCTAGTTTATTAGAAGCAAATAAGCGAGTTTGGGTTTGTGACTTATGTGAATTAAAGCCTATGCTTCTAAAAGATAGTCAATTAACACGGAGTTACATTGACTTTTTGGTTAGTTCTTTTCGTAATATTTTTGAAATTGATTTGACAGATGAAAAAGCTTTTAATCAGCTTATTAAAATAATGAATCAGTATTTTTATACTAATAGACAGTTGTTGTATGAAACAATTGTTTTGAGGGACAATCATTGTTATACTTATGAGCATAGTTTGAATGTGACTTTGTATGCTTTAGTTATAGGTTTTAATGAAGGTTTAACCTCTAAAGAATTACAAGTTTTAGTATTAGGCTGTTTATTACACGATTTAGGTAAGTGTAATATCAATAATACTATTTTGGATAAGCCAGGTAAATTATCGGATTCTGAGTTTAAATCTATCAAGCAACACCCAATTTATGGGGTAGAACTTGCTGATAGCTTAAGTTGTGCTGATAGTAGAATTAAGGGTATTATTTTACAGCATCATGAGAAGTTGGATGGTACGGGGTATCCTTATGGCTTATCCTACGATAAAATAAATCACTTGTCGAGAATTGCAGCAGTAGCGGATATTTTTGATGCAGTTACTTCTAAGCGAGCTTATCATCAGAAGCGTTCAGTAAGAGAAGGTATTAATGTACTTGATGGTGATTCTTCTAGAGGTAAGATTTCAAAAGAAGAAGTTAATATGCTTGTGAAGAGCTTAATCTTATACCCACAAAATACTATTGTTGTATTAAATAATGGTAAAAGTGGTCTTGTACTTGAAGATTGTAATTCACGAAGCCCGAAAGTTCTTTGCTACGATAACACAGTTTTTGATTTAAGTGTTAGAAAGGATTTAGAAGTAGTAAGGATATTATAATGCAGATTTCAGGTATTATATGCAATTATAAGGAATTTCGTAGGGGTAGTAAAGGTTTTGAAAAAACCAATGAGTCTAGTTTTGAAGTAAATGCTTATTATATTCAAAATATGATAGATAGTAGTTCTTATTTTGCCCAGTTAGGAGGTTATATGAATATTGAGCAAAAGCCTAATAGACGATTTGGTTTAGTACCTACAAAAATAGTGTGTATTTCAATATGCGGAGCAGTTAAAAAAGTGTTTACTTTTAATTATAACCAAGCTAGAGTTTAATCCCTAGTTTGGTTATTTTTATTATAAATTCTTTTAAATTTATGAAAAAGGTAGGTTTTAGTATGGCGAATAAATTTAATTTTGCAGAAATAAGTGCAGAGTCGGTTGAAAATATTTCAGAAACTGAAGTTCAGGAGTATAAGAAAGATTTAAAAGAAAAAGATTTTGTTTCATGTAATGATTCTTTCAGGACTTACCTTAAAGAAATCGGTCAGTATCCTTTGTTAACTCAGGAGGAGGAGTTTAATTATGCAAAGACTTATCAGAAAAATCATGACCCTAAAGCAAAAGAGGCTTTAGTTAATCATAATTTAAGGTTAGTTGTTAATATTGCTAAAAAGTTTATCGGTTCAGGTTTAGCTATTTCAGATTTAGTTCAAGAGGGTAATCTTGGACTTATGAGAGCAGTCGATATGTATGACCCAGATAAGGGCTTTAGATTTAGTACATATGCAACTTGGTGGATTAAGCAGGCTATTACAAGGTCTATAGCTAATGACGGTAGAACTATTAGAATGCCAGTACATGCCCATGAAGCTCTTGTAAAATATCAGAAGTTTGTTAAAGACTGGAACATGACAAACTCAGGGGTAGATTTACCTAGTGATGAGGAGATTATGGAAAAGTTAGGTATTAATGAAAATACTTATACTCAGATTACTAGATATCATCCAGAGATTATTTCTTTAAGTACTCCAGTTGGTGAGGAGCAGGATTCAACAATTGGAGATTTTATTGCAGATGAGCGTACAAATGTTGAAGCTCAGGCTGAGTTATCAGACCTTAAAGATACTATTGAAAAAATTCTTAATAATGGTGATTTTACTGCAAGAGAGATTGATGTGCTTAAAAAGCGTTTTGGTTTTGAAACAGGCACACCTATGACACTTGAGGCTGTTGGTGAGATATATGGTATTACTAGGGAGCGTATTCGTCAGATTGAAGCTAAAGCTATTAGAAAGCTTAGACATCCTAAAAGAGCAAGTCAGTTAAGGATGTACACGAGGGGGTAGTTATATGTTACAGCGTGAGGTCTTTCCAAAGTATAGGCAGTACTGTAAGGAACTATCTGAGATTTATGAGATTATGAAGGATAATTTCTCTCCTACATCATATGAAGATTTATGTAGGGATAGAGGGTATCCTTTAGATGAGTCACCACAGTATGCTTTATTTAAGTCCATGAATATTGGCTATTTTGAAACTGATGATGTCGAGGTATTTAAAAAGTACTCAGAAGAACTTGGTTTATTCAGTAAGAAAGGTAATTTTTTGCTTAATGGTCGTTATATAATTCCAGTATATGATACGGCAGGAAACCTAGTTAGTCTTATTGGTTATTATCCAGACTTTAAAAAGTACATTACATTAAGTACTCCATTCTTTTCAAAGATGTGTATGTTTTTTAACTTTAAACAAGCTTATGAACTATCTTGGCAAAAATATGATGGTTTTCTTATAGTTGTAGAGGGTATATTTGACTGTTTGAGCTTAAGAGCATTAGGTTTACCTTGTGTAGCTACTATGGGTGCTACTGTTTCTAAAATTAAAGGTGAGCAGTTAAAACTATTTAGGAATGTATTAGGTATACCAGATGATGACACTACTGGTCGAAAGTCTTTAAATCGATATAGTAGAACTGGTTGGAAGGTTCCAGATAATACTGTAATGCTAAAGTTTACTGGAGGTTTAGTAGATTTCGGTAATACTTACTTACATTGTAAGGATATGGATAATTTTGCTACATGGTTTGAAGCAGATGATGTTCGAGAAATCTTGTTGTCTTTCAGGGGTAGTAAAGAAGAAATAGAGGAGTTTAAACTATGAGGTTAAAAGATATTGATATTGCATTTTTCGATTTAGATGGAGTACTTTCAGTACCTAGATACAAAACAAGTTTAGGTGTTAAATGTGCTTTACCTAATGAAAGTTGGTTTCAGAGTGCAAATTGGGGTAGTGATTTATATAATCATTGTGAGCCTGTACCGCAAGTAATGAAGTTACTTGAGAAATTAAAGAATAATGGTACTCGCTTATATGTACTCACACATGAAAATAACTCAGGTGCTTATTTTAATAAGGTTGATTTCGTACTTGCACATTATAAGGATTATTTTTCTTCTTATAGAGATGTATTATTTGTAAGTAAATCAGAGAAAAAGACTGAGTTAATGCAAGTTTATTGTAGTCGTTATGCAGTACCAAAAAAGCATTGTCTTTTAGTCGAAGATACTTATAATACTTGTATAAAGGCTTGTAATGAAGGATTTCAGGTATTACATATATCTGAGTTGCTATTGAATGGTGGTGAGTTTAACTAATGAGTATATTAAATGCTATTGCTGTTAAAGGTACTAATAAGTTTGTTGTACCCTGTGCAGGAAAAATGTTTAGAAGTAGCATTTCTAAAGATGATAAGGCTCTTTGTTTTGTAATTAACAAGGGGTACTTTGAAACAACAGATTTAATAAGTATGCTTTCTATATTAGATTACACTACAAAAGTAAAAGATATAGTTCTTGTGGGTAAAGTAGAAAAAGTACGATTAAAGGCTACTAAACTTATAGTTTATAGACAACGAGTTTTCTTTAAGAATTTACGAATTTTCTTGAATTTTTGTAAAGTTCAGGGTATTAGATTTGAATTAGCTAAAGATTTCCGTATCTCTATAAATAATATAATGAATTGTAGGGAAGACTTAGTTTATCTTGAAAGATATGCAAAGAGGTTTGACGAGTCTATAGATGAATGGTTAACTCATTGTTGTATAATAGAGTTGTTTTATCTATTAAAGAGTTTGAATATGTATAGCGATTTAGGAAAAAGAGTAAACAGTTATTTAATGGGTAGAATTAATTATCTTTATCGAGCACCATTTTTAATATCAAGTTACAATATAGATACAAAGAGTTCAGGTATTTTTCTAGGATTTGTAGCCGAGGATAAAAGATTATATAAAGACGAAGTAACAGGGGTAGAGTTACTTAAATATGGCTACACACAGAAAAATGTTGAAGCTGATATAAATGGAGGTGCTTTCAAATGAAAATAAGGTCAGCTAATGAAATAAAATCCTTAGATGATGAATTAAATTTATTTGAAGAGACTGACTGGGATTTTTTATCAGTTGTAGATAATAAGGATACTAATTTTGAATACTTTAATGACATTCGAGATTCAGATTTCGATAAGAGAAATAGATTTAAAATAAAAGATTATGCTTTACAAATTGTAGGTCTTTGTGCAGTATTAGTAATTTGTAGTGTTATTGCTATTAAGGTTTCTGGTATATTTGATAAAGATGATTATAAAAAGATAGCAGGTATTTCTTCAGTAAATAGTGGTACTCATGTAACTTATGAGTCTGGTTCAGATGTAAGTAGTGAAGAGTTAATAAGCATATCAGGGGTAGTAAATGATTACTTTAGAATACTTAAGTCTGAAGGAGATTATAAAGGAATGTATAATCTTTGTGCTACAACTTCAAATTTTGCAGATACTTATTATAGTGTAACTAATAAGGTACAAACTGTATATGATAACAATGATTGTTATGCTAGAATGTTACGAGAGCTTGCAGGATTTTGTTCTTTGAATAAAGTTACAAAAGTTGTAGTTAAAGATGATATATATTATTGCTATTTAAGTGTAAATATGCCTACATCTAATGATGTATATGAATATGCTTATCTTTATCAGTATAATTTCACTAAAAAGTTTAATAATACAGTACCTACAGAAGCAGGGATTGTGCAGTATTTGTTAGATACTACTAATGAAAACCCTATTTCTTGCTCAAGTACAGAAATCTGTATTAAGCTTATTAAAAAGGGTGATAGCTTTAAAATTGTTGATGATTCATTTGCAACTTCAACATGCTCAGATGCATATACATCCTTAGTTAATCAGATTTCTAAAATGCTTGGGGCAAATTTAACAACATCACATTAATTGTTTTTTAATATGATTTTTTAAACGATTAATGTTGCGTTATTATTACTATCACACAGACAGGATACTCCGTCTTGGTAGTGCTTTCAGAATTGATTGTATTATCAAGACGGTTTCCTTTTTAAGGGTGTATAAAATGTGTGTTATAAAAAGTGTAATCGTTTTACAAAAATTTTGTGAAACTTTTATATATCTTGAGCGAAGTTCTTTTGGTCGAGGATAGAGTTCAAGCATCGCAGTGCTAAGTTGCGTAATACTTAGTGTCAAATTACCAAATTACCAAATTACCAAATTACCAAATTATCAAATTTAGGAGGACAAAATTATGTTAAAAAGACCAGCACCTAAGAAGTTGAGTTCAGCAGCACAGGAGGCTATTACACAGGCTTCAGCACAGCAGACAGGAAAGGCAGTTAGAGTTAAATCTTACGATGCAGATTTCCCAGTGTTTGATGTACCAGTAAATCAGAAGGTACTTGTTTACATTCCTAATCATACAGTTATGGGTACAGATGGAACTGTAAACCTTAGAATGGATAAGTTTGCAGCCCATCCAGTTATCGATGGCAGAAGCTATGGTGATGTAAGATGTTCGCAGGGAGTAGTTGCTGAGGAGTTAGGACTTGATGGTTCTTGTCCACTTTGCGATGGTATGGCTGAGGCATGGAGTTTATACAATCATGAATATGCTGATATCGCAAGAACAAAGGGTATTGACCCTAAGTCACCAGAAGCTCAGGAAGCTCTTAAGCAGGATAGAATTAATCTTGTTCAGCAGATGGTTATCAAACAGCCTGAGATTTGGTATACATTCCCTATTGTAGTTATTAAGTGTACAGAGCAGGATGGAGTTCCTACTACTATTCCAGAGAAGGATGCCAATGGTCAGATTAAGGGTACACCTATGTGGTATTCAATTCGTGAGCGTACATACCTTGATAAGTGGCAGGCAGGTTTCGATTCTATCGATTCTGAAGATGGTTCAATTCCTACTCAGCCAGCAGGTTTATGGGCTATCTTGAACTTCACTTACACAGTTAAGTCAGGTAACCACGATAAGATGGGTTCTGCTAAAGCTCTTAAGGTTACATTCAAACCTATGAATGGTTACGAGAAATGGGCAGAGTATTTCGATAAGCTGACTGAAGACTGGACACCAGCTAAGGCTCAGGAAGTTGTAGTTCTCGATGCAGTTCGTGATATGGACGAGCTTAAGTCAGTAGCTGACCAGTTACTTAAGCCAGTTCGTGATAAGCTTGCTATGTATGAACTTGGTAAAGGAGATACAACTCCAACAGGAGCACCTGCTTTACTTAATAGTAATGCAGATTCAGCTCTTGCAGGTTTTGGTGGTGCTACGCCAGTTGAAACTTCAGCACCTACAGGTGCGATTCCAGCAGGAAATCTTACTGGAGAGATGCCTAATACTGGGGTAGCTACAGAGTAGTTTAATGTGCTAGTTTTAGAAAGAGGGTATTGAGAAATCAATACTCTCTTTTTTAATGTAAATTTCTAAATATATTTTATAAAATTTATGTGAGGTGGTTTTGTGTTTTATGTAACAGATAAAAAGATTGTTGATAAGAATACTCTACTTCAGATACTAGATACTTCAGATGGAGTAGCTGAGTGGTATCCTTACAGTAAGATTATGAATATAATACAAGAGAAAAATATAGCAGTCTTTGGTGTTAAACCTTTAAAAGTTTACTCTCAAACTTCAGGTGTTTTTAATAAACATATAGCTTCAATTATTCTTGGAAGAGGTTTAAGATATTTATGCAGTATTAAAGATTTCAATGTAGGAACATTAGGTTTTGCTACAGAGTCATTAGATTGTGGAGAATATGGTTTTGAGGGTTTTGAGTATAATGGGGTAGTCTGGTCAGGTGTTATGTCACAAAATATGTGTAGCATAAGTTATAAGGCTGTAGTAAAAAGCACAGATAAGTTACAATATGTTGATTTACCTAAGTGTTTAACTATAGCAAATGAAACTATGCTTCATATTGAAGTTAGTCCAGATGCAATTTTACATTTACACATTGGAGAACCTACAGATGAATGTAGAGAGTTTGGAAAAGTAAAGTATATAATAAGTGTTTGTATGTAGGAGGTTATTATGTTTGTAGTTTTAGGTAGAGAAAATAATAAAGTTCGTATTTTAGATACTGAAGATGGAGCAGTAGAGATGTTTTCTACTTCTGATGTTAAGCATTTTGTTGTTGATTTAGGTATCAAAATTATTGGAGCTTCAGTAAAAGGTATTAAAGTAGTACATAGTGATTTTGAAGATGTATTTAGAGACTTTTTTGATTTTATGAAAAGCTATTCAGGTTATTCAAATAAGCAGTCAGATATAGAAAATGGTTATGCAGCTGTAAGGGATTGGGGTAGTTGGCACATGCCAGATGACATAGATGAGGACGAAGAAGATGATTTTGATTGGGAAGAGTTAGACGCTAAATGGTATCCTGCTCTTAAACAAATAGCAAATAGATTAAAACAAATGTATCCAGATTTAAAAATTAGCATAACAACATCTGAGAAAAATTGGGTTGATTTGCAGTTAGAGAGGTATTAAAATATAGTATTTCAGCAAAAGTTAAATGAGCACTCTATAAGATCGATTAATTTCGGTCTTATTTTTATGCTTATTAAGTAGGTTTTGCATTTCTTACATATCTTATATATTTATTTTAAATTGAGGCAAATTGTGTCTAAAATTAAGGAGGTTATATGCTAATTTTAGTAAATGTAGAAGATGATAATTTGTCTATACTAGATACGGATGATAATATTATTGAAATAATAACTTCAGATGATTATATAAACAGGTATAATTCTTTACATATAGCAGGTTTATTTATTAAGGATACTGGAGAGTTATGGAAAGTTCCTTTGGATGTAACAAAGTTTAATTTTCATAGTAAAGTAAGTAAAGATTATTTTGGTAAGGTGTTAAAGATGAATTGTGGCTTATATTGTATGATTATAGGTTACAGGTCTAATACAGATGTAGATTTCATGTTTGAAACTGGATTATCTTTGCTTAATTGTTCTAGACTAAGAAAGTTTAATGATTATACTTTAGCCCCATTAATTAAGGATATTCGAATAGGTGAGGAAAATATTATGAATAATGGTGCTAAGGCTAAGATTTTAAGTTATAGAAATCATAGGGATATAGATATTATTTTTGAGGATAGTACAATTCGTACAACAACGTATGAGAATTTCTTAAATGGTTGTGTTCTTAATCAAAATTGTAATAGACATATAAATGAAAGTAGATTAATGAATAATGGTATGTTAGCTACTATTATAAGGTGGATTAATTTTGATAGTATAGATGTTAGATTTGCAAATAATTATATAGCTTATAATAAAACTTATCAAAGTTTTTGTAATGGTGAGATTGCTAATCCTACTATTAATAAAGCACATTCTTTACCAGAAGCTATATTATATTATAATTTAATTAAAAATAATATAGATGTTACTTTAAATACAAAACTTAGTTTTTTAAAATATAAGTCAGGTAATATAGGTGAAGTGGATTTATATTTTGAACATAATGGATTTAAGTATGTAATTGAGTATGATGGAGTTTTTCATAGTTATGAGCAAGATTATTTAATGGATTTGGAAAAAGATGCCTTACTTAGAGAGAATGATATAAAAGTTATTAGAATTAGAGAATATGAATGTAGTTTTGCTTTAATGAGAACTTTAAGTTATGTAAAGGATTGGTTCTTTACTGATTATAAATTAATTGAGTTTAATAAACGAGTTTCTATTTCTAAAGGTTTAGGTATTTCTTTAGTAAGGAATAGCTTAAAAGAGATTTTTCAGTTATTAGGCTTGGACTCATTTACTATATATTTAAATGATTCAGTAATAAATTTATGTAAAGAGGAGGTATTATAATGGATACTAATGTAGTAGTTGCAGCAGAAAACCCTTATCCTAGATTACTTTGGTGGGAGGTTACAAATTTCATGTCTATAGAACATGGAAAATGTGAATTTGATGACCGAAATATTGTCAATCTTAAGGGGTACAATGATTCAGGTAAATCAGCTATGCTTCAGGCATTGAAAGTTTTAATATCAAATTCTAATCCTACAAAGCAAGTTGGTTTTATTCAGGATGATAAGGATTACTTTCGAGTTGTTGCAGCATTTGCTGATGGTGTAATGATTTTGAGGGATAAATACATTAATGGTCAGAGCTTATACGAAATGTATAAGGATAACCAATTAATATACACTTCAAAAAGTGGCAATGCACTTACACGAATTACTGAAGTTCCAAAACCTATAGCAGATTATCTTGGACTTATCATGTATGATGGTACTTGCTTAAATGCTAGAGCTTGTTTCGAGAAGCAGATTGGTGTACAGACTACTGGCTCTGAAAACTATAAGATGTTCAATACAGTGCTTAAGTCTGAGGAAATTGCTACTGCTAGTGCATTGCTTAATAATGATAGAAATAAATTAGCAAGTGATATTAGTGCAGTAGATGCTGATTTACAGGCTCAGAAAGGATTTTTAGGCAACAAGGATAAAATTACTTTGGAGATGATTACATATCTTAAAGAGCATGATAGTAACCTAGATAACTACTTAGCTATGGAGTCTGCTTTAAGCTCGCTACATACTTTAAAAGAAAGTAAAGATGCAGTGGTAATTTATCCAGAGCTATCAGGGGTAGATGCAACTCAGCTTACTGAACTTGATAGCATTGCAAAGCAGATGTCAATGTTAAAGGCTATTAAGATTACACCACAGTTAAATGAAGTTGATGCTTTACAGCTTCAGGCATTAGCTAATATTAAGTCAGTAGCAGATTCCTTAAAGTCAGTTGTTATACCACCAGAGGTTGGAGTGATTGATTCTGAACAGTTAAATGCTTTAACTGGTATTTTAGCTACCATTAATGCTATAAGTGATTGTGATAAAGCAATTAGTCAGTATGATAGTAGTATTGAAGCTCTTAATAAAGAGCTTGCTGAGATGCAGGAGGAACTTTCAAATAAGGGTGTTAAAATGGTTAGATGCCCAGGCTGTGGACAGATTTTTGACCCAGAGCAGGCACATGTACATTAGGAGGTTTTTAGTTGAAAAGTTTAAACAAGAAAAATATTACTATAGAAGATGATGAACCCTCATCTTTAGGTGAGAAAATATTGAATGTAGCAATGACCATTATTGGGGTAGTTATTATAATTGTTCTTGGTATTTTTATTTATTTAATAGTGAATTATACTAATCCAGTTACTAAAAAGAAGTTTACATATTCTTGTGAAAGTAAGGAGGAGCAAATTAAAAATACTAATGATGGTATTATGAATTATTATCTTACTTCAATTGACCCGATATACGATTCAATCCTAATAAGTCCTTTAGGTATTCAAAAGACACTTTATGATTACTATGACAATCAAGGAAAAAACAATCCAGCTATATTTCAGTATTTCAATAATGGTTATAGCTCTTGGAGTCAGTCAGGAGAAATATTGAATTACAATTGTTTTAGTAGTATTCTTCCAAATACTGTAGATTCAAAAAATGCTTTATTAGGTAAAGTAAAGAGTCTAACAAATGGTTATATCAAATCTTTAGGTAGTTCTGAAGACTATGATACAAATACATTACTTAGTATATGTAGCATAAATTACCCTATTAAGAATGCTTACTTTGATGTATCATTAGATATGGTTTGGTATTCAGGGGTAGCTAATTATAAAAAGACTTCTGATTATGAAGCAGTTAATTTACCTTTAAGTAATGAGAAATACACTGTCTATCTTATAGATGGAAATTTAGCAAACTTTACTTTCGATGGATTCAGAGAAAAGCAGGTCGGTCTTATGATAGATGCTTATACTTGGCAGGCATATGGTTCAATAGATGGTCTAGCTACTACATTAAATAATAAAGAATGTGAAATGGATATTTTAACACAGTTTGGTTTTAATGATAGTGGGGTAGAAAAGAAAGAGTTAAATGGAATAGATGCTGAGTCAGCTTTATATTATATGAATGAGTATTCAGTTATTATAACTGATACCGAAACAGGCATTATCTTAGCTATCGGAAAGCAAAAATAAAGTTTAGCAGTGCTTTTTGAGAATTTTCTCATATCTTATTTAACTATAAGAGGCACTGCTATTTTTATGTAAAGACATTTGTTTAAGTTTATTTTTTAAGTTAAGTCTTAAAGTATAAATTTACTTTATTTTTTATAAAATATTTGTATTTTAAGGTTTAATTTAGAATTTAAAATTTTTAGGTTATTTTTATTATATTAATTGGGTTTCGTATTTTAAATTTGACTAGGAGGTTTTAAAGGTTTATGTTTCTAGTAATTAAAAAAGTAAACGATTTAGAGTATTTAGTACTTGATACACAAGATGGTGTTGTAGAGAAAGTATGTATAGATGATTTATTACGAGCAAAGAAATTAGGTTTTAAAATAAAAGAAGATAATTCTATGGAAGATTATATAACTATACTAAAAAGTCTTACAAAAGCAAATATAATGCATACTGAAATTACTTATAATTACAAGAAAGATTTATATGAAAAGCTCAAATATTGGGGTAGTAAGGTTAAATCTTTACCTAGATTGAAAGATTTTAAGGATTATAAACTTGATTTATTTGCAGTTGACGACTATTTTGTATTTGTAGTTAATGAGTCAAAAGACCCAGTTTTTGGTACTGGTGATGCATACTTATTTAGTATAAAAGAAAATGGTATTTTTGGTAAAGTGTATAAGGACTCTTATTTAGATGTACAAGGTGCAGGATTAGTTTCTTTATTTAGTACTGAGAATTTTGGTTCTATAACATTAAATTTATTAGGAGTAGAAGTTGTTACATTTAATAAAAAGACAGCTATAAAGAAGAGAGGTAATTTAAGTAATGTTTTTGCATCTATACTTAACAAAATATAAGGCTTTGTATAAAGATTTTAATAATATACCAGATAAAGTTAAACAAAAGATTAGAGTTACTATTACGAAATTTAATACCACAGAAGTATTTGCAGAGAATTTATTAATTAAACAAGTTGATAATGATTTTTTACTAATATTTTGGGATGATAAAAATATTTGTGCTTATTTTGTAAATGAGTTTAATATAATAGTACTTGAGTTTCCAAATTTAGATTATAGTGATAAGCTTTTATACAAGGAGTTTGTGGATGTTAAAAATAAGTTTATTACAATTTCATTTAGATGTAAGAAGGAAGACTTTAGAGCTATGATTGCACCAATAGCTGTTACATATGGTTTTCATATAAATAGGTTGAGCAATAAAAATATTATTATAGGTGAGGTAGTGAAGTGAAAAAGATTAAAATAGATTGGGTAGGTATATTTATAATTATGTTTTTATCTTGTATAGTTATTGTAGCAAATAATGACAGAACTTTAGTACCAGATATTTGTTATTTATATAATAGAGCAGAGCAAATGCTTAATTGTTTAAAAGATGGTAATTTACCATTCTTCTATTATAATGATTTTGGAGGGGTAGGTTATGGTTCTTCTTTCTTTTATGGTCAGTTAACCCTTTACCCTTTTCTATTTTTCGTTAGTAAGGGTATTGATGTATTTATAAATGCTTACACAATAGTGATGATTGCATTAACTTATACAGGTGCTTGTTTTTTAGGTAAACGCTTTACAAAAAATTATAAGTTTGTTGCTTTGTTATACATGTGTAGTTGTTGGTCTGTACAGTCTTTCTTTTCTTTTGCAACATTATCAAATATGTTAGCCATAGCTATTAGTTTTTATTTTATAGGTTTTTGTATTGATTTTTTTAGAGATAAGAAGTCTTTTATACCAGCTAGTATTATGTTTTACTTGATTATAAATACGCATCTTGTAACAGCAATTATTAGTTTTATAATATGTGTAATGCTTTTTATAATGTATTTTGATAAGTCAAGATTCAAAGATTATTTAAAGTTTGCATTATTTACTACATTTATATGTTCTTACTTTTTAATCAATGTCTTATATCACTTAGGGGTTGTTAATAATACTAAGGCTATAAATGATAGAATGCTTAAATTTGTTGAAGCTGGTAATGCTACTGTTGTATGCAATTATCAAAGTAAGTTTCCATTTACTGGTGTGATTTTTAATAGTATTTTGGTAAAGTTTGGTCTAGCAGGTGTAGATGGTTATCATCTTATTAATTTGAGTGTAATGATATTACTAATCATTTGGGGTAGACATAAATTTTCTAAGCGAGAAATATCTTGTTTAGTAATAAGTTTATTAGCTACTTTAGTTAGTATAAGATATTTTTGGGTGCTAGTAAATAAAGTTTGGTTAAATCCTATACAGTTTCCTTGTAGATTTACTGCATATATTGTATTATGCATCTTGTTAGTATTCTTGAGAAATGTAGAGTTATCAAAGTTTAAGTTTAGAGTTTTTGTATTATGTTGTTTACCCGAACTTTTACTTATTCCTTTTGTTACAGAACCTGTTGATAGAGCATTACTAGAATATAATAATCCATATAGCTATCAGGTTATAAATGGCGAATATTTAGATAAGTCTTTTAACTGGAGTTTATCAGATTTTGAGTATAAGAAGAATCATGTTACTGACCAAGATGGGAATGAATATAATTTTAGTGTATTTCCTAATAAAGTTGTAGTTTCTGTATGTGGAAATAAAGATGAGGATATTCAGTTAACTTTACCAAAATTATACTATAAGGGGTATACTTTTTCTAGAGTTGAAGTTCCAGAGACTTTTGCTACTATGGATGAAGAAGAATTTTATAATCACACATATTCACTTTATATTACTGATACTTATGATGTAGAGATGGGAGATTCACAGTTTATAAAGGTAGATATAGGAACGAAAAGGGGTACTTTTGTTCTTACATATGAGCATCCAGTATGGCTTATTTTATTAGATATGATTACACTTATTACTGTAGTTGCCTTTGTATTGAACTTGATTTTCTTTAAGTCTAGTTCTAACTTAGTTTAATATGGTTTTGCATTTCTTGTATATCTTGTAGGTTTTTTATCGCATTGAAAGGAGATTGTTTTAATGGCAAATAATGTTGTTGTAGGAAATTCAGTTATGATTATTGGTGATTTGCATTTTAGTGATGTATTTACTGGTAAACATAAAGCATATTTGGAAAATTGTTTTTGGGTTCTTGGAAAAATAACTAAGAAGCTTGAAGAAAAGAAGCCATCTGCTTTAGTTTTAGGTGGAGATATTATTGGTTGGACGGAAACAAATATCAGAGATAGGCAGGTATTTGCAATGTTCTGTAAAGTATTGAGAGATTGGAATAAAATTTGTCCAGTTTATGCTGTTAGAGGTAATCACGATATGAAAGGTTATCCAGACTTCCAATTTCTTTCTGAGTTTGGTCTGATTATTACTTCAGCAGAATGTGGTGGTTACTTTGATTATTATGGTTATGAAGGTCAGGAGCATCCAGAGGTTAGATTTCACATTGTGGATTATAAGGAGGAAAATAGGTCTTTAGACCTTGCAGATGGAGAAACTAGTAATATTGTACTTGCTCATAATAATTTTACTATCAATGGAGTTACAACATGGTATAATAATCATGATGGTATTGAATTAGGCATGATGCAGAATTTCTGTGGGGTAGATATGGTTATTGCAGGTCATATACATAATCCAAGTCCAGAGATTTATGCAACTCAGATGCCAGATGGTGGTTCTTGCATGTTATTCTATACAGGTTGTCCTACACGACCTATTAAGGATAATAATATGTATGATAGTTGCTGGTATGTATTTGTTCAGTACGATAAAGAAAGTCAGTCAACAGATATTAATACTGAGGAGTTTAAGCTTAAACCTGCGAGTGAAATCTTTTATGTTACTGAGGATTTTGTAGATGAAAAGTCTGAGGAAGAAGTTGCTGAACAGTTGCGTCAGGAGGCTTTGAAAGATGTATTAGGTGACCTTTTGCGTTATAGAATGAACCAAACTGACCCAATATCGCAAATTGATAACATACCGAACGCAACTCCTGAGGCTAAGGGTATAGCAAAGGATTATTTACAAATGGCATTTAATAAAGGGGCTTGAGAGGTGAGGTAGTTGTTTTTAAGTGTAATAATCCCTTGTTATAATGAGGCTTCAAGGGGTAGTGGTGAGAAGAGCCTTGAAAGTAGGCTTGGACAGATTTTGAGTTATTTTAAAAAGTACGATTATGAGTTACATTTCATTGATGATGGAAGTACTGATGATTCAATTCGTGAAATTTTGAATTTTATTAATATACATGGAGTTACAAATTGGGGAATAATTAGGTCAGATAAAAATTATGGTAAGGGGCATGCTATTCATTCAGGAGTTCAAATTGCTCATGGTGATTATTGTCTTATAATGGATGCAGATTTATCTACTTCCTTAACGAGATTAGATATGTGTATCAAAGAATTAGAGTCTAATACTTGTATTATTGGAACTCGCTATGCAGATACATCTGTTATTGTCAATAAACGTAAGTTTAGTAGACGAGTTATTAATAAAATTTCAAGGATACTTATACAGTTAGCATTTGAACTTGATGTTTCTGATACGCAGTGTGGGTTTAAGGTCTTTCCAATGAAGGCTCTACATAATTCAACTTCATATGTCGCAACTGGTTGGTTATATGATATAGAATTACTGATGTGTATGAAATATCAAGGGGTAGTTATAAAAGAGTTTCCAGTTTTTTGGGATAATATGGAGAATGAAAGTACTTTACAACCAGTTAAAGCGGTACTTAAATCACTTAATGATTTATTCGCTTTGTTAGCATATAAAAAGTCTATTAAATTAAAATATATTAACTGATATTTTGTACATTTTGTAGACTTCGTAAAATATGAAACATATAAATTATAAATTTTATTTTGAATGGAGGAAGATTATGTCAGTTGGACAGGATACTCTGTATAGTACTGGAGAAGCAGCTAAGTATCTAGGCATCTCACAGTCATCAGTTATCAATTATATTGATAAAGGTTGGCTTGTACCAGACTTAATAATGCCATCTAGTGGTAAACGAGTTGGTAGACGAAAGTTTAGTTATGAAACATTGAATAATTTTAAGGAAAAGTTAAGTAAAGGAGAGTTTTAAAGATGGAAATTTCACAGATTAATCAGCGGATTGCAGTCTTAAATGCTGATAGTAAACGTATCAACAATGATAGAGCTGTTAGTATCGGCAAGAAAGAAACGTTACAGAAGCAGATGAATGATGCTCTTGCAGCATATAAAGCAAAGTACGGAGTTGACCTTACAGAGGTTAATCTTCAGGCTGAAATTGATAGAGTTTCTGCTGAAAAGCTTAAAGAAGTAGAGAAGATTGAAGCAGTTCTTAATCTTATTAAATTAGGTCAGTATGATGAGGCTAATGCTTTAGTTAATGGTACACCTGCTAAAACAGATGAACCAATTGTTCCAGTTCATGAAGTGTCAACTGATTCAGGGGTAGTTGAACAGCCACAGATACCAGTTCAGGAGTCGATTCCTACACCACCAGTTATGCAGAAGAGTATCCCAACACCACCAGTTCAGGAGTCAATTCCTACACCACCAGATTTGGGTATCCCTGAGCCACCAACTTTAGGTACTCCAGTTGCTGCACCACCAGTTCAGGAGTCAATTCCTACACCACCAAGTTTAGGAACTCCAGCAGAGAGCATCCCTACACCACCAAGTTTAGGAACTCCAGCAGAGAGCATCCCTACACCACCTATTTTAGGTAGCCCAACGGAGAGTGTTCCTACGCCACCATCTGAACCAAGTTTAGGTATTCCACCTGTAGTTCATACATCTATGCCATCAAGTCAGCCAATAGCAAGTTTTAACGCAATACTTGGGGGTAGTCCGTTTAAGCCGCAGGGTGAAGTTTAAATTTTAGGAGGATTAATTTATGCGTTTTTCATGCAGTTATAATAAATTATTAGGACATTTACAGAATGTAGCTAATGTAGTTGAGGATTCTTTATCATCAGAAGATGATAAGAATATTATTTTCCAGTTCAGACAGACTGAGGAAGGGCAGACAGTAAAACTTGTAGGTCTTAGCTTACAGGTTATTTTCAGAGAGGAGTTACCTGCTGAGGATTACAGTCTTACTTTAGATTCAGATGAAGTTGACCAGAATGGTTTTGCTTATATGCAGTTAAAGAGTAAAGACCTTTTAGCTTTCCTTAATTCTTATAAGAGTGTAAGAAGAACTAAGGTTAATGATGTTATTCTTGAGCCAGTTAACGGTAAGATTAAGTGTACGGTTACTGAGTCACCTATTGTTTCTGATGAAGAGCTTTCTCTTGACCCATTAGCAGGAGATAGAACGATGTTCAGTCAGTGGATGTTCAGTAATATTCCTATTAAACCTAATAAATTACCATTCATTAACATTGTAGCCCCAACTGAAGGTCTTGCAGATTTCAGTACAACAGCCTTTAGTTTATATGCATCTTGTTTACTTCCTATTATGGAAAATATTCAGAGCTTATATGGATATATGATGTTTGATGCTAATAATGTTGTAGCTTTTAATAAGGCATATATTTCGGTAATGAAGAATGCTCTCGTAGGTACAGGGGTATTTACAGATATCCGTTTGGGATATCGTTCAATCGACTTTATTAATAAAGCAATTTGTGTTGCAGATTATGTTCAGGTTGCTAAACTTGAAAAGCATATCTTCTTCAAGACAGCTTTAAGTGAAACATTTGTTACATTTGATTCAAAGTTAGCTCCTTATCAGAATCAGTTAGACCTTTATGGTAAAGATAGTTGTGTTAAGATTGATAGAATGTACCTTAAGGATGTTCTTAAGCGTCTTAGTCTTAATAATGATGCTATTGTTGTTCAGATTAAGCCAGCAGATAACATTATTAACTTAAGTAATTCAAACTTCTCTCAGGATATTGAAATCAAGGGACAGTTTGGTATGGAAGGTCTTGACCACATTAAGTTCAAGATTATGCCAGATGTATTAAGTAAGGCTATCATTGGTGATGATGATAGATTCTACAGAGAGGGAGATGAAGAGTCAGCTAACACCTATCTTTATTATAAAGCTATCAGTGACTCAAAGTTTTCTATAACTTTTGCAGATGCAACTGATACTTGGTTTTCTGTAGCTATTATCGTTCCACTTAGATAGATATAACACCGCCGAGGGAGAGGTATCTTCAATAAGATACTTCTCCTTTTTTCTTACATATAGTTATATTAGTAAAAAATGGAGGATTTATTATGTTATATATTTCTGATATTTATAATGTAGAAACTAAAGAGCATTTTAAACATATCAATCCAAATATTAGAGGGCAGGTTTATTATTGTGTAGAACTTCGTGATTTTGTAACAGGAGAGCAAAGAGCCTTATGTAGACCTGCTGTAGTTCTTGAGAATAAGTACATACACTCCCTTGGGGTAGTTAACCCTAATAGACTTCAGGTTCTAGAGCGTAGTTTCATTGATTTGTTATCTTATATTGATGTAGAATTTGCAGAGGATAATGCAATTGTGACAAATAATATGATTTTAGCTCATAATTTTATTTTAAAAAATAAAGATTTTATGTGGTATGCAAAGATGACTCCACTTACATATAGTGGCGGAGGGCAAATGAAATATTTGAATTTGTTTGAGTTTTTAGTTGCTTTACAAACCTCACGACCTGACATCAACTTCTATGAAGTTGGGATAAAATATATTAAGCTAAGTAAAGTAATTATTAAAGTTACTGTTGAAAAAGATTTGACAGTTGCTATTACAAAATATATGATTCGGAGAAATAAGTGATGGATAGTGTTGAGAAAAAGTGGTGTTATGCTATAAATAGCGAAATAGGTGATGGTAAGACTCCAGAGGATATATTAATAGATGCTAATCATCCATATATGTTTAATATACCTGTTCAAGGTTGTAATAATATTGATGATTTAATTATGCATTTATATAAAGATGAAAATAGACAGAGCTTTTATAGATTCACAAGTTCAAGGGGTATTATTATATACTATAAGCGAAGTCTTAAGACTTTATTTGATGGGCATTCTCTTTGTTATTTTAAGTATAGTTTTAGTTATACTGAGTTTTATGATTTATATACAAATGAATATATTGCAAATATAGAGTCCGATGATATTGCTTATGTTAGTTTATTAACTACTGTATACGGTAGCTTACCTAGCAATAATGATATTGTAGGACATAGGGCTTTACCTTTTGACTTTTACTTCTTAGATTGCATTGAGTCTTTTAAAGTGTTACAGTTTGATACATTTAAGCCAAATAAGGAACCAAAAAATTGTACAAGAATTGATTACTCAGACGATAGGTTTCTAGACACAGCGGATTCAATTTATATGTTGTATGTAAGTCAAACTCTTTCTACTATATCATATTATGGGATTTGTGCTATAATACATGGATTACGCACTGGTCAGTTTGATATAACTAAGTTTCAGGGCAGGTTGTTTGTTTGCACAGGAGATAGAGGTGTAGTAATCCAGTTTAATTCTACCTTAAAGAGATATATAAAGTTATTTACTAAGCTTATTCTTAAAACTAAGGAGAGAAGTAGTAACGCTGAAGATATTGTAAAAGATTTCTATAAAAGTGAAAATAAGATTTTATATGTGAGGTGTCAGTAATATGTTTTACATATCAGAAATATATGATTATAGTAATAGTCAAGTGAGAGAAAACTCATATTCAGATATAAGCTTGGTAGCTGTTCGTAATACGCAAACAGATTTTATAGAGAGTTTAAAAATGCTTATGCTGTGAGAGAATTAAATGCTAAGATAGCTGGTTGCGAACTATTATATCTACATGCTTTTAATCAGTATGAGGTAAATTTACTTCAAATGATACAATATGTAGGGGTAGATATAGATTACCCTAAAAGTGCTTTTCAGAAATTACCCAATACATTAAAATGTGGACATCTTGAGGATTACGGCACTTTTAGTTTATTTAAAGATACTATGTCAGCAATGCATTATACTGTATTAGATTTAATACCTACACAGGCATGTTGCATAAATGTATATGAGAATGGTTCTGCTTTCGTATATATTTATTGCTATTTTGGAGATGATTTGATTCAATATTTCATAAAAGACTACAATCAGTTTATATTAGCTTTTACAAAATATAATGTGTTAATGAAAGGGCGAAGATAATGTGACTATTAACAAAGATTCTTACTATAGAGTCAAATAATTCAAATGCTTTTTGTCTTACAGACTCAATAGATGACATTGAGAGTCTAGTATTTAAGCATAAAGATACTGGTGATGTTAGGTTGATACCTTTTGACACCTGTAGAGATAAATTACATTCTGCATTAGATGTAAAAGCTTACATAAAAAGTCGTCTTGATAATGAAGAGTTTATAGGTTTTTATGATGAATATCTATATTGTGTAAATAAATATGAGCTTAAAATATCTGATTACTTTGACATATCAGGGGTAGTTAAACGAAAAAATTGTATTCATGTATTTTATGCTTCGACAGTAGATACTTCAGATAGTAATTTAGTTATATTAAATTACAATAATAGTCCAATATCTGTTATGAGATTACTTTTAACTAACCCAGGAGTTTTTATATTCGAACAAGATGGTTTTTATTATGAGCTAGATGATGTAGATTTAGCTATAAAATACACTTATTCTTTAGGCAAAGAAAATTTTGACCTTGCATTGACTAAGTGTAGAATTGCAGGAAAATACACAAAGGCTGAGCGTAAAATTACAAATGTATTTGTAAACCACCGATAACCTCTTGACTTTTACTGAGTTTTATGTTATAATTAAACCAAAGTAAAAGTCAGGAGGTTTTTTGATGTATTATTTAGCTGAGATAAATGAGTTTAATAAGCTTGTTATTAAAGACTCTAGTAATAGTGATTTTTGTGAAATATTTAATAATAGCCTTGAAGTGCATAATAAGTTTGGTAAAACAGTCTTGGGGGTAGGCTTTGAAAATGTTAGAGTTATCACAAAGGCTGAATTAGGCATTATAAAATATATAGATTCATCTGATTATTCTTGGGTTCAAAAAGTAATTGACTATGATTCTACTTTAAGTAAAGAGTTATGTATTACTGATGCAGGTTTTAACTTCAAAGATGCTAGACCAGAGATTGTTGAAGGTGGTGGTCTGGTTACACTTCCTATGCTTATTATTAAATATTTATCAAAGTCTGTTATAAGTAACTTTCTTTATGTTATAGATAATAAGTTATATGTTTTAGCTGATTATCAAAAGCTTGATGATGGAAAATCTTGTGTCTGTGAGTATAGAGCATATAATATTAAGGATAGAACTAAATTCGATATCGCTATTACAAAAGGGGTGATTCGATGCAAGTAATTGAAAAGATTATAGATGAAAGATTAGGTTTTCCTATGCTGGTACATCATTGTAATAGATGTTTCTCAGGTAAACTAACTTTTCAATTTTATGACAGTATCAGGGGTAGTCATACTATTATAAGTGATACTTGTGATAAAATTGAGAGTTATATTAAAGAAAATAATGTTCTCTGCACTATTGGGGAGTACCCAGTATATTTTACAATGTCTAGGGATGCAGTTCATTTATATGAAAGTAAGGTTATAAACTACATTTCTACAAGACCTAGTTCATCTAAGTCTAAGTTATGTGTAGTTGCTATGTCTACAAATGATTTATTTTTAGATGTTGAGTTTAAGAAAAATTATAGAGTAGGTACAAATTTATATGATTTGCTTTTAGATGGTGCTGAGTTAATAAATTCTGATGGAGTTTTTGTTCTAAATTCAGTATATTCTACTTTAGAAGTTATATACAATATTAAGGATGTTAATCGTGTAAATAAGTTAATAATTAAACGCAAGATTTTAAATAGCTCTAAGTCTTAAATTAACTTATAGAATAATAATTAAGTACTTAATATTATATAATTCAATTGAGTATTATTTGTTATAACCTGATATACAAAACATTTAGAGAAGGGAAAATTATTGCATATGAATTATATAAAAGAGATTTACACAGGTACTGAAGATAAGTTAAATTCTGTTGCATTTGCACGAATTGATGATTTAGCTTTTTTTATTGTACATGATTTTGATAATAACTGTGATATATGTTATAATTTACGATTATCTAAGTTCTTTATATCCAGTTATCTTAAGAAGGAATATAAAATAATTAACTTAAAGAGTTATTTTGAGTTTCCTTTTAAACTTCGATATTATGTATTTGGTGTCGAAAGAAATTTCATATTTTCAGCTGATAAAGCCCAAGCTCAGATAGTTAAATATATTACTTTAAAGAAACGAATTTGTTTTAATCCACAAAAATATGGTACTGTGATTCATTCTTTTAGTGATGTAGATAAGTTTTCTACTTTAACAATATTTCGTCTAATTCTAGCTGAATCAGGGGTAGATACAGATTGTTTTTGTGCAGCGTATTTAAAACCTATTTATTTTTCATACATTGTAACGGATTTAAAAAAGTTTAAAGTAGCTGTAACAAAGTATAAGATATTATATCCAGATGATACAGTTATAGTTAATTTTCATTAGCTAAGGAGTTGATTTAAATGATAGTTATAACAAATATTACAAATAAATTAACAGGAGAAAGAAAAATTTTTACACCAGTATGGTATGATGGCTCTTACAAGTTTGAATTTTATAATACAGAAACTAAAGAAACTTTTACTAGAAGCATGGATATGTATAGAGCTAAAAAATTTTTTGAAAGTACAGGTGCTTTGCATTCTGAGAGTTTTTATGTAAGTATCTCTAAACGTTGTTTAAGGCTTGCAGATTATATTGATTATGTTGGTACTTGGAATAAAAGATATTTAAGTAGTGACATACAAGAAAAACTTTCAGAGGTTGATGGTCTTGATATAAATTATATAGATGATGATATTGGTTTCTTTGTTTCGCTTACTGATGGGTTTCATGTGATGGGTATACATTTGAGTATCATTGAAGCTTTGTTCAAGTTAAAGCATATAGTAGTAAATAATACAATATACATCAGTGCAAAAGATGATGTAGTTTATGAGTATAAAATTGAAGATGTTAAAAAATTTGATATTCTTTACACAAAGTTAAAAATAATGGGGGTAGGTCGATAATGGTTTTATGTACTAAGATAGTTACTAATACTAATGAGAAGGTATTTGCTTGGGCTACAAATAACCCAAATTATGCAAATAAGTACATAGAATCTAAAATAGAAGAAATACATTTTAGTAATGGCTTAGTTTTTAAATTTAACCATAGTACTTGTTTATCTGCGGAGTTAAGTTGGTTTCTTCTTAAGCATAAATTTGCTCCTTTTGGCAGTAAGTACGTTGGTTCTGCTATCGTTGAGCTTAGAAGCTTTCCATGTAAAGGATACAAGCTATTAGATTACTTAGATTTTGTTAGTGTAAAAGAGTTTGAGGATACGGAAAGAGAGAAGGATAGAACTTTATATCCAGTAGTTAAGAAAAACCCAAATGACTATGGGGTAGTTACTGAGTCTTTATGCTATACAGTACAGTTAAATAGTTTATGTGATATAGTTCTTCAAGGAGAGTTAATGCCACATGATTATAGTTATATGTATAGTCGTAAAGGTACTTTAATTACTGTTATATTTGCAGCATATAAAAGAAGACATTTTTGGTACAAATACACATATAATATAACAGACCTTGAGAAGTTTCAAACACTGCTAACTAAGATACATATTCAGTATAGTGAGTTTTTTAAATAATTTTTAATGTTTCAAAATCAAGCAATTTTTTATATGTTTATCTATAGCAGTTAATACATACTTTTTTAAATATATTTTGAAAACTTATAGGTTATTTGCCTAACCTAGTCTTGTATGTACTTGAAAAACTATTTTGAATTTTACAAAGGCTTTTAGGTAAAATTATAGCTTAACTGGGGTAGTTACTTAAGTAAAAGTTTTAGTTGTTTTTCTTATTTTTTAAAAGAAATCTATTCAGCTTTTTAATATTTTTCGGAGTTTTTGTAAATAGTTTTTGTTTAGAGTAAGTAAACTTATTAAGTAATAGTATGTCAAGTCTTATAGAAAGGCTTGACTTTTTTAAAGTTTTGTGGTATAATAATTATAAGGAGGTAAAGAAATGCAATATTTAGTTGAAAATACAGATAAAGTCTTTGATGATGAGCTAAATAAATTTGTAGATTGCAAGGATTATAGTAAAGTTATAGGTTTCTTTAGTCCAGACTTTAAAAGTCCTTTATCTAAGGAAGCTTTAAGTTTGGCTAAGTTATTAACATTACTTAATACAGAGTCTATCTCAGGGGTAGCTCGAAAAGCAGGTTCTCTTTGTATTATGAGAAAAACATTGAGTTATGCTTCAAGTTCTGATTTGACTTATGGTGATTTGATTATAAACATATACGATGATATATTACAAAATCTTGATAGATTACAGATTCATCATGGAAATATACTTGTTTTTGTCGAAAATTCTGTATATTATACTTTTAAGATTAAGGATAAGGATAAATTGTCTATATTTTTAACCAAATATCGTGTTAAGCATAAAATAAAACAAAATGGATTTAAGGAAATTTTTGAAACGCTATGAGAGATTTAGTTTGTGAGTTAGCTAAGTATACAGCTAAGAATGGAAAAGTTTACGATTATATAAAATATAAGTATACTAATACAGAGGCAAAGGCTTATGAAGAATTCAGTAATATGGAATATTTTGTTATAGATACAAAGTGTCATACATTCCTTGATATTATGTCAAAGACAGGTGGCTTTATAGCTAATATAACATCAAGATTATTTGAGAAGGAAAACTTAGATGTTGCTTATATGATGTTAGTTGCCTTACCACAGTCAACATGCAACTTTTTATTTGACTTCTTATACCTTGATGAAAATAAGCAGGTACTCAAGAAGCTGATAGATAATAATTATTCTGACTTCAGTTTCTTTAAGGAGAAATTTAAGTCCTGCATAACAAACTGGGGTAGTGTTTATGATTTAGATTATAATTTCTTAAAGAAGCAGATTTCAGATACAGTTTCAACTGATTTTGATTTAATTATTGAAGGTAGACCAATTACAAAGGAAGATACTATTATTGTTAATAAGGCTAATGTAAGATTAAATGATTTTGAAGCTCATTGTCTTGCTAAATTAGGTATAGATATAGACCATTATGAGTTTAAGTTAGCTTTTGGTGGTATTGTATTCATGCACCATTCTGGGGTAGCTGTTACAACTACGGGAGATGTTGTTAAGGATTATCAAATAGATTTTAGCTATGTAGAGTTAGGTATCACAACAAATGAGTTGTATATTGAGTATACAAAGAATAAAATGAAAGAATTCTATGGCAGAGATGTAACTTACAATATTCCTATCGAGCCATATATATATATATTTATGGTTTCACCTGAGATTGTGAAGAATATGGATTTAAGGTATAAGAGGTAGAGTATGCGAATAGATATAGGTGGAGAACAATTGATATTATTTGAAGATATGACTAGACCAAATAATATAGCAGTTAGGGGCAGTGCAGGTACTGGGAAGACTTATCAAGTTTTAAAAATAGCAAAGCAGGTTAATCCTTGTAAGGTTATTGTAGTTACAGAACAAATATGGGATTATCATTGCAGTTTACCGAATATTGAAATTCATTCGGTGATAGATTTTGTTATTGACTTTGATAATGCTATAATTGTATTTGATTGCTCCAGACTTATATCAACAGTTTATGATTACATCGATAAATTAAGTAAAACTTCAAGATTTAGAAATTCTATATTAATTACTGTTTGGAATGATGCAGATGCTAAAAATTCTATAATAATGAATTGTAAGTATGTTATAAATACCACTACAGAAGGGTTATATAGTGGACTAAGAACTTATGGAGTGAGGGTGAGTTAATGTATTTACTATTAAAAGCTTTGGAGGATGTTTATAGTGTATATGATACAGAGAAACAGTCAATTACTTGTGTACCAAAGACTTTAACACAAGTATCAGGGGTAGTTAATGAGTACATACATATACCGTATTCAGATTATGAAATTAGATTATCACAACTTATTAAGTTAGTATCAATTACAAATTGTGATACAAGTAATTTTGGATATTCCTTTGACAGAACTAGTTTATTGTGTGTAAAGCAGGGATTTGATGGAGAGTTACAATATGTATCTATTTTTGGGTATATATTGAATAATTGGGATACTAATATGATTGTGAATGATAATTTAGTTATTAATATTGCTGATGCTTGTGTAACTTTTAGTTTATCAGATAAAGAAAAGTTTATTGCATTTATAACTAAATTTAAGGTATTTGATAAAGAGATTAAGACTAAGTCTTATAGATACGAGTTTAATGAGCATCTTACTGTATACGAAGGCAATAAGATTGTATTCACAACAGCTAAGGAGAAAAATTAATGCTATAAATGAGTTTGAATTAATGAAAATATGTAATAAGTGGAGGTTTTATGTGGCAAGTTATCTCAATTTATGATTTAGAAGAAAAACATGATATCACTAATTTATACCTCAATAGCACTTGGGGTAGTTACTCTGTCACATTTTATAATACAATATCAAAAATACCTGAGGAGATGATTATTAAATTTAACTCAGGTTTGTGGATTTGTTCAGTTGCTAATAAACTTCGTAAGTTTAATTATTACCAAGAGTTAGTGAGTTTCATATGTAAACGCTATAATTGGAATTCAGAGTACATAGGTAGTTCGTTGCATGTAGTAAATAAGTATTTTCTTAGAGTGGAGGAAAAGCTTAAATTATTAAAACCTTTTAATCGAATTTCTGTATATGGTTATGGAGATGGTTCTTCTTCTGTCACCCTACAAAATGTTATTGATAGAGGCTATAAAATAACTATAGAAAATAGGATAGTTAAAATACAGGATGCTGAATTTGAATTACTTTGTAGTGAAGATGAATTTAATATAGCATACACAAAGTACTGTATTATGCGAGGTAAAAGAAATGTTAAGTAATTGGAAATTAATAGCTATAAATGATGATAGTTCTGCGGTAGGAATATTTTCAATATACTCAGAATCAGTTAAGCTTACTATTACTGATGGCTCAGTTACAAAAAGTGTTTTTGGAAGTCAAATATGTAATCAGCCAATATTAGGGGTAGTTTTTTTAACTGAAGATTCTGTTATGGCTCAGTGTTTTACTAAACTACAGCTTGAGGTGCTAAATTGTTTTAAAGACATAAGAAAGTTCCAAATGAAATATTCTTTTAGCAGTTATGTAGGTATGGCTTATGAGGTTAGCTTAAGAAGGTCAATTCCAGATATTATTGCTGATAGTTTTGCTAACCCAACTGAAAATTGTATTCTTGAGGGGAATAAGGTTGCTATTATTGGCAGGGAGATAGGAACTTATAGATATGAATTTATCATAAAAGACAGAAAAAAGTTTGATAAAGTTATATCGAAATATATTATAATGAGAGGTAGAGTATGATTAGTGAGTGGAGAGTAGTAAAGTCAGAAAATACAGGTCTTGTAGCTACCTACTTCTTTGATGATAGTCTTACAATAGAAAATTTAAAAGGTGAGCAGAAGGGCTTATTATTTAATGAGTTAAAAAACTTTAAAGAAAGAATTTGTGGGGTAGTTCCACTAGTTGATGATAGTTATGGTATTGCAATAGTTGATAAAATGGAACAGAAGGCTTTAAATTGTTTAGCTATTGATGTGACTAACTTAGGTCATTCATCTGATTTGGAGTACAATTACATTTGGGGTGAGGTTATGGATGAAGCTGGAGCTAAATTTATCGACTTATTATATGATACCATAACAGGCAAGCCACATTATACTTCTAGTTTAACTAAGGTAAATGATATTACATATTTTGTAGATTCACGCTATGCTGATTATCTTTATCGCACCACGATTACAATACGGGATTTAAATCAGTTTAAATTGCTTTATACAAAATATAATATCACAAGAAATAAGTAAGGAAATCGAGTTTTATATTAATGTGTTGTATAGACAGTATCCTTTTAGGAGGATACTGTCTTGATTTATGTTAGCAGATTAGTTGAGAAAGCTACAAATATGAAAGTTAATTATGTTCTAAACTTTAGGGGTAGAACTGATTATGAGGTTTGTTTATCGGACACAGAGTCAAATAAGATTATTACTTGTGACTTAGCTGATATTTTAAAGTATAAGCCAGAGGGTATATCAGAGGATTTTGTAAATGTCTTAACTAAGGCAGAAATTAAGCTTAATGATGCTTTGCATATAGATTACAGTTTAATACCAAAGCAAGGTTCTAAAATAGCTTATATTTCTGCTCATTGTACAAAGAATTCTTGGATATGTTATCAAGATGCTTCTATACTTATTCGAGCAGGAGACATTACTAATGATATAGATTATATAATTATTAAGTATTTAGCAGGTATGGAAACAGTTATTCCTTATACTAATGAATTTAGTAAAATTTATATTGATTGTAAGGTTTCATTCTTTAAAGAAAGGTTTAGGTTAGGCTATATATGAAAATTTATTTTTTAGTTGGTCAGTCTAGTACTGGAAAAGATACTATTAAGGCGAAATTATTAAGTACAATGCCAAGTCTTAAAGATTATACATATTGTACTACAAGACCTATGCGTGATGGAGAGATAGAAGGTCGAGAGTATTTCTTTAAGACTATGAAAGATTTTGAAAATGATTTGCTTTCAGGGGCAGTCATCGAAAGTCGAGTTTATAATTTTAATGGTAATACTTCAGTAGTTTATTACTCATTAGCAAAAGAAATTGATGAAGAAAATTATATTGTTGTAGGCACACCTAATATGTGTCACTCTTATATTGAATATTATGGTTCAGATATTGTTAAACCTATCTTTATAGTAGTTCCCGATAGAGAGCGTCTTATTCGTGCTATTAAGCGTGAAGATAACAATAAAGGTAACTATAAGGAAGTAGCTAGACGCTTTTATGATGAGTTCAATGAGTATACAACTGAAAATATACTCAGCTTACAAGGGGTAGTCTATGTAAATAATGATTATCTTGAGGATTGTGTTGAAGATATTCGTTGTATTATTGAAGAAGCTGGAGGAGATAATGATTAAATTTAATAAAGATTTAGACTTTTATAGCAATATGAAGTATTTTTTATACATAGTTTTAAATAAAGTTTATCTGACAAATGATGAGATAATTGAGAAAATTCAATATTTGGAGCAGTTTTCGGATACTTCTATGACAGCAGATGATTTAATTGAGTATTTCAATAAAAGATTAAATAGTTAGATGAATTTTAGTTTAGTTGGTCTTGAGTAGACTAATATGAATATAATCTTACTAATGTATAAAATATGCACTATTGCATTTTTTATAAAATTTTTATAAGGAGGTAATAAAACTATGAGTGATACACCAAAGTCACATCAGCAAGGTATGATTGATGGTATAGAACTGTGGGGTAGAGTTTGTGGTAAGCAGGGTAGTTGTGAGTCTTGTCCAATAGGTAGTATTAGAGGCACTAATGTTACTTGTCAGGATTTTGCAAGACAGTTCCCAGCTAAGATGCTTAGTATCCTAAAAGAAATGGATGAAGGCGAACTCACTTACTATGAAGAGTACTGTACTCGTTTTCCAGAGTGTAATCTTCCAGTTGAAGTGCTTTCGCTTGCTTTATGTAGAAAGGCTGTATTTGAGGGGTATGTTGAATGTCCTCATACAGATGATGAACAGGCTTGCTTAAATTGTTGGAATGAAGTTTATTCAGGTGATGTTACAGAAGTTCAGGAAGAAGAGGATACTGGTTTAACAAGTATTTAAGCTTTTTGAGATTTTGGCTCATTTGTTTTATAAACATTAAATTGTTTTTTGAAAGGAGCAAATTATGAGTCAATTTACCAATGAAATTGTAATAATTGAGCAGAATTATAAACAAGCTCAGGATATCAAAGCAAATATTGATGTCTTAACCACCAAGTTGAATGATATGAATATTCAGTATGTAAATATGATTGAGGCACAGCAGTTACTTACAACTGTTAGTGATGCTAATACTACAGCAGTTCTTGATTATATTACTGGTATTATTAATAAAACACTTGGTGAGCTTTTTCCACATGATAGTAGACGAATTTATCTTGAGAAATCTATGTATCAAGGTCAACATGCACATATTAATATTAAGTTGACTGGTACAAACGGTAAAACTCGTGACCTTACACTTCAGAGTGGTACAGGTTTGCGTCAGGTTATCAGTTTCTTATTTGTTTTATCTCTTATTGAGATAAGAAAGGGTAGACGTTTATTAATTGCAGACGAGCTGCTGAGTGGTTTACATCCCGAAGCCAAGAGAATTGTCACAGATATAATATCTATTTTTGCTGATGAAGGCTTCCAATTCGCATTTGTAGAATATGGTGTAAACAATTTAGGTAAAGTTTATCTTGTTGAGAAGCCAGGTGCAGTTGCTACTATTACACCGATGGATGGAGTATATAATAACGAAGTTTTCGTTTTCAATAGACCACCAGAAGAAGTAGACCTGTCGCTTCATGTGGAGGAGGCAGATGAAATTGAAGCCTAGAATATTGAGTGTTGTTATTGTAATAACTTTTTTAACACTTTTAATTCTATTCGGAATAAAGCTGAATATGGATTCTAAGGTTCAGGATTCCAGCCATAATGTTACCGAGAGAGGTGTCATGGCATGGCTAGATGCTTTTTCTAAGAAAGACTTTAATACTTGTGATTACCTTATCACAGATAAGTCAGAAGGGTTGCACACTTTGCAGTTATCAATTATACAGAAAGATAGTCGTTATTATGATTTAGCTTTGGAAAAATTGGTTAATTGTATAAGTGCTATTCAGGTTAAGAGTATTGATAGAACAGAAGGGGTAGTTAATTATACCGTAACTGTTACATATACACCATATGTTCCTTTAGGAGATTTAGTATATGATAAGTCAGCTCTTGATTCAGTTAAAGATAAATACATTAATGGTGATGTATCTGTAACTGACTTTCAGGAAGAATTGAGTCGAGTGTATTACGAAATTTTTTGTAATAGTTGTTTCCAAACTGATGATAGTATGGAGGCTCGTCAAAAGGATTTAATTTTATCAGAGAAAGAAGAAAATGGGGTAACTTGTGTTTCTAACACAGTAAGCTTTGTTGATAATCTTTTAGCTGATAGTAACATTGAAAAGAATTTGGCTATATACGAAAAGGATGTAAAAGAAAAGGTAACAAATATTATCAAAGCAGATGTTACTCCTTAACTGTGTCATTTATACTGAACCAGAAAAGGAGAATATTTATTAAATGTATAAAATTAAAAAGCAAATTCCAGCATTATGCGGAATACTATTAGGTAGCAGTTTACTTTATTCGAGTTTAGGTAGTGTAGAGGCTACCTACTTCAAAGATACTGGTATTAAGACAGTAAATGTTTTCGAGTCAGAAGGATTTACTGGAGCAAAGACAGGTTTAGAAGATAATGGTATTACTGAGGAGATTAAGGCTACTTTAGAAAAGAATGATATTTCTGTAGTTACTTTAAACTCAACAGGGGTAGAAGTTGGAGAGATGCTTGCTCAGCCACCTGTTGTTGTGTTAGATTCTAATGCAGTACCAGATGGCGAAGGTGTCTGTGATAGTGCTAATAAAACTTGGATGTCTTACACAGCAGTAACAAATCGTAGTTCTGCTCAATGGAAGTTACTCAGGGGTAGTTCAGCGTATACTGATACTACAACAGGACTTCGTATGGTAGACGAAAGATATTGTATTGCAGTTGGTTCATTTTATTGTAGAACTATAGGCACTAAAGTTAATCTAGTTATGGAAAATGGTTCTGTAGTTGAATGCATAGTGGGTGACCAGAAAGCAGATAGACATACAGACCCAACAAATCGCTATCAGGCTCAGGATGGTAGTGTAGTTGAAATGATTGTTGATAGATCAGTATTTCGTGGTACAGACCAGTATCCAGCTGAATTAAGTGGTCGTATTTCTAGAATAGAGATTGTCGAATAGGAGGTAATATGTTATATCTCGATACAGATATCTATTATAGAAGCAGTCTAGATAAAGGTTATAACCTGCCCAGTATTGGGCAGGAGGTAATCTTCACACAAAGTAAAGAGATTCAGCATTCTTATATAACACATAATGTTAAAATCTTAAGTGAGTTTTTAGGCATCAAAGAGGAAATGGGTTTATATGAACTATTTTCTTTTTTCTTTGATGGTAAGGTCACAGATGATTTTGATATGATTGAAGCATTGTTTAATGGTTTCTTAGTTGACAGCTCTTGGTGTTTCTGCTTAAAAATAGGAGTTACATTTTGTTGGTTTACTGTCACAGATAAAAAGTTAAAGAAATTAGGCACAATGCAGTTTTCCGAGACTGTATCAAGATATACAGTTGGTAAATTTATTAAACGACTTCGTTATAGCTTAGTTAAGAGTGGAGTTAATCTCAATAAGGTCAAATATTTGGTATGGTCAGAAGATGATTTAGACTATTTATGGGGTAGCTATATACTAAAGTTTGATTGTTTGAGGACATTTTTTTCTAAAATCGATGGTCTTAGAGGGCTTGATGTTGAGGGAGTAATGCATTTTCTTGGGAAGACATTAGCTTTAAAATATCAGGTCACTGCTGAAAACTTTGTAGATTGCTTAAATGATAGTTTTTTTGCTTTAAAGCTAGAGCAGAAAGATGGAGTTCTTTATAGTAGGAATACTTACTATAAAGATTATTCTACATGTATCAGCCCTATAATCAATCAGTCTGATTGTACCTATGGAATTATTATTGATTGTGAAGGGCAGTTAGGCGGTACTGGTGCTATAGATGATGGATGTAGAGAGCTTGGAGGTATCATATTTTGTAGGTATAAGAGTATTCTTGTTAGTTTAGATACTTTTTCTTGTGATGAAAAATTACTTGAAGATATCTTATTGCAGGTAGTTAGGAATTATAAAAGTCTTTCCAATTACCTATGGGGTAGAATTAATATTTATTGTTATGGTGCTTCAGATGAAAGAATGTTGAAATCAAGTATTAAAGATTTATGTTCTCGAAAGTCTATAAAAACTTTTAGTAACCTTTTTAATTATGTAGATTGCAAAGACTTCATATCGAATTATTTATTATGTAATGAAGATATTGTTGTTGAAGGTAGACAGACTTTAAGTAATATAGCTAAAGCACTTGGGGTTAAGCCTTTGTTTCCTAAGCATAAGCCTTTAAATGATGCTAGGACATTATTTAATATATTATCACAAATACTTATGGAGACAGGTAAATTTTTATATTAGGAGAGAATTTTTATGAGAAAGAAAGGTCTTTTAGTAGTAGGGATGATTGGGGTAGCAATGCTCACTGGTTGCGGAGCAAGTTTTCAGATTAATGCAACAGATTTGGAAAAATACTCTAACAGTAATAGCGGTGTTTATGCAGATATGTCTGATAGTTATACAGATACTTATGATTATATTGATGGTGTGTATGTTATGGAAAAAGATGATGTACATGTCGAGCTTTGGGATATAGATAAACCATCTAATGCTTCAAAGTGGTTTGAAAGTAATGTAGAAACACTTAAAGATGGTTCAAAGAGTAGTTCAGGCAGTAACACTATATCAGGAGGTGAATATACTATTACTATTGATAATATGGTTTATAGAATTTTATTCTCAGAGGATAAAGGTATTTATGCTTATGGAGATACAAAGGATTCTATAAATAAAGTGCTTGCTGATTTGAATATAAACTAAATATTATAAGAAAGGATTTGCACTATGAAATTATTTCAGAAAAAAGTAAAAGATGACTTACTTGTAGAAGAATCTACAAATGAGTCAGCAAAGCAGTTACCAAAGTTTCTAACAAACAAGAAAGTTATGATACCTTGTGGGGTAGTTCTTGTAATTATTTTGGCTTTAGTAATTAAGTCACTTTTAGGTGGCGGAGGAAAGATGAACTATTATGATACAATGGCTAGTCTTTTCACTAATGAGTTAGGTACATTTTCTTACACAATTGATGTAAGGACTGGAGAGAAAGGTTCTCTTATTAATGAGAAAAACTCTTCTAGCTCATCAGTTAATGAATTAAATTCTGTTGAGAATGCTGATACAGCTACAACAGAGTCCTCTAAAAAGCAGAATAATATTGCTAAACAGGAACAGCCGACTGAAAAAGTAAACAAGAATAACTTTCAGGATTGGAATAAGTATGCTGATGTTAAGACAGGAAATTGGCAGTATCCAAACTATAAAATAGTTATTAATGGTTGCACAACTTCTCTTAACCCACTTACAACTGATTTTACAGTTAATCTTGTAACAGCAAATTACAATGATAAGTTTACTGAAGTTGTATGTATTGATGGAAATTATTACTTTGATATCGAGTCAATGTATAACTGGTTAAAGAGTTCAGGTGATAGCTATCTTATTAGTTTAACTGATAAAATGCCAAATGGTTCAAAGTGGCTTGTAATTCCAGAGTCTGAATTTAAAATACCATCAAGATATGCTGAAGATGGCGAAAAGGATTTGAGCTATTGTACAAGTCTTAAGACAATATATGAAAGATTTTTAGTAGCTTTAACTTCTACAAAGAGTACATTGTCTGACAACTTAGGTTCAACTGGTATGTCATCTAATAAGGATACAGTAAGTCTTAATTTAGCTGGCTCAGAAGCTGTACCTATTCTTAAAGCATTTAAGGGTATTACTACTCAGAGTGGTGATTGGTACGACTCATTAATAAAAGCAGGGGTAGATAAAAAGCTCTATACTGAAGATGAATATAATCAGGCTAAGAGAGAAAAAGATAATGTTATGAAGGCTCTTAGTGATTTAGCCACATATCTTAATATTACTGATTTAAGCTCTCAAAAGCTAGCAGTTCAGGGTTCTGCAAGAAGTTATACAAATGGTAAAAATAATGCTACTATTGAGGGTTCTTTAGCAATTAACTATAGTACTGATACAACTGATTATATTATTCAGTTCTCAGGTTTGCGTTCAGGTGATGCTGAGGATATTAAGTTACCACATGGTAGCCAGACTAAGGTTGTTGATGCTAGTTATTTAAGTTCATTTAATAGTCTTGTTGATTATTTGAATATTACTCCTATTAAGACATCTGTACAGCTTGAAATTAATCCTACTACTCTTTCTGATGGAGTTGTTGAAAAGTTTATTGATTTAGTTAATGATACAGGTACAGCAGGCGAGTGGATTACTAAGGATAATGTCTATAAATTTATTGAGAAATATGCTTCATTTAAAGAAACAAAGGATACTACTAATGATGATAAGGTAAATGCAAAGCTTGTATCTGATTTAGCAGAAGCAATGAATAAAATAGTAGGTGGGGTAGTTATCACAAAAGAAGTTCAGGCTGAGGAAAAGGTTGAGCAATACCCAGATATAAATACTCAGGCTACTGGTGTTTATACTAAGATTAAGTATGATGAGTCTAAGTCAGACTCGCAGGTTGTTGTATTCCATGTTGAAGCTATTAATAAGGGTGATGAAACAGTCACAGTTGATACAACAAACTTCTCATTACGAACATTACTTAATAGTATATATCCGTCTAATAATGAGACACTTATTCGTAATTATGATAATACATTCGATATGTCAAAACTTGTTAAATCTGTTGAGTTACCTAGTAAGGGCTGGTCAGAATTTGATTTATACTTTGTAATTTCAGATGATACTGGTCATATGAATATGTATTTTGGTGATACTAATTTAGGTAGTGCTGTTGAATATTAATCTTACTTTTTTAAAGGGATTGGAGTTTAAACTTCAATCCCTTAATTTTTGTCTAAATATATTAAAAAGAAAGGAGCAGATTTTTTATGGGAGCTGTTAGTGAGTCAGTATTTAAACTGCTTGATTATCGTGGAGATATTGCTGAAAATAAAGAGTATGCTAGAGATTTCTCTCCAAACAATATAAAGCGTGTAGTAATATCTGCTGATGGGGTTTTAGTTCAACTTCATAAGAAAGTAGATAATTATGGTTATAGCATAGGTAAAGTATGTTATAACTATGTTTCTTTTAAACCGAATACATTAAGAAAAGAGCAAATTGAGCCTAAGTATAAGCCAATATTGAGTTTGTTTGCATCTAAGAATATTTTCTCTGCTGTAGAGGAGATTATTCTTTTGAGTAACCAAGTAAATGCATGTAGTGGTGATATTAATTGTGAAAATAATGTATCGTATATGGTTGCAGGTTACAATGGTCAGGGTGATTTACAGGATAAGGTTAAAGGTCGTTTCAGAAGACTTAGATATTATACTGTATTGAATATAGATTGGGCAAACTTTATGAATTTTGTAAACCAGACTAGGGGCATCTGTTTCGATGTTAAATATCTATCTGAAAGCCCTCAGTTTATCAATTTAATTTCTATGAAAACTGAGCTTAATTCGGAAGAAGCTGCAATGACTTCTATTACTGTTAATCCTGCTTATACTTTTGATACACAGTTGAGAACTTACTTTGAGGGCATCAGGGATGATTATCTTGCAGGAAAGAAAAAGGAAAAAGTAGAGGCTTTTAAAAAGGAGCATAATGAAAGTAAAGTCAAAGAAGCCAATGAATATATCAAGGATTATAAAAACTTTATAAAAGTTTGCCAAAGATATAAGAAAGTTATGGCAACTGTAGGCACAAATGGGGTAGTATCTCAGGAGTTGCTTGTTTTGCATATCTCATTTAAGCCAGTGTATCAATTTGAAGGCATTTGCTCTGTACCAGAAAATCTTTTGGTTAAAGGCAAACCTTTTGATGAAGCTATAAAGGAAAATGAAGAGAATTGTAAAAAAGTTAAGCTAGATGTACATAATGCTATTGCTAATATTTTATTTAAAGCTTTAGGTTCTTTATGCAACAGTGATAATCAATTCACACTTGCATCCTTGATTAACTTTGAGGAAAGAAATATCAAAGTCCCACAGGAGTCTGAAGCAGTTGTAAATAAGTTATATAGTTTGTTTGATACTAAGTTTGAAGGCAAGCATTTTGATGCTAAAGATTTAAAAGCATCTTTGACTAACTGCTTATGGATTATTTGTTTATTATTCTTAGATAGGGATTCTAATAACTATAAGGCTGATTATATAACTAGAGAGTATTGGGAGGGAGTGTTAAAGAATGATTAGTCAGGAAAACATAGATAAGTTTAACAGCATAGTCACTCATTATAAGCTTGATACTGCTCGTATTTTAGATGTAGGTAGAGCTGTTTGTACTTCGGATATTTTATATGGTACAAACGATAAAAAATTATCTATAAAAAGATTAGCTAACTCAGGGGTAGATGCTTTCAGACCTTTGTACTCAGGAAGTGCTGAGCCTTTACCAGATGTACAGGTTATGCGTGTATTATGTGATACTTTATACTATAATTTACTATTCAAAGGTAAAGGTTTGGGTAGAGCAGGTATTCATATTACCAGTGAGGCTTCAGATTCTATTGGTAGAGGTATAGGCAATAAAAAATATATCCCAGCAACTAAGGGGTATAGTGATATAGAGGAGTGCCAAAAAGTTCTTGACTTAATGTATGAAGGTTGTGAGTTTGATGAGTCTGAGTTCGCTGATATTTTTGAATTTACATCAAAAGTTTTAGGTAGATTTAGAAAAATGTTTGATATTATAGATAAAAGTCATACATTAAGTGAAAGTCAGTTTAAGTCAATATACTTACCTGAGAAATATGATTCTCACGGTTATGAGGTATTACATGAATTACCAAACAGCTTGAGGGGTATCTCTAAGGGTTCTCTGAAAGAGCAAATAGAGTTTTGGGAACTTGCTAAGATGATGGATTTATTTATTTTATATTTAGCAGGAACTAAGACAGGTGCTATTTATCGAAATGCTTTTGTAAATAGATTGGTTAAAATAAATAATTCTATGCAGGATTTACTACCTATAGGAGTAGGTGGAAGGACTGGCACAAGAAAGGATATTTATAGACCAACTAGTGCATTAAATAATCAGGCACTTAATAATTTATACGATTCTATATTCTCACAGAATATGGCTTTAACTCGTAATTCTATAAACAGTATGTTTATGATTTGTACTAGATTATATGGAATTAAGGAGGATATTTAAATGAGTTTAAATTTAAGTAATGATGAGTTAACAATTATAAGTGACTTATATAACTTAGTAGGTATTAAATTCAGTGATGCTAGGTTTAATGATATAGACTCAAGAAAAGCTATATTAGATAATCTTAAACCTGCTCTTATTGCTTATGCTTTAGGTAAATCTATTGATTCACCAGAAGATGTAGCTTATGTAAATGAAGTTATTGAAAAGAAATCAGATGTATCTGTATTAAAGTTTGTAGATGGATACTCAGTGGCTATTTTAACTGGTTATTTACAGTCATTAAATAATGATATTAATTCAGACAGTACACCAGATTTTGGCTTTAAGGAGTTAAATGGAATATTTCAGTCATCTATTCTTATGTGTATGAGTGACTTTGTAAATGCTGATAATGTATCTTCTTTAATTGAAACAGGATTAGGGGTAGTTATTAGAGATTGTACACCTACTGAGTATTTTGAAAATGAGTATTATCATGAGGATTTAAGGGTTCTTAAGCAGATTCTTATTGCAGATATTGATGATGGTTACAATAAGCGAATGAAGGATGCTATATCAAACAATGGTGACTGGCGAACAAGTATGGATACTTATATGGAAGATTTAAAAGCTGTCTATACATTAGCTTTTGAGGATGGTTTTGGTACAAAGCCTTATGTTGGAGTTTTAAATAACAGCTCAGGGTTTATTACAGTAGACGAAAATTCCTCTACTTTACATTCAATTAAAAATGGTGAGGCTACATTAAGTAAGTTTGCTACTCGATTATGTAATAAAATGTCAGGTTCTGTAGAGATTTCACAGTGTCGTCAGTTTGATTATGATGAAATTTTTAGTAAGGATAATCCTGTTTATTTTCCTAAGAAAATTTTGGAGTATACACTTGGTAGAGAGTCTACATTAAACACTAGACGTGATGTTTATAAGTCTAGTGCTTTTAGCATTAGTTGGGAGGCTTATTCTGCAAATTATGTGTACCCTAATCTTAAAGAAATATTACTTAGGGGTATCTATAAAGCACTTGAGAAAGTACTTATGTATAAAGGTATTATAAGTACAAACTTTACATCAAGGGAGTTTATGTCAGTGACTCCAGATTATGAAGCATTTGTTGCAAATCAGCTTAAGAATAATGATGTAAGTAATTCAGTTTTTAAGTATGTTTCAAAACTTGTAGCAAGTATGAAGTGCTTTTATATTTTAACTAAGTATCCTTATTTAGCTAATAAGATTGCAGCTATTAATATAAGATTGTCTTGTGCTTCAGATTCTAAAGCATTTAATGCGGATAAGTCTTGTACTTCTCAGTTATTTGGTGGTTTAATTGCAACAAATAATTATGAGGAATTTTTACCACCAGTTAATATATCAGAGGGCAGAACTTCTGCAACAAATGTAAAGATTTCTGTAAACATTTATGAATATCAATATGATATTAACCCAATGTTAACTCAGGCTGAGCCATTGTTTGGTTATGTTGTTCAGAAGCAAAATCAGCGTAAGGGTAAGGCAGCTAATTGGAATAATATTCTTATAGGAGAGGGCACTTCAGGTAAAGAGTTGTATGCTTCAAAGTCAAGTGACATTAGATTACAGAATTCATTTACACATAATATAATAGCAGGTTCTCGTTCTGGTAAAGGTGTTATGACTATGAATATTTTAGCTAGTGCCTTAGCTTCAGGTAAACCAATTTTTTACTTAGACCGAAAACCAGATATGGCAAGTATGCTCTATGATTTATCAGGGGGTAGCCAGTTTATTGTAAATGGTGGTCTTTACAATGCAGATAATGATACCTTTAAACACTTTGATGAAAGTACTGGAGATGCTATGGAGGTTTGGAGAAATTCTATTTCTTATTTAGAGGAAAATCCACGAATTCTTGAGTTATTTGGTGTATCAACAACTTCTTATCAGGGTATATTAGGTGATTATGTTTATTTCCGAGCATTTATGTTTGCATTAGGTATCTGTGTACTTCGTTCAAAACTCGCAGGAAAGTTTGATGATATTCGAGATGATATTTTTAATGGTAATAATGGTATAGTTATTGTTGTAGATGAGTTAACTGGTTTTCAGAATAGTATTAGTAGACTCTTATCTACTATCACAAGTCCTTTAGTTCAGAAAGCTCTAAATATGGGAGATGCTGATGCAGTTTTAAATAAAAAGGCTGATATAATGGCTAAGATTAATGTAGCTCGGATGAAGGCAAATGAGGCTAATAAAGAGTCTGCTAAGATGGCTCAGGAAGCTGAGATTCAGAAATTGCAGCGTCAGTTAGATGCTTTGATAGATGAGCAGTGTTTATATGCAGGTACTTTATTCAATAAAATTCGTTCAAGTTTTGCTACTTTGACATCACAGAAGGTTGCAGGTTTTAAGAATAAGGAGTATAATTATTCAGATATATTTGTTCTTGGTCAGTTTTTAGATGCAAACTATTATGCATCATCATTAACTGCTAAGAATAAGGGTGCTTTATCATCAGTATTTTTCCCTTTGACATCAGATAAGAGTGATTATTATGCAGCATATAAAGGTGCAGATATTATTAGAAGTTTCCTTGAAGAACTTGGGGAACTTGACTGGTTCTTAGGTAGAAATCCAGATTATAATTATGGTGGCAAGAGTGAAAATGCAGAAGTTGAGAAGGTTACAGATGTGGATGGTAATTGGGATTATGTTGGAGTTCATACCTGTAACGAAGTACGTGGGGTAGACCCTGCTACATTTCATCATGTTTTGTTTAAACCTTATTTAGTTTTAAATACACATTATGAGAATGACCCACCTACAGAAATGAGTAAGAATCCAAATTATCAATATGTTACACAGTGTGCTAACAGAGTTAATACAACAGCAGGCGGAGATGACCTTTGGAGTACTGTAAGACTTAAGCATTTGCGTGAAGATGCTAAAGCACAGGTTACTCCAGATAATCCTATGTATGATTGCCTTGAAGAAGGTATAGGTTTCAAAGGTCTTGTTCGTGAGACTTTATTAACTACTAAAGAAGGTAAAGAAGCAGCTCAAGGTAATATGGATGATTACATTAAGGAAGTTCTTGGCAAGTCAGGTAAAATTGCTGATTATGTAGCTAGTAAAATGGGTGATTATTCTTGTTGGCAAGAATTGATTTATGACTTATCTCCAAAGGGTTTATTTAGTTTTGATGATATGATTACTGCTGTTATGGATTCTGGTAAGTATACTATGGAGTCACGCTTGCCTTTGTATGCTAAGTTAGGCTTATTAGGTGATATGACAAATAATGATTCAGGCTTAAATTCTTCAGAATTTGGTAATCTTGATGATATGTATGGAGATGAAGAAGATTTTAATAATGAAGAAGGAACTAACAATCAAGAAAGTATAAGGGGTAGTTCACAGGATTCTAGCTTTGATACTGAAACTTCTACTCCAACTTCTTCTAGTGAAAACGATTTAGATGATTTCTATAAGAATGCTGAGAAACAAATGGGTATTGCTCAGTCTACCTCACAAGGAGTACAAAGTACTAAGCCAGTTTTTACCGATAAGGATAGAGAAAACTATGCTTATCCTATAGTAACTATATTATTAGACCAGTTATCACAGTTCACTGGTAAGAATTTAAAGCCACTTGCACCTCAAATGATTGAGAATGCTAAAGCTTTATTAAAGAATTTAGGTTATTAGGAGGTTGTAAAATGGCAGGCATTAAGGATTATATAACTAAAGAAGATAATGAAACCTTTACAAAAGGTTTAAATGATTTGATTTCAACAGCTATGCAGTCTGCAAGTTCCCCACAGGAACTTGTAGAGACTGTTGAGCAAAATACTTATGAAACTGAACTTTCAGGGAATGATGATTACGAAGATATTGATGATGAACAAGATGAAGATTTAGTAGCACAGGAGCATAAAGCTTGTAATGAATTTCATGATGATGGCACTAAAAAGACGGAGCAGGAACTTGATGAAGAAGTAAAAGCAGGGGTAGAGCTAAAGAAAAATTGGGCTAAGGTAATACCATTTAGAGGTAAAGATGCTAAGCTAGCTACACCAGAAATAATTGATAAAGCTATCACAGAGCAAAAGATGTACGATGATATTGCACAAGGTTTGCTAAATTTTTCTAATCAAATTGTATCTGAAGAGTTTCAAAAGCAAAAAGCTGTTGAAGCCCAGAAAAAATGGACTGATATCCCAGTAGCATATAAGTCGGGTTGTTATACTAATGCTCAGGGTAAAGAGGTACAAATTAAGAAGGAACTTGAACCTGTTGAGTGGGGAGAAGTTTTATCAAGGAAAGCTAGCTCATCTGATGAAGCTATTGAAAGGCTTAGAAGCTTTATTACATTTAGTATCAAGAAGAAGTATGGAGGTTGGAGCCGTATCAAGTCTATTGTAGTTAGAAGTGAACAGCTTATAATAAATGATACAATGTATGTTCCAGTTATCGAAAAGAAATATATTAATTCTGAAATTTTTCCAGTAGATACTTTGGATTATATACAAAATGGTTGTATTGCTCAGTTCTTTAATTGGAATTATTTAAAGTCTATGTCTAACTTATATAGTTTGGATATCGATGATGTTAACTTCTATACTTCTACTGTTGGGGCTGATTTAAAAGTAGGTAGGCGAATAGGGGTAGGCACTGTATTTAATGTGTGTGATAGTCTTGAAGTTCTTACATTAGGCTCAGAAACTGTTACACGAGAAAAGCTTTTGACTAAGGAGTCTGTTCCTATAAAAGAAAAGGTTAATGTTAGTAAGCGATTTTGGAATTTTAATGATGGATATAAATTAAATATCTGCAAAGGCACAAATGGTTTACAGGATTTTACATTAAATAACCTTAAAAACTACGCAACTAACCGAGGTAATAAAGGTTTATTCCGATATTGCTTAGGTACTATGGCTAGGGCAACTTTATTTGCAGGAGCAGGGGTAGCTAATTTAGCCAGTCATTTGGCTTGGGGAGTTAAAAATTTACTCTCAACTGCTATGACTCCAGTTTCGGATGAAGATTTAAATCAATAATGCTTAAAGGGCGAGATTCTTCTGAATTTCGCCTATTATATTATGTAAATTGTTTTGGAGGAAAATTATGGTTTCTGCATTAGTGTTAAGTTTATGGGAAAATAGGAAGAGATTACATATTACTGATGTTGTTTTAAACTCTAACCTTATAGATTATAATTTTATTGGTTGTACTAGTGAAACTGCTTTGTTTGAGTTTATTGAAAAGTATAAAGTTGATGTAATTGATATTAAGACGACATTTTCTACTTATCACATCAATGTACGAGATATTGAAAGTTTTTCTGATGAACCAGTTTATTATGAGATAAACCTTAAAGGAGGTAAAAAGATTTGTCTGTTGTAAAAGAAAAATCAGTTTGTGTCGACATAGATGGGGTAGTTTTAAATCTAATGCAGGGTATTCATCTTTATCTTGAACCACTTGGTTATAATTTTGACATCGACCATATTGAAGCTTATAATTTTAAGTATGATTCACTTGGTTTTGACAGACAGATTATTTTTAATGCTATTAATGATGTAAAAAGTTTTGAGTTAGCACCTTTTTATGATGGAGCTATTGAAGCATTAAAAAAGTTACAGCGTTTTGTTGAAACTAAGTCTTATACCAAAATTTCGGAGATACCAGAAATTTATAACAGACGTAAAAATCTATTGGAGTTTCTTAAGTTACAGGGTGAGCCTATAACTGCTTTAAAGAAACCAGTTGACTTTTCAGTTGATGCTTTATTTGACGATTGTCTTGATGTACATAAACAGTGGATTGAAGAAGGTTCTAAGGCAAAGCTATTTTTGATAGATAGACCTTATAATCAAAAGACAACTGCAAATGAAGGAAGTCTTGATTGGTCACGGATTGTGCGTTGTAAAAATTTTGAAGAAGCTGTAGATTTCTATATTGCAGGACTTATTGAGGGGTAGTTCATGAAGGATTTTATTGGTGCAGTCTTATTAAGATTTACTATGATATTTTGTTGTATAGTTTTGTTTTTTGTTTATCTTTTGAGATTATTTGTTATATTTGAGGAGATTATATATTATGTCTGTAAGTTTTTGTGCGAAAGCTATTTTGAAAGAAAAAGTAGCTGAAAAGGAGTGGGCTTCTAAGGAAGTTACTATAAGTAGTATTCAGGATATACTTAATATTTTTAAACCTTGTCAGAAGGATGTTGAACAGGTAAATTTAAGTCTATATTCTAAAGTGTATTACTCTGTTGGTCTTATGAAAAATGGTGTAGATGCTATTGTTAAAGACCAAGATGATGATAGACAGTTTATGTGTTCACCTTTATTGTTAGTTGAATGCGATAGGGAGAAACCTATAGATATTTCTGATGAAATGTTAAAATCTATGGAAGAAACTATTGACTTTTTTTAAGAAAGGTGGTATAATTATTTTATGAAAAATCCGTACATAACTTTAGGGGTAGCTGTTGGAACTTCTAAGGATGATTGTAAAAAAGCTTGGCGAACTTTAAGTCGTAAATATCATCCAGATAATGGTGGAGATAAAGATATGTTCGATGAAGTTCAAAAGGCTTGGAAAGTTATTGAAAGTGGCGAATATACTATTGTTATTAAACAAAAGAGAGTTTTAAGGCATAAGACTTTATTCTCTTTTGCTTAAATAAAAAATTATTATATTATAGGAGGACAATAATCATGGGATTTGTCGAAAACAATATTGTAAAGATGCAGTGGGATAAGTCAGGTTGGCTTCAGCCAAAGGTAAAGAAAACAAAGAAAGAAGTCTTTATTTTTGGTTCTCAGACTTATACTTCAACTCTTGGATATCCAGTTACTGTGTTCTTTACTCCTAATTTAGCTTTTATCTTTGCTGATGATAAGGGTACAGATGCTTCAGAGATTTGGTCAGCTGAAGACCTTATTTCTTTCTATAAGGAACAGAGAGATTCAGATTTTTCTATGTTTGAGCAGTGTGTTCCAGTTATTGCTTCAGGTGAGCTTGAATGCTACGCTTCAGTTCTTGAGAAATATGGTCTTGTTGAGTTCAAGGCAGATATTGAAGCTCGTCTTAACGATGTTCGTCCTTATGGCGAGGAAGAGGATGTAAAGATGTAAATTTTGCTTGACTTTTGAAGGGTTTTGTGTTATTATATTAATGACAAATCCTTACAAATGTTGTTTACCATTTCTAAAGAGGAACTCTATGGAGTTCCTTTTTTCATGTGAAAGGAGGTTATTATGTTTAAAGATGTGGCTGAGGCTTCGGGTAAAACTGAAGGTGTTATAAGAAGTATTTTCGAATACTTTGATAATCATTTAAAGGATTCATTTTGGGACTTAACTTCTTCAGTTTCTAAACAGTATAACATGAGTATAATTACTGCTACATATATTTATCGTTGTTGGAAAAAGCAAGGGATAGCCTAGAGAATTAGGTTATCCCTTTATTTTGACTTGACTTTTTCGAAGTTTTATGTTATAATAAAAGAAAAGAATAGTTATAAACTATTTATAAATGAATAATTTATATGAGTTAGGAGGTTTTTATATGATTCAGAATATTGTTATCGGAAAACTTCTTGTAGAACCAGAATCTTTATTTGCTTTAGATAAAGAAGATTGGGAAAATGTTGAGAAGCCTATAACTATGTTTACAGAAGAGAGATTTCTTCCTAAGTTGATGGTTGAAGCAGGTCTTGTTAAGTCCATCAGTGAAGTACGAAGAAATCAGCAAAAGTTGATGGTAACTTTAGACAAAGTAGACTACTTAGAGATTAAGTGGGGAAAGAAAAGATTATTTATTGGGGTAGGAGAATGATTACTATTATTGAATGTAGAGGTACTGTTGATTCAGTTGCTATTAAGGAGTTTTTGGAAACTAAAAACAAAGAAGCTGTAATAAGAAAATACAAAGATTATGCTGTTGCTACCCTTTTAGAGCACAGCTATAATTTATCAAAGATGGTCGCTAAATTAAAAGTGTCTTATAAAAAGTAACGATTACAAGGTTATAAGTCTTTGATATTTTCCACAGTTCTGATTTCTGTCTTGTTAGAAATAATTCACAATAAAGTAAAATAAAAAGCTCTTAGTTGAATTAAACTACTAAATGCTTTAGTTTAACTGTTAGAGTTTTTATAATTAAAGAAAGGAAAGCAAATGATAAGTGATGCAATTTTAAATGCTCGTCAAGCTATAAGAAAAGACTTTAGTTCTTACGACAATTCTTTTAAGATTAAGAAAATGAAAATTATATCTATTCTTAATAACATTGATAACAATACAAGCATTGAAGATTCAGAAATTACACGAAAATTTAATATTTGGTATAATTTGGCTATGCTTTATGCTAAGAGAGTATCTCCAAGTTTAGTAAATTGGCTAGATAATGCACGTTTTACTATTAGTGAATGTCTTGAGATTTATAAGTCTACATATTCTACAGTTTATAAGGTAGATAAAAACTTTGAAGATTGGTGGATTGGACAGCCACATGAATATGATACCGAATATCACCATTCTTGGTTCACAGAGAATGAACCAGTACTTTTAGAGTATTCAGGGGTAGTTTATGTTTTTAAAAGGTCTGATTCGAAGTATGTTATCAGAATATTAAATAAATATGATGATAGTGTTGCTTTAAATTATGAATATATTGCATCTTTAGATGGAGTCATGGATAAATGTGCATTACATTGCAATAATGTTGATTGCCCACATTATAAGTCATCTTTAGGTAAAGTTTATAATGATAGTGCTAAAGAGGTATTTTGTAATTTAGAAGATTTAAGAAAATGTGGTCAATGTGAAAAGGCTAATGTAGTTCATCCGTTTATTGTTTCAGAGTTATTTAATGGTATTGCATATACTATGAAGTATCGTGAAGGTAATGTAACCGAAAGTAAAAATCGTGATGATTATGAGCATCTTCCAAAGCCTGAGCGAGTTGATGATGTAACAGTGTATTTTGGTGGAATAGTCCAGCATAAGCCTTTACCTTTCCTTAAGGTGTCTGATATGAAGGTTGAGAAAGTCTTTCCAGATTCCCATGCTTCACCTAGAGAGCATTATAGAAGGGGTAGTGAGCGTAAAGCCTATACTCGTAAGGATGGTACAAAGGTCAGAGCCACTACTGTAAAAGGAACAATTGTCAATAAAGGTCATACAAAGACGAGTTATGTTTTAAAGGAAAGAAAATAACTGTTATTTTTTATCAGTTATCTTCTTATTATATGACATAGTTTTTGCTCTTGCAGCATTTATTTTTGGCTTTGTTATAGATGCTTCAAAGTTTTGGTTTAAGTCTTAAATCTTATCTGTTTTGAGTTCAAACTAAATCACGGATATAATATACTATTATTATATTTTATGTAAGAGGTAGTTTTATGATTAAGCTAAAGGTAAATTTGTTGAATTTTGAAAAGTTCAGGGAGGACTTTCAAACTAAAAGGGGTAGATACAGCTTTTTACTTTCCTTGAGTAATATTGCTTTGCTCCTAGCTTTAGGTATTTTTATCAATAATTTATATTTAAACAATGCAGTTGCTTCACTTGTAGGTTTCATGCTATTGTTCCTAAGTCTGATGTTTCAGTGTTTCTTTGATTTTAATGATGTCAGGCTTTATAAAGGGGTAATCAGACTCTTAGATTCTCTTAACGAGGATAACCTTTACTATAGCATAAAGAGTAATATTTTATCAATTGGAACCTTTGTTGTTAAAGGTCTTAACTATGAGATTGTTGAGGGTTCTTGTAACCAGTTGAGGGACTCTTATGAAAATGGAAAGTATAAACTTATTTTAGAGATATACCATAAAACAAGTAAAGCCTGATTTAGTTGATTTTGAGGCTTATATAAAAGATGCAAAGTCTTTCCTTACTTGTAGTTATTTCTGTCTTATATGCATCTGATACCCTTTGCAGGGGTAGTTTTATACATATGCATATTAATAGAGCTACATTAATTTATAATTTTATATTTAAACTATGTAGTTGCTCTTGACTTTTTATTAAAAGTGTGTTATAATAAAAAAGAAAAAATTATAGAATAGAAAGGATAAAGTATATGAGAAATTATTTTATTACTATTGAAATAGATTTAGATGTTGATGGTGCTAAAGTCTATTATACAAGATTGGCAAATGAGGTGGCATTAGAAGAACTGAAAAAGACAAAAATTTATGCCAGTGTAGATGATTATAGTAGTAAAAATGAGCCATTTGATACGATAGCTTGTGCTATTGAAGTCACAGATAATGAAATCGAGACCTTAAAAAATTGTGGTGTTGACCATATCTCTGTAGGAAGTTTGATGTTAGTTGATGAGGATGGTGTGGAGTCTAAACTTCCATATGAAACTTATGATGATACTGATGCTTTGCTGAATTACACACAAGATTAAAAGGAGATTTTGATGAATACTGGAGACTTTATTGCCTTTGGCTTTGATATAGCTGTTTTATTTACCAAGTTTTATAAACTTGGTAAAGTAAGTGTTATGCTTGAAAGTGCTGATGCATCTGTTGAGGGAATGAAAGCCTATAATGAAGCTATGAAGACGGAGCAAAAAGATGCTGAAGAAGCCTTGCTTAACATTCAGAAATATTGGTCAAAACAAAGAACACAGACTTGGCTTGAAATTTACTTATTTACCATATTAGCTTTTGGTTGTTTAATTGGAGGTATATATGCTTAAGTTTAAAGATTAGTTATTGTTGTTTCATGGGGTAGTTTCAGAGAAGGATTCTAAAAGATATGAAATTGAGTACAGTTTAATAAAGGGGTTCTGAATATGTTAGAGATTAATGAGGAATTACTGAATAAGCATATTGATAATATCTTAGATGTTATTGATGAAATACAAGAAGGAAAAATCACAGTTATTGTTGGTAATAATGGGGTAGGTAAGTCGCTTATTCGTAAGCAGTTACACTTCAAGTTCAAAAGAAAATATGGTGACCGTCAAAGTTATATTCGTGCAGTTTCTATGCAGCAAAGAACTGAAAATCGGGCTGAAACTTGGGGAGCACTTGGTCTTGCTCTGCATGATAATGAAACTTCACCTACAAGTCTTTGGACTTATTATCTAATTAAGAATACTTTTAAGCTAGATGAGCTTAAAAAATATTATTATGTATTTGATGAACTTGAGTTGGGTATGTCAAAAGAAACAATACTGTCTGTTTTGAATAAGATTGCTGAACAAGTACCTGAGTTTCTTGAAAAGAGTCTAGGTATTCTTGTTATTACGCACTCTGAATTTGTAGCTGACTATTTTATGCAGAACTTTGATTATGATTTCTTCAATATCGGTTTTGGAATTGTTGAGAAGGATTATGAAGCTTGGAAAAATCGAGAAATCTTAGGGGTAGACCTCGACTGGCTTGAAAGTTGGTCGAGTAAACTATATCATCGCATAAATGAAAGGAGTCAAAAATGAATGCTTTAAGACAGATACAATTAAAGGAGCAAAGGTGGTCTGACAAATCAGCTAAGAAGCATAAGCATCATTATGTGAAGCATTGTATTATTAAAGTTGTTGGAAAGCTTACTACATATCATGATGTTATGATGTGCGACTGTTGTAGCTCATTTATTGCTATTCAGCATAAAGGTTCTTTTTGTGGTCTTGTAGATGTTTTTGATGAAAATCTACCCGTATTTGTTTTTGAAAGAACTAAAAATACTATTGGATTTGATGGTATTAGGAGGTTATATGACGAAGAAAATACTTAAAATGATAGGGGTAGTTGCATTTGTAGTTGCTGTTCTTGCTGTGAGTTTAGGGTTAACACAAAAGCAGGAAACTCCTACTGATGAAATAAGATATTTTGGCACTATAAAGACCATATCTTGTACGGAAGTTATTGAGGGATATGGCAATTCAGGTATCTATCAATATCTAGGTTATGACACAGATACAAAGTGTATGTTTTATGTTTATTTTAGACCTAATGATTGGTCATTTAGTACTACTCCTTATACAATTCAGGCTGAGGATGGTACTGTGAGACAGGCTGTTTACGGTTATGATTATAAGTAAAATAAACCAGACTAGTCTTATTTAAGGTTAGTCTGGTTTATTTTTTTTTGTTAAAATTTTATGGTCTAGGAGGTTTATTTAATGAGATTTAAGTTTAAGTTGCGAGTCATTACATATGTTCCTTTATGTGTTCTTTTTTCGGTTATGATATTGATTTGTGGCTTGACTTTTATTATCTTGCATAATGCAGAGGCATCTATGATTATTGCTAAAGATGGTTATATGGAGCATATTCATGAACTTGACTCTTTGTCTAAGGATATGAAAACTCTGAATAATTATATTCTTTCAAATAAGGCTGATACTGCTGTTCTTGAAAAAACTATTGATGCAAATATTGAAAGTCTTAAGGGTAATAAGTATCTTGACTATGGAGCTGTTTCTTCTTTATTCAAAGAAATAAAGTTGAATGCTGATGATACTTCTATTCTTGAACCTATGTTTGAAGAGATGGACAGTCTATGCACTGAAGCTGTTAACAAAGTGTATGCAGATTCTGATTTTGCTGTTGAGTATACTAAAAGTCAGGTAGGCTTGAGTCATATTATTCTTACTGTGGCGATTGCTATAGCAGTGAGGTTGCAAATGCTTTGAAAGAGAGCGTTTCAGTATTCAATGCTTAAAATCAAATAAATTGTTTGAGGTTGATGTTAGCTATTAAGTTAGCCTTGACTTTTTTGTTGTTTTATGGTATAATTATTATATGAAAGGAGGAATATTATTGTGACTTTAGGTTATAAACAGCATTTAGGTAAGTCTAGATTGAAAAGGAAGATATCTTGATTCTTACTTGTCTTTAAAAGTAATGAGGGGTAGTTTTATTCTTAAGTTTTTAGAATACAAGGTATCTATATCCACTATTAAGAATGAACATTTGGGTTGATTTTATATGTGCTAGGAGGATGAGTTGATGACTATTTATGAATATGATTTAAAGAAACTATATGAGGATTATTTTACTGGTGACAGAGAAGCAGGAATGAAAATAAATGAAATTCTTACTTTTGAGGCAGATTATGGTGATTTCACTTCTGCTGATGACCTTTTTAAAGCTGTTGATATGTTGAGGAAATGCGAAAACGCTTTAGATTTGGCTGTTGTTAAACAATCTTTTAAGGAATTGTGTAGAGACTCTATTAAAAAGTCTTATGATAGACTTGAGACTCTTTGGAGAGATTATACTATTTTTGGAAGAAATGATGGGTAGTTGTATGAGACTTGTTATTATTGAGTGTGATTTTTGTTCTGACCCAGTTACATATGATTGTAAATGTAAAGTTGCTGAAGGTTTAGGTAAAAGATTTACTTCTTATTTGTCTAAAGAAGGAAAAGTTTGTGAGTGTTATACTTCTGAAAAGGGTGATATTTCTTGGGAAAACGGCAAGGCTGTTATTTCTTTGCTTTATAATGAAAATGATACCTGTAGGAGTTATCGTGTTGTTCTGAAGAATTTGATTCGAGAAGCATTTATTGAGCATAATACTGCTTGTCGTTTTATGGAGTCTAAAGCTTTGGAGGCTATTTAAAACTTTATATTTATATAAAGTCAAGTATTAACTTATGAGTTGTGCTTGACTTTTTTATTGTTTTGTGCTATAATTATATTATAATTACGAAAGGAGGACTTTTTGATGAATGAACGAAGAAAGATTGAAAACCGTAGGAATTTCAATACTGAAGTCAAAGACTATATAAGGTATAAGTCGAATTGTCGGTGTAGTCATTGTGGTAAAGACTTAAAAAGTAACTTTACTATTGAGCATGTTATTCCCTTAAATAAAGGGGGTAGTAATGACCTTAGTAACCTCGTTGCTCTTTGTCAAGACTGTAATACTAAAAAAGATGATTTTATTTATTACCCAACTGAGTATTATAAATATCTTAAGGATGAGTTTCTGCATGAACTTGAGCTGAATCAGTCTATGTATTATGATGAGTTTGATTGGCTATCTCCTACTCAGGTGATGCCAGAAGATACAAAGGAACTCAAGGTATACATAAACCCAAAAGGCTTGCGTGACCGTAAAGGTGACCTTATTCTTATACAGTCTACTGTATTACTTAAAAAGTGTTATTATAAAGATTTAGATGATGTTTACAACTTTTTGTTGAAGCATATGAGATGTGATGTTCTTACTGATGAGGAGTATAAAACTCACATTAAAGGTCGTATTTCCAAGTACTTTGATAAAGGTGTTATCTACTGCATAACATCTAAAATTGGTGAGATTAAATGTGTTATACCTATTGTATTCAAACATTTAGATGAACTTGACTCCGAAGCTCCTAGAGGTGGTGTTATTCCAGTTATTGATGACTTGTTTATTTGTAATGATACTTGTAACTTGGCTAGTGCTTTATCTATGGCTGTTAAGTTTATACTAGGCACTATGGTAAAGTGCTTTGAAAAACCAGTTTATTTTGGTATGTTTGCAAATACACATAGCAATGCAGCTATTGAACTTGCAGGTATGGAAATTATTAGGTCTATACCTTATGGTTACTCAGTTACTGAAGTAAATGTTATGGACAAGCTACTTGCTGAAGCTTGTGGTGTCAATCGCAAAGCTGGGAGAATATCTTATATCATTGGAAAATGGGTTGAGTCTGTTGAGTCTGATGAGTCTGCTAGTCAGAGACATTTAGACAGAGCACCTACATCTGAAGTTAAAGGTCAAAAAACTCTGAAGACTTATAAACTATATGATATTGAAAGTCTTGAGCATTTTAGGTCTGAATGTATTGAGTTTGGCAACTTTGTAAGTAAGGAGTTTGGTTATGGGAATAGGGGTAGAAAGAAGTCAAAAGTTACTAAGAAGGGTTTAGGTCTTGAGCTTATTGATTTACCTACTGCATCTATTATTATTCCACCTAAGTCGAACTTATATGGAACTATACCATTACATATTAAAAAGCAGATTGATGAGGGAAGACAAAAGCCACTTCGTGTTTCAGTTGACAATGTTATCAGTAAGCGAGATGTTGCTACTCTTGTTTACCTTATTGGTAAAGGTAAGGATACTATAAAGTGTTATCGAGAACTTCGTCCTATAAATGAGGATATAAAAGTACCTCAAGTTACGAAGTTTAAATCACATAAAAAAGTGAATGTATGCATTGAGGAGCTTACTTTTCCTAAAGGTACTGACTATAATATGGAGTTTGATAGCTCTGTTAAATGTCTTGCTGAAATAAAAACCATAGGTATCACTACTGACGGTGTGATATGTAAGAAGGATGTTCCTTATGCTCTGTATTTAAAATCTCAGGGTGTTAAAAAGTTATCTTGTTATTGCAATTAAAGGAGGAATTATATGAAAACAGCTTTGATTATTATTGATATGCAGAATGGTTTTATGAATGAGAATACCAAGCATCTCGTTCCAAAGATTGTTAACTTTGTTAAGGGGCAAAGTTTCGACTTAGTTATAGGCACTCGTTATATAAACACCAGTTATACAGCTTGTCATATATTTGAAGGTTGGGATGAATGTTGGGAAGGTAGCGAGTCTGCAGAACTTGTACCTGAGATTGAAAGTCTTTGTGATGAGGTTGTGGACAAGCATGAGTACTCTTGTTGGGGTAGTTCTCTTAAAAGTATACTTAAGAAGCATGGTATTGACAAGTTGGTATTTTGTGGTGTAAACACTGGTTGTTGCGTCTTAGCTAGTGTCTTTGACGCTTATGATGAACTTTGGGATGTTGAAGTTATAGAGAATTTATGTGGTTCTACTTCAGGTATTTCTTCTCACAAAGCAGGTATTCAAATTTTAGAGGAATGTATTACCAGTTCTAGGGTAAGAAAGGATTTTTATAGCTATTAAGATGGTATAAAATATATTTGTGAAAGTTAATATTTTTTATGAGTCGAGGCTGAATATACTAATTTAGTCTTGACTTTTTTGTTGTTTTGTGGTATAATAAATATATAAAAATAAAGGAGGTTTTATATATGACTTTAAAAGAAGTTTTGATTGAGTTTTGTGAGGGAAATGAACTTACTTATTCAGAAGACTATTCGGGCAGATGTATGTATGGTCAGAGGTGTTTTTCTATTACTTGCGATGAGCCTATGTCTACCCTTGTTCAGGTATGTGATTCTATAAGAGATTGTGGTTTCTCTAATGCTTGTGATGTTCTTGGCACTCCAAGACAGGATTCTATGGGTTTGAGTTCTGTATTGTATTTCCCTTATGCTGAGCTTGATGCTATTGCAGAGGAGGGCTAATTATGATTCGTTGGTTTGATGTATTTAAAGAGACAGATTTAGATGTTGTTTGTAAATGATTTTGCTGAGTTCTATTGTCCAATTCGTAGAAGTATAACTAATAAAAGTGTTACATTTTATAAATTAAATGATTAAGGAGGATGTTATGGCAAGAAGATTTGATTTAGGTATGTCTTTGGAATATTGTGCAAATTGGGGTGTAGTCGAAGCTATAAGAGAATTCGCTCAGAATGCCAAAGATGCTGAAACTTTTAACAAGGACAATAAAATGTATTTTGATTATGATAAGGACACAGAGGTTCTTCGTATTGGTAATAAGAATGGTTGTCTTACAACAGAAACACTTTTGCTTGGCAAGACCACTAAAGCTGACGATGAAAATATGATTGGACAGCATGGCGAAGGTTACAAGGTTGCTACGGTTGTCTTAATGCGTATTGGAAAACAGGTTAAGGTTTATAATCGTTCTGCGAAGGAAGTATGGACTGCTAAGGTAGTCAACTCTAAACGCTATAATGCAAAGGTTGTTGTATTTGATATTGAAAAGGTTTCTATGTTTAAATCAGTACCAGACCATGACCTTATTTTCGAGGTATCAGGAATATCAGAAGATGAATATTCTTCTATTGTAGAAAGTAACTTGTCTTTACAAGATTTAAAAGAAGGTACTGATTATATTGAGTCAAATGGAAGTAAAATTCTTTTAAATGAAAAGTTTGCAGGAAAACTCTATGTAGGCGGTTTATTTGTTACTTCAAGTCGATATGCTAAAAAAGGATATGACTTTAAACCATCTCTTATCAAACTTGACCGAGACCGTAGTTTTATTGATGGTCTTGATTTGCAGTTTATTACTGGTAAGGTTATTTGTGAAAGTGGTGATATGCAACTTGTTCGTCAATTAAAGGATGTTTGGGATGGTCAGTACATTCGTTGGTATTTGAGGGACGGCTTTGAACAGGACTCTGTTGCTAACCTTTACAATGAGGCTTATGACAAGTTTATTTCTGAATGGGGTAGTGATGCAATTCCTTGCAACGATACAGAGACTTTTAATCGCTTGAAACGAAATGGTTATAATGCAGTTATGTTGAAAGATAATGAGTACCACTATGTTTCTAACTCATCTCACTATGTTGAGCCGAAGGTGCTTTCTCGTACCAATTCAGATGTTGCTAATGACTTAGAAGTATGGTTTGATGAATGGATTTCGAAGGATTCTGACGCATATGAGCATGGAAGTTTGCTTATTGAAGAAGTCTTGGAACGTTTAAGACGCTAATGTTTTTATATTTTGTTTATGAGAGGGCAGTGATGCCCTCTTTTATTTTGTAAGTTATTTATTATCAAACTCTAGTCTTGTAGGTGCAAACCTATTAAACTTGTGTTTTGCCTTGTTTTTTAAAGAAAATGGTATTAGTTTTGCATTTTTGGTGTTCTCAGGTTATTTTTTCTATATAAGCTACTATTACTTTTACCTATTAAATTTTGGTTAAGTTTTTTACTCTAAAAGTCAACATCTATGGGGTAGCTTCAGAAAGCATTTATGCTTGTTTTCTACTATTCTCTTGTTGTGTTAAGTTATTTTATTTTCTTTTCTTATATTCTTATTACTTAATTCTTAATTGCTATTTGCTTTGTAACTTTATATATTTATTTTGTTATATTCTTATTATATAATCTATTGACTATTGTATTGATATTGTGCTTGTTTATCAGTTGCTACTCTTTATTAATATTTGTTTGTCTAGTTTGTGTTCTAAGTGCTTATTATTTGTCTAGCGTATTTATTATTTTGTTAGGTTTTATATTGTCTTTAGTCTTGTCTTTCTTCTTACAATATTATCTTTGTTTGTTTATTGATTTACCTTATCTGTTTTTAAATATTACTTGCTTGTTGTGTATTAGTCTTTGTTTGTTTTGTGAAATATCTTTATTGCTTTGACCTTATCTGAAACTATATAAGTTTGTTATTTTTTATTCTTTTATATTTTCATATCAGTTTAATGGTTAAGAGCTATTCTTCTTTTGTTGAGTTTCTATTGCTCTTATTATTGGAATATGTCTTGCTTTTCTTGAGGTTATTTTGCTATTCTGTATATTATCTTGCTATTTTTGACATAATCCTGCTTTTTAAGATTTTATTCATTGGTTATTCCAGCTTATTTGGTTATATTCTTGCTTTACTGGACATTGTCCAGTGTTTCTGTATTTTGTCTTGTCGAAATTCCAGCTTTAGTTTATTTTGTCCAGCTTAATCTGACATTATCTATTCTGTTCTCCAGCTATTATGTATTTTATCCATCTTTCTTGGATAAGGTCTTATTACTAATCCAGCTTTTTTGGTCTTTGTAATGCTTATTTGGAGATGTTCTATTAAAATTATGTTTTTATTTTTATTAAGGAGGTTTTATTATGAGCGTAGTTGAAAAAAGTTCTTTGCTTAATCAATCTCAATTCGCTAAAAGTTGTGGTGTGTCTGCTACAACAATTCGTTCTTATGTTGACAATCATCTTATTGTGCCAGCTAAAGAAGTTGAAAATCGAGTCTTTTTTACACCAGACCAAGTTTATGACGTTAAGGTTCTTGGTGTTAAAAGGCTTATAAATCAATCTTTTCTTTGTGTTGCTTGCGAAAAGGATGAGGCTACTTTGAAAACTGTAAAGGAACGTATGCTTTTATCTATTCTTGAAAACAATCCAAAGGCTGAAGCTATTCAAAGTCTTGCTCTTTCTGCCAAGGCTATGATGGAAAAGCCTGATGCTGAACCGAATGAAGACGTAGTTCGTGTTATCAAGTCGAATGTTATTTTTTCTTTCATTACTGATGTCAAGAATGTTATTTCTTCTATTATTTGCGATGTTTACAGTAAAGAAGCCTTTGCACGTTCTTATACTTTTGACTTCTTTCTGAGTTATATTTGTAATCACAATCCAGACTCTTCTCTTATTGATTCTTACAATAAAAATGATTTGTCTGACGTAAGTTCTTCACTTGACTATATTAAACAGCGTTGCGAAATCCAGTTTACGAATATCGCTAGTCGTTTTGGTGTTTACAATGTTTGTAACTCAACAAATTTTGGTATTTGGGAGGCTTTTAACGAGGATGGTTCTTCTTTATTGAAGGCTGATGGTTTTATGTTCGATTCTTCTTCTCCAAATGCTAAAGATATTTGGAATAAAACTCTTGGTTCAAATCGTGATAACTCAGTTACTTTGGGTTTGACTAATATTTGTAGAAATGGTTTTTATTCTGTTATCGATGGAGTTGGTTCTCTTTCTGACGGAGCTTGCTCCGATATTATATCAAAATTGGCTTCAGAAGAATACAAGACGGTTTTTGTTTCGTCTTTGGAAAAACTTCCAAAGGTTGTTGCTACCTCTATAGACGCTTTTGTAAAAGCAGGAAAAATCCGTGTAGAGTATTACTAGGGGTAGTTATTTATTGCTTTGCAAAGTTGAGCTGTTCTTCTTTGTTTGATGTTGATGCTGTTTTGTTAAAATATTTTGGTGGTGAGTTTCTATGTTTCGTTTTGCTAGATGTCTTGAAACGTTTATAATCTATTTTTATATTTGTTGCAAAATTGTTTCGTCTTGCAACAGGCTAATTATTTTGTTTCGGGTTTCGTTTCGGGATTTCAGAGCCAATGAAACTTCGCACCTAGAGAAATTTGCCATTCGCTATTTTCAAAAATTTTATATTGTTGCATAAGGAGGTTATTTTTATTATGGCTTTACCAAAAAATCCATCGGGTGTGTCTACAAGAACTACTGTTGATAACAATGTGTTTCGTTTTTTCGAGGTGTTGAATGAAAATTTCGCTCTACTTGAAACCACGAATGAGGTCAAAAAAATGCATGAAGATGGTTCTATTTATACCGAAGCTGTTCCATCTGCTGAACTAGAAGGCTTAAAAACTCAGGCTGAAAAATTTATCGGTCTTTTTGAGGATTATTTGCGTGGTGGTCTTTGTTCTGACGATGAGCTGGATTTAAAAATCACTGAGTTGAAACTTGAAGGTATGAAAAATGGCGAAATCGTTGATGCTCTTAATATCAACTCTGCTACCTTGCGTACTCGTTATACAAGGCTTACCAAAAAAATTTATATGGATTTATTTAATCAAAAGACCGTTCCAAAAGGTCTAGTTGAACTTACAAATCGCAGAGCTTTGAACAAAGCTATTTCTCGTATTTATGCCTGCAAGGTTCGTGTTTCTTTGTCAGAGTGTTTTCCTTTGGAATATCGAAGGAAGCTGTCTAGTTATACGAGAGGTGTTGTTGCTACACGAGAGGATGTGTCCGAACAAAGTTATGTAAACGCTTTGTATTTATTGTTTATTTGCTCAAGGGATTATTTTGATGCTTTGCTGTCTGATATTTCTCCAGAGGCTATGTCTTTTGTTTTGGAGCAGTTAAACTCTAGAGACTTTAATAAGGTAAACGACAGTTTGTCTTATTTGCTTGAAAACGCTCAGCTTTTCTCCGAGAAATCACGCTCTGATATTGTGCTTGCTATTACTCAGCATCTAAAAGAAAACCGTTAGTCTGTTGCAACAAGTTTCTTTTATTTGGAGGTTTCGTAAATGAATATTTTTACTGAGGTACTTGTTGCTTGTGTTATTTTGTCTTGTGTAACGTTAGGTATTTATATGCAGTACAAGGAGGATAACAGGTCTGAATTTGACTCATTGCCAGTCCTTGATTACTCCTATTCTACAGGGGTAGTTGAGGCAAAGGCTTTTGTTGATGACTATTTCACAAAGACCTATTCTCTTTGTGACAAGGAGGCTTTTACTTTTTATTTATTATGTTTATTGTCAAGGCATAAAACTTCAAAACTATATCGTCTGTATTTTTACAAGATATACTCTATTGCTCAAAGTGATTATGGTTTGAACGTAGATGCATCTTTTCTATCAAAGTATCGTGTTGTGTCTTGTGTATATAAAGGAAAGCCAAATTTTTATGCTTTTCTAAAATATACAGATTGTTTAAACTATGCTGAGTTTATTTGTATATATCGTTTTGTTGTTTATTATGTGAAAAGAAATAAACTTCCTAAACATGTTTCTATTCAAGAGTTTTGTTTACTTTTAGACTTCTTATGTAGAAGTCGTTTCGCAGGTCATCTTGGACACGATAAGGTTGAGGATATAAACTTTATATACTTAACGCAGTTATTTGTTAAAATATCTAGCAAAGTCAGGGGTAGTTTTTTATCTGATGGTATTTCTTCTGATTCTTATTCTGCTAAGGAGTTTGTTCGTTTACGAGGCTATTATAAATCTGAGTTAAAAAGTTTTTATGAGTTGAATAATTTGAATTATTGTATTTCAAAGCATCAATTTGTTCCAAAGTCTTTGCTAGATGATTTATATTTTTGTGAAAAGAAAGAGCAATCTTTATTTTAGTTCTTATTTCCAGTTTTTTCTTATTCTAGTTTGTCAAGACTTGTCCATATACTTATACAGCTTGTCTTGACTTTTTTGCAGTTTTGTGGTATAATTATATTATATTAAAGGAGGTATATATTTTATGAGCATTCATATTGGACAGGTTTATTCCTGTAGTCAGGTCAGTTTGGCTTGCGAATTGTATTACATATGTGAGTTAGGAAAATACTCAAAGCTGTTACATAACAAGTCTATAAGTCTTGATGGTGTTATTCTTGATACTTGTCTGAAGGCTTCACCTATTTGGGATTATTTCCGTATGGCAGTTGATGAGGGTTGGTTAACAGACACAGGGGTATCTCAGGACGAACTTATTATTACAGTTCAGCATCCTTTGAACTTTGATGCAACTTCTGTTGTTAATTTCTTTTATACAACTGATGTTGTTGAACGTGATGAGGAGGATATTAAAAAGCGTAGAGCCAGTTATGACTATGACCAAAGAACACCTATTAAAAGGCAGGTTTCTTTCGAGTTTATGACAGATGATGCTTGGAAGTGGAGTGTTAATGGCTATGAGGGTAAGAACTTTATCGTCAACAATAATGCATTAAATCACAATAGGGCTGACCAGTCTTGGCTAAGTCTTATTGCTATGGTTGCCATACATCGTCTTTTTACTGGCAGTCCTAACAAGTTCGGTATTGAGTTGAGTAGTAATGCTGTTCTCAATGTTATGGCTATCTCATATATTCTTTTACTTGATGATGAGACACAGGCTTTGACAGGTTGGTGTACGTATTTATTGAATGATACTATTCCTACGATGACTCAGTTACAACTAGGGTACGATGCTTGGTATGCAAAAGGTCGAGATTTAGGTCTTTTGAATAAGTGGTATTCGGGCAAGGAAAAGTACGAATATATGAAAAAGCTTGACCTACAAACTGGTGACCTAGTTATGTTCTATGAGCGTGAGAAAGCTCAAAAAACTAACTATGTGAAAAGCATTGCAGGTTGTCACCTTGCAAAGATTACATATCTTACTGACGACTCTATTGGTCTTGAACTTATCAATACGGTTAAACCTTATTATCAGGGTAAGGAAGAATTCGATGATAATACTACTATTGTCAAGAATATGTATTGTGGCAAGCCACCTTACTTACATCTGAGTACTTCAAAAGTCAGCTATTCTCTTGCTGATATTGGGGTAGAATACTATCTCTATACTGAGAAGCATTTTATTACACCACTTGAGGATTCTGACGATTATAAGATTACAATGGTTTCACGTAATGGACAGGCTGATACCTTATTACTTGACCAGAATAACCTTATTTATTGGATTTTGAAAGATTACGACTACGAGTTCAACGAACAGCGTTTCTTGGACAGGTACTTCAAGAATGAAGAGCCTTGTTACACGAGGTATATGCGTGGAGATGAACTTGAGAATTATTGGTATTATCACGATGATGAGTCTGTTGAAAATTCTTAAGTTATTTTTGGACAAGCCAAGTCTTTTTGGGTTATGAATTATCTAGTTTGCTTTTCAGGGTAGGTTCTCTGAGGAGCAAACTAGTTTATATTATTTATATCTTTATAAAACTATTGAGAAAGGAGTTTGTTATGAAAAATGATTTTACAAGTAACGAAGTTATGCGTTTTCTTTCGCTTGCAAAGGATTTTACCACTGGTAAAGGTGCTAAAATTATGAAAGATGCTTATGCTAGGAGAGTTCCTATGTTGCGTTACAAGGTTAATGATTCTATTATTAAGTTTAAGGGTAAACGAGTTCCCGTTGAGGATTTGTTTATGTTTGTTAAACGAGGTGACTCTTACTTACCTAAGTTTTTTGTTAAAGAGGAAGAGCAGGATGACATGGTTATCGATATGACTCCGTTTATTTGTGTCGGTATTTCTGAATTAATGCATTTGGTTACTTCTCAGGAGTGTGTTGGTGCTTTTGATGATGATACCGAAGAAATATTTAGCAAGGTATTTCTTACCGTTGAGGAATTAAATACTGTGCTTGACAAGTTGTGTATTTCTACTGAGGATTTAGGTTCTTGTGGAGTATCTCCTATTGTTTATAATATGACTAGCTCTTACATAGATTATCGTTTTACTAATATTAAAAAACTTGCATCACAATTACTTATCTTGGCTATTAGTCGACCTTGTGTTGCTTGTGAATATATACTCAAATGTCTTACTATCATATATGACTATGCTAGTATCTTTTATTATGATGAGGAGGCTCTTGGTACTCTTGCAGCAGATGATTCTAAGGACATCAGTGTGAGGTCTACAAAGGATACTCTTTCTGACTTTATGACTGAGAAACTTACTCGTTTTAAAAGGATTGGTTATACAGCTCCAGACTCTGACAAAAAACATTACATATCTGATTGTCGAGGTCTTTCTGTTTATTCTACTTTGATTCTCTTGCAGTGTCTTTATAATAAGTTCAGTGAAATGCCATCGAGTGCTAGTCCTGTCTTTGATTTGAGTAAATCCTTTATTGTAGAACAAAATCAAAAGGTGTTCTTATCTTGTATTGGGGATGATGCTATTGGCTCTTATATGAAAACTGGGCGAGTTATCAGTAAAAAGTTCGATTATGACCGTTTTGGTTCTTATGTTATTTCTACAGGCATCTATCCTATTAAGGGTAATCAAGTTTATCATGTTGATGGTCAGGACATTTTGCGTGACGCTTATGAACGAGAAATTCTATTGAGATATGCAAATAATGTCAATCGTAACAACTTCAAGTCAAAGAATTACCATCGTAATATTACCAGTGTTTGCTATTTTGAAAGTCTTGAAACTATTTGGGGTAGTACTTATAATTTTATCCCAGCCGACCTTACAAAATCTTATATTGATGCTGACCAGTTACGAAAGTATATTGGTAAGATTGATTCTGTAACCAGCTTAAAAAAGAAACTTGAATCTGTTGAGGCTAATGCTGATTCTAAATTATCTAGGGCTATCACTGAACTTGAGGAGAAGCATTCTTCTGTTGTAGAGGATTATGAAAAGAAAATTCAAGATTTGGAGTATCAGCTATCTGTGAAAACGGACTTTATTACAAAGTTATCTGCTGAACTTGAAGTTGCTAATTCTAAACTTGATTCTATGTTTACTGAGGAAGACCTTGCTGTCGAGGCTCTTTCTTCTGAGGATGTTTCTTTGGAAGATATGGTTGACTTTTTAAACGGTTTCAAGTTTACTATGGTTGGTGGTCGAGATGAATTACTATTAAAGTTAAATGAAATCGGTTGGACTAATGTATCACAAATTAGTTCTGAAAGTGCTTCAGGTACTATGCAATCCGATTTCTTTTGTATCAATACAAGGTTTATTTCACATAAGGTTGTTCGTTTGGTTGAGAGTAATTATGCAAACCAAAAAGACCAGATGTTTTATTATAATGGTACAAATATTCAGTTATTAGTTCAGGTATGTTATGATTTTGTAACTGCTTGGTTTGAGAAGGAGTCTTAATTATGAAGTTAGAAATGTTTGAGCATACAGTATCCTATAAGGATTTAGTCAATAAACTTGATTTTATGAAGGCTGTTGCTGATGAGCGTTCTGTATCTTTTACAAATATGTTGAAGATTGATGGTTATGAGGATATAGGTCTTACATATATGTTGTCGAGTATACGAAATAACTCTGTTATTCAAAACTTCTTTGAATATACTAAGGGTAGTCTGAAAGGTCTTTATGCTATGAAATCAGCTTCAAAGTCTTTATATAAGATTACTGAACCTATTTATACAAGTTTTGCTTATTTACACAATCGAGCTTGGCTTTGTTTAAAGCCAGATGCATCATATGACCTTTGGGTAAATGAACAATTTGTTACTGACGGCATTGTAAATTATGATTCGCTTGACCTTTGTGGCTATGTTCACTTTGTTCAGTTGGATTTCCATGATGCTAAAGGTCTTATATGTTGTGATGGTTTTGATGCTACAAATGGGGTATTCATACCAAAAAATAAGCGTGAGTTTATTAAATATTTCAACGACCTTTTATATTCTAAAGGTTATGAAGGAAAGTTTGATGAGATGTGCTTATCAGACATCTTTCAAATTTTCTATGAAATCCGTAACTGTATTTTTGAAAGTTCGACTTATAAACCAGTTGTTCTTTGATGTTATCTATTAATATTAGCCTATTTTAAGGAGGATTTTACAATGAATGATTTAGCAACTTCTAAGACAAGCAGCTTATCTGTTGATTGCATTAAGTCTATGTCACTTAGTGAGATTGAAAAGTATGGTTCTGATGTTCAGAGTCAAATTTCTGATGGCATGACCAAAATACTTGAGTCTACAAAATGTATCGGTCTTGAGAAGACTGGTAAATCTCTATCTGACTTATCTGTTGAAACAAATCAGATTTCTAAAAAGATAGGTTCTGTACAGAAGTTTCCAGCATTTCTTAAAGCATCAAAGTGGCTTGCTCGTTATGACTCAGTTGAGAGTCGTATTTCTTCACTAGAGGATGGGGTAGTTAAGGAGAAAAATCGTCTTAATGCTACTCTTGATTCTATGCATGAAAATTTACAATTTATGCGAGACAGGTTGGAAAATCTAGAGCAGTGTCAGGCTGAACTTCAGTCTATGGTTGAGTATTATCAAAATAATGATGAAGATGGTTTGAAACTTCAGGCATCTATGCATCGTTTAAAGATTATTACTACAACTATATCAGTTGTTAAGCAGGAATGTGCTAAAACTATTCTTATCATTAAGGAAAATAAGGAAGTGACTAATCAGCTTGCTGAAGCATCTGACAATCTTATTCCTATTTTCAAGGTTATGATGTTGAATGTTATTGGTGCTAAAACAAATGCTGAGGCTATGCAGTTGAAGCAGAACCTTTCAAAAGTCGCTAATGAGATTATTGTTTCAAATGCCAAGCAGATTGAAAAAACTGCTGATGACCTTATAAAAGGTCGTGAGGAGCCACTTATTTCTGCTAAGTCCATAGAAGAGGCTAACTCAGCTTTACAAAACGCTATTCTTAAAGTGCAGAGTAGTGCTAGGGCTGAAGTACAAACAAATATGGATTCTGTCAAGCGTCTTGAAGGTTCTATTAAGCAGATTGACGGTCTTATGCAGAACGGATTAGGAGATGTTGATGAATAAAATTGATGCAGAGAAGGATTTTCTCGAAAATTTAGACTACCTAAAACAGTTAGTTAAATTAATTAATGCAAAACCAATATCAGAATTTGACAAAAACCTTACTTATGAAGTGATTTATGCTGATGCATATGTTGAAGGTATTATTCCTCAAATTGAAGATACTAAACTAGTTGCTACTTTAGGAGATATTAAAACTGCTCTTGATTTGGTAGTTTCTAAAATACCTATTGATGAGGTTAATCGACAGCGAGAGTCAAAGGACTATGAAAAGTTGTTGAAGTCAAAGTACTTAGACAAATCAAGGGGTAGTTTTGAAGAGGATGTTCCTTATGAGTCAGTGGATTCACCAATTAAGTTTTATATTAAAAGAAGATTTCTTTTTATTATTACTTTAGCATTATTTTCTTTATTTTTGATGTGCGGTGGAACATCTGCTATTACTGATTTGTTGCCAGAGCCGACACAAGGAAATGTTGAGGCTTTTAAAACAGTATCTTCTTTAGTTTCCTTGCTTTTAACTCTATTTATTAATTTATATGTAATTGTAGGTACGTTAGGTCTTACTTTTGATTTACTTTATTTGGCTGTTCCAGCAATACGAGCCATGCTTGATATGAGTGGGCATAGTCGTTTATATTCAATTTATGCAAAATCTGCAATTGAGAAGTGTAATGACCAATTAGTTCATTTTAAAAAGGTTAAGAGTTATGACCGTATTAAACGTAATTTCTTTTGGCTTGATTCTATGATTTCAAGTATGGAAGCTATGGATTTAAATACAAGACAGGCTATTTTATATAAGCAGTTGATTGAATTAAAGTCTAACTTTGATGGTTCTATAAAGCATAATACTTCTGAGTATTATCGTCAGGTAGCAAAAATTGAGTTTTTACATAATGAGTATTTAAAGCTCAACGAGGGGTAGAGTTATGGTAGATATTAAGTATTTAGCTTCAGATATGAGGGCTTTAGGTAAAAGTATTGAGGATGCTACAGAGTACATAAGAATGTACCTTGTAGATAGTTTTTGTTCAGATTATCGGAAAGAAAATAGTGAGATTGCTATAAGAAATATAAAATAAGCTTATGCTTCATAGAAAGGTAGGTATATAGATGAGTGCTTTTGATAGATTACAGGGGTATTCTGCTAAACGAGGTTTAAATGAAACATCTGAGGTATTTGATGTTACAACTCCAGCAGGGGCTTTCTTAAATCGAGTTCACAATGAAGGTTATAAAATGTATGAATATAGGTATCACTTAAAGCCTGAGTTTCAGGTTCCAGAGGGTGATTATGCAAATTATATGTCTGAGGAGGAAATTGAGGCTTATGAAAGGTCTTTAAACCTTTCTGAGGCAGAATATGAAAAGGTTGAGAATAAGGAGCAGTATGAACGAGTTACTGAGTTTACTGAAACTCACGATGCTATAACTACTGCAGGTAATCAGATTATCAACGCAGTTGCAGGTTCTGGTAAGGCATTAAAAAATGGTACTCCAGTTCTTACTTCCGATGGTTATGAACCTATTGAAAGCCTTAAAGTAGGTGATAGGGTTTATGGTGCAGATGGAAAATTACACAACGTACTTGGGGTGTTCCCACAGGGTAAGAAGAAGTTATATGAATTAGTTTCTACTGATGGGATAGTTATTCCTTGTAGCCCAGACCATCTTTGGACTTTATATAATAGTGACTTCTCTGCTTGTAAAACAATGACTACTGAAGAAATTGATACGGAGCTTATGAAGAATGATGAATGTGAGTTTTATTTATTTCCAAAAGTTGCACCAGTCGAACTTGAAGATACTCATTACAATTTCTCTAATGAGCAAGGTACAAAGATTAAGTCTGATTTGGAAAACTTCCTTGAATTTGGGATAGTTCCTAGTGATTTACTTTTTGCTTGTGTAGAAGACCGTATTAAGGCTTGTGACCTTATTATAAATACATTGACAGGTGATTTAAATTATAAAAGTTTTATGGCTTCTAAGGAGGTATTGTGGTATAAGGTTGAAATGCCATCGTTATTGCTTATAGGTGTAAATGCTATCGATAGTGTTATTTTCTTCTTCAATTCACTTGGTATTGGCTGTAAATTAGAGTTTGATGGAGAGATTTATAATATGTATCTTTTCCCACCACGACTCAGGGGCATCCAGTCTATCGTTGCTTATAAAGATGATGTTGATATGACTTGTATTACTATTGATGCAGAAGACCATCTTTATCTTACAATGGGTATGTTACCTACTCATAATACGACAGCTCTTACTTTTAAGATTATGTATGATGTTGTCACAGGTGAGGCAATGACTATCAAACAAATTGAAAGTGGTTTGCCAGTTCGTGTTGTAAATAAGATGTGGGTTTGTACATTCTTAAAGTCAGGTGCTGAGGAACTTCAGTCATCTCTTACAAAGTGGCAGAGAAAGCTTGGTTATTCTCAGACAGCCGACCAAATCAACTTCAGTACAATGGATGCTGAATTCAAGCGTTGTATCAATGCTATGGGTGTTGCTACGAATATTGGAGATGCAGGAAAACTTCATAGTTTATTCTGTAAAGCTGTTGATTCTTGTAATGTGTCAAGAAAAGGTGGTTATCCTTTGACTAAAGAGGACTATCAGATATTGAGTGGTATTCTTGTTTATTACAGGGGTAGACTTGATAATCAAAGATACAATCATCCAAGCATGGTAGATTATGACCTTACACCTACTATATTGGATTTGATTGCAAAGCAGTTTGCAAACCTCAGAGCTACAAATGGTATTATGGATTTCGAAGAAATTATGGAGTTACTTTACAAATATTTATATGTTGAGCCTAACCCAGCAGTTCAGGATTTTGTTGCTAACAGATATAACTATATTTATATTGATGAATTTCAGGATACATCACAGATGGCTTATGCTATTCTTAAGTTCTATGCACGAGGAAAGCTTTGGTTAAATCGTTTTGATGGAGATGTAAAAGTAATATCTGAAGGTGGTACTGTTCCAGATGGTCTTTATACTGCTAAGGAGACTCTTGGTAAAATTGTAGTTGTAGGTGACCCATCTCAGTGTATTTATTCTTTCAGGGGTAGTGATTCCAAAATTTTAGTTCACGATTTTGATGAGGACTTCAGACCTTGCTTGAGTCGTTTAAGCGTTAACTGGAGATGTCCTGCTAATATTCTTAATCCAGTTGTATCAAGCATTCATTGTAATCCAGATAGTGCTGTTCAGGAGATTAGGGCAGCTAGAGATGGTGGTGAGTTTTTTGCTTATGCTTTCCCATCTTATAAAAGTATGATTGCTCAGTTGAAAACTGATATGACTAAGGATATGGAAGATGATATGAGGGTGGCTGTTCTTTGCCGAACAAACTTTGATGGTCTTATTCCAGCTTTTGTTCTTGCTGAAGATGGAAGATTTGATTTTAGTATTTCAGGTGAGAACATGACACTCAATAGCCCTTTACCTCGAAAAATTATTGGAGTTACCAGCTTATTTACCGAGCGAAGTACTCCAGCAGTTAAAACTACTTTGGAATTCTTTGCTAGCCGACAGGACAAGTGGGGTGTTAAACAGTTGATTGACACTCTTAAAATGAATAATATGTCTATTTGGCAAGTTCCTATTGAGGATATTCGTTATTCTTGCCCTAGTCTTGAAAAGTTTGTTACAAGTGTAAAGAAAGTCTTTTATACTGATGGTTCTAGGGACAAGACTAAGGAAGTTGAAGCTTTGAGAACTGTTTATTACATGATGATTGTCGATGTATTTGCAGGAGACAGTGCTTATTGTGAAAGTGCTAGGGCTTATATAGAGACTATGTTATATGTTATCGAAAATCATGATTTTCAGTCTGTTTATGAATTCCTTGAAGAAATCGAGTTACTTAATGATAAACTTTCAGGACGTATTAAGAAGAAGTCAGCCCCTATCCAGATTGCTACTGTTCATGAGTATAAGGGAAAGGAATGCGACTCAGTTTATGTTTGGAATGACTCAGACGGAACTTTTCCTAGCAGTAAATGTGATGTAAACAATGAAGACCAGCTTAATGAGGAACGTAGGGTTCATTATATTGCTTGTACACGAGCTAAAAAGCGTGAACATATCTACTCTATTCAAATCAAGAAGGGTAGATTTGCTAAGGAAATGTCTTGTGATTGGTATAATCCGGTCAACCCATCAACCAAGTTACCAAAAACTGCAAATGATTTAATACTTTAGGGGGTAGTTGTATGAGTAAGGAACTGGAGAGAGCTCGTCAAGAGCTCTCTAAAAAATATCGAAATACTATTCAGGCTCTTGAAGCAGAAAATAAGAAGTTGAAAGAAGAAAATGAGCGACTTCAAAATGAACGAGATAAAGCTATCATAAAATATTCAAAACTGGCTATTTATAATAAGTTATCTGAAAAAGACCAAGCTCGTATTCTTTCTGATGATGGTATGTCGAGGTTTATGACTGAGATGTTTAATCAAATTGGCTTTTCATCTTTACATGCTGTAGATTTGCCGAAGTTTGATGGAGCTCTTTCTGGAGTCAGAGCCATGTATGAAAAGCGAGGCTGATTGAATGACTTTTAAGAATATTTGTTTGTTTGTTGCAACACTATTAACCTTATCAGGTATATGGAAGTTTGTATGGATACAGATTCATATTAAAGGTTATAAGGAACAGGGTTTAGAAGGTGAAACCTTTTTCGATTTCCTCTGTAGGTATTATGCTGACCAACCTTTTACTCGATTTAAAAAGGGTTCAAAATTGAGAATTGTATTCAACACCAAGATATATAAATTTTCTATGAGGTTACAAGGCAGTATTCTAGTTCTTTTGGGTGTTCTTTTGTTCGGTCTTATTTTTTACATAAGTCAAACTGAGTACGGTGCTTGGCTTAATATTAAGTTATAGAGGTGTTCTTATGAAGCGAGTAAAATTATGGTCTTTATTAAGTTTGATATTATTAGTTACATTTGGGGTAGTTATTTTATTAACTCACTCTAAGATTGTTTCTGTAATATGGTTTCTTTTGATTATTATATTTGAGGTTATTGAATATCGTATTAAATATATTACAACTTGTTACAAAATACTTGGTGGAAAAAATATTGAGCACCTTAAATTAAATAAGTTTGACTCTTTTATTGAGAGTTTTATTTTAAAAGGTGTGAGGAAGGAGTTAAAGCTAGATGAAAAAACGGATATTAAAGCATAAAATCTTTCTAGTTGGTCTTGTTATATGTCTTTGTATGTCAATATCTTCTGCGATTTATTTGCGAAGTAATAAGACCTTTGAGGAGTTAAGTCTATATACTTCAGCTATTTGTGAGAATGATTTACATGCTTTTAAGTCTACTATTTGTGACGAATGTGGAAGTGATATTACTGATACTGGTGTATTTTTTAATCGAGAATTGGAGGGCACTGCATTAATTGAAACTGAGAGTGGTACTAAGAAATTTAGTGACTATTTTGAAAGCTATGCAGATTATAAGAAGTCTATTGCTTCTGTGACAGTTGCTTCAGTTATATTTCTAGTTGGTTTATTGCTTTTACCTGTTTCTATCGTTACTGATATAAAATATGTAAAATATGTATCTAAGGAGGGTAAGTAGTGTGAAAATTAGTGTACTTTGTTATGCTTTGGCTTTAGCTTTTATATTTGTTGATGGTTCTATTTGTATAGGAACTTTGAGAACAGCCTATAGTACTAAGTCTAAAGTAGGTTACTTTATAGGTTTTGGTTCTATGTTTGTAACTTTAATTATTGTTGCAGCATTAGTAATAATAGGAGTAAAGCTGGGGTAGTTGATTATGAGTTCGCTTTTAGTTATGGTGTTGATTTTTGTTAGAGGTCTTTATTCTAGATATGTAAAGCTTATAAATAAGGAGGAAGTTATATGAGTTTTCGTTATAAGTCACAAATAATAACTCTTGAAAATTATCGGTCTGTGTTTAAGGCGTGTTCACCAGATGTATTAGATGAAATAAGAAGTGCAGTGTTGGATGACACTTCTATTTCGTCTTTTATAAAGCTTTGTGGTGATGACAGTTATAAACTTGGACAGCTTAGAATGGCTGTAAGAGAATTAGTTCCTATCGAGTATTTAAGTACTTATGTTACAGGAAAAACTATATATAATATTCGTCAAGGTTTTATTAAAGGCAGGGATATGTCACCTTTACTTACTTACTATACAAATAAGGGTATTACTATTGATGCTAGTACATTGGAAAAACTATCTGAGTTTTGCTTTCTCGGTATTGATATTAGTAAAATGGATTTTACTATTGTTCCTATTAATCTTGTAGATGTTGTTTGTAAGGGATTGTATCATGGGTATCCTATGTGGCTTATTATTGAAGATGGCTGTACCTTAACTGAGGGTGACATACAGGTACTTATGAGAGGTCTTTCTCTTGGTATTGATGTACATCCATTCTTGAATGGAGACTGGTCTAAAGAGGCTATGTTGCTTATGTTTTCTTATGCAAAATCTGTTGACATCAATGAGATGCTTAGCCTTATTAACTCTAAGTTTGACTGTGAGTGTATTAAAGTTTTGCTTGACCTTGCTCAGAAGAATGTTCCTATTAATAAGTTGTGTGTTAAAGATACTTCAGGTATTCCAGTTTACAATAGTTTTCAGATGTATGAACTTGGTAAAGCAATTGAAGAAGGGGTAGATACACCAAAGATGTTTGATGCTACATTATCAGATTTTGATATAAATGAACTCCGAGAGCGTGAAATTGCTAAGAAAAATAGAAAATTATCTGCAAATCTTAATAAAAAGCCTAAGTTAGAGAAATTGTTTTAAATTTACTGTTGACTTTTGTGAAGTTATATTGTATAATAAACTTAAAGTTAAAGGTTATAAAGCCTTTGAAAAAATACATAATTACCTATTGACTTTTAAAAAGTTTTGTGGTATAATTATTATATAAACGAATGGAGGTAATATTGATGAAAAAACTTTTTATTGCAGATGAGGGTTTTGAAAGAGTATTTGAAAGAAGAAGAGCCAAAGGTCATAAGCGACTCGTTATAGATAATGATGTAAATATTATGAGTCCAGTTGAATTTGTAACACAGGATACAGACCTTGTTATGAAGGCTGTTGAGAATTCTGAGGAACAGGAAGTTTACACGATACTTTGCAAGGAGTTTGGTTGCGTAGGTCTTACAACAGATTTTAAAAGTAAGATTTCCGTTATCTTTTTAGATGATGGTTGGATGCTTGTGACTTTACTTCATGGAGCATTAGTTATGAACCTTGAAAATCAGTTACTTATGCCTACAGTTGGTGATGATTTCAAGACACCAGCAGTTGTACCAGAAGATATTTGTTGGGTAAATGTAGATAATCTTCTTGAATATGGTAAGTATCTTGGTGTTAAAGGTCAATTCATGTTTGATGTTGAATTCACTTTCCTTGTAGGCGGAGATAAGATTAATAATATGCGTAGTTTTAGCATTAAGCCTATTGTTGATGAGGACATTGACTTATCTCTTGGTTATATAGCAGCCTATGAGCAGAGGTTGCAGGCTAAGGAAGCTGTTAAAGAAACCAAGAAAGTTATGAAGGCAGTCTTTGCTAAGGAGCCAGTTGAAGAAGATGATTTGGATTATGGTGATGAAGATGAAGATGACTATGATGAGGATGAGTCAGATGAGTATGACGATTATTAAAAAGTAGTCTGTTGAGACCGAGGATGAAAGTTCTCGGTCTTTTTGAGATTGGAGGTTTATTATGACATATAAAGAATTTAAATGTAATAATGATAGATTGAAAAAGTCTAAGACAGTAATTAATTATTGCAGGATAAAAAAGGTAGATTTTAAAAATGATTCTTGTATTGTTGAGATGTTTATTGTAAATGAAGATGTTAGTATTCGGAATATATCTATACCAAATTTGATTGAGTCAGTATTAAGGGGTAGTGGTTATATAACAAATCCTAGTATACTAACTAATTACAATTTTAGTAAACTTTCACCTCAGATTAAGCATAAAACTTATTTGAAGGCTCAAAAGGATTTACAGGCTAATGAAGAGGAAAAGAGTGATAAACTTCGAGATGAGGTTCTTCAAGCTAATGAGTTCTTATTATATCATGGCTCAGATGGCGGATTGCATGGAGAGATTTCTTGTAAAAGGAATATTGGTGCTTGTGACTTTGGTTCGGGGTTTTATACTGGAGATAACTTGAATCAGGCAGAGAATCGTGTGTCAAATAAAAAAGACGCTTATTTATATACTTTTAAGTTTGATGCTAAAGATTACTCAGTTTTTGATTTTAAGGATGATATTGTATTATGGGCTTTATATGTAGGTTATAATAGAAGATATATTACTATTAAATCTAATTACTATTTAACAAAGTTTAATAAAATAAATAAGTCTGATATTATTGTAGGTTATATTGCAGATGATAAAATTTCATATGTTTTTCGTGATTTTCTTGATGGAAATATTACAGATACTTGCCTAGCTGAGTGTTTGAAATTAGTCAAATATGGTAAGCAATATGTTTTTAAAACTCAGTCAGCTATTGATGCTTGTCTTAAACTATACAAGAGTTATAAGTTAACTACCGAGATGAAGAAAGCTAGTGTACAATGGAGTAGTACTTTGAAGAATAATTTAGATGCCCAGTTAGCTGTATTAAAGAAAAAGTATAGGGGTACTGGTAAATTTATTGATGAATATATTTAGGAGGTGTTATTATGGCTAAGAATGCAGTTGGTTTTGACATTACATTGGATGAAAAGTGCGATATTTTTGGTTGTATGTTTAAGTTATTAAGCACCGAATATCAATTTGATTCTGCTTCAGCTGTTAAGACTATTATGACTGATGAAAAGTTATATTGGCTTTTTCCAAATGTTAATAATCAGGATTGGTGCGATGAACGTTTCATGCTTAGTCAGATATTAGCTAGAGTGCATTTTACTAAAGGAAAAGTTGCAAGCGATTATGCAATGTGGTTCTTGGGGTATCTTTATGCGTATTGGATTATAACAAGGGGTAGTACAAGGGAAGAGGTTTATAGAATATTACCTTTTGAAAGATTTATGGCTTCATATGAGTTTTACCATACTCAAGGTTGGGAATATGTAATTAATGATGCTATAAAGACTTATAAGTTGGGTAACTATATTATTTAGCATAAGCTGTTTTATATAACTTTATAAGAATTTATAAATTTAGAGAGATTGATTTCTAGTAAGTCAATCTCTCTTTATTATTTTTATGAGTTAAATAAAGAAAGGATGGTGAGTTTGTTTGAAGTTTTATAAAGCAGGTGAGTTTGCTGATTTGATAGGTATAACTAGTGTAACTTTAAGAAATTGGGATACACGAGGCTGGCTTAAACCTCATCATAGGTCACCTACAGGTTATAGATATTATTCAGAAGAGCAACTTCAGAAATATTATAATGGGGAACTCATCTTTGAGAAAGGAAGTGATAATGATGAAGGGAGCTGATAGGTTTAAGCTAATACTAGAAAAATATATTGATAGACCTATACTACTTTATGGAGATCCAGATGCAGACGGATTGATATCACTTCGTTTTATGTGCGAGTTTTGTAATATGCTTGGTCTTAGTTATACTTATTATGTAAATGAACATCGTTATCATGGTTTTGAGTTATCTTTAAAGGACTTAAGAGGTTATCTTGTTATTGCAGCTGATTTTGCTATTACGCAAGCTGAAGTTGAAGCTATGGTAGCTAATGATATTGTTTTACTAAGTACTGACCATCATGAAGTTCAAGCTGAATTTATTGATATAGTTGGAGAAACTGCTGAAGGTATTGTTATAAATAATCAATATCCTTTTGAGTCAGAAGAGGATAGGTATCAGTCAGGAGCAGGGGTATTTTACGAGCTTATTTGCTCTCTGTATACAGAGTTTAAAAGTAAGGAACGAGATGCTCTTGTTGGATTAACTTTACTTTCTGATATGAGACCTATCGAAAATAATAAGGCAAAAAGATATTTGCGTTCAGCTTATTCATATGATTCAAATGAAGGTTTTATTGGTTATTTAGTTGCATCTTGTATGTCATCAGATTATGATTTTGGTACACCTAAGTTTGATAGAAACTTTATTGATTACAATATCAGTCCTACTATTAATGCTCTACTTAGAGCAAATAAAACTCAAGAATGTATTGATTTTATATTAGGCAAAGGTTTACCAAACTTTGATGCTAAGGGATTACAAAAAAGTTTGATGATTGATATGAGTTTAAGAGCACAGATTAAAGTATTTACTAATATTGCTTATATCGTTATAAATACTTCAGATTTTTTAGACTATAATGTTAAGGTATCTAGTTATATAGGCTTATTCTGTAATGATTATAAGGATAAGCATGGAGGTATTTCTACTTTGGGTTTTGTAGTTGAAAATGGTCATGTAATTCGAGCATCTTTCAGGGGTAGATATGACGATATTCATTATAGAGCTGGTTTTCAAAATTTAGGTATTCATGCTGAAGGGCATCCAGGTGCTTTTGGTATACAAGATTTCCAGCCTAGTACTCAAGATTGGTATGATATTGATGACCTTATTGGTGACTTGGAGTCGAATCATACAAGTACAATTACTATTATAAAAGCTAGTAATCTTGCTTTTGTATTAAATAGAGATGGTTCTAAAATCGCAATGGAAAATCAATATGTTCGAGATATGTATAGAACTTACATAAAGTATACAGGTTCTAATGCTAAAATCGTAAAAAAGACTTATAAACAAGAAGAGTTTGACAGTTCTGATTATGCTAGTGGTACAAAAGCTGATATGATTATAAATGGAATAAAGTACAAGTATCTTCGTGATTCAGAAGGAAATCCTATTCCTAAATATATCGAATATTTAGTGGATGGTCGAAAAGTTAAATCCTTTGGTGTAACAATCGAAGATGGAGTTATTTTACCTATGTTAGAAAAAGGGTATATTCAATTATATATCCGAAGTGCATTAAGTTAATAATTTTAAAGGAGGATATTCTAGATGGCACTTAATATTAAAGCAAATAATGCTAATCGAAGTAAGAACAGATTGCTTGGTATTATTATAGCAGCATGCGTTGTTGTATTCATTTGTATTATGACAGCAATCAGTTCAGCAGAAACAAAAAAGACTATTACTGTAGTAAGGCTTAAGTCTGATACGCCTATATCAGCTAATTCACTTATTACTGATGATATGCTTGAAGCATATGATATGTACTATAAAGAGTTTCAGCAATACGGTACAATGAAGTTCTCAGATGGTAGTACACGAAGCACTATTGTTAGATGGAACGATAAAGACCTTGTAGTTGGAAAACGTTATGCAGCATATTATATGCGTGGTGGTACAGTTTTATTTTGGGATTCAACAATTGCTGACCAGACTCGTAAGAACTCTTATTTATATTCTATGAGTGGCGAACTTTTAAATATCCAGATGACTACAACTCAGGACTTTGGTGATATGGTAGTTCCAGGTGATACCTTGAATGTCAGAGCTACTTATACTGCTAAGGTTTACAATCTTCCTACTGAGCAGGAATACAAATTAAGTGGTACAAATGGTTCTGCATCTGATGGGATAGATGTAACAAAGACAGATTCACTTTTCTCTGAAGTTACTATTCTTGATATGTTAAATTCATCAGGTAGTTCGATATTTGATATTTATTATCAATATATTGCAGCTACTAAGGCGGAACAGCAGGCTATGTTAAGTGATGATGGTTTCTTACAATCAGTTCAGCCAGCAAGTATATTAGTTGAGTGTACTGCTGAGGAAGTTGAACATTATATGAAACTTCAGGCAGCTGGTGCTTCTTATCAGATGACACTTTTGCCTAGAACATCAAGTAGTTCTATTACTGATAGTTTAAGTGAAATCCAGACAGCTCTTGCAGGTATTGCAGGTCTTAAAGATAAGTAATTAGGAGGTTTATTCATGGGATTTTTTGATAAGTTCTTAGATAGTGAAAAAACTGCTAAGGTTACAATTAAAGACCCAAGAAAGGTATTTGAGGAAGTTCTGAGACAGACATCAGGCACTTCATATACAAGAGATATTAAATATAATATTTATTATCAGATTGTTGCTTTCTATGGGGTAGTTGATGGTATCGGGACATCAACTTTGGTTGCAAATACAGCATTAGCTATTGCAGAAACTGGTTTAACAGTTTGTGTTATTGATACTTCAATGCTTGCACCATCTCAGGATGTTTTGTTAAATACTGAAACAGCTGAGTTAGAGGAAGATGGACAGACAGAATATCTTGATTGGTTTGATATGCCTTATACAAAAAAGTCACCTCTACATGTTTCTAAGTATAGTAAAAACATTTCAGTTTTATCATTTAAGGGTAAGAGACGTACTGTTGTAGATTTCCTTTCTACAAACGACAGTAGCACTCTTATTGATATCGCTCTTACTACATTACATAGTAAGTTTGATATTATTCTTATAGATTGTTGTCATGAAATGTCAGCTGTTAATACTGCTTGTTTACAGCAGGCTCAGCAGGTTATCCAAGTTTGGAACGATTCACCTAGTGTGGTTGCAAATTTGGAAGGTTTTATTACAAATGCCATAACTCTTTCTTGTCCTTTGGATAAAATGCGTTATGTTGTAGCCAATCGAATAAGTAAGGATGTTATGGGTAATCTTAACGAACTTGCAAAGCAGTATCGTTGTAAAATTTTAGCTACTAATTATCTATCTGAGGAGCTTTACTTAAATACTGTTATTGGTAAAAGACTATTTAGGTGTGAGTCTACTGATGATTTAGTTGCTAAATATACTGAGTGTATCATTATTATTGCTTGCCATATCTTAAATATCGATTTAGATAGTGAAAGTAAACCAAAAGGTACAATTACTTCTAATGATATTATGGATGGTAAAGTAGAAGGTACTTATCATAAGGAGTTGAAGGACTTTAATGATAAGTTTGCTGAAGAGCATCCAGAAGTTAAAATTGACAGAGACCCTTTAAGTAAGGATAAGTCTGTTGGTATTGACTTAGTTAAGCATGATGATGTGCAATATGAAGCTGAGGACGATACAGCTAACTTTTATGACCCTACATTACGAAATGATATGGATTCTATAATGGATGATGATATACCAGATGATATAAAGGTTACTGAGGAAGAAAAAGATGCTATTAATTATGGTGGTGTTATGAAAGAGGATGATGTTACCGAAGTTGAACTTATTGATACAGATGACTCAGGGGTAGCTGATATTCTTGAAGACCCAGTTAAAGTTGAAAAGCGAAAGAAATTTTTTGGTAAAAAGAAAAAATAAGTAGAAAGGAGATTACTAATGCTTAGTTTAACAGATATTTTTAAAGCTCAGACCAAGTATGGTATTAATAATAATATCACAGCAGATGGAGAAACTGTTAGTTATGAAGTTTACCTTATTGGTTGTAGACGAATGTTAACAGATAAGACACCTGTAGATTATTATGGTTGGGATATTAAGCGTCAGAATGACTTCACAGATAATCTTATTGTTACTTATGTACGAAATAATCTTAAGTTAGTTGAAGGTTTTCTTGATGAAAATGGTGACCTTGAACAGGATGACTTAATTAATAGACTTCGTATTGATATTGTAGACTTTGGTATTCTTCGTGAAGCACTTGAAGATGATACAGTTCAGGAGATTCAGATTAACGATTGTAAAACAATTTGGGTTGTTCGAGGGGGTAGGTCTGAATTATTCGTTGATAAGAATGGTAAACCTTATCAGTTCGTTTCAGATGATGAATTACATGCTACAATTGACAGATTAATTTATAATCCTAATGGTAGTACACCACGTATGACAAAGACAAATCCTTTATTAAATACACGAACAGCAGGTAAAGGTTATCGTCTTTCTGCTGTAGATGGTACTGCCATTACACCAGATAGTAAAGTTGGTTTTGATTTTCCTTGTACATCAGTTACAATTCGTAAGTATGCACCTAGTATGCTTATGTTTGATGATTTTGAAAGATTTGGTTCAATATGCCATGAAGCATCTGATTTCTTAAGATTCTGTGGTAGAGCTAATATTCGTCTTGCATGTGTTGGACCTACTTCTTCAGGTAAGACTACACTTCTTAATGCAGTATGTTGGGAAGTAGATCCAGAACTTCGTTTGATTTTAATTCAGAACCCTACTGAGATTATGATTTACGACCGTAATGAAGAAACTGGAGCAAATAGACGAAATGTTCTTCATTGGGAGGCTCAGGATTTGACTCCAGAGGCAGCTAAAGACCCAACAACACCTACTATGGCAAATGAGATTGCTCATACATTGCGTAATACTCCAGATGTTATTGTTCCAGGTGAGGTTCGTACTCCTAACGAGTTTTATCAGATGAACAGAGCATTAAAAACTGGACATCGAGTTCTTACTACATGGCATGCTTTAGATGGTGCAGATGCTATTGACAGAGCTTCAACCGAGCTTTCAACTCTCGGAGGCAACCCACTTGACCATGCTCGTTCAATGGCTAATTCATTTGATATTATTGTTTCTCAGCAGAAACTTGGTGATGGTCGAAGAAAGGTAATGAAGATTGAGGAATTAACTGGTAAACTTATCGATGGTAGAGCAGAGACTACTACTCTGTTTGAATTTAAGTTAACTGGTGATACTGAGAAAGACCCAAAAACTGGTAAGGTTAAAGAAATCTTCGGATATTTTCAACAGGTTAACCCTATTAGTGAGAAACTTGTTCAGTCTTTCTACTCAGTTGGTATTACCAAGGAAGAGCTTGCACCTTATATTAATCCACCAACTGTTATTGAGGGCAGAAGTAATCTTGCAAGTCAGGTTGATGCAGAGAATAAGCGTTTCGAGGCTATGAAGAGACTGCATGGGGAATCAGAGGTAGATGATGGTTCACCATCATTCTTATAAGGGGGTAGTTATTTATGTTTCAAATGGATACTTCCACAAACTGGACTGTTAGTGCTGATTTAATTAAACTTGTTGTTATTGCTGTTGCTATTTTCTTAGTTTACTTTTTTAGTTTTCAGCTTCAGACTGTATTTGCTAAATTTCTAAAGAAGTTTGGAGAGAAAATTGGTATATATGCTACTGGTAAAGAGTTTGCTTATCAGCGTTATGTTTATCAGCATAGTTCTAGCCCATTTTCTAAGTTATATAGTTGGGTTAATAATCAGTTAGTGGCTTTAGGTCTTAAAAGACTTGGTATTTCGGTAGTAGGTTATTTATTATTTTGGGCAGTTATTGCTTTTATACTAGCTTTAGTTATTGATATTGTAACATCTATGGGATTTTTATTCTTCCCTATAATTTATGTTGTTACATTTGTATGTATTCTTGTTATGACACGAGTTATGGTATCAGAGCGTATGGAGATGCGTGAAGCAGATGTTATGAATGCAGTTGACCTTATTGTCCCAGAAATTAAAAATGGTGTAAAGAATGCTATTGTTACTTATAAAGATAATTTTGCACCTAGCATTAGAGATGACTTTCAGGCATTTATTGTTAATGTTCAAGATAGAGGTTATTCTTTCGAGGACGCTATGTATATGTTAGCTGACTCGCTTGGTCTTGTATTTATGGATTTTGCTCAAAAAGCTATATATTTTGAGGCTGTAGGTGAGAAAGAGATGGTTGATATCTTCTCTGATATTACTGAAACAAATCGTTTAAGAAGACAGTTAAGAGATGAAAATAATAATGCATTTACTTCATTGAAAGCTTCATTTATTGTTTCAACTCTTATGACTTTTGGTTATTTCATATTCCTTATGTTTACAGATGACTTTTCAAGAAAGTTTTTCTTGACTCAGATAGGTGGTAAGTTCTTACTTATTGTCATGGTTATTGTAGTTTTTGCAGTTTTGGCTTATATTTCAACTATTAAGTCAAAGTCTATTTAAGGAGGTGTTTAAATGAAAACTGTTATTCTAGTTCTTGCAACGATATTTGCAGTGTATAATATCCTTAAGCTATATGGGGTATTTGAGTTTTCTGTAAGACCTCGAAAGACTGTAAATGAAATTGAGGAAAAGCGTAAATATAATAAAAAGCGTAAACTGGAGACTAAGAAACTTGGATTGTATTCTGCTTCAGTAGATTTATTCAGGGGTATCTTTATGCCAGACATTACTTATGAAAAGCATAAGTATTATATTCAGCGTCTTGAATTGAGGTCTGAGCCTTTGGACAGACTTTTAACTCCAGAGGAGGTTAGAGGTAAACGAGTTTTACCATTACTCTTGAGTTTGATTTTTATACCATTAGGCATCTTCTTTCCAGTAGTTATTTTAATACCTATTGCATTTTTAGCTAATCTTTTAACATATCAAACAGCTTATAAAGTGAAGATAGCAGATGAAGATGATATAATTGATAATCAGTTTATTAATCTTTATTTGCTTATGTATTCAAAGTTAAAGCAAGGTTCAAGAGCTCGTTTGCAAGGTACTGTTGAAAATTATATTAATACACTTGAGGGTTCTAAGTCAACTGAGGAATCACGAGTTATGCTGAAATTTTCAAGGTATTTTTTGAATTTACTAGCTCTTTATGAAGACCATGTGGCTGTCCCACATTTAAGAGATGTTTATCATTCAGCCACAATTATAAACTTTTGTAATGTAGCCACACAGTCTTTAAATGGTATTGAAAATTTTGATAACTTACTTACTTTTAAGATGCAGTTAACCGAGCGTCAGACTAATATGATGAGAAAAAGACAGCAGGAAATCTTAAGAAGGGGTGAGCGAAGCATTTATGCTATTTGGATTATTCTTATAATCTTTATTGCTGTAGGTTGGGTATCTAAGATGCCTACTGGTATGTTTAGTAGTATGTTCTAATAAGGGAGGTGCTTTAATTGAATAATTTAGTTAAAAATGCATTTCTAGTTATTATGGGTGTTACCGTGGCTATGATATTATATCTAGTTCTGTTTGGAACTTATGATTTAAATGGAAATAGCCTTGTAGGAACTAAAACTGGTAATATAACTCAGGTTTCAGAGTGGAAAGGTGTTTTATGGTATGCAGCAGAAGCTATGGAGACACCAATATCTCGTTATTATTATGAGTATTGTTATTTACCTAACTTGCATAAGGATGATTATGTTGATGAGGCTTTAGGGGGTAGTAAGAATTTTAGTACTTTACAAAGAACTACTACTGATTTATCATCTACGCCTACTGATGATAAAGACACTTATAATTTCCCTATAAGTAATTCATCTATATTTCCTACATATTCAACTGGATGGAATTAAAGGTGTTTTTTAGGAAGTTTAGTTGAAAATATATTTAACAAATGTTTCTAGGGCATTTGTTTTAAACTATATAAAAGAAAGGAGATTGTACTTTATGAATAAGACAGTCAAGAAAGTGTTTATGTTGATTGGGTTGTTAGTTCTCATCTTCATAGCATGGCAGTTAATCTTCAATGATGGTGGTATTGTAAGAACTATGTATAATGCTGTTGCAAATGGTATTAATGGTCAGTGGAAGAAAGTTTCAGGTAATAATGATTTACTTCCAATTTGGCAGTCAGGTACTCAGGCTACTACAAACGGACAAGGCTTTAATATTGATACTGGTGCAACACATACACCTTAATATTGTAAACTTAAAGATTAAAGGTAGGCATACTGCACATGCCTACCTTTTTTTAATAAAATAAAAGGAGAATTTATTGATGAATAAGTTAGTTTATTCTGTATTTAAAGCTATTATGCTAGCTATCATATTTGTATTTGTATTTGATATGGTTTTTTATTTATACAGAGCTATTAGTTTAAATTCTCGTATGCAGAGTATATCCACTTCTTTACAAAAAGTTGTTATGGAGAATAATTACTTACCTAGCGAGACAGCAAATATGTATGGACAGTTATTTGCTCAGTTAATTACGGATTTTAATGGTTCTTATAATTCAATTGCAGATGATTGGGATGATTACTATTCTTGGGAAAATGGTAAGCTTGTTAATCATGATAGTAATGTTAATGATAATTTTATATCAGGTATGCATTGGAATTATTTAGATGACGCAACTGGTGTTTCAGGTATGAATGAAAAAACTAAAGTTTATAGATATAATGGCTCAACATTTACTCCTACAGATATACCTCTTGTCGTTAATAAGATGCGTGACCCTGCAGACTATGGTCAGGTTATGATAGTTCAGCTCAGAGTTGGTGTTTATCAGCCTTTATGGGGATGGGGGGTAGCAGATGGTAGTTACCATTATAACGGAGAAGATGATACAAAGTGGGTAAGAAATGCTACTGGTGCTTCAACAGAATTTGTTTATAATTATTATGTACCTTGTTTACAGTATAAGACAACAAATCAATAAGGAGGTATTATTATGAAATGGAAGTCGATGTTCATTCTTATAGTACTTAATATCTTTGTAATGTTACTAGTTACTGTAGTAGCAGAGTATGTAAATCTTGCAGATAGATTTGTTACCATTGAGGATACAGTACAAGAATCCCTTGATTCAGCAGTAAGTACTTCTACAAGGTCTGAGGAGTTTTTTACTGAAAAAGTTCAAGCAGAAATGCAGTCATATGGTATTACAAGTCGTAAGACTACATCATATGCAGAGACAACCTTATGGCTTAGGGGTAGTGAACAGTTTTTAACTGGTAATACTTATGTTTTAGCTAAATATTATGAGAAAACTGGTAGATTTCCTAATACTGAAGACGAGTATTCAACTTTTAATACTCAGTTTTCAGACCCTGTATTTGGACAAGCAGGAGCAGTATATAAGTGGCTTTATGGAAATATTGATTCTGATTATACAAGTACTGCATTGACATATTGGGCTAATAGAAGTACTTCAAGGGTTAAGGAATATAGTAACTTTAACACATCAGGGGGTAGAGATGTCACATCTAATGGAGGTCAGAATTTTAAGACTTTTTATGAAAGCATAGGTAAATATCAGCAAACTGTAGGTTATTTAAAGCATAGAATAGATGGAACAAATCAATATACTCTTGGTCTTGAAACTTATCCAGTTTTAGCTAATATGGGTTTTGAATATATGCAGGACTATAATAAAGTGTCATCTAATGTAACATCCGATAACTTTACTTCAACATATCATGTTGGTAAAGCAACAAATGGTCAGAAAAAGACAGTTTATTTTTTAACTCCAACTTCGCTTGGTGTTACTTATGTTCCAACTGAGGTTTTGAAGCCTACTTTTTTAGCTAATCTTGATACACTTGTAAGATTACGAATGCTAGGTTCAGACCCTACAAATACTTCTGATGATGATATTAAGTCTACTATGAAACAGGCTAATAAGTGTATTGAAACTAATGTTTATAATGGAGGTACTGAACAAGCTGTACATACTCCAAGTAGTTCTAGTGAATTTATTGTATCAGATGGTAATGTTGAGTTTGATTTAAGTACTGCACAGGTTAAGGTTGATTATTTTTATATTAACTTTGGCGATACTTCTTTAAGAACACGAACTGAAACTATTGTATCTAAAATTAATGGTGCAGTTCAGGTGTATAGTGCTTCAGGTACACCTACTTTAAATGAGAAGGATTCGAGAAAGCAGACATTAAATAGTTTTATTAATCAGGCTAATGATACTTCTCGTTTAGTTCAAAATTTCGGAGGTCAATCTTTAAAGGATAAATATGAGAATGTAAGAAATGGTCGTATAGTTGCCAGAGTAAGTGTTAAGATTAAATGTCATGTTCCTTATAAGTCATCAATTTTACAGTGGATGGCTCAAAAGACTGGTACAAGGCATTTTGATATCAAGTCTTATGACCCAGAGCATTTTGGGGTAGTTGATGATTCTGATGGGCTTTGGTTTAAATATACAACTTATTATTGTACATCACGTACTTAATACTCTAGTTAGGAGGTGGATTTATGTTAGCTATACTTTCAGAAATTGATTGTTTGAAAGTTTTACAATCAAAAGGAGTATATCCAGATGAGTTTTATACAAGTATAGACAAGTTTAGAAATAATACTCCAGTTTTTAAGGATGCAACCATAATAGTTATATTTGCAGGAAATTGTAGATTTAATAAGAAACATACTATTGAACTTATAAAGACTCTTACAAAAAGAGCAGAAGACCCTAATGATGATGGAATCAGTCATGTGTATGTAGTGTCTGACATGACTATTGCAGGTCTTAGGTCTTATTATAAGTATGAAGGTTCTATAGATACTGTGAGTATCATGCATGGCTGGAATTCTGTTAAAGATGGTGTTAATATTTGGATTAAACTTAAGAATGAACCAAAAGAAGCTGTTTGTTATTATTCAACTTTCGATTTAGGAATAGTTAATGAATTAGTTGAAGCTTATAAGTCAAAGTTTACTAAGGAGGATGATTACATTCCTTTAATACAAATTCCAAATATAAAGCAACTGCTCTAAACGAGTTAATTCATGATGGTGCGTATATAAAGTGTAAAAATTTATGTACGCACTATTTTTATGAGCAAATTCTGTTCTTAGTTGAACTATTTTTAGCTAGTTTGATTTGAAACAAACTAATTCGTTTTTAATCTAAAATATACAAAATAATGAATTTACTCTTAAATGTTGTGTATAATAAGTGTAAATTTTAAAATTTTTGTAAGGAGGCAAAATTTTATGGTACAAGGCAATGCAACGCTAGTTATTGATTTAGGTAATTCTTCAACAAAAGGAAAAGTTCTTTTTGGAAAAGATAGCCAGACAGGAAAGTTCAGAGAAAGGGAGTTTGATATCCCTAATGTGTTCGCTCCAATTGATGAGAATTATGTAGTTTCACCAGATTATGACGATGCTACTTCAACAATTCTTCGAGTTGATACAACACTTAATGGTAGACAGATTTTTGGTGACTTTTGTAATGGTGAGCTTCAGGTTAAGGAAAAGCCATTATGTACAATTAAGCCTAGTGCATCTGATAAGAAGTATAATCTTGATTCTACAGTTTTAAGTTACAGACTTGCTTTCCTTTTTGCTTATAAGGCAATTATGAATATGCAGAGAATTTCAGATTTCAGTCAGTTAGATATTACTTGGACTGTAGTTACATTGTTACCACCGGGAGATTTAGATGAGGGTAAAGCTCCATTAACTGAGCTTATTCAGTCTATTGATAAGCTTGAAGCTGTTTTCCCAAAAGTGGATTTACCTATTAAAATCTCTAAGACAGTAGTTCTTCCAGAGGGCTATTGTGCATATGCAGGGGTAGTTTATGATATTGGTTGCCAGTTCAGACCAGATTATAAGTATCTTACTGAAGAATCAGTTCTCGTTATTGATATCGGTGCAGGAACATCTGATATTCTTCTTATTAAGAATAATAAATTGGTTCAGAATTCTAAGTATACTATTACACAGGGAGGTAATAATGTTTATCAGCTTGTTCGTAGAAAGCTTAGAATGATGGGACTTGACCTTGATGATGCATCTATTAAGGAAGGTATCATTAAAGGAGAGGTTAAGGATGGTGCTAAGAAGATTAGTATTGTAGATATTGTAAATAATGCTAAACTTGAAGTAGCTCAGAAGATTGTTTCTGAGATTCAGGACTTTTTTGACCTCACAGATACAAAGACTCGTTCTATAGGTTATCTGCTAATTTGTGGTGGTGGCTCTATGCAGGATTCTGATGTACCTGAGATTATCCCTATGAGTACTAAGGTACTTGAGAGTTTCAAAGTTCTTTCACCAAATGCTCAGCTTATTGATATTCCTACTCATATTGTATCTAAGGAATTGCCAGATGGAGATATTGAGAAGGTAGAAGAAATGATTAGTCCAAGAAAGTTAAATCTTTTAGGTGCTAGTATTCTTGCAGAACGTATTTAAAGGAGTGTCTAATTTATGCAATATAAGGTGTTTGTAGGAAACATATCGCCAGAAGGTGAACATATCTTAACTACATATCTTAATGTTTTTATGCCTGATGCAATAATTGAGCCTTTAAAGCCAGCAGGGATTAAGGGTAAGATGAAAAATCACGCAATAAGACAGGATGTTGCATTAGTAATATTAGATGAAAGCCTTTATCAGTCATGTGTGGGAGTGTTAGACAATGTTTTAGCACTCCCTAAAGTGCATAAATATGTTGATGATGATGGGTTAAATCAGTTTTTAATATCAAAGTTTGGACGTCTTGATGGGGTAGTTGATTCTTCTCCTACTGTACCGCCAGATGTACTTATGGGAGAGGAAAGCTCTACAAATTCAGAGGATAATTATATTCCTAATAGTACTGAGATATTTGAGAAGCCAGAAACTACATTGCCACCAGATAAGATTGTTGCAAGTAATACTGGTATTGTCCATTCAATAGAGGATGATGAATTTGATAATCTTTCTGTTGCTACTGATACGCCATCTGAGGCTGAGTCAAGTGATGCAATTATTAATGAGTTAAGAGATAAATTAGCTAGTAGTGAAATGATGGTTCATAACCTTACACTACAGCTTCAGGATAAAGCAAATGATGCCCAAGAAGATATTACTGCTTTTGTAAGCAGAATTAAAGAGCTTGAGACACAGTTAGAGGATGCAAAAAGACAAATTCAGAGTAGTGGCTCTGATGAGACGGATTATGTTAGTCTTGGTAAAATTGCAAAAGCCGAGCAGGTTATTAGTCAATTTGATGACCTTAAGGTTAAGTTGCGTAAGGCTAATGAGGATAAGTCTGCACTTGAGTATGATAAGACATCTCTTTCTGGTCAAGTTGATTTGCTTAATAAACAAATTGATGAATATAAAAATAAAGTTGCTGAAATTGAGGTACTTAAGTCTGAGATTAGTAGTAAAAATGATGAAATTATATCACTTAATGCTATGATTGCTGAAAAAGAAACAGCTTATACAGGGGTAGTTACTGCTTCAGAGAGTTACAAGGCTGAAATTGAGGTACTTCAGAAACAGATTACTGAGGATAAGGAACAATTATCTATATTAGATGATACCAAGTCTGAGCTTAGTAAGAAACAACTTGAAGTTGATAATTTAAATACAGAGTTAGAATCTAAGTTAACTGAAATTTCTTCACTTACTGAAAAATTGAGTGCTTGTGAATTTGATATTCAGACTAAAGCTGATTTACTTGAAAAGAAGGAAAAAGAGATTAATGAAGCTTTAGATTTAGGTTCCGCTTCAGATGAAAAGATTTCTGAACTTCAAACTCAAATAAATTCTTTGAGTCAGCAGATTACTGAACTTACAAGTAGTGTTTCTGAGAGAGATGAAAAGATTACAGCATATGAGTCTGACATTTCTAATTACAAAGAAACTATTAATATGCTTGAAGAAGATAGTGAGAAGCTTTCACATAAGGATGCTGAAATTTCAATGTTGCAAGCAGATATTGAAGCACATAATAATACGATTGCTAGTTTGAATGAAACTATTGAAAGATTAAATAATCAGATTGTTGAGAAGGATTCAGAAATTAATAAACTTACAACTGATATTGAAACATCTAAAGGTAGCTCAGATATATCTGCTAAGGCTCTTGATAAAGCTATTGAGGAAAAAAATTCTATTGAGGATAAACTTGTGCAGACTGAAACAGCAAGACTTGAGTTACAGACTAAAGTTGAGCAGTTAGAAAAGTCAATTGTAGAGCTTAATGGGATAGTTTCTTCTAAGGATGACGAACTTCGTAGTGTCAATACTGATAAAGATAAACTTGAAAATCAGGTTGAAAGTTTACAGAAAGAATTATCTGATGCTAAGGCAGATGATACAGTTCTTACTAAGGTACAAGAAGAGTTACTTGAAGAAAGAAGAAAATCTGCTAGATTGACTTCTGAAATTGAAGTTCTTAAGAAGACTGATGATTCAGGTAAAACTTCTGAACTCAGACTTGAGATTGCAAGACTTAAAAATGACCTTGAAAAGGCTAATAGTGCTTCAGCAGATAGCGAGGAATTAGAAGCTCTTAAGGTAGAACTTGCACAGTATAAAGATAAATGTGCTACTCTTGAGATTGATATTGCTGAGAGAAACGACCAAATTAAAGGTGTTGAAACCAGTGTATTTTATCAGTTGGAAAATAGTGCTTTACCTAAAGTACCTATTAATGCATCTATCGAAGCTCCTAGTTCAGTTCCAAATAATTTTATTCTTGTTGCAGGGGGTAGTACCGAGAGTAATGCTTCAGTGTATTCTTTATTGCGTAGAACTTGTGTAGCTGATGCAACAAAGCGTATAGTTATTGTTGATTTAGTTACTGACTCTACACTTGATAGAGAGTTTAGTTGTAAGCAAATTGTTTCACCAGTTAGCTGGTTGAACGGTGCTGATAAGTTGAAAGATTTTGTTGCACCTACAAGATTCCCAAATGTTAGGGTTGTATCTACTTCTCTTGCTTACTTCAATGATTTATATTTATTGAATGTAAATTGGCAGAGAATTATTCAAGATTTGAGTGCTATGCCAGCTGATTATGTAATTATTAATATAGGTTGTTTAACAAGTACAGTTCCAAAGATATTATTTAATACTTTGAGTAAGTGTATGAAGACTTATGTTATTACTAAAGCTACGCCAGTTAATTTACGAACTGTTTATCTTACACTTCGAGGTTTCACAGAGTTAAGTAAGAATGTATCAGTAGCTTGTGTAGATTATACAGTTAATTCAGCTAAGTTTTATAAAAAGTTGACGGCAGTGTTCCAAGCTCAAATTTTGAATGATAGTGATATATTACAGTTGTAGGAGGTGATTAAAGATGTCAATGAGAGCACAATTAAGTCTGATGTTTGATGACGAAAATTTATTTGATAACTTTGTCAAACCTTACAAAGATGAGAAGTTATTAAATAATCTTATTATAAAATGCTTATCTGCTTATTATTATAATGAAGAAGTTAGAAATCTTATAGAAGGTACGAGTCTTGATGATGTTGCTGATAGCGAAGAAGTTACAAGCACTCAGAGTCTTGTAGATGGCATTCGAGCTTCGCTTATTATGCAAGATTTCCTTGCTAGTGAACTTCAGAATACTATTGATGCAGGTACAGAAGATGTATCTAGTATCTTAAATAGAACAAACGAAGCAGCTGAGAAATCAGGGGTAGCTAAGACTACTCAGACTGAGTATGGTGCTAGTGTTCTTAAAATAGAACAGCATAATTTGAATATTGGGAAAACTCAGGAAAGTCAGTCACAAACTGGCTCATTTACTGAACCAAATGATACACTTAAAATTCTTATTATGGCAGTATCAAAGCTTGCTGAGGCTTCGGGAAACAGTGAAGTTGTTAATCTTCTTCACTCAAGCCCAGTAAGTGAACAGGCAGTTGAGCAGGTAGAAGTTCCAAAAACTTCGAGTGTAACTCCTAATCAGGAAGTTCTCATTAAGCCACAAATTACAAAGCCTATTTCTGAAACTTCTACTTCAGCTGTAAATGACAACTTTGAAGTTGAGGAAGACTTTGTTAAAGAAGAACCAGTTGTAACTAAAAATGATTTCGAACCTGAATCAGTTGCTATTGCACTTACTCAGGCAGAGAATCCAGATGCAGGTATTTCTACTACAATTGAAGCTCCTGCTAATATTGATGAAGATGCTTCAGATGCAATTGGTGAGTTGTTAGGAAGTTTGTTTTAACTTAAAATAAGGAGGATACTTTAAATGAGTTACGATGACGATTTTGAAGTAGGTGATGGTTTTCAGGGAGTGCAAGAAGCTCCCTTGCCAGACTCTCAGCCAGCACCTAAAAGACGAGTAGTTCAGCCTACTCAGAGGGAAAGTTCTATGCCAGACCCGAATAAAGTAGTACAGAGACCAAAAAATATATCTCATGCTAACTACAATGATAATGGTGGTAGAGCTAAAATGGGAAAAGTTCAAGAAATAAATCAAGGTTATGCACAGCCAGGTCAGACTGTTGTACAGCATCCACAACCTCAGCCACAACCTAAAGTTAGACCACATCAGAAACAGCAGATGGCTCAGCAGACACAAAAAATGCAGCAGATTAGACAGCAACAGGCTCAGATGCAGATGCAACAGCAGATGCAGACTCCACCGCCTAATCAGCAAGTTCCTAATCAGAATGTTCAGCAAGTGACACAGCAGCCACAGAAACCAGTTAAGAAAAAGTCAAAATTGCCTTTGATTATAGGAGGAATAGTTCTTGTAGCTATTCTTGGTCTTGTAGGAGTTAAGGTTCTAAATGGTAATAAACTTGTTGCACAGTCAGAGCCTTATGATAGTTCAGGTAAGTTTGCTCTTGATAATCTTCAGAGTGCTTTAAATAATTATGATGCTAGTAAAGTTGATGCTTGCATAGGCACTGGTGATGGAGATTCATATCTTGGTCAGGAGTGGGCTTATGTAAATGGAGTTAAACTTCGTGAGGAATTTATTAAAAAAGTAACAGGGGTAGTCAAATTTTCTTACCCACAGGTTCAGCAGTTATCTACAACAGGTGTGGGTATGACTAATTCAGATGGTTCAAAGATTATGATTGAGTCTATGATGAATAATGGAGAAGCTGTTACTGTTACTATACCAGATTATGATGCTTTAGCTCAGACTATGAATGAAGACATTAAGCAGATTCAGTCAATGTTTAAGTCATCTAAGTACTCTGAAAGTGATTATGAATGGTATAATGAAATGGCTAATCTTATGCTTCAGTATGTTTGTGATAAGGATAGTTTACCTACAAAGACTGTAGACCTTAATTTGCCTTTAGCTATCAATACTGATGGCAGACCTTATGTTAAAGATGATTCTTTACTTGATGATGCTCTATTTGGTTCAGATGAATTCCATGATATGTGTGCTAAGTTTTCACAGTTATGCTTAGGATATACTGGATTTAAAGATGAACATTATACTGTTAAGGAAGAGCAAGATAATCCAGAGTACGCAGAGTGGTATGCTTTATTTAATAAGTACTACACAGAAGATGATGGTAAGTTCAATAAAAATAAGTCTAAGTGGGAACCGTGGTATTTAAGAGATGAAAATAATGATTATGTTCTCGATGAAAATGGTGAGAAGAAAGTAAATTACTATTCAGTTAAAGATGAAAATGGTAATGACTGGATTGAACCATCTAAGACTATCATGGTAGATGTTGACAAGGTTCGTCAGGTTCCAGATAAATGGATTGAGGAAACTGGTATCCTTTATAACTGGATTGGTTGTAACTATATTCAGAATGAGTATAAAGGTAAAGGTGCTACAGTTGTTCGTGTAGGTGATGGTTCTATTGATAGACCAGCAGGTATAGGAACAACAATTATTACTAAGGTACTTTGTACTGATGGTAAATATCATGATGTTCGTGTTGCTTTATTAGGTTATTGGACAGAGCAGAATGCTATTGATTATGCTGAGAAATTCTCTTCTAAAAATAGAGGTTTTACAACTTCTTCAGTAGTACAGTTGATTACTTATGAGGTATCTGTAGAAAATCTTGAGAATCAGGATATCACATTCGTATCATCTGAAATGACTTTGACTGATAAAAACTCTAACATTAGTTCTCGTACAGGTACAATGTATGGATTTAGTGAGACAGTTACAGTTAAAGCTGGTGAGACACAAATTATTAATGACTGGGCTACTTCAACAGAGTTATCTCAGAAATATGTATGTTGGGGTAAGGATTTTGGAAGAAATTACAGTATGGTTTACTTTGATGCCTTAGCAGGAACTGGTAATATTCCTAAATATAGTGCATATGAGCAGTTTACTGGTAAATCTAGCATAGACAGTAGCATTAATATTGGTACATCAAATCAGACATCTAAATAGACTAGTCTGACACTCTTATACTGTTGAAGAGTGATATAACCGCTAACTAAGTTGCATTAGTTACCATAAATTAGGGAAAGCGATAATTCTTAGGAGTTGTCGCTTTTCTTTTTAGTTTAGTAAAAAGTTTTTAGTTGTCTTTTAATTTAAAATCCAAATATCAGTTTTAAGTAAAAGTATCTAATCGTTCTATAATATAATTAATATAATCATAGTTTTATTTAATATAGGATTTAATAATACGGTTATAAAATATTAATTTAGTTCATTCACTATGAAAGATATTATTATAAAATATTAAATAATTTGGAGGTAATAATAATTATGTTTATCCGAAATGCGAAAGAAACAGATAAGGCTGAATTACAGGAGCTTTTTAGAAGTTGCTTTGGTAGAATTGCTGAAATAAATGGTAGTCTTGAACCTATAGATTCAAGATATAAGGTAGCCATTGAAGATGATAAAATTGTAGCTGTTTCAGGTATTTTACCAGTAGAGCAGAGTAGTTATCAAGGTTATGAGATTACTTGGACTTGTTGTGATACCAAATACAGAGGTCGAGGTTATATAACAGCTATCTTAAGAGAGTGCTTAAAAGAATTACCAGATGATGAAATTCCTTTGTATTGTTCTTGTTGGAGAGTTCAGTCTAATCCATTTATAAATATGATACATGTAATGCGAAGTTTAGGTTTTGAGGAGGTATCAAGAAACCGTTTAAATTATATACATAAGCACTCAAAGGAATGTGTAGGTTGCTTATATAATATTGAGGGTTGCTTTTGTTGTGAAGATTTATGGATGCTTAAGCGTTAATGGGGTAGTTAATATGAAGTATATAAAAAGTTTTGAAACTAATGAGGAAAAATATTACTTCTCTGAGGATGATAATGAAGATGAAGATTTTTATTTAATTGTTAATGTAGCTGATACAAATCATAAAGAAGGTCATACCTATTACTTCAAGGATTTTGATACCTTTAGATTATGGTGCATGATAAATAAAGATGTCATTGGCATTGTTGATAATTATGAATTTGATGAGGTATATTATCTTTGTGCAATCAAACATGATTTACATGCAAAGGCTTTGTCTTTGTTGAGAGGTGGAAATTACTCAAAAATATGTTATGAGGATTTGGAAGATGACATTGCTTTAAATTTTAAGGATTTGGTAGATAATGATGTAGAAGAATTTCTTACTGCAGGTTATATACCATTTTTTTCAGATAATTTAATTGTAGCTTGGTTAGATACTTGCAATAATACAATAGATGCTGAACCTCTTACAGTTATAGATTTATTATTGAAGAATGATGGTTATTCTTTTAGAAAGGATAATAAATTATATGTATATGAGGATTATGATACAATATTGTGTTATACTATATCAGATATCGAAAAGTTTATTTTACTAACTACAAAGTTGAGTTTATTAAAATAAATATAAGGCTTACTTTTAATTTGGAGAAGTCAAGATTGATTATTAGTTAGTCTTGACTTTTCTTCTATTTCATGCTATAATTATATTATCAAAAATAGTAAGTGAGGTTATATTATGGCAAAGATAGTTTGTTATATTCATAGCAATAAAAGATGGTATTATGGGGTAGCTACTACTAAGCTGACTAAGCTGTGTATCATATCAGAGAGTTTTACTGAAATTACAGATGAGTCTATTAAAACAGAAAAAGATTGTAGAGCTTATTTAACTGCAAAGTACCCAGATTTAGCAGTTAAGAAAGTATATCTTTATCACGAGGGTGTTAAAAGAGTAAAGAGTCATGTAACTCGTAAGCATGATTTAAAAGACAGGCATAAAGATAGACAAATGCTTGACAGTATAAAATCCCATAAGCAGTATGTTATGGGGTAGTTTTAATATTTTTTGTAAATTTTAAATATTTTAAAATTTTAAGAAATAAGCAATTTAACTATACAATTTTGCTTAAGTTTTAGCATAGTTGTTTTAGTTAAGTTGCTTTTTTAATATTGTATAATATATTGATTTTATATGCAATTCTTTTTATATATTTTAGCATTTTTAATTTATAGAATTTTAAAATTATAAATTTTTAGGAGTTAAATTGCTTATTACTAAGTCTTGAACGTTTTGAATTTTTATTATTATTTTTGAAGCATAGTTTATTGATTTAGTCTATATTTTTACGGAGGTTATTATTATGAATTATGAAAAACAGTGTTGGAGATTATTAGTTATTGGCTTGGTTTTCGGTTTTATTTTAGGAGGGCTTATAGCAGGGGTAGTTTACTCATACCAATCAAGTAGCACTATAAAGAGTAATAAAACTATGACAGTTGATGGTAAAAAATTTGAATATTGGAAGTGTACTGACCAAGTTACGAGTACAGATTTTGTAATCGCTAAGTTAGGGAATAAAGAGCTTATAATTGATTTAGTGGATTTTGATGGCAAACCAAAAGCTAAGTCGAGCACAAGTACATATGAAATATCTATTGTGGAGACTACAAGTCAATATTATATTCTAGAGGATAGTGATACTGGTATTCAGTATATGATTTCACATGATTTTAATTCATATAGAATTAGAACTCTTGAGACAGGTATACCTTATTGTAATAAATGTATATAACAATGTAAGCTAGGCATAATATGTACAAGGAGGTAAGCATTGTGTATATTAAGAAATTTTAGCATAAGATTGAATTACCTATTATTTGTTATAGCATTTAAATTAGATTATTTATAGGTAATAATGCCTTATTATGTAGAAAGATATTACTTCCCTTAAGGAACAGATTGATATAATTTCGAGTGGTGCTGAAAGTAATGCAGCTATTACTGAAGAGATTAATGCAAGTGCTGAAGAATTGTCATCTTTACTTGAAAGTATTAATCAGAGTTGTGAAAATATGGCATCTATGGTTATTAAGCTTGAAGATAATATTTCTAAGTTTAAGCTTTAATATATAAGCATCATAAAAAGATTAAAACTTTTGATGAAAGATATATAAACTGATAGGAGGTATTTATATGTTAAAGATATTTAATAATGATAAGACTACTGCAAAAGATGAAGTAGTTTTAATGATTTTTGTAGCAATATGCTTTCTTATAGGGGTAGCTGGAATCATTTGGCAGTATAATACTTCAACAACTGTATTTGGGGTATTATGTATTGTTACAGGTGTTATGTTTATTCCAAGTATAGTGTGGAGATTGCATGAGAATTATAAAGAAAATAAGTAAAAGGGACTATGCTTTGTCTAGTTCGGAATAGTAATATTTTTAAGTTTAACTTAATAAAAGTCGAACATTAATCCGACCTATAATAAGTACTTTTGTACGACTTATAGGTCGGTTTTTTGTATTATTGCACAAATTATGAGGTAGTGTTATAATACAGAATGAAAGGAGGTTATTATGTATAAAACAGGTGAGTTAGCAGAAATAGTAGGTTGTTCAACTAAGACTATAAGGCAAAAAGTAAATAATGGTGAGATTACTGTAGCTCAAAAGGTTAATTCTTATAATTATTTTGATGATTTAGCTATTAAGCAATATTTTAGGAGTTGTAATGTTAATGCTTGTAATCTCACTAAGGATAGTAGCTCAGGTACTATACGAAAGGTTAAATGTTTAGTATTATCAACTGGAGATTGCCTTGAAGATTATGTACTTTGGCAGTATTTATTAAATATAGATAGCACTAAAGAATATAAGTTTATACAAAATAGTGATTCAGCTATAGGTTTAGTAAATATTATATGTAATGAAGGTGTTTTTGATACTTTCTACAGCACTGTTAATACTTCTTATTTATGCGATTTACTAAACAGACTTGGGGTAGCTTATGTAAGTTTGGATTGTAATTGTTATCATGCTTATCAAGATTATAACATCGCAGAGCTAGTTAAGTACATTTCTAATTATCAGATAAAACAGTTTTATAACTTAGGTTATACAATAGTAGGTGATTTATTTAAAATCAATGAATATTTTGTAAATGAGTATTTAGGTGATGTAAGCGATGAGTTTGCTTATTGTTGCTTAGAGGATAACTTATCGAATATGAATTTCTTTTTACCTACTGAGACTCAAAAAGTTTTATGCACAGGCACTACAAAGCATAAGCTAGACACGTTAATAGCTTGTGATTTTCCTCAGATATTTAATATTTTTGATGAAATAACTGAGGATAAGTCATTGCTGTTGAATACTTGTATTTTTTATCAGGAGGATTAAGATGAGTGAACTTTTAGATGTTATAAAGCATAATAGAAAAATTTTGATGTTAATTTTAGGTGGTATTTTTATAATAGCTTCTTTTGAGCATATTGAGTCAGTGCTGTTTTTCACTTTAGGAATAGCTATTATAGCTGTAGATATAATTATTGAGTCAGAGAGTAAGAGTAATCAGACACCTATGATGAGTGGAGGTATGGATGCGAGTTGCCATACACTTAAAGATATTTTTTCAGCAGTAGGTACAGAAGATATATTTAGTACAGGAGTAGGCATAAAAAAGGAGTCAAATATTGAAAAATCGAAAGATAAGGTTGATACTACCAAAGAGATTAAAGAAGATAAATGGCATGGTGGTACTATTGAAGGAAATATTGTCAGTACAAAGGATTTTGGTGTAGATGTTATTAATAATTACGAAAAT